>Ga0160452_100750_pt1 | contig 15254 bp, 8 predicted proteins | sample HID1971I_E6MG_FD_108230 | JGI IMG/M metagenome (GOLD analysis project Ga0160452, IMG submission 108230) | Enriched millipede-associated microbial communities from UW Madison campus, WI, USA - HID1971I_E6 MG | ecosystem: Host-associated > Arthropoda: Insects > Digestive system > Unclassified ...
GATCTGCATGTAACCGGAGAGCAGCAGCTCTACACGGGCGGCTATATCGGCTGGGTGCAGACAGCGGGAGTGGACAAGCTGGTGAATGGCGCCGTCTTCGCAGCGTCGATCGACGTCGCTTCGACCGGCTCGGCCGATGAGCAGACGGTCAGTACCGGCGGCATCGTCGGCTATGCTGATGAAGCGCATATCGAGAGCAGCGCCTTTCACGGCGAGCTGACAGCGACCGGCGGCGACGAGGTGTATACCGGCGGCATCGTCGGCAGCCTGCGGAGCGGCACGGTCACGAGCTCGCAAGCGCAAGGCACAACAGATGCCTTCGCATCGATCGTATCGGATGGTACGCTTGGCGGTATCGCCGGTTATGCGGACGGCACGCTGGAGGATATCAGCAGCCGTCATATCGCGCTTACGGCGACGACGCCAGGCGCGGCAGCGGGCGGCATCGCCGGCTCGGCGCAAGGGACGATCACAGGTGCGGTCGTCGGCGACGAGACGTTCGGCGACTCCAACTCGCTGACGCTTCGTGCCGAAGTGACAGGAGGCGATGGCGCTCATCGCCTGACGGCAGGCGGCATCGTCGGTCATAACGAAACAGCGCTGTCCATTGTCGAGAGCAGCGTCGTCAAGACGGGCTTCCTGACGGTCGACGGTACAAGCGAATATACGATCGGCGGCATCGCTGGCCGTCTCACCTCGGATGCGTCCGTAGGGACAGCCGAGCAGTCGGTGACGGTCAGCAACGTGACGATCGACCTGCAGGCTGACGACAGCAGCTTCGGCGGCGCAGTCGGAGCGAACCAGGCACCGCAGCTCTATGTCGATGTGCGTCAGCTGACGGTCGGTTCGCCCGCAGACGAGGTGCGCGCAGGCGGCGTCGTCGGTCTGCAGGAGGGCGCGATCAGCAGCGAACGCAGCCGCATGGAGTCGCGGCATGTGACGATGACGCTGCAAGGCGCGTCCAACTATGCTGGCGGCAGCTTCGGCCAGATCTCGGGCGACAGCCCGGCGACGCTCGCCGACGACATCCGGATCACCGCCAGCGGCGCAGACAGCAAGCTCGGCGGCACAGCCGGCGGCGTGACCGGCACGCTCACAGACAGCGTCGCCAGCTCGGTGGTCATCACAGCCTCCGGCGAGCGGACCGAGGCAGGCGGCATCGCCGGGCGGATCGAATCGTCCGGTCGGGATGCAGCGATCACGCGCGCCCATGCCGTAGCAGGGGAGCAGGCGATGATCACCGCGACCGGCGCACAGTCGATGCTCGGCGGCATCGTCGGCCATGCGGTGAACGCCAGTATCGTCCAGCCGAAGGCGGACGGCGAGCTGCCGAACTATGTCATCCTCCAGGCCCGCGCACCGCAGCAGCAAGCGGGCGGCGTCGCAGGTCGGATTGAAGGCGGCAGCATCGTAGGCGACGGCTTCGTCACGAACCTCGGCAACGTACTGATCCAGGCTTCCGATGCGGCGACCGATGTGTACGTCGGCGGTGTCGCGGGTTATGCCGATGGCGCCAAGCTTGATCGCCTCGACGGACGCACGGTCAATCTGACCGTAAGCGGCGTACGTACGACCGTGGGCGGGATGGCAGGCTATAACAAGGGAACGGCCCAAGCGGTCATCTCCAATGTCGCGCTCATCGGACTCAATGTCCAGGTCAATGCGACAGCGTCGTCCTCGATCGTCGGCGGCTACGTTGGTCTCAACGATGTGCGTACAGGCGATCCGGCAGCAGATCCGGCCACCGCAGTGAGCAGTATCCAGCATAGCCGGGTCATCGGCACGCAGACGCGCGCCGTCCATGTATCGGCTCCGGATACGATCACAGGCGGCATGGTCGGCGAGAACCGCACCCTGGTTGCCAACAACAGCATTACCGACAAGATCCCGGTACTCTCCCGCGATAGCCGCGGCATCATCGGTGGTCTGGTCGGCGTCAATACATCGACAGCTACTTTGTACTATACGTACTCTAACGCAACGCTGACGATCGAAGGCGCAGATACGCTCGCTGGCGGTCTGGTCGGCAACAATGCCGGCGTCATCCAGGCGTCCTATGTCGATATCGACATCACGAGCAGCGCCTACGGCTCGCAGAGCGGCGATGTCTATCTGGGTGGCCTGGTCGGTCGCAACACAGGGCAGATCAAGCAATCGCACACCGCGTCGCTCGTCACTGCGACAGGCGTGCACAGCATCGTAGGCGGCCTCGTCGGCGACCATGCGGCGGGCAGCATTACGGACAGCTACGTTGTCAAAAACGTCCGTGCCCAAAACGAGTATTCGTACTCGGGCGGTCTGGCGGGACGGATCGGCAACGGCGAGATCAAGCGCACGTACTCCACGGCGAGAGTGATCGCCGAGAACGGCGCTTATGCCGGCGGCTTCGCCGGTCGATATGATAATGTAAGCAAGGAATTGCTCTACAAAAACTTCTACGTCAAGGACGAAGGCAAGCAGTTCAACAACGATCTGCCGGACTTCGCCGAAGGCAAATACCGCTTCCTCGGCGTATTGGGCGGTCTGAGCACGCTGCAGACCGAGACGCTGCGGGATCGTCAGCTGTTCCCGGGCCTCTCCGGCTGGGATTTCGAGACGACCTGGAAATACGCGTCGACGAACGCGGACTACCAATATCCCGAGCTGTTCCGTACGGCCAATACTGGCGGACAGGAAGGCAACAACGTCAATGCCAATATCAACTGGTATATGAACGATAAGGGAGCCGAGACCTATGTGCTGACGACAGAGGCGGAGCTCGCCGGTCTGGCTGCGCTTGTTAACGGCACTGTGCCAGGCATGGATGCTTTCGACTTCCGTAATCGGATCATCGAGCTGGGCGGCAAGATTGCGATCCAGTCGCAGCAGTGGGTGCCGATCGGCTATGATGAGTCTCATCCGTTCCAGGGCGCCTTCGACGGCGGCCATCATTTGATCGACGGCTTGACCATCCAGCCCGTCCATGCGTACAGCGGTCTGTTCGGCGTCATCGGCGAGCACGGCGCGGTCCGCAACATTACGATGGAGCCTCGTGCGGTAGCGGGTCAGAACTACACCGGCGTACTGGCAGGCTTCAACAAAGGTACTGTAAGCTCGGTGAACCTCGAGCTGCTGGACGGCATGACCGTCTCCGGCAAAACGGTAGGCAGCGTCATCGGTAAAAATACCGGGACGTGGAGCGGCCTGAACATCACGTTCGAAGAGGGCAGCCGGATCGTCGGCGCGCATCCCGAATCGGTCGTTGGCGGCGTCATCGGCGACAACACGGCCGAGCTGCTGCCGCAGCTGTTCGAGATCCGTTCTCTGGACGGCAGCGTCGGCAGCGATGCCGAGCAATCCGTCATCGGCGGCATCGTCGGTCGTCAGACTGGCGATATGAGCGGCTTTGCGGTCGCATTGAAGCCGGAGTACCGGATCTTCTCGGGCGGCGCTCGTCAGACGGTCGGCGGACTTGTCGGCCAATACATGAGCGGTCAGGCGAGCGAGCTGTCCGTCAGCTTCGAGGGCGGCGTGCTGGCTGCGAGCGGCGAGGGTACGATCGTCGGCGGCGTCATCGGCCAATCGTATGAAGACAATACACTGTCGCAGATCAAGGTTGAAGCGACAGCTGAAGGCACGCATATGAGCGGTCAAGGCGTGCTCGGCGGAGCGATCGGCGTCAAGGAAGGCAAAGGCGAGGCGGCGTTCGATCTGACGGATGTCACCGTCACGGGCGTTCATATCGCTTCGCTGACAGACAGCACGCATGCCGTCATCGGCGGCATCGTCGGTCAGACGACCGATACAGCTGTCAGCGGGTCGGACGCCGAGGTGACGATCAGCGGCGAAGCCGAGCGTGTAACGGTTGGCGGCATCGTCGGCGCCGCGCACAACTCGATCTTCTACAACGCGCAGGCGCTGCCTGAAATGACAGTCACCGCGCGCAGCGGCAACAGCGCAGTCGGCGGTATCGCTGGTGTCGTCAGTTCCGATCAGCGCGATCGGGAGTTTGACTTTGGTCATTGGGCGCCGCTCTACAACGGCCTCTACGATGCCCGCGTACTGCCGACTACGATCCGCGTCACTGGCCAGGCCAATGAAGCGAATCTCGCAGTCGGCGGCTTGACCGGCCAACTGCTGGATGCTTCGATTACGAACAGCGATTCGCAAGCGAGCTTCTTCGTCCAGGGCGGTCGGACGACCGAGCTGGGCGGCATTGCCGGCTACTCCAGCGGCATCATCGTCAGAGCCTACGCGCATGGCGCGATCGACGTGCCATCGAGCCGTGTCTTCCACATCGGCGGCGTCGTTGGACATGCGGTTGGCGGCGAGCTGCACTACACAAGATGGCAGGGAGAGGCAGATCAAGCGCTGAAGATTGGTACGGCAGTGTCCAAGACCGGTCTGCTGCCAGCGACCTTCGTCGGAGGCTTCGTCGGCTCTGCGGATCGCGCAGTGATGGCTAACGTCTCCTCGGATATGAAGGTTCGCGTCGAGGACGGCAATCAGGACAATACGATCTTTGCTGGCGGCTTCGCAGGCATGCTGGGCACAGGCGATCCGATCCAGGGAACGATCGACGCAGCTTACGCTACGGGCGACATCCAGGTGAGCGGACGACTGGGCGCCTATGTCGGAGGCTTCGGCGGCTCGATCAATCATTATGTCATCACGGACAGCTACGCGTCCGGCGACATCGTTAACACCGGCTTCGATACGCGGAGCGGCGGTTTCGCTGGCGCGGTAGAGCCGGGAGCTGCGATCAGCGATTCCTATGCGCTGCAGCAGAGCATCCGTACCACCGGCACACGCGGCGCGACTCGCTCGTACAGCGGCGGGTTCGTCGGGTACAACGACGGCGCGCTCGATCGTGTCCATGCCGGTGCGGCCGCGATCGCGGTAGAGGTCAGCGGAGCCAATGTGTACAGCGGCTCGATGATTGGCTACAACTTCCGCGACGGCAAGCTGACGGCTTCGACTGTAGACAGTGCAGCCGATGCGATCGGCCACAACCGCGGCTCTGCGCCGAGCGTCACGCGCCAGACGCTGCAGCCGCTCGGACCGACCTCGATCTGGACCGATCGGGTCGATACCGACTTCCTGAGCGATCCGGATGAGGGTACGATCGAGATCCGCACGCCAGGACAACTGTATGGCGCCGTATTGCTGAACAACGATCAGGGATTGAGCTATTACCGGCTCTTCGATCGCGATGCTGTCGCGACGCTGCCGCTGGAGCATCTCTTCCTGAGCGATAATCTGGACTTCACAGATCTGCCGGCGCCGATGTTCGATACGTTCACCGGAGAGCTGGACGGCAGAGGTCACACGATCTCTGGACTCGCGCTGACAGACAACGGCGAAGCCCCGGTTGGCTTCGTCCGTACCCTGCAAGGTACGATCCGCGATCTGCGCTTCGCCTCGGCGACGCTCCAGGCCTCCTCGATCGCGGGTGTGGTCGCCGGCGTCAACGAAGGCGTCATCGAGCAAGTCCAGGTGGACGCGCAGATCGAAGGCGAAGGCAGCCATACCGGCGGTATCGTCGGCCGCAATGACGGGACGATCGCCAAGTCGCTGACGACCGGTCGTCTGGTGGCGACTGCCGACGGGGATAATGTCGCCGGCGGCATCGCCGGAGAGAATACCGCGTCAGGAGAGCTGACCGACGTACTGTCCTACATGGACATCGCCGCTACTAGCGAGCGCGTCTCGGCTGGCGGTATCGTCGGCCGCAACTCTGGAGATATTGCCTACGCAGCCTTTACCGGCACGGTACAAGCCGATGGCATCGCCTCGGCCTGGGCGGGCGGCATCGCAGGCTACGCATTGGACGGCACGATCAGCCAGTCGATGGCGAGCGCCAGCACGATCGCGCTCTCCGACGGCCGACTCATACCGGGACGCACGTACTTCGGCGGTATCGCCGGACAGCAGAGCGCCAATGCCGAGCTGACAGGCAATGTGTACAACAAGCAGCTGCTGAAGCTGGATAGCAGCACCTATGATACCGACGGGACACGGGTTGCAGGCAATAACGCCAACCAAGGCTTGACCGGCAAGCAACTGACCGGCTCGAGTCTGCCGACTGCGCTTAACGGTACGCACTGGCAAGCGACAGCAAGTCTGTATCCGCGTCTGCGCGAGCTGCAAGGCGAGCCGGAAGCGTTGCTCGGAGCGGCGGCAGTAATCCTGCATGAGCAGGATCTGATCAGCCGGATCGAGCGCGAGCGCACCGTCTCGCTGTCGTCGCCAGGCATCGCCTGGAGCGCCAAGCGTGCGGAGGCGATCGTCAATGGAGCCAAGGCTACGCTCGTGACGACGACGCAACCGATCGAGCTGACCGCTGGGGCGGGCGGCCTGGAGCGGACGATCCGCATCCAGACGGCAGCGCCGAAGTATGCGGCTCAGGCTGTCAAGCCTAATGTACCGGCGCAGACGACCATTACGAACACCGCACAGGTAGAGCTGATGACAAGCGAGCCGGGCGGCCGGATCTATTATACGATCGATGGCCGCACGCCTAACGAGACGTCGCAGCTGTATACCGCGCCGTTCACGCTGAACCAGACGACGACCGTCAAGGCGATCACGATCGCCGAGAACAAGGAGTACTCCGAGGTAGCGACCGGCGTCTGGACAAAGCAAAGCACCGGAGGCGGCAATGTAGGCGGCGGTGGTGGCGGCGGCGGAGTAGCCGTCCCGACGACACCAGCTCAGCCGAAGCCAGAGCCAGAGCCGGAACCAGAGGCAACGCCGGCGATCAAGGCTTCGATCGGCAGCCAGTCCACAAGCAGCAACGGATCGGAGCCAGTCGCTGTCGCCAAGAACAGCAAGCTGGCGCTGACCGCTCCGGCAGGTCAGACGATCTACTATACGACAGACGGCAGCAAGCCGACTACGCGCAGCAAGGTGTATCGCGGCGAGTTGATCATTAGCGGCAATATGACCGTCAAGGCGATCACGAGCGGCGACAGCACGGTTATGACCTACAGCTTCAAGGTGGAAAATGCGGCTTATGATGTTCGGAAGGATGCCGATGAAGTGCGGTACATCGCGCCTTATGCCGACCAGAGCTTCAAGCCGAACCAGGCGATTACCCGCTTCGAGCTGATCGAAGCGCTGGCGCCGCTGCTCGATATGCAGCAGGTGAGCGTCGGCCAGCCGTTCAGCGACGTCAAGTCTCGCGAGGAGGACCTGGTCGGATTTTTCGCCTCGGCGGGCATCATCGAGGGGTATCCGAACGGCACATTCGGCAGCGACCGCGGCTTGACGAGAGCGGAGTTCGTCGTCGTACTCTCGCGGGTGCTGCATCTGGAGACCGACTCGGCTGTCCAGAGCAGTCTGAGCGATGTGCGCGGCCACTGGGCGGAATCGTACGTCGGCGCCTTCACAGATCGCGGACTGATCCAGGGCTTCCCGGACGGCACATTCCGTCCGCAAGAGCTCGTCACTCGCGCTCAAGCCGTCACCGTCATCAACCGTATGGTCGGTACGCGACTGGATGCCGATCACACACCGCTGACCGACGTCAAGCCGGGCCACTGGGCTTATGACGCGATCATGTCGGCGATCAAGTAATAAGTCAAGTCATACGCAAGGAAAGAGGAGAGGCAGATGAGAAGCAAATGGGCGGCAGCATTGCTGCTGCTCCTGCTGCTGGCAGGCACAGGGGTGGCGATCGGCGGCATCGGTGCGGATACGCAGGCGGAATATCGTGCGGAGGACATCTATGCCCGGGCACATCAAGCGATGTTCTACGTGCGTGTGCTGAACGAGGACCAAACCGTCAAATCGGTGGGCAGCGGCACGATTATCGCGGCTGACGGCACGGCGTCCACCGCCTATCATGTCGTCAAGGACGCGACTCGCATTGAGGCAGTCCTTAGCGATGGCCGGACGGTTAGTCCTGTGCAGGTGCTGGATTATGACGAGCGGACCGATGCGGCGATCATCAAGCTGCCTGCGCCGGGCGCCAAGGATCCGGCCTACAGCGTCCTGGAGGTCCGTGAACCTTCTCTCCAGCATGGCGAGCGCATCTTCGCGATGGGCTATCCGCTCAAGGAGACGCCGATCATCACCGAGGGCATCGTCAACCATCCGACCGCGGCCATCAACGGGCGCAGCCGCATTCTGGTCTCTTCGGAGATCGTAAGCGGCATGTCGGGCGGTCCCTTGCTCGATGAGCAGGGCCGGCTCGCAGGCATCATCTCGGGATCCTTGCGTACGATGAACAATATTCATCTGGGCGTCTCTATGGAAGACTTGAAGGCGCTGAAGCCATTCAGGCGCTGATTCGAAACTGACTTAAGGTAAGGCTGTTCATTGGGCGTTGGAGGGAGGAGGGGAGCGGTTGATCAAAGCGTATTTGCTAGATGCCAATGAGCGGGACATGCAGCATCTGGCTCAGCTATTGGGCCAGATCGGAGGGATATCCGTCATCGGCAAAAGTACTCATCCATTTGATGTGATCAAGAGTGTCGGTCTCCTTCAACCGGACGCCCTCTTCCTTGACGTGCAGCTCCCCGGCATGCAAGGTCTGATCGTCGCCGAGCAAGTGAGGGAGCAGTACCCTGCGGTGCAGATCGTGGTGGTAACCGAGAGCAAAAACTACGCGCTCTGGGCGTTTGATCAGCAGATGGCGGATTATGTGCTCAAGCCTTTTGACTTGATGCGATTAAAGCAGGCGATGCAGCGTCTGAAGGCGCGTCTGAGCATAAAGGGGTTATAAAGGGTTGTAAGAGGGTAACAAAATAAATAAAACCTTCGTCAATGCCGCGAAAGCTTGCGGGCATCGACGAAGGTTTTTGTTGTTTTCGCCTAGTTACTCTACTAGAGATTATGATTTGTAACGCTTGCCGCGGCGTTTATTTCCTGTTTTTATTGTCTGCGGATCGAGGTACGCTCGTCACGGCGCTTATTTAACCGAAAGCGCCTGTTTCGGCGCTGTTTTGTCGAAATAAGCTTTCGGCCCAATAAGGCCGAGGGCGATCGAGGGCGAGCGTTAGGCTGACTTACCTTTACTTTCTTCCTTTTTCCACGATTTTCTTTTCTTCCTTGACGACCTTCTCTTCCTTGGTCGTAATCGGGCTGTTGGCTTCGAGCTTGCCGCTCAGGAACCAGGAGATCGTGGCGATGGCGACCAGTACAACCCAGAAGAAGATCTTCCATGTCGCTGACTCAATGAAGTGCTTGTCTATAACATTGATGTCTGGATGCGCGAGCGTGTACATCGCCAGCTTGACGCCGACCCAGCCGACGATCAGGAAGGCTGCCGTCTCGAGGCTCGGGCGTTGCTTGAGCAAGGAGACGAAGTAGGTGGCGGCAAAACGCATAATGACGATGCCGATCAAGCCGCCGGCCAGGATAACTGCGAACTGTCCGCCGTCCAGACCGCCGATCGTCGGCAGCGTGGTCGCCGGCAACGTGACGGCCAGCGCTACCGCTGCGAGGATCGAGTCGACCGCAAAGGCCAGGTCCGCGAGCTCGACCTTCACTACGGTCATCCAGAAGCCGGATTCCTTCTTCGGCTTGGCATCGTCTGACTTGGAGGACATAAAAAACTTCTTGACGATGTGGTTGATCGAGATGTACAGCAAGTAAAGCGCGCCGACGGCCTGAACCTGCCAGACATCGACCAGGAACGAGATCAGGAACAATGCGCCAAAGCGCAGCACGAACGCGCCTGCAAGACCGTAGAACAGCGCCTTTTTGCGCTTGTCATCCGGCAGATGCTTGACCATGACAGCCATGACCAGCGCGTTGTCCGCCGCCAGGATCCCCTCGAGCGCAATCAACACCAGCAATACCCAACCATACTCCAACAATAATCCTGCGTCCATAAAGTTCCTCCTGTGGGGGCTTGTATTTTCTTCATCCCGTAGTCGGCTCAGGACATAAAAAAGACCTCTGCCGACTATGGCAAAGGTCTTGCTGAGCATGAGATAAAAACAAGCGATTCATGCCAACAAAGCCGATGGATGGTGCGCATCCATGAACTGACGACTTTGTTTCCGGGCGAACCCGGACGCTACTCCCCTTTGAGGAAGAATATTCGATTGGTTTTATTTTAATCTGCCCAGGAGGGTTTGTCAAGAACCTTGACGTATGTTTGCAAACTATACGCGGGCGACGCTGACGAGCAGATAACCGGCAAACACATCGCGCGCCTCGTCGGGCAACGACTGGTACCAGCGGCGCATCCACTCCTTGACTGGCTGAGCGCCGCCGATGAAGTCGAGGAAGTCGAGACTGTTCTCGAAACCGATGTGGTATTCCGGCTGCAGCTCGAGGCCGCTGGCAGCGAACACCTCTTGCAACGACCAGACCGGATGCTCGATACCGTACATCCAGTTGCCTTGCTGCTCGGCGGCATACTTGCCGACCAAATACGGTAGAGAGCGCGCCGACGGGGTGAGCACGAGTACGGTGCCGCCTGGTTTTGTCAGCCGCTTCATCTCTTTCAGAATGGCGATTTGCTGATCCTGATCGAAATGCTCGAGCACGCCAGAGTTCCATACCATATCCAGCCCGCCGTCAGGCAGATTAATATTCCGTATATCGGAGAGGATGAAGCGGCCGCTTTGCTGTTGGCTTTGGAACAGGCGTTGGCTGTTGGAGATAGCTCCCGCCGAGTAATCAACCAGAGTTACCTCAGCCCCTTCTGCAGCCAGTCTCAGCGAGATGCGGCCTGTGCCCGACCCTGCCTCGAGCAAGGTCGCCGGGCGATCCGAAGGCAGCAGCTTGACGATCTCATCATAGATCGTATTGCTCAGCGGGTCCCACTGATGGCCGCTGCCCGTCTCCTTATTGCTCCACAACTGATCCCATACTTGTTTTTGTTGTTCTTCCTGATTCATATCCCCAGCCCTTTCTGTGATGACATGTATTTTTGAGCTAGACCAAGAAAGGTAGCAGGCCGATCGTGCACGCGGGCCAGCTCGCGCAAGCCCTGAATACCATACTGGGCGACCAGGCCCACCTCGTTGCGAGCAAAATCATCCAGTTTGTCTGGCATGGACATACGTTGTGCCAATGTGGCGTGGTATACCCAGCTCTGCAAGCAGATCAGAGGTCTCCAGCGCTGACGTGTGCCTATGTAGTATGAATAGCCAACCAGAAGGCTGTCATCTTCAAAGCCTTGCTTGCCCTGAAGCAGGCGGATATCGTAGCCGCCGATCGCACGCAATGCTTCGTTGCGATGGATAACGGGATGAACGAAGCCGTAAACTACGCCTTCTCTTGATAATGTAGGGAGCAGCTCCAGCCACCCCTCTATATCTGAGGGGACCGCTGTCTGCTGCTCCAGCGGCTGCATCACTCCGCTCGCCGTGACGATTCCTGGGCTGATCATCGGCTCTTGCGATGTCTGCAGGTAACGGAGCAGCGGCGCGTACCAGTGCGCCGGGAAGATCATGTCGACATGGATCTCGGAGACCCAGGCGGTCTGCGGCAGCTCGCGCCATATGTACTCGAAGCAAGCTTGCCTGGCCTGAGCGATCCCGATGTTTCGCCCATCGCCGAGAATGCGGGCCTCGATGCCCCATTGCGAGGTCAATTGCTGCAGTTCCTCATTTGCAATACAGCCTTGATTATAGATGATGACGCTGCGCTCTGGCGACAATGCGAGCGAGCGCAGGCAGTTCTCGATCATCGCTAGATCTACGGATAGCGATTCTTGGCGGAGGAGAAGCGGCAATGTATGGATCAGCCTGCCCTCAGCGTTGATGGCTTCAGTCATCGTCATTCCTCCCATCTCACCAAATGGGGTTCTTCATCGAGTATCGATGCGTACTGTTCCCGCGAGCCGTATTTGGCTTCAGGGTCCAGCTTTTGATAACGCTGCAGCTTGCGTTGCCGCTCCTCGGGTTTCGCCCATCCGAAGTGCTTGATCCGCAATTCGGAGACCGCATGCGGGAGCTCAAACACATTATCGGGGAACCGTCCGCAGTGTTGCGCGGTTTCCTTCCACCGATAATCCATTCCTGGACGATACCGGAGCAGGAACGGCCGATAGACGCGATGCGCTTGCCAGTAACCATCTTCTCTGTAATGCGTCTCATTCCAGAAATCATAGAGGCGGAAGCAAAACAAATCGACGTCGGTTTGAGCGGTCATGCTATGAATTTCGGCTGCAAAGCGAGCTTCCAGTTGTTCGTCGGCGTCAAGGTTAAGAATCCATTCCGGGGATGCCTTGATCGTCTCTTCCCATTGCTGCTTGCGCAGCAGGACTTCGGTGCTAAACCTAGGCTCGGCATTGTGGATGATCCGTATCGGGATGCCGCCGAGCGCGCGCAAGCAGATATCCACTGTCCTGTCGGTACTGCCATCGTCGATGATGACTGCCTGATCGATGTAGGGGCGATGAGAGATAAGGAGCGCTTCGAGATATCTGTGCTCTTCATTGTGGACAACCATCGACAAGGTGATCCCTGTCTTGGCAGGCTGGCGCTCGGTCGACACTTGAGCTGTAGTCGATGGCTTGGCGGCGAGCTGCGCCCGCTGGACGATCCGGGTCAAAAAATCGTCGGCAGCGGGCTTGTCGGTATCCCGGTATATATGAAAGGCGGGATAATGCGTGTCGACATACATCGGAATGCCAAGCGCCGCCGCCCGTACGCAGAAATGCCGATCCTCGCCCCAAAAGGTGAGATTGGGAATGGCGGCGAAGGATACGCCCTTGTGCAGCGCATCACTGCGAATAAGCGTACATGCGCCAAGGCCGCCGACCGGATAAAGTCCCGGCGTCCGCATCTTCTCGAGGAAATTGAAGGTGCGAACAGCCTTCTCCTCTTCTGTCAGCGATTCTCCGCGTGCTTGCTCCCACTGACTGTATTCATTCACCATCCATACCTGCGGCTGGGCCATCGCATCTGGCTGCCATCGCGTCCAGAAGATCTCGGCGACGATCGGCTGATCGGCCTCGATGAGATGCAGCAGCGTCTCGGGCTCCAGCAGCAGATCGGAATCGACGAGGAACACATAGTCGCAGCCCGTATCGCGGGCTTGCTTAAGGATCTGGTCCTTAAATGAGGCTACCTTCCAAACGAGGTGATCATTCCAGTAGTGGGTAGTATCATCCCGATGGTAGACGTCTTGCGTGTCTGCAAACTGAATGAAGGTATTTGGCTCCTGATGAACGAAATGCTGCAGGAGCATTCGAGATAGAGGATCGTCATTATCATCGATAAACATAAACGAAACATTGAGGTCGCCGCGCTCCAGCAGTCTGAGCGAGCGTAAGAAGCGCTCCAGAATATCGGGCGATTGGCGGATCGGGCTTGCAATCATGACATGCGCAGGGGAATTAGTGCTCATCTAGTATGGCCTCCTTGGTCGCTGTAGCCGATTCGAACGCCGTCGTCAGTCGATTGACAAGGTAACTGCGGTTGGCGAGCATCCGGGTATCCGATGGTCTGTAAGTCAGCGCCTGCTCGTTATGTGCATGGGCCAAGTCGTATTGTCCCAGCCGGTCGTAACAGACGCAGAGCTGAAGATGGGGAAGCCACGTGGAGCAGGCTGGGTTTGCGAAGCCCCAGGTATCTGGCTGCGGGAGCTGCGTTGCGAATCTGTACCAGGCAATGGCAGCCGACACATCATCCTGATTCAGGTAGTGATAGCCGATCCGGCAGCAAGCCTCGGCTCGAGGCGCGCCGTAATGGAAGCTGCGAAGCGCAGCTTCGAGGGCGAGCTTGCGATTGCCGATTTCAAGGTAACAGTCAGCCAGCTTGCCGCAAGCCGTAATCTCGTCTTCGACCCAGCCTTCGCCGCCGATCAGGAACTGTTCGTACATTCGAGAAGCTTCTACATAACGGCGATGATCCTTCAATTCGTTGGCGTAATAATACTGATCCCGTGAACTGAATCGTTCACCGGCATCGCGCCGTTTCTCATAAATCCGCATATTTCGATCGGAATCTACATCCTCGGCGCCGGGGGCGTGGGTGATGGCGATGTCGCTGCTGATGATATGTCCGCCGACCTCCAGGTATTCATGAACCGGGCCGATCCAGCGGAATTGACGATTCCGCTTAACCAGTCGATTGCGCCGCAAGCTGAAGCTGACGTTGCCGAACTCATCGGTGCTCAGGTTGTAGAGCATAGACACCGAGTCGGTTTCGGGATCAAGAGACGTCTTCAGCTCCAGCAGTTTTTGCTGATCCTGCCGGAGGAGGATGTCGTCGGCATCGAGCCACAGGATGTAAGGCTGCGATGCCTGGGCAAAGGCGTAGTTGCGGGCGGCTGCAAAATCATCGATCCAATCGAAGTGAAAGATGCGGTCGGTGAACTGCCGGGCGATCTCCACCGTCCGATCCGTCGAACCGGTATCGACAATCACGATCTCATCGGCCACTGCGCCGACGGACTCCAGACATCTTGCGAGCACGGCCTCCTCGTTTTTCACAATCATGCACAAGCTTATCGAGATCAAGCGAACCTCCTCCATAGACATTGGATTAAGTGAACTATAGCAACTATATTCTCGGGTCAAGCTGAGCATGATTAGATGGGCAGGCTGTAAGTAAAAAAATGTCGATCGCTCTGGGAAGACAGACATAACACATTTTGGATCTAAATAGTCTAAATGTAAGTTATATCCACTCTATTGTGTTGGGATTTATAGCTGCTTCAAGCCCGAATCGGCTTTTGTCTATGAGGAGGTGTGCACGAACAGATGAGTATGCCGACGATTCCTGAAGAAAATTACAGACCAAGTAAAAGCGAGGTCGTCATTGATCTGTTGAAATCAATTGCGATGGAAGAGACGGCAATCTCGCATTTGCTTAATGCGGAAGCCGAAAAAATCCAGGCCTTTGTTGGCAAAGGACTGGACTTCCCTAGCTTTCCCTCCAATGAGTTCATCCTCAAGTTCAATGGTCAGACGACCAAGCTGGTCGATATTATCGTCATGAAGGAGTGGTTGCTGCTGCGTAAGATGGAGAGCGCCATCGAGTATTATCATATCGACGGCCGCGATGACAGCTGCGATTGCGAGGAGTGAGCGAAGCGGCATGAAGGAAGCAAACGACTTTTTGGAAACGGAGATGCTGGAAGCGCTGGAGCGGGTGCAACAGGCATATCAGACGTATCTGGCATCATATGAAGCGTTGGCGAGCAGCACTAGAAAGAGGGGGCTTTTGCGTCCCGGTGGGCAAGCCCGTCTTCGCGCGCTGACACATTTTGCGGAGCTGCTAAACAGCAAAATCGAGCTTGCGCTGGAGCCACGAGTTGCACGGGATCGACTCGGATACATCATGGAAAAACGCAAATATGACAAA
>Ga0160452_100751_pt1 | contig 15208 bp, 11 predicted proteins | sample HID1971I_E6MG_FD_108230 | JGI IMG/M metagenome (GOLD analysis project Ga0160452, IMG submission 108230) | Enriched millipede-associated microbial communities from UW Madison campus, WI, USA - HID1971I_E6 MG | ecosystem: Host-associated > Arthropoda: Insects > Digestive system > Unclassified ...
AGCGCATGCACCCCTTTGCCGATCAAAAATTCGGTCAGCGCCTCCACCTGCTCCAGATTCACTGCGCCCTCCGCCGTAAACGGCGTCACCATCGCTGTCGTGATGCCATACAATCGTTTCATCTCTAACTCCCCGCTTCCCCATTCATAGTCAACTCAAGTCAGCTGTTGCCGCATCCGAGGCGTGTCAGCCGCCGCAGCCCGTCACGCTCACGGGCGCAACAGATGGGCAGGCTGCCGCCCCGCTATACTGTCGAGGATCGCCTGCGCTGTGACGATGCCTACCCGATGGTACGTCTCGATCGTCTCCGCTGCCGTATGCGGCGTCGCGAGCAGCGTATCCAGCGCAAGCAGCGGATTGTCCGCCGACACAGGCTCCTGCTCGTACACATCAATAGCCGCACCCGCGATCATCCCCTCTGTCAATGCCCGATGCAGCGCCTGCTCGTCGACGAGCGCGCCCCGCGCGGTGTTGACGAAGTAAGCGCTTCGCTTCATCAAGCCGAACTGCCAGTCGCTCATCATATGACGCGTCTCCGGGAAGCTCGGCAGATGCATGCTGACGATGTCGCTCGCCTGCAGCACCTCATCGGCCTCCGCGAGCCGCACGCCCAGCTCGCGGGCTGCCGCAGCATTCGGATATTTGTCATAGGCGAGCAGCTCCACCTCGAAGCCCTGCAGCTTCCTCGCCACCATCCGGGCGATATTGCCGAAGCCGAGCAGCCCGACCGTCTTGCCGGCCAGCTCCTCGCCGATCCTGCGGTCCCAGTAGCCTCTCTTGGCCGACTGCTGGAGCGCCGGTATGTTGCGGAGCAGCGAGAGGATCAGGCCCACCGTCAGCTCCGCGACGGCATTGCTGTTGCCGGCAGGCACGTTGGTCACCTGGATGCCTCTGGCCTCGGTAGCGGCCAGATCGATATTGTCGACGCCAACGCCGAAGCGGGCAATATGGCGCAGCCTGGGCGCATGCTCAAACACCGCCTCGTCCCATGTGTCGACACCCGCGATGACCGCGTCGATGTCGCCGACCAGCGGCAGCAGCTCCTCCCTCGTATGCGGACGGCCAAGCCGGTTTTCGATAATTTCGCAGCCCGCTTCCGTAAGCATCCGTTTGCCCTCGGCGCAATACAGCGAATAGTTGGTTGCCGTCACCAGCACCTTGCAGCGTTCCTGCATTACTTGACACCTCCGACGGTCATACCGCTGACCATATATTTCGACGTGAACAGATACATGATGATGACCGGGATCGATGCGATAATCGAGCCGCCCATCAGCGGTCCCCAGGCGAACACATCGCCGACGATCATCTCGGACAGTCCCAGCGTAATCGTCTTGTCCGCCGTCTTGGTGACGATGACGAGCGCATACAGATACTCGCTCCAGCACAGGGTGAACGCGAAGATAAAGGTCGCTGCCAGACCGGGAGCCGCGAGCGGGAAAATAATGCTCCGCAAGGTCCGCGCCCGGCTGCAGCCGTCGATCATCGCCGCTTCCTCGATCTCGACCGGGATCGACTTGAAGTACGAGATCAGCATCCATGTCGCATACGGGATCGTAATCGTCGGGTAGATGAGCATTAACCCGTAGATCGAATTGCTGATGCCGATCGCCGATACGAGCATATAGAGCGGGATGAAAAGCACCGCGCGCGGCATCAGATAGGCGTACAGGATGCCTTTGGAGATGAGCGAGCGTCCTCTGAACTTGAGCTTGGAGATCGCATACGCGGCCAGCATGCTGACCGCAATCGAGAACAGCGATACCGTGAGCGAGACGACGAGACTGTTGCGAATATTGATCATGAAGCCCTTCTCGTTCAGCAGCTTGGCATAGGCGTCCCAACTGAATGCCTCGGGCCAGAAGGTCGGGGTCAGCCGATAGATCTCGCCAGTCGACTTAAAGGAGGTATTAAGCATCCAGTATAGCGGGAATAGAGCGCACAGCAGCATGAAAGCCAGCGTCGTGTAGACGACGATCTGCTTGCCCAGTGAATTGTTCTCCATCGTTAGTTGCACCTACTCTCTCGAAAGCGAGCGCTTCGTTACGTAGTTGATGAGCATGATGAGCGGCGGCATCGTCAGGATCGCGATGGCGATCGCCTTGCCAAGACTCATATTCAGGAATCCGATCGTATAGCTGAGCGTGGACAGCACCTGCGTCGCGTTGGACGGTCCGCCGCGCGTCAGCAGCCAGATGATCTCAAAATCGTTGAGCGTCCAGATCGTCGTCATGACGCCGGCCAGGATCGCCACTTCCTTGACCGAGGGCAGCGTGATGAACCAGAATCGCTTGATCGCGCCTGCGCCGTCGAGCATCGCGGCCTCATACATATCCCTCGATATCGTCTGCAGGCCGGCCAGGATAGCGATCCCCATGAACGGGATGCCCCGCCACACATTGACCAGGATGACCGAGATCATCGCCAGATCGGGCTGCGCGAGCCAGCCCATCGGCTGGCCGATCAGCTTGAGCTGGAGCAGGATGTGGTTGAGCACGCCGCCAACGTCGGAGTAGATCCACTGCCAGGTGAACACCGAGACGATGGTCGGGATCGTCCACGGCAGGAACAGCAGCACCCGGAACAGATTGCGGCAGACGATCTTCTCATTGAGCACCAGCGCCATGATCATGCCGAACACCGTCTTGAAGAAGACCGCGACGCCGGTGAAGACGATCGTGTTCCAGACAGCCTTCCAGAAGATCGAATCCCGCATCAGCTCGATATAGTTGGTCAGTCCGGTGAAGCGCGCCGGCATGCCGACGACCTTATCGGTGAAGCTGAGGTAGAGGGCCCAGCCGAAGGGCAGGACCATCACCGCCAGCAAATAGATCAATACCGGGCTCATCAGCAGATAAGCAAGTTTATTGTCCAGTTTTGTTTTCATGCCGCATACCGCCTTCCGACTTGCCTACGGATTGTAAACATCCTGTATTTTGGATTGCAGATCCTTCACGGCCGCCTCCGGCGTATATTCCTGCTCGAGCATCAGCTTCTGGAACATATCGTTGACGATCCGCAGATTAAACACTTCGCCCGCTTTTGGATTGTAGGGGCCAGGGTAGCCGAGGAAGTAGAAGTCGTCGACCGAGTCGACAAACGCCTTGTTCTTCTCGTCCTGCCATACCGCCTCTTTGGTCAGCTCCGGATAGACCGGCACCGTGAGTGGCGCGCCTTCGACGATCCAGCTGTTGTACCACTCTTTATCGAGCAGATAGGCGATCAGTTGCTTGGCCAGATCCTTGTTCTGCGATTGCTTGAAGATGCCGAGCGAGTTGCTGATGCCGGGGATGAATACCCCTTCCGGACCCGCAGGATAAGGCGCGATTCCCGTCTTCTCATACAGATCGGGATTGTCGTCCTTGATCGTCGCCAGGATGCTGCCGGTGTTGAAGATCATCGCCGCCTGGCCGCTCAGATACGCTTTGTTGTTGCCGCTGTCGTCCCAGCCGAGCGCGCTCGGCGGCGTGCTCTTGTCCGTCAGGAAAATATCGCGGATGAAGCTCGTCGCTGCCACAGTGCCTGGCGAGTCGACGATGACGGTCTTGCCGTCTTCGGTATCGACGGAGCCGCCATACGACCAGATGATGCCGCGCGTGAGGAATTCGGCGTCCGAGTTGCCCTTGCCGTAGCCCATGCCGATGCCGTATTGCCCTTTGCCCGTATCGGTCAACGTCTTGGCCATCTCGCGCAGCTCGTCCCAGGTCGTCGGCGGCGCTGTGAATCCGGCCTGCTCCAGCAGGTCCTTGCGGTAGTACAATACTTGCGTCTCGCTCCAGAACGGCACGCCGTATTGCTTGTCCTCGAAGGTGACCGCCTGCTTGATATTGTCGCTGATCGAGCTGCCCTTGCTCTCCACTTCGCCGATCAGATCGGTGACGTCCTCGAGCACACCGCGACCGTAAAATTGGCCGATCTCCTGATAACCGAAGAAGGAGACGTCCGGCACGTCGCCGGATTCGATCGCTGCCGTCCACTTCGGATAAAAATCCTCGTACGCGATAATTTCCACGTCAACGTTGACATTATTCGCTTCGCCGAACTGCTTGGCTCGTTCCGCGATCAGCTTGTTTTGCTCCTCGAACAGCTGTTTTTTCATCCAGAACGTAAGGGTTGGCTTCTTCCCGTTATCCGTAGCGCCTGTGCCTGCGCTCTCTCCGTTGCCGCTTCCGCTGCTGCAGCCCGCAGCCAGTGCGGCGAGCAATCCGAGTGTCACCGTTTTTTTCATCCAGCTTGTCATTCGCTGTCGACCTCCGTCTGTTTGTGGTGGTTTGTGTTGGCCATGTATTTATCCTAAAGCGTTTTCATGTCCATTCCTAGGGCAACATTTTAACCAGGGGATACTAATTTAACACGATGCTTGATGCGGGGCCTTTCATTTTGTCATCAAAAAGGCCTTCGCCTGAAACAGACGAAAGCCAGGGCTTGATCATATCGGGAATGCTCTCGCAGTCTCATTTGCGTTCGGCTGCCGGGTCCAGCGTCTGACGATATTCCTGCGGCGTCAATGCGTAGTAACGCTTGAATACCTTGTTAAAATAATTCGGATTTTGATAGCCGAGCCTGATGGCGATCTCGTAATTTTTGAGCGACGGATCGGCCAACAGCGACGCCGCCAGCTCCATCTTCAAGCGCAGCACGTAATCGCTAATATTATCCCCGGTTTCCAGCTTGTATACTCGCGAGACGTGGACCGGATGCATATACATATGGTCGGCGATCGCCTGCAGCGAGACATCCTCTGTCAGTCGGCTGCGGATGAAGGCCTGGATTCGCTGGACCGCGTGCTCTCTGTCGTTGCGCGTCTCTCGATCCATCGACTGGCGCAGCTGCGCGCAAGCGCGCAGCATCCAGCTCTGCAAGGCGGCCGAGGAGCGACAGGCGACCAGCCCGGCGACATCCGACAGCTCGGCGCCCAGCATCTCGGTGAGCGTCCGGCCATTTTTGTGGGCGAATCCACTGAACGCCGCATAGACGGCGAAGAACACCTCCGTCAGATGCTCCGGCGACTCGGCGTCCTGCTCCCTGAGCTCGCTCCAGATCGCCGCCAGCTTGTGCTCCGCCTGCTCCCAGCTTCCCGACTCGAGCAGATGCACCAGGAGCGGCGGCTCGTACAGACGATGAAGCGGCCGTACCGGCGGCTGCTCCAGCTCGTCGCCTACCTGGATGACCAGTCCGCTCTGGCTGCCCACGCTGCGCCGCAGCGCCAGCAGCACATCCTCGTAGCGGGGCTGGATATCGCGCGGGAAGGCTCCCCACGGACTGAGCAGTACAGACACCATACCCTGCAGATAATGCTCGACGCTGAGCTGCAGCTGCGTCGCCCGCTGCCGCATCCGGGCAGCCGCCACTTCCAGGACCTCAGCCCTGGCTGAGAGTCCCTCAGCCCTGGCCGATAGTCCATCGGCAACTGAGGAGTGTCCCTCCTCCTTGCCAACGAGAGTGAGCCGGACGAGGATGACCAGGTAGCCGTGCACACTCTTGCAGGGCCACAGCTCGCACCCGTCCTCGAACACCTCCGAGGCCATGTTAAGCACGGCGTACTCCATCAAGGAGACGCTATAAAAATCCAGCTCCGACATCCGTCCCTCCAGCCGTATGAGCATCAGCATAAACGGCTCGTCCTGCGTCAGCGTCAGCTTGAGCGTCTCGAGCTTCTCCTGGAGCCGCTCCGGCAGGTACGGCCTGCCTTGCAGCAGCTCGCTGAGCAGCTCGCCTCGCAGCGTCGGCAGGTTCTCTTGGAACGCCTGCGCCAGCTGCTGGTACAGACGCGCCTCGTCCCTCGCTTGCCTCAAGTGCTCGACCGCGCCGCCAACCTTGGTCAACAGCTCCTGGTCGCTCACCGGCTTCAGCAGATAGTCATAGACGTCATGCGACATCGCGGAGCGAGCGTACTCGAACTCGGCATGTCCCGACAACAGCAGGCAGACGATCCGCTTCCAGCCCTTCCGCACCTCGGCGATCAGCTCCAGCCCGCTCATCCCCGGCATCCGGATATCCGTGACGAGGATATCGATCGCATGGCTGCCCAGCACCTCCAGCGCTTCCTTGGCCGAGCTGGCTTTGTACACCGCTTCGATACCGATCGACGCCCAGTCCAGCGTGTCCGCCAGACTGTCGACGACGCTCGCCTCGTCATCGACGAGGAGCAGCTGGTATCGATTGTCCTGCGCCCATCTGTTGTTCATCCTTGCTCTCTCCCCTCTTGCATCTCCCATACCATCACGACCTGCATGCCGCCGCGCGGCGAGACGCCGAACTGCAGTCCCGACCGACCGCCATAGCCGTGCAGGAGACGCTGATGGATATTCCACAGCCCGCAGCCGCTCTCCTCCTCCAGCGGTTCATTGATCCTCCGCAGCAGCTCGGCTCGCGCCTCCTCGGTCATCCCCGGCCCGTTATCCTCGACGATGATCCGGCACAGCCCCTCCCGCTGCTCGCCCCTGATCTCGATCAGTCCAAAGGCGTCGCTTCGTTCGACTCCGTGCAGCACGGCATTTTCGGCCAACGGCTGCAGCAGCAGCTTCGGGATCGGCAGCTCCAGCATCGGCTCCGGGATGTCGATCTCATAGTGGAAGCGCTGCAGCCGCATCGACTGGATCTCCAGATAGTTGGTCACCAGCTTCACTTCCTCCCGCAGCGAGGTTGCGGCATGCTCCAGCCTTGTCGTGTACCGGTAATACTCACCCAGATTCAGCGCCATCGCTTCCACCGCCTCATGCTCCTTGAGCTTGGCCATATTTTTGATATAGAACAGGCAGTTGTACAGGAAATGGGGATTGATCTGCGATTGCAGCTGCTTGAGCGTCGCTTCCTTGCTGCGCAGCGTCTCCTTGTACACCTTGTCGATCAGCTCCTCGATCTGTCCTGCCATCTCGTTGAAGCGCAGGAAGACGTAATCGAACTCGTTGTTGGGCCGCATGCGCAAGCGGGTGGCATACTGCCCCTCCTTGATCCGCTGCACGCCGCGCTGCAGCAGCTGCAGCGGACGCTGGACGTTGCGATAGAGCAGCAGTCCCGCCAAGATCCCCATTGCGGTCAGCAGTGCGATGGACGAATAGAACAGGTTGCGGCTCGTATGGATCGGCGCAAAAAAGCTGTCCAGCGGCACCAGGTCGACCAGATGCCAATCGAGCGACACCGAGCGGATATAGTTCACAATGTAAGCCTTGCCATCGAGCTCCATATTAACGCTGCCGCTGCCGGGCAGCCGCATCTCGTCGAGCTGCGCCGCCGTCCTGCGGATCAGGTCGAAATTGGCGGTGTAGTTGATGATCGGCTCATCGCCCTTGCGGTACAGGAACGACTCGCGGTCATCGTTCTGCTTTAGTCGGCTCAGCATATTTTTTAGGCTGTCGTCGGAGAAGCGCACCTCGACCATCACATCCTCCATATCCGACTGCTGCACATAGGCGAACAGTTTTTCCTTGAGCCCAAAGCTGGTCTCCTCCCGGTGCTCCCACACCCCGGTCTGCCTCGCGCGCAGCGCAGCCTCGTCGTAGCGGGCAGAGTAGTCCGTCGAGATGACCTCCTGCGAGCCTTGCAGATAGAAGATGATCTGGTTGTTCCACGCGCTGGTCGAGGTCTGCATGTTGAGCATATCGACGATCCGCCCGATCCGTTGCAGCCGGACGACCGGATCGACCTCGCTGCTGTCGACATACTCGCGGATGCTGTAGTCCCGGCTCGCATTCAGCGAGTGGCGGAGCAACTGATCGACCATCATGTCCATCTGGCTGACGAAAAAGGAAAGTCGGTTGCGGTTCTCGCTTTTGATCGTGTCGTTGACGACCCGCTCGCTCACCTGATTCGAGTAGCCGTACAACAGGATGACCGGGATGAGCAACGCGACGATCAGCAGCAGGATTTTAACGAAAATGGTCATTTTCATAGGCGGACTCCTTTGGCAGCGGCGGTGCGTTCAGCAGATACAGCCGTGTGATCAGAAAAGTGATACCATCATACAGAAAAAAATCGCCGCTGTAAAATACGAGCGGGCAGACCAGTTGGACAGCTGACGGTGTAATCCGGCATAATGGGAGGGGATATGATGTCGTTGCATCATGAGCAAGGATGGATGGGAGAGAGGATACAGAGATGAGAAAATCGATGCTGGCAGCCGCGCTGCTCCTATTGGCGCTGCTGACAGCCGCATGTGGCGGCGGCAAAGGAGAGAACACTCCGAATAGCCATGAACAGCTGGCGCTGGGCTATGTGAACGACTTCCTGAATGAAACGTCGGAGGAGGCGCGCAATACGTATGTACAGGAGCATGTGCATCCGGAATATCAGCAGCTATACAGCACCGACTCGCCGATGCCGGACGGGCCGATCCAGGCGCTGCCGCTCAGCAACCCCGAGGTGTACAAGAGCATATCCGATGTGCAGAGCGAGGAGAACGGCGTCGCCGTATGGCTTAAGGGCGAGGACAACAAGGAGGTCATCGTGCTCATCATCGAGGGCAAGGTGGCGACCGGCTTCGATAACTACAGCGGCTCCATGCTGTCCACGGCAGGCTTCGAGCCGCTGCAGCGAGAGTTCGAATAGCGTGACTGCAAGGAATAGCATGACAGCAAGACGCGGGCGGCATCCAGGTGGATGCCGCCCGCGTTATTTCGTTTGCTGTGCCATTACTCGGTGGCAATCGCGGCGGTCGGCACGAGATACGCCGTCTGTCCCGCAGCTATCGCAAGCGTCGTCACATACAGACCGTCCGCGTCCGCCATGCTCGAGGAATCGCCTGCCGCCTCTGCCAAGCGCAACGGCAGCGCCGAGCGCAACCGACACTCGCCGTCCCCGTCGGCCCGAATCTCCAGCCGCAACAAGTCTCCGTCCCGCCAGGACAGCGCCAGCTCGTAGCCGCCTCTCGCCCGCAAACCGCGCACCTCGCCGTCAGCCCACGCCGACGGCAATGCAGGCAACACATGGATGTGGTCCAGATGGCTCTGGACGAGCATCTCGGCGACCGCCGCCGTCGCGCCAAAGTTGCCGTCGATCTGGAACGGCGGGTGGTTGTCGAACAGGTTGGAGAGCGTGCTGTGCGCCAGGATCGCCGTGAGGTGATCATAAGCCGCCTCGCCGTCGAGCAGCCGCGCATAGAAGTTGATGATCCACGCCCGGCTCCAGCCCGTATGTCCGCCGCCGCTCGCCAGACGCCGATCGAGCGTCACCCGAGCAGCCGCCGCCAGCTCCGGCGTCGTGCCAGGGGCGATCGCCGAGCCTGGATGAAGCGCGAACAGATGCGAGATGTGGCGATGTCCGGGCTCCAGCTCCTCGTAATCCTCCAGCCATTCCTGGATCTGGCCCTCGCTGCCGATCGTCGTCGGCGGCAGTTGGGCGAGTATGCCCTGCAACGTCTGGCGACCCTCGGCATCCGTGCCCAGCAGCTCGGAGGCGGCGATGCACGCCCGGAACAGCTCCGTGAGGATCTGGTTGTCCATCGCCGGTCCATAGCAGAGCGTGCCCGACTCCCCATTCTCCAGACGGTATGTATTCTCCGGCGACACCGATGGCGAGGTGACAAGGTGGCCGCCCGGCTCGCGCACGAGGAAGTCCTCGAAGAACAGCGCCGCCTCGCGCATCGTCTCATAGGCTCGGGCCAGGAACTCGCGATCCTGGGTGAACTGGTAGTGCTCCCATAGATGCAAGGCCAACCAGGCCGCCCCCAGCGTCCAGTAGGTCGCGGGCAGATAGATATCCTGCGGCGCGGTATCCGCCCAAAGGTCGGTATTATGATGAGCGACGAAGCCGCGGCAGCCGTACATGCGCTGCGCCGTCACCCGGCCCGGCTCCCGCAGCCGCTCGATATGCTCGAGGAGCGGCTCGTGGCATTCGGAGAGGTTGCAGCTCTCCACCGGCCAGTAGTTCATCTGCAGATTGATGTTGATCGTATACTTGCTGCCCCACGGCGGCGTCATGTGCGGATTCCAGATGCCCTGCAGATTGGCTGGCAGCGAGCCCGGCCTGCTGCTGGCGATCAGCAGATATCGGCCAAACTGGAAGTACAATGCCTGCAGCCCCAGATCCGCCCCGCCGGCCTTGACCCGCTCCAGACGCTCGCCCGTATCCAGCGCGGCGACAGATGCGTCAGACGCAGCGTCCTCGCCCAGTCGCAGCGATACCCGCTCGATGAGCGGCTCGTAGTCTGCGAGATGACGCTCCAGCAGCTCGTCGTACGAGCGTCCGGCTGCCGCGTCGAGAGCAGCCAGCGCCGTCGCCTTGGCATCGTCCGAGCGGAAGGTCGTCGCCGCGCTCAGCAGCAGCGTCGCCGCCTGCGCGCCCTCGACGATCACATGCTCGCCGATCGTCCGCACCTGCCCTCCCTCGGGCAGGACGCGCAGTGCCAGCATATACTCATCGTCCTGCAAGCCGTAGCAGCGGCCGTGCAGGGCGATCGTGTCGCTGCCGAAGGCCGACACATGATCCGCATAGGCGCCGCCGTGCCGGTCGAGCCGGGCCTGGAAGCTCAGCCCTTGCGGCGCGTCGGTCGTCAGCCGGACGACGATGACGCCATCGGGATAGCTCGCGAACGCTGCGCGGCTATAGCGATGGCCGTCCGCCACGAAGCTCGTCTCGGCGATCGCCCGGTCCAGGTCCAGCGTGCGCCGGTATTGCTCCGCCTCGCCCTCGATATCCATATGCAGCAGCAGGTCGCCCGCCGGATTGTAGTGCCGCTGACTGTTCGGTGTGCCCGAGAAGGCCGTCACCGCCAGCTGATGCGCCTCCTTCAGCCGCCCTTCGAACAGCAGCTCCCGCATCTCGCTCAGATTCGCCTTGGCGTCCGGGTTGTTGCGGTCGCGAGGGCCGCCGTGCCAGATCGAATCCTCATTGAGCTGGATGCGCTCTTGCGCAGGTCGACCGAATACCATCGCCCCCAGCCTGCCATTGCCGATCGGCAGCGCCTCATCCCAGACAGCGGCCGGTTGTTTGTACCACAATTTATGCGTCATCGCTCATCGTCCTCCCAATTCTATGATCCCTAGACGCGGGTCGCCTCGACGCGCCCCGAGAAGAAGGTCGCGCCGCCGCCCATATCGGCCAGCCGGTCCGGCGTCAATGTATTGACAACCCGCGACGAGCCTGGCTCATCCGACCATAGCCCCTGACTGACGACAGCCCCCTTCATCACCTGATCGCCGACGACGGCCTCGAGCACGCATGCTCCCCGGTCGTTCCACAGCCGCACCTGATCGCCGCTCGCGATGCCGCGAGCCGCCGCATCCTCGGTATGGATGAAGACGCGCGGCCGCTTCTCCAGCTTCTGGTGGACGGCGCTGTTCGAGAAGGTCGAGTTCAGGAAGTTATGGTTGGGCCCCGGGACGAACTGCAGCGGATACGGCTCCTCGTCGAGCGGCAGCGGCACATAGGTCGGCAGCGGCGGCAGACCGTCCGCCGCCATCTGCTCCGAGTACAGCTCGATCTTGCCGCTCGGCGTCGGCAGTCGGCCCGGCAAGAGCGACGGCTGGCGGTCGGCCCGCATATACCGCTGCTCGCGCAGCCGCTCGTAAGTAATATGAGCAATATACGGATTAGGCGCCTCGTCGAGCGCCGCCGCGATCAGCTCGCCGTCGCTCGCCTGCAGCTCTGGCTCGTCGTAGCCCATCGCTTGCGCCAGCAGCCGGAACACCTCCGTATTGGACTTGGCTTCGCCATAAGCCGGAATAACCGGCTCCTGGAGATGGATATAATGATGCCAATACGACGTATAAAAGTCGGTATTCTCATACGAGGACGTCGCCGGCAGGACGATATCCGCATACGCCGCCGTATCGGTCAGGAACAGGTCGTGCACGACCGTGAACAGATCGTCGCGCAGCAGTCCCTGCCTCACCTTGCCGCTCTCGGGCGCGACGACGGCCGGATTGCTGCCATAGACGAATAACGAGCGGATCGGCGGGTCCGTCTCCAGCAGCGCGCGGCCGATCCGATTCATATTGATGCTGCGCGTATCCGGACGAGCTCGCAGATCCGGACGCTGCAGCGCCACGTCATCGAAGGCGAGGAAGCTCGAGTTGCCCTTGATCGCGCCGCCGCCGGGATGCAGCCACTGGCCAGTGAGCGCCGGCAGGCAAGCGATCGTGCGGATGCACATGCCGCCATTGTCGTGGTGCTGCAGCCCGTTGCCGATGCGGATGCACGATGGCGTCGTCTGGCCGTAGAGCCTCGCCAGCTCGCGGATATCCGCCTCCGGCACGCCGGTTACCTCCGACACCCGCTCAGGCGTGTACGCCTTCACGTGCTCGCGCAGCTCCTCGGCGCCGACGGTATACTCGGCGAGGAATGCCTCATCGGTCATGCCCTCGGCATACAGCAGATGCATCAGACCGAGCGCCAGCATCGTATCGCTGCCCGGCCGGATCGGGATGAACCAATCTCCCCAGCGTCCGGTCTGATTCTGATGGACATCGATGACGACGACCTTTGCTCCTTGCTTGCGGGCCTGCTCCGCGATCGACACCTGATGCATGTTCGTGCTGACGGCATTGATGCCCCACATGATGAAGAGCTTCGTCTGCTCCATCTGCTCCGGATCGGTGCCATAGCCGCCGCCCATCGTATACTTGTAGCCGGCGCTGCCGGCCGCCGAACAGATCGTCTGCTCCAGCAGACTGGCCCCCAGCCGGTTGAAGAAGCGGCGGTCCATCCCTTCGGCGGTAATATTGCCCATATTGCCGTAATAGCTGTAGGGCAGGATGCTCTCCGAGCCATGCTCTGCGATCAACGTCTGCCAGCGCCCGACGATCTCCCCGATCGCCTCGTCCCAGGAGATCCTCTCGAAGCGCCGTTCGCCCTTCGCCCCTACACGCCGCAACGGATATTGCAGGCGCTCGGGATCGTAGAGCCGATCCGTCATTCGCCGTACTTTGTTGCATATATTGCCTCGGGTTACCGGATGCTCCGGGTCGCCGGTTACTTTGACGATCTTGCCATCCTGCTTGTGCAGCAGCAAGCCGCACTGATCCGGGCAGTCCAGCGAGCAGACCGCCGGCACGACGCCGTCCTGTTGTTCAATATAGCTGTTCATTGCCGTTCCCTCCATCTCATGCCATTGCTGTAAGTCCATATGGGCTTATTTTATACGATATTGCTACCGTTGCCTACCCGAAGCATGTTGTGGCGCAGTCGGCGGCAGGAATGTGCGAAAAAGAAGTTGCTAAAAATGAGTTCTAACTGTTATACTATATATATAACAGATGGTACAGGTGGTGATAACAATGCTGATATCCGTAAACCTGCAATCCGATGTGCCGCTCTACACGCAGCTGACCAACCAGATCATCGAAGGCATCGCCAGCGGCCGACTCGCTCCAGGCGAAGCGCTGCCCTCGGTACGCTCGCTGTCCAGCGATCTCGGGATCAATATGCATACCGTGAACAAAGCCTATGCCGCGTTAAAGCAGGAAGGTTATGTGGAGATCCATCGCCAGAAGGGCGTTGTCGTCCAGCATGAGCTGCCCGTCGCCGACGAGACGTATCGCGCCTCGCTTGCGGAGCGGCTGCGGCCGTTGGTCAGCGAAGCGATCTGCCGCAGGATGACCGAAGCGGAGCTGCTTGCCTTGTGCACATCGGTATTTCGCCAGATCCATCCCGACTTTCCGTCTTCATCAGACTAACAAGGAGTGATACCTATGGAACAGTGGACCCTCTGGCTGCTATTGGCCCTTATTGCACTGCCCGTCATCTTCATGGCGGCGGCTACCCCCTATCTGACCCGGCGTACCGAGAGCTTTGGCGTCGCCATTACCGAAGAGGTGTATCGCAGCTCGCTCGTCAAGCGGCTGCGCGCCCGGTATGCGGCGATGACGGCCGCGCTGTCTATCCTGATCCTGATCGGCTCTCTGCTCGCCTTCCCCGTACAAGACGAACAGAAGATGCCGTATATGATCCTGACCTTTGTCGTCGTTAGCGGCATCGCCTCGCTCCTGCTCTACCTGTACAACCATATGCGGATGAAACGGCTCAAGCAGGAGCATGGCTGGCAGCAGCCCGACTTGCAGACCGCCGTCATCGATACGAGCTTCCGGCTCCGCAAGCCGACGCTGTCCAATCTCTGGTTCGTGCCGCATCTGCTCGTCACCGCAGCGACGCTGGCTGGCGTGCTGATCTTCTATGACCGGTTCCCGGGTACGCTGGCGATGCAGTACAATCTGCAAGGCGAGGTGACCCGCTCCGTTGACAAGTCCTACCTCGCGCTGCTGATGCCCGTCGGCATCCAGCTGATGATGGTCGCGGTGTTCATGCTCACCAACACGATTATCTCGATGAGCAAGCAGCAGCTGGACAAAGCCGACGCGGCCGCCTCGCTCCAGCGCAGCCTCATCTTCCGCCGCAGTTGGTCGGTGATGATCGTCGTCTCGGGCTTCCTGATGACGCTGCTGTTCTCCTTTATGAGCCTCTCCTTCCTGCTGACGCTGCCGCCGACGCTGGTCACGCTCGTGCCGCTGCTCATCACCGCCGTCATTATCGCCGGCTGTATCTGGCTCTCTCTCAAGGTCGGACAGGGCGGCAGTCGCCTGCAGGGCGTACCCGCCGGCGCAGCCGCTACCGGCACCGGGCCGTCGGACGATGACCGGCACTGGAAGCTCGGCGTCTTCTACTTCAATCCTGCCGACCCGGCCCTCTTCCTGGAGAAGCGCTTCGGCGTTGGCTGGACGATCAACATGGGCCGGCCGCTCGCCTGGCTAATCGCCGCAGTGCCGCTTGCCCTCGCCGCCTTGCTGATCTGGCTGACACCTTAACGTCCCCTATCTAATAGACAACCGTCAAAGCAGTCGTCCCCTCTCCAGTGGAGAGGGGACGACTGTATGTGTGTTACAACTCGCCGTCAGGCCATCTTAATCGAGCTCCAACAACTGCAGGATGACGACCGCGGCTTGCGCCCGGGTCGCGGTCTGCTGCGGCGCGTAGCTGCCGTCGCCCATGCCGCGGATGACGCCCGCCTCGCGCATCGCCGCTACAGCTTCGCCAGCGTATTCGGCGATCTCGTCCTGGTCCGTGAATGCCGCCGCGCTCGCCGGAGAACTGCCGATCGACCGTCCGGCCGCTCGCGCTGCGCGATGGGCCATTACCGCCATCTCCTGACGCGTGATGCGCGCGTTGCCGTCGAACGTGCCGTCTGCCCGACCGTTCGCGATTCCGAGCCGGTATGCAGTCGCTGCGTCCGATGCATACCACGCCTGTGTGTCAACATCGACAAACGGCGATTCCA
>Ga0160452_100760_pt1 | contig 15066 bp, 14 predicted proteins | sample HID1971I_E6MG_FD_108230 | JGI IMG/M metagenome (GOLD analysis project Ga0160452, IMG submission 108230) | Enriched millipede-associated microbial communities from UW Madison campus, WI, USA - HID1971I_E6 MG | ecosystem: Host-associated > Arthropoda: Insects > Digestive system > Unclassified ...
CCCTGGACAGCATCAACCTGGATATCCAGAGTGGCGAGCTGGTGGCGTTGCTGGGCCCGTCCGGCTGCGGCAAGACCACCTTGCTGCGTATCATCGCCGGCCTGGAAACCCCGGATGCCGGCAGCATCGTGTTTCACGGCGAAGACGTCTCCGGCCACGATGTGCGTGATCGCAACGTCGGCTTTGTGTTCCAGCACTACGCCTTGTTCCGCCATATGACCGTGTTCGACAACGTCGCCTTCGGCCTGCGTATGAAACCGAAAAACCAGCGCCCCAGCGAAAGCCAGATCGCGGTCAAGGTTCACGAATTGCTGAACATGGTGCAGCTCGATTGGTTGTCTGACCGCTACCCGGAACAACTCTCCGGTGGCCAGCGCCAACGTATCGCCCTGGCCCGCGCCCTGGCGGTGGAGCCCAAAGTGCTGCTGCTGGACGAACCCTTCGGCGCCCTCGACGCCAAGGTGCGTAAAGAGCTGCGCCGCTGGCTGGCGCGGCTGCACGAAGACATCAACCTGACCTCGGTGTTCGTGACCCACGACCAGGAAGAGGCCATGGAAGTCGCCGACCGCATCGTGGTGATGAACAAGGGCGTGATCGAGCAGATCGGCTCGCCGGGGGAGGTCTACGAAAACCCGGCCAGCGATTTCGTTTATCACTTCCTGGGTGATTCGAACCGCCTGCACCTGGGCGAGGATAAGCACCTGCTGTTCCGCCCCCATGAGGTGTCGCTGTCGCGGCATGAGCTGGAGGATCACCATGCGGCCGAGGTGCGCGACATTCGTCCGTTGGGCGCAACGACTCGCGTGACCTTGAAGGTGGAAGGACAAAGCGAGCTGATCGAGGCTGAGGTGGTGAAAGACCACGATAGCCTCACCGGGCTGGCCCGTGGCGAGACCCTGTTCTTCAAACCCAAGGTCTGGCAAAAAGCCTAAACTCACCGCAAAGCCAAATGTGGGAGGGGCGGTGCGACGATTCGACTTGCTCCCGATAGCAGTGGATCAGCCAGAATATTTGTGACTGACACACCGCCATCGGGAGCAAGCCCCCTCCCACATTTAGACCTCACTTGGCTTGAGATCGCGGCGTCCCACCGGGCCTGAACGTTGTTCAATCTGCTTTTGCAGGTCCTGCCGCAACCCCACCAGAAACGCCAACTCCGCCACCACAAACAACGGCCCCACGATCAGCCCCGACACATCATCCACAAACGCCGGCTTCCTGCCTTCGTAATAATGCCCGACAAACTGAATCACCCAACCCACTACAAACATACCGATGCCACTGCTCAGCCATACCGTCGTGCTCTGCGCCGCCAGCCCATGCCCGGCCCACACCGACAGGCCCATCAGCACCGTCATCAGCACGCCCAGGGCCAGTTCCAGGCGCAGGTAGAACCACGCCGAGAATAACGCCACGAGCATCGCTGGCGAGACCCACAGGCCACCCACCGTCCATTCGGGGCGTGACAGCAGCACGGCCACGGCAACCACGATCAATGGGATACCGATAAAGTGGCTGACAATATTGCGCGGGTCGCGGTGGTACGCGGCGTATTGACTGAGGTGGTCGACGAGGCTTTTCATTGTTGTTCCTCCTGTAGGATGTTTGATCATGCCCTTTCAGTCGGTGCCTAACTGTCAACTGGGCGACAATCTTCGGAGCTCCCATGGACACAGGGATATGGCACGCGCACTTGGCCCGCGGCCATTGGTTCAAACACTTGCCGCCAGACTTGCAGCGTAGCCTGCTGGGCGCGGCGCGCGTGCGCTCATTGACGGCGGGGCAGTTTCTGTTCAAGCGCGGCGACCCGCCGTGTGGGCTGTATGCGGTGCTGGAAGGGGCGGTGCGTATCAGCGCGGTCAGTGCCCAGGGTAAGGAAGCGGTGTTGAGCCTGGTGGAAACACCGCACTGGTTCGGCGAAATCTGCCTGTTCGACAACCTGCCACGCACCCACGACGCCCTGGCCACAGGCGCGTGCACACTATTGCAGGTGCCGCAGGCGGCGATGCTCGACATTCTCGAACAGCATCCAATGTTCTGGCGCGATATGGCCCTGCTGATGAGCCATAAACTGCGCTTGTCATTGATCAATATCGAACAAATCAGCCTGATGCCCGCGTCGGTGCGCCTGGCCCATCGGTTGCTGATGATTGCCCAGGGCTACGGTGAAATAGAGCCGCCGCGCCGCGTGTTGCAGCTGCCCCAGGAAGATCTGGCGGCGATGCTCGGCCTGTCGCGCCAGACCATCAACAGTCTGCTCAAGGCGCTGGAGCAACAGGGCATCATTGGCTTGAGTTACGGCGCCATCGAGATACTCGACCTCAACCGGCTGCGCCTGGCCGCGGGCCTATGAACCGCGATACGTGGAGAAACCGTAAGGGCTGAGCAACAGCGGGATGTGGTAATGCTGGTCGGCCTGTTTGACTTGAAAAATCACCGGCACCTCGGGGAAGAACGTCTCGCGGTTGGCCTTCTTGTAGTAGTCACCCGTCTTGAATACCACGCGGTATTCGCCCGGCGTCATGCTGCGGTCGGCGGGAAACAGTTCGGCGATGCGTCCCTGCTGGTTGGTGACGCCTTTGGACAGCGCCTGCCAGTGGTCGCCCACCTGCTGTTCCAGGGTGACGCTGACACCGGCCGAAGGCAGGCCGTTTTCCAGGTTGAGCACGTGTACGCTCAGCGGGTTGCCGGCGGCCAGGGCCAGGTTGCACAGGCCGCTCAGGCTGAGGGCGGCGAGGGTCATGCTGAGGGTTTTCATTGGAAAGTCCTTTTGATAGAGGTCAAGTCAGGGGGTGATTTTCAAGCCCAGTTGCTCGGCAGCCTGGACGGCACAGGCTTCGTCCTGCGCAGCGCCACCGGCCCCGGCGATGCCCAGCGCACCGACCAGTTCGGCGTCAGCGAACAGCGGTATGCCGCCGCCGAGCAACAGCAACTCGGGCAAGCTGTTAAGGTTGGCGGCCTCGGAGTTGTTGCGGGCTCGCTCGGCGAATAGCCGTGTCGGGGTTTTAGTCGACAACGCGGTGTACGCCTTGCGTTGGCTGGCGAGGCTGTTGTGCGGGCCGACACCGTCAGCCCGCATGCCCAGCAGCAGGTTGCCGCCGCGATCGAGTACCGTCAGAGCAGCCGTGCAATGGGCCAGGCTGGCGTCGGCCAGTTGGCGTGCGGTGCGCAGATCCAGCTCGGCGTGGCGCGGCAGTTGTGGCGTGGCCTGGGCTGCGGTGGCCACGGCAAGGCTGAGGAACAAAGCGGTGCGATACATGCGAAGAGCTCCAGAAGGCAGGCCATCACGGTAGCCAGTGGACGCGGACAAAAGCCGCACAATTGGATGACAGGTTTGTAATCAAACCCAGAGGTAAGACATGCAGGTGTTGTTAGTGGAAGACCAGCCGCAACTGGCCCAGCGCATGGCCCAGGGCCTGAGCGAGGCCGGCTTCTCAGTGGAAGTCGCGGCCAACGGCATGGCGGCGCAGCGGTTTGTGGAAGGCACCGAGTACGACCTGGTGATCCTGGACGTGATGCTACCGGGCTTGAACGCCTGGACATTGCAGCAGGCGATTCGGCAAAAGGGCGACACGCCGGTGCTGTACCTGACCACACCGGGCGGCATTGAAGACCGGTTGCGGGGGTTGGAACTGCATGAGGATGACTACCTGCTCAAGCCGTTTGACGCCAAGGTGTTGGTGGCGCGGGTGAGGAAAGTATTGCGCCGGGATCGTGGGCGCTGATTGCCTTAGCGACCGCTATCGGGAGCAAGCCCCCTCCCACATTTGACCGCGCTCATAGTTCAGTGTGGGAGGGAGCTTGCCCCCGATGAGGCCATCCCAGCCACTGAAAATCTTCCTACCGCAACCCATCCCGAAACTGCCCCGGCGTCACCCCCGTCCAGCGCTTGAACGCCCGGTTGAAACTGCTGGTATCGGCAAACCCCAGCAAATGGCTGATCTCGGCCAACGAACACTGCGGATCCCTCAGGTGCAACAACGCCAGGTTCTCCCGACACTCATTGAGCAGCGCATCAAACCGACAGCCTTCATCCGCCAGATGCCGCTGCAAGCTGCGTAAACTCAGGTGCAAGGCCTGGGCAACGCGTTCGGCACTCGGCTCGCCATCGGGCAATTGCGCCTCGATGACGGCGCGCACCTTGCGCTCCCAAGTCAACGGTTGCAGTTGGGCGAGGGTGCGCTTGAGCACGGTTTCGTTGTGTTCGGCCAACTCCGGGTTGGCATCGTCAAGATGACTGTCGAAGTCGTGGGCGGCGAACTCCAGGCGATCTTCGTCGGCGGCAAAAGACACGGGAGAGCGAAACACCTTGTGCCATGGCTCGGGGTCGACAGGCTGCGGGCGCCGTAGATAAACGGCCAGCGGCGCATAGTCACGCCCCAGGCGGTTGCGGCAAGTGCGCACGTAGATTGCCGCGAAGGCGTCGATGGCCTCCAGCGCCGGCGCGGGGCTGCCTTGGGGTTGGAGCAGGCGAAAGTGGTAGACGTCACCGTGGCGGCTCAGCTCCAGGCTCAGGGCATCACTGACCACTTGGTGATAGCGCACGATACGTTCGAACACCTCGCGCAAGCTGCCGCTGGCCACCAGGGCATAACCCAGCGCATGAAATGTCGTGGGGCTGACAAAGCGCGACACCCGCAAGCCAATCGCCGGATCACCGCTGGCCTGCACCGCCAGTTGCCACAGGCGCGTGGTCGCCGACAACGGATAACGTGCGTTGGGGTCGTCCATCTGCTGCGGGTCGAGGCCGGCCTCGGCGCACAGCGCGGCGCTGTCCAGGCCCAGGGCGTCGAGCTGCTTGCGCAGGGCGCGGGTCCAACTGGCGAGGGAAGTGGGTTCGGTCATGGCGATTGGCGCTTGCGGTCAACAGGTTGGCGTCCGAGGCTAGCGTCCTGCCCGATCGCTTAGGGCAGGATGGACACATCAATGTACAAGAGGATGGAAGCATGGACGGTACTTCTGCAAGTCCCCAACAGATGAACGCACAACAACGTTCAGCGCATATCCGTGAGGTGGTGCTGGCCGAGGGCGCCCGATTGCGCCAGCGCCACCCCTGGCTGCTGCATCAGGACGCCCTGGGCGCCGGCATCCTGGCGTTTGCCTTGCTCGGCATGCTCGGCTCGGCGGCGCTCTATATCAGTGGTCACCTGGCCTGGTGGGCGTGCCTGCTGCTCAACGCGTTCTTCGCTTCACTGACCCACGAGTTGGAGCACGACCTGATCCACAGCATGTACTTTCGCAAGCAGCGCCTGCCCCACAACCTGATGATGGGCCTGGTGTGGCTGGCGCGGCCCAGCACAATCAACCCGTGGATACGCCGGCATCTGCACCTCAACCACCATAAGGTCTCCGGCACTGAGGCCGATATGGAAGAACGCGCCATTACCAATGGCGAGCCCTGGGGATTTGCGCGCTTGCTGATGGTGGGCGACAACATGATGTCGGCCTTGATCCGCATGCTGCGGGCCAAGACCTGGGCGCACAAACTCAGCATCCTCAAGCGCGTGGTGCTGGTGTACGCCCCGCTGGCGCTGCTGCATTGGGGCGCGTGGTATGTCTTTCTGGGCTTTCATGCCGCCAACGGCATCGCCAATCTGTTGGGCGCGCCGATCATGTGGTCGGCCGGCGCCTTGCAGATGATGCAGGTGATCGACATCGCTGCGGTGGTTATCATCGGCCCCAATGTGTTGCGCACGTTCTGCCTGCATTTTGTCAGCTCCAACATGCACTACTACGGCGATGTGGAACCGGGCAACGTGATCCAGCAGACCCAGGTCTTGAACCCCTGGTGGCTGTGGCCGTTGCAGGCGTTCTGCTTCAACTTCGGCAGCACCCATGGCATCCATCACTTTGTGGTGAAGGAGCCGTTTTACATCCGCCAGATGACCACCAGGGTGGCGCATAAGGTCATGGCTGAGATGGGCGTGCGCTTCAATGATTTCGGCACCTTCGCCCGGGCCAATCGGTTTGAGCGCCAGGAACAGCCGGACGCCAAACTCGCTTTCAGCAAGCAATGAACGCCAGGGGCAGGTCGCGGATCTGTGCGCGCACGGGCGGCTGATAGTGGTCGTCGCTGGTCAGCTCATGCAGCAGTTCTTCGCGTAACTGGTGGAATTCGAAACTGCTGCGCTGGCGCGGATGGGGCAGGGCGATCTCTACCACCTGCTTGATACGCCCGGGCCGGGGCTCCATCACTACCACGCGGTCGGCGAGGAAAATCGCTTCTTCCACGTCATGGGTGACCAGCACCGTGGTGATCTTGGCGCGGGCGCGAATGGCCAGGAGTTCGTCCTGCATCTGCTGGCGGGTCAGTGCGTCGAGGGCGCCGAAGGGTTCGTCCAGCAACAGGATGCGCGGGCTGGCCACCAGGCCACGGGCAATTGCCACTCGTTGGGCCATGCCGCCGGAGAGTTGGTGGGGGTAGGCGCGGGTGAAATCAGTCAGGCCCACCAGCTCGATGAAATCGCTGATGCGTCGGTTACGCTCGGCCTCGTCCAGGGGCTCGTTGACCAGGCCCAGGCCGATGTTTTGCGCCACGGTCAGCCAGGGAAACAGGCGATGTTCCTGGAACACGATGCCACGTTCGCCGCCGATACCGCTGACGGCCTTGCCATCGACCTGGATCTGGCCGCGAAACTGCGTATCCAGCCCCACCAGCAAACGCAGCAGGGTGGACTTGCCGCAACCGCTGGCGCCGACAATCGCGACAAACTCGCCTTCGGCAATCTCCAGGTTGAATTCGCGGATGGCTTCCAGTTCGAAGCCGTCGACGTCGAAGCTCTTGCCCACATGGTTGAAGCTGACAATAGGTGCGTTCATGCGTGTCTCCAGCGGGTGGCGCGGGTTTCGATGCGTTGGCCGATCAAGTTGAGGAGGGCGCCGGTGAAGCCGACCAGAAGCATGCCGCCCATGATCAGGTCCATGCGCAGCAGTTGTTGGGCGCCGATCATCAGGCTGCCGATGCCGCCATTGGACGGCATGAAATATTCGGCGCCGATGGTGCCCATCCAGGCGTAGATCAAGCTCAGGCGCAGGCCGGCGAAAATACCCGCCGCTGCGCCCGGCAGTACCAGGCGACGCAGGCGTTGCCACAGGTTCAGGCGCAGCACTTGAGCGGCTTCGCGCAGTTGCGGCGACAGGTTGAGCACGCTGCGCTGGGTGGCGATAAACAACGGGAAGAACGCGGCGAGGGCGATAAACACCCACTTGGCCAGTTCACCCAGGCCGAACCAGGCGGTGAGCAGTGGCACCCAGGCGAAAATCGCAATCTGGCGCAGCGCAGCCAGCGTCGGGCCGAGTAGTCGCTCACTGCGCCGCGACAACCCCAGCCACAGGCCCAGGGCAAAGCCCAGGCTACCGCCGAGCAGCAAGCCGCCCACGGCCCGGCCGAGGCTTTTGCCTAAAGCCGCGCTCAGGCTGCCATCCAGCACACCGGCCACGGTGGTTTGCAGCACCGCCCAGGGGCTGACCAGAATATTCGGGTCGACCCAGCCCTGTTGTGTCGCCACCTGCCACAGCGCCAGCAACAGCAGCGGCAACAGCCAGGGTTGCAGGCGTTGCCAGCCTTCATAGCGCGGCCCGCGCCGGATCTGCGCCGTGGCCGGATGGGGCCAGTGCACCCATTTGCGATCCAGCCAGCCGATGCCGCGATCCATCACCACGCCCAGCACGCCGATGACCACGATGCACACGAAGACGATATCGAGCATGAACAACTGGCGTGCCCATACCATCAGGTAGCCGATGCCTTCGCTGGAGGCCAGCAACTCCACGGCCAATAGCGACGTCCAGCCCGCCGCCAGGGCCAGGCGCACCCCGGCCATGAACGCCGGCAACGCGGCGGGCAGTATCAGGCGGCGAATCAGCAAGTGGGTGGGCAAGCGCAGCACACGGGCGGCTTCGCGCAGGTTGGGCTGGGCGTCGCGCACGCCCACCAGGGTATGCAGGGTCACGGGCACCACGATGGCCTTGATCAGCACCACCAGTTTCAGAGTTTCGCCAATGCCGAAAAACACCATGAACAGCGGGATCCACGCCAGGGTCGGCACTTGCGACAACGCGCTGAACGTAGGGAATACCAGGCGCTCGGCGCGGGCGCTGAAACCCAGGCTCGCGCCCAATAGCGCACCGGCGCCGATACCGGCCAGCAGGCCCCAGAACAAACGTTGCAAGCTGATTGCCAGATGGCTCCACAACTCGCCGCCGGCCAGCTCCACGGCGCTGCTCCACACCAGGGCAGGGGTTGGCAGGATCTGCTCGCTCATCCAGTGGTTGCGGCTGGCCAGCCACCACAGGGCAAACAGCCCGAGCGGCAGCAACCAGGGCAACAGGTGTTCGCTCAGTTGCGGCCAACGCTGCGTGGCGCCTTTGGACGGGGCTGCCAGAGGTAGGCTCAAAAGTGAAATCCGGGCCATGAAAGACCTCCGCTGGTGCCAAATACGTTATGTGATTTCGGTCTTACAAAAGCGTAATCAAGATGATTGCGAGATAAGAGAAATCATTTAAAGCCTCAGCCCTCCAGGCATCCAATGCATTCGAAGAATATTTTCGATGCTGTTCATGCATAACGCCTTGGAGCCTGCGTATTCGCTTGCATAGTCCTAAAAGCTATTAAATTGTGAATTTATAGTATTTAAAGTTTTGTACGGCTTGTGCCTACTTTCTGCTCCCCAGGCGACCGTCGCCCACCAGGAGCTGTGCTTATGAAATTGCCCTTCAAACATCTGATCAGCCTGTTGGCCGGCACCGCCCTGGCCGGGCTGGTGCAGGCCGCTGACCTCAAGGAAATCCGCATTGCTGTGCCCGACCTCAGCGCTGGCAGCCAGCACAGCGGCGGTGGCATCACCGACGTGTTGCGTGAACAGCAGATCTTTGAAAAAGCCTTTGCCGACCAGGGCATCAAGATCCAGTGGAATTACTTCAAGGGCGCGGGCCCTGTGATCAATGAAGCCTTCGCCAACGGCCAGGTGGACCTCGCCTATCTGGGCGACCTGGCGGCAATCATCGGCCGTTCCAATGGCCTGGATACGCGGCTGCTCAGCGCCACAGCCCGTGGGGTCAAGCACTACCTCGGCGTGGTGCCGGGTTCAGGCATCAAGACCCTGCAAGACCTCAAGGGCAAGCGCGTGGCGGTGTTTCGCGGCACGGCCAGCCAGTTGTCGTTCGACAGCGCATTGACCAGCCAGGGCTTGAGTGAAAAGGACTTGAAGGTCATTAACCTGGACTTCAATGCCGCCAGCGCTGCCCTGGCTGCCAAGCAGATTGACGCCACCTGGGGAGGCTCCACCCTGACGGCGTTGCAAGCCAAAGGCCTGGCAGAAATACCACTGACCACCAAGGACCTCGGCGATGCCGGCAGTATCCAGGCCGTGCTGGTGGGCAGCGCCAAATTTGTCGACCAACACCCCGACGCGGTGGCCAAGTTGCTCAAGGCCCAGCAGCAGGCGGTGCAGTGGCTGACCGATGACAACAACAAACAGGCCTATATCGCGCTGGTGTCGGGGCTGGCCAGTTACCCGCCGGTGATCCTGACCAATGATTTGAAAGACCAGAAACTCAGCGAGATTTTCCCCTCGACCCTGGACCCGGTGTTCCTGGGCAAATTGCAGGATGCAGTGGATTTGGCCTCGAAGGAGAAGCTGATTCGTCGACCGTTTCAGGTGAGTGATTGGGTGGCGCCTGGGTTGGCGGCGGCTGGGCTTTGAGCTTATCGGTGCCTGGGCGATTGCTATCGGGGGCAAGCCCCCTCCCACACTGAACTGTGAACGCGATCAAATATGGGAGGGGGCTTGCCCCCGATAGGGCCCTTCAAACCGCCACGCTCACCTCCTGCCTGTCCACCTCCACCAACGTCTCAATCATCGCCTTCGCCGCCGGCGACAACCGCGACCCAGTGCGACTGACAATCCCGCAACGCGCACTCATGGTCTCCATATTCTGCGGCAGGTTGCGCCAGTGCAGCAGCACCAGCGAACCGCTGGCCACATCCTCGGCAAAGGCTTCCTCGGTGCCGACGCCGATGGCGTTGGACTGCAGCACGATCTTCACCAGCGCCGGGAAGTGTTCGGTCTGGATGCTCGGGGAGAAATCCATGCGCCCGCTGAGGTTCGCCAGCAGTTTGCGAATGCCTTGGGAGATCAACGGCGAGGCCAGCGGATAGTCGAACATGTCGTTGGTCGACAGGCTGTCCTTGGCCAGCAGCGGGTGCCCAGGGCGGCAGAAAAAGACGCCGCGTTTGGGCGTCAGTGCGCGGGTCTGGAAATTCGGGTCGGCCTCGAACTGACGGATGTCGGCGATAAAGAATTCGATCTCTTCACGGCTCAGGCTGCGGCTGAGGGTTTCCCAGTTATCCACCTGGAAACTCGTGCGGATTTTCGGGTGGGCGTTGATAAATCGCGCCACCGCATCCGGCACCAACTTCACCGCTGGCGCCGGGCCGCAACCGAAGCGCAGGTCGCCGGCGTCGAGCTTGGTCATGCGCGTCACTTCACTGCTCAGCAGCGCCGCGCCGTGTACCAGGCTCAGGGCGTGCTGCAACACCACCTGGCCTTCCGGCGTAGGGCGCAGGTCCTTGTGGCCGCGGTCTACCAGCACGCAGCCGAACTCCTGTTCCAGCCCCTGGATGCTGCGGCTGAACGCCGGTTGGGTGATGCCCATGGCGTCTGCTGCACGCACGAAACTTCGGTGTTCTTTGAGGGCGATTCAATAGCGCAGTTGGCGAAGAGCCATATGCTTTCCCGGCATTTTAAAAATAGGTCGAAGGCATTTGCGACCGAGCAAGCTGAGGTTTTAAATGCAAGCTCTTATTCCGTCAACGAAGCATCGATTCATTTGCTAGATCTAAATTGCATATGAATAGAGCGTTGCTGGAAAGCATCTCCACCATCAGCAGGCACATGAGGGTCATCACAATGAGCAACGCCGCATTAGCTGTTCAACCCATCGCCCACGCGCTCGACATCCACCCGGTGGCCGGGCGTATCGGCGCCGAGATCCGTGGCATCAAACTGTCTGGTGACCTGGATGCCGCCACTGTCGAGGCCATCCAGCAGGCACTGGTGCAGTACAAAGTGATCTTCTTCCGTGAGCAAACCCACCTCGACGACCAGAGCCAGGAAGCCTTCGCCCACCTGCTCGGTGAGCCGATTGCACACCCTACGGTGCCGGTGCGCGACGGCACGCGCTTTCTGATGGAATTGGATGGCACCCGTGGCCAGCGCGCCAATTCCTGGCACACCGACGTGACTTTCGTCGATGCCTACCCAAAAGCTTCGATCCTGCGTTCGGTGCTGGCGCCAGCGTCCGGCGGCGACACCGTCTGGGCCAATACCGCCGCCGCTTACAACGACCTCAGCGTCGAGCTGCGTGCGTTGGCTGACCACCTATGGGCGGTGCACAGCAACGAGTACGACTACGCCGCACGCAAGCCGGATGTAGCGGTAGAGAAGCTGGAGGAATACCGCAAGGTCTTCACTTCGACAGTGTACGAAACCGAACACCCGGTGGTACGCGTGCACCCGGTCAGCGGTGAGAAAACCTTGCTGCTGGGGCACTTCGTCAAGCGCCTGAAAGGCTATTCCCAGGCGGAGTCGACCCAGCTGTTCAACCTGCTGCAAGGCCACGTCACCCGCCTGGAAAACACCGTACGCTGGCGCTGGAATACCGGGGACGTGGCGATCTGGGACAACCGCGCCACCCAGCATTACGCGGTGGACGACTATGGCACCCAGGAGCGCATCGTGCGTCGGGTCACGCTCAAGGGTGATGTGCCGGTGGGTGTGCAGGGGCAGCGCAGCCAGACCACGAAAGGTCTCTAAGCCGGTTGGAGATCAAAATGTGGGAGGGGGCTTGCTCCCGATAGCGGAGTGTCAGTCACAGCATCTTTGACTGGCCCACTGCTATCGGGAGCAAGCCCCCTCCCACATTTAGTCCTGTACCGTTCTACCAGACCCCGATCTGCACTACTTTTTCCGCCTCCGGCTCACCATACCGAAACCATTGCCCACGCACTTCAATCTCGGTGTGGCTGATGGTGGTACGCCGCTTCAACCCACGCAGCCATTCGAACAGATAACCCAAGTGAGTCTCCCGCACCTCGGCGTACGCAGGATCGCTGCCCAGGTCGTGGACTTCCTGCGGGTCATTTTCCAGGTCGAACAACTGCGGGCGGAAGCCGTCATAGGCCAGGTATTTCCAGCGTTCACTGCGTACCATGGTCATGCGGCAACGGTCGATGGGCTGCGCCAGGCGTTCCCGGGCCGGGGCCTGGAAGGCGTAGTCGTATTCGGCAATGGCGTAGTGGCGCCAGGTGGGTTGCTCGCCGTGCAGCAGTGGAACCAGCGAGCGGCCTTCGAGGCGATGGTCGGCGGCGGGCAGGCCCAGGGCGTCGAGGAAAGTGGGCAGGGCGTCGATGGTTTCTACCAGGCGTGCGTCCACGGTGCCACGGCTGATATCGGCACTGGCTCGCGGGTCGCGCACGATCAATGGCACGCCCACGGCGGGCTCCAGCAAAAACTCTTTTTCGCCGAGGTAATGATCGCCGAGGAAGTCACCATGGTCGCTGGTAAACACGATCAGTGTGTCGTCCCAGCGGCCAGTGCTTTGCATGAAATCAAACAGCCGCCCGAGTTGATCGTCGATCTGTTTGATCAGGCCCATGTAGGTGGGAATCACTGTGAGGCGCACTGCGTCGCGGGAGAAATTCACGCTCTCCTGGTGTTGACGGAATGCCTGGTATACCGGGTGATCGCTGGTTTGCCCAGGTTGAATGGGCGCCTGGATATGCTCGGCACCGTACAGCGCGTGATACGGCGCCGGCGCGATGTAGGGCCAGTGCGGCTTGATATACGACAGGTGCAGGCACCATGGCTGTTCTGCTTGTTCGCTGATGAAGTCGATGGCGCGGTCGGTGGTGTAGACGGTTTCCGAATGTTCCTCGGCCACCCGTGCAGGTTTGCCTGCGTTGCGCATGTGCCAGCCGCTGAGGATCTCACCGTCTTCGCCTTGGGCGGCATTGGCCCATTCATGCCAGGGGTTGCGACCACCGTAGCCTTGCTCGCGCAGGTAGCGGGTGTAGGGCGCGGACTCGCGTTTGTCGTCGAACAGCGGGCTGTCGGGGTAGATGCCGTCGTGGCGCAAATATGCGTCAAAGCCCACCTCATTGAGCGGCTCGGCCTGGGCGCTGTCGGGGTCTATATGCAGGCGGTGCAACGCCTCCAGGTTCGGCGTGGCGTGGGTCTTGCCCACCAGTGCGGTGCGGATGCCGTGAGGGCGCAGGTAATCACCGATCGTCAGTTCTTCCAGCGGCAGCGGTACGGCGTTCCACGCCACCTGATGGCTGCTGACGTAACGCCCGGTATAGGCCGACATGCGCGACGGCCCGCAGATGGTGCCTTGTGTATAGGCCCGACTGAAACGCACACCGGCAGCGGCCAGGCGGTCGATATTCGGCGTGTGCAGATGGGCATGGCCGTAGCACGACAGATAGTCGCGACGCAGTTGGTCGCACATGATGTAGAGCACGTTGCGAACAGGTTTTGGTTCAGACATGGAGGTTCACCGAACGGAGGACAGGTGGGTTTTTTCGCCGTTCGAGGGGCGCTATGGCAAGTGCATTTGGGGACTGGGTTCCATGCAGTGAATGCATGGGGCTTGCCCGCGAAGGCGCCGGTTCAGACAGCAATATTTTCAAGTGTGCAAACGTCTTCATCCATCTCATCAATCTGCTTGATCTGCTCAATCATCGCCTCCGCCAACGGCGACAACCGATACCCCGCACGGCTGACAATCCCGTAGCGGGTGTAACGCTCCTCCAGGTTTTCATCCAGCCCCTCAATTCTCAGGCACACCAGCTCACCCCGTGCCATATGCAGCACATCACTGTTGGCGCTGACGATGCCGATGGCGTCCGAACGCAGCACCACGCCCATCAGGCTATAGCCGTTTTCACATTCCACACTGGGTTGGTAATCGGGCCGGCCGCTGAGGTCGACGATGACTTTGCGCAGGTTAGGCGGGCGGATGGTCACGGCCAGGGGGTAGCTCATCAGCTCGGCGGCGCTCACGCTGTCGCGCCCGGCCAAGGGGTGGCCGGCACGGCAGCAGAAATACCAGCGGCGTGGGCGCAGGCGGTGGGTGTGGTAGTCGGGGTTGGCTTCGAAGTGGCGGGTGTCGGCAACGAAAAATTCGAACTCTTCGCCGAGCAGGCGCTTGTCCAGGCTTTGCCAGTCGTCCACCTGGAACTGTACGCGGGCCTTGGGGTAGCGCCCGATAAAACTGCCGATGGCGCGGGGGATCAAGCCACCTGCCGGCGCCGGGCCGCAGCCGAAGCGCAGCTCACCGGCTTCCAGGCCGTTGAACTGGTTGATCTCGTTGGCCAGTTGCTGGGCGCCGCTGACCAGCCGCCGCGCATGTTCGAGCAATACCTGGCCTTGCTTGGTGGGCGCCAGGTCCTTGCGGCCGCGGTCCACCAGTTGGCAGCCAGCACTGTGTTCCAGGGCCTGGATGCTGCGACTGAACGCTGACTGCGACAGGTTCACGGCCACCGCCGCCGCGACAAAACTGCGTTGTTCGGCAAGGGCGATGAAGTGGCGAAGCTGGCGCAGATCGATATGCATTTTTCACATTGAAAATATCCGGGAAATGCATTGGCTATGCATTAGGTCGACTCCTTATAAAGGCTATCTCTTATGCAGTAAATGTTCGTTAAAACATAAATAAATAACCTTTAGGAATATCTGCCGATGGATATCTCCGGGTTCTGGAGCCGCTTATGAGTCTGTTCAAGTCATTGCCCTTGGCTGTGTTAGTGGCCGGTAGCAGCAGTTGGTCGCCGACCCAGGCCGCAGAAACCCCTGCGCCTGCCAGCAAGGGCGACAGCGCCAGTGGCCAGTTGGAAACCGTCACCGTGACCGCCAGGCGGCGCACCGAAAGTGCCCAGGCCGTGCCGACGCCCATGAGTGTGGTCGGCGGGCAGGCGCTGGAGACCCAGCGGGTGTACCGGATCCAGGATTTGCAGCAACTGGTGCCCAGCGTCAACGTCGCTTATATGCATGCGCGTCAGTCCAG
>Ga0160452_100765_pt1 | contig 14989 bp, 16 predicted proteins | sample HID1971I_E6MG_FD_108230 | JGI IMG/M metagenome (GOLD analysis project Ga0160452, IMG submission 108230) | Enriched millipede-associated microbial communities from UW Madison campus, WI, USA - HID1971I_E6 MG | ecosystem: Host-associated > Arthropoda: Insects > Digestive system > Unclassified ...
ACCTTCGGCAAATTGTTCACCGTCACCACCGCGGGCGAAAGCCATGGCCCGGCGTTGGTCGCCATTGTCGACGGCTGCCCGCCTGGCCTGGAGCTGAGCCTGGAAGACCTGCAGCGCGACCTGGACCGCCGCAAGCCCGGCACCAGCCGCCACACCACCCAGCGCCAGGAACCGGACGAGGTCGAAATCCTCTCCGGGGTCTTCGAAGGCCGCACCACCGGCTGCGCCATTGGCCTGTTGATTCGCAACACCGACCAGAAGTCCAAGGACTACTCGGCGATCAAGGACCTGTTCCGCCCGTCCCACGCGGACTACACCTACCATCATAAATATGGCGAGCGCGACTACCGTGGCGGTGGCCGCAGCTCGGCGCGGGAAACTGCGATGCGCGTGGCTGCCGGTGCCATCGCCAAGAAATACCTGGCCACCCAGGGCATCGTCATCCGTGGCTACATGAGCCAGCTGGGCCCGATTGAGATCCCCTTCAAGAGCTGGGACAGCGTGCAAGACAATGCCTTCTTCTGCCCCGACCCGGACAAGGTGCCGGAGCTGGAAGCCTACATGGACCAGTTGCGTCGCGATCAGGACTCCGTCGGCGCCAAGATCACCGTGGTGGCCGAAGGGGTGAAACCGGGCCTGGGCGAGCCGATCTTCGACCGCCTCGACGCCGAGCTGGCCCACGCACTGATGAGCATCAATGCGGTGAAGGGCGTGGAGATCGGCGCCGGTTTTGCCTGCATCGCCCAACGCGGCACCGAACACCGTGATGAGCTGACCCCGGAAGGTTTCCTCAGCAATAACGCGGGCGGCATCCTCGGCGGTATCTCCTCCGGCCAGCCGATCGTGGCGCATCTGGCGCTCAAGGCGACCTCGAGCATTACCACGCCGGGCCGCTCGATCGATGTGCATGGCAACCCGGTGGACGTGATCACCAAGGGCCGCCACGACCCGTGTGTCGGTATCCGGGCCACGCCGATTGCCGAGGCCATGATGGCCATCGTGCTGATGGACCATCTGCTGCGCAACCGTGGGCAAAATGCCGATGTGCGCGTGAGTACGCCGGTACTGGGCCAGCTGTGACGTTCTGTGGCGAGGTGCGAGCTTGCTCGCGCGGGGCTGCGAAGCAGCCCCGCCTGAAATGACCCCACCGCTCCCGTACTGGCGCCTCTCCAGCTTCTACCTGTTCTACTTCGCCCTGCTGGGGGCGACGGCGCCGTTCCTGGCGCTCTACTTCGATCACCTGGGATTCTCCAGTGCGCGCATCGGCGAGCTGGTGGCCATCCCCATGCTGATGCGCTGCGTGGCGCCTAACCTGTGGGGCTGGATCGGCGACTACACCGGCCGGCGCCTGGCCATCGTGCGGTTTGGCGCGGTGTGCACCCTGGCCAGTTTCTGCCTGATCTTTGTCAGCAAAACCTACGCCTGGCTGGCGATGGTCATGGCCCTGCACGCATTCTTCTGGCATGCGGTGCTGCCGCAGTTTGAAGTCATCACCCTGGCCCACCTGCACAAGCAGACCTCGCGCTACAGCCAGGTCCGCCTATGGGGTTCCATAGGTTTTATCCTCACTGTGGTGATCATGGGGCGTCTGTTCGACTGGCTGAGCCTGGATATCTACCCGGTGGTGGTCGTGGTGATCATGGCCGGCATCATTGGTGCCAGCCTGTGGGTGCCGAACGCGCAGCCCACCAGCCACGGCAAGCGCCTGGCCGGTGACGGTTTCCTCAAGCAATTGCGCAGTCCCGGGGTAATGGCGTTCTATGCCTGCGTAGCGCTGATGCAAATGAGCCATGGCCCGTACTACACCTTCCTCACCCTGCACCTGGAACACTTGGGCTACAGCCGCGGTGTGATCGGCCTGTTGTGGGCGCTGGGGGTGGTGGCGGAGGTGCTGATGTTCCTGGCCATGAGCCGCATCCTCGGGCGCTTTTCCGTGCGTCGGGTGCTGTTGGCCAGTTTCCTGCTGGCGGCGTTGCGCTGGTTGCTGCTGGGCTCGTTCGCCGAATTTTTCTGGGTGCTGCTCCTGGCGCAGCTGCTGCACGCCGCCACGTTCGGCAGCTTTCACGCGGCGGCAATTGCCTTTGTGCAACGCAGCTTCGGTGACCGCCAGCAAGGCCAGGGCCAGGCGCTATATGCGGCATTGGCCGGCACGGGCGGCGCCCTCGGTGCCCTATATTCCGGCTATAGCTGGAACCTGCTGGGGCCGACCCTGACATTCAGTATCGCCAGCGCCGCGGCCCTGGCCGCCGCCATTATCATTGGCCTTCGATTGCAAGAGCCGAACCAAGGAGCCATGCAATGAGTTATGTAGCCGTCTACCCCATCGCCACTGCGGATACCCCGAACAAGGTGCTCACCCATGTCGATGACATCCGGTCGATCCTGGCCGAGCACGGCGTTCGCTTTGAGCGCTGGCAGCCCAGCCCGGTCGAAAAGGGCGCCAGTGAGGCTGAAATGATCGAGGCGTACCGGGCGCAGATCGATGCGCTCGGCTACGCCGCCGTGGAAGTGATTCGCGTAGAGAATGATCATCCACAGAAGGACGGGTTGCGAGCCCAGTGCCTGGCCGAACGAACCTACAGTGAAGATCACGTACGCTTCTTCGTCGCCGGCCAGGGGCTGTTCACTCTCCATATAGACGATTATGTGTACGGCGTGCGCTGTGAGAAACATGACCTGCTGATCATCCCGGCAGGTTTACCCCACTGGTTCGATATGGGCGAGAACCCGCACTGTGTAACGCTGCGCTTGTTCGACACCGCTCAAGGCCGGGAACCAAAACTCACCGGCGACGATATAGCTGTTCGTTTTCCGGAATTGGACGACTAAGCATAAAAAATTGAATATTCAACCCAGGCAAGTTGGAATTTGCTGTGGGAAGAAACTCAATTAGTTGTAGGGCGAAGCTGTTTATTCTGTCCTTTACGCTTTCACTCCATTCGTTATGTAACTCTCTGTTCCGCGTCAATGTTTAAGCCATCTGTCAATAGGAGGAATCCGAAAGGTGGCAGCGCATCAGCAGATATCAAAGGAGAGAGCAATGAATGGCCCAGAGCAGACATATCCCCCGTTGGTTATCGTACCCACGGCTGTCAGGAAGCGCCTGAGCTTGTCTGGCAAGCCCCTGACGCCGACGGAGCTGGAAATCCTGCGGTGGGCCTCAGAGGGCAAGACCGTCTGGGAGATCAGCCAGATTCGCGCCACCTCCGAAGCCACAGTGAAATTCCATCTGCGCAATATCTACGGCAAGCTGGATGTCACCAACCGTGTGCAGGCGATGAATGAAGCCTCCCGCCAGGGCTTGTGTTGAAGGCATAAAAAAGGGCCGCGAAGCCTAAAAGCGTCGCGGCCCTTTTCACGTCGATGACTTAAGCCGAATGGTAAGTCGGCAGGGCAAACCGGTTCTGGCTTTGCAGCATCGAAATCTGTGGCAGCTCACTGGCTTGTTCGGCCAGGTCGCGACGAATGGCGCTGATCACCCAGGTCAGTTGATCAGCGGTGTGCAGCTGCTGGTAAGAGATCGAACGCTTGACCTGCTTACCTTCGCTGTTGCGCAGGGTCAACAGGATGCCGCCGTCTGGACGTGGTTGGGTGGTGACGTCGTAGTTGGAGAATACTGAAGCGAATTTATCTTGGATCAGGCTCATGTCTATCAGCTCCGTTGGCTCAAGTTGGCAAGCATGGAGTGATAGGTGCAGTGATTGTGCCAGTATTGCCTGTCTTAAAAAAACCTTATAAATCAGCTACTTATAATTTTTTGCGGTTTTCATTTTCGTGCATTTTGCATGAAGGTCCATCGTGCATCCTGCATTTTGCGCTACCGGGTCGGGCATTTTTCACGCTGGGCCGTTGGCCCTCCACACTATTGACCACGATTTTTCCCAGAAAATTCCATCGCCAATGGCCGCCGCCGCCTGGGATACAAAACTTTTCAAATCCTGCGTGTACAGCCAAAGAATGGCTGACGTATTTTCCTGCGAGCCATTCGGCGAATTCCCATGGGGCCGTCGATGTTTCTCGACCAGACCAAGAATAAGAAAAGGGACGTTCCGCCATGAGCAATCCGCAAAACGACCTCATCACCTGGAGCATGATGCTGCGCAAGGTGCCTGCTATCGTTCGAGCACTGCCGCGAGTGGTCCGCGGCATGCGCGCTGGCAATGTCACTGACCCCAGGCAACCCTGCGGCTTGGGCTGGCATTTCGAGCAAGCCACGCTGCGCAACCCAGATGGCAACGCCTTGCTTTATGCGGACAGCGCGATCAGCTATCGCGACGCCAATCAGCATGCCAATCGCATCGCCCACTACCTGCAGGCCCAAGGCATCCGCAAGGGTGACGTGGTGGCGCTGTTTATCGAGAACCGCCCCGAGTTGCTGTTGAGCGTGTTGGCCGTGGCCAAGCTGGGGGGCATCTGCGCCATGCTCAACACCTCGCAAACCCAGGCGCCGCTGGTGCACAGCCTGACGTTGGTCAAGCCCGCAGCCATCGTGGTAGGCGCGGAATTGTCGAGCGCCTACGCGGCGGTGCGCGATCAGGTCGGGATTCCGGCCGAGCGGACCTGGTTCATCGCAGATCAACCCGGCAGCGCGACGCCCGCAGGCTACATCGACCTGATGGCTGCCAGCGCCGACGGCCCGGTAGACAACCCGACGAGCTCCGCGCAGGTTTTCTTCAACGACCCCTGCTTCTATATCTACACGTCCGGCACTACCGGCTTGCCTAAGGCCGGCATCATGAAGCACGGGCGCTGGACCAAGACCGCCGTGAGCTTCGGCAGCATCGCACTGGACATGGGCCCGCAGAACGTCCTCTATTGCACCTTGCCGCTGTACCACGCCACCGGCCTGTGTGTGTGCTGGGGCTCGGCGATTATTGGTGCGTCCGGCTTCGCCATCCGGCGCAAATTCAGTGCCAGCCAGTTCTGGGACGATGCGCGCAGGTTCAACGCGACCACCCTTGGCTACGTCGGTGAGTTGTGCCGCTACTTGCTCGACCAGCCGCCCAGCGAACAGGACCGCGATAACCGCGTGACCAAGATGGTCGGCAATGGCCTGCGCCCCGGTGTGTGGGCAACGTTCAAGCAGCGTTATGGGGTCGAGCATATCTGCGAACTGTATGCCGCCAGCGACGGCAATATCGGCTTCACCAATGTGCTGAATTTCGACAACACCATCGGCTTTTGCCTGCAGCATTGGGCGCTGGTGGATTACGCCCACGACACGAATGAGCCGCTGCGCGGCAGTGACGGGTTCATGCACAGGGTCGCCACCGGTGGCCAGGGCCTGTTGCTGGCGCGAATCGATGAGAAATCGCCTTTCGATGGCTATACCGACCCCGAAAAGAACCGCAAGGTAGTGCTGACCGACGTGTTCGAAAAGGGCGACCGCTATTTCAACACCGGCGACCTGGTGCGTAGCATTGGCTTTGGCCACGCGCAATTTGTCGATCGCCTGGGCGATACCTATCGCTGGAAGGGCGAAAACGTCTCGACCACCGAAGTGGAAAACGTCCTGCTGCAACACCCGCAGATCGCCGAGGTGGTGGCCTACGGTGTCGAGATCGAAAACACCAATGGTCGTGCGGGCATGGTCGCCATCACCCCCAGAGAATCCCTGGCCGCTCTGGATATGCGTGAATTGCTGCAATTCGCCCACGGCCAGTTGCCGCATTATGCGGTGCCACTATTTCTGCGGATCAAGGTGAAGATGGAAACCACCGGCACCTTCAAGTACCAGAAAGTGAAGCTCAAGGAGGAGGCATTCGACCCGGGCAAGGCCGGCAATGATCCGGTCTACGCCTGGTTGCCAGGTACGGACAGCTATGTGCCGGTCACCGGGCAACTGCTGGTCCAGATCCAGGGCGGACACTTCCGTTATTGATTCTGGCTATGACGGCTTTTGACAAAAAAGCCATGACACTGGGGAACTCCCTCGCGACACTGAGCGCCTTATTCAGTTACATAAGCCGCCTAAGCAAGGAGCCCCCATGTCAGACCAGCCCAAACAAATGACCGAAGACGAAGCTGCCGAATTTGCCGAGCAGGTCTTCGACGTGGCCCGCCGTGGCGACGCCGCCATGCTCGCGGCGTTGTTGGCCAAGGGCTTGCCGGCCAACTTTCGTAATCACAATGGCGACACCTTATTGATGCTCGCGGCCTACCACGGTCATCCTGAGGCGGTAAAAGTACTGTTGGAATTCAAGGCCGACCCCTTGATCGCCAACGACAAGAACCAGTTGCCGATTGCCGGCGCGGCGTTCAAAGGCAACCTGCCGGTGGTGCAGGCGCTGATCGACGGCGGCACGCCGGTTGAGGCGGCGTCGTCGGACGGGCGTACGGCCTTGATGATGGCGGCGATGTTCAACCGCGTTGAAATGGTTGATTACCTGCTCAGCAAGGGCGCAAACCCCAAGGCCACCGATGCACAGGGTGCCACTGCGCTGGCGGCGGCAAAGACCATGGGCGCGGTGGATACGGCGGCGCAGTTGCAGAAACTGGTGTAGGCTACGCGCCCTCCAAAACCCGCCCGCCATAGGATCGCCCATGAAAACCGCCCTCGTCGAACTCATCAGCAAAATCAGCGCCGGCGTCATGGGCGACGACGAGGTAGCGCGCATCGCCGATGAAGCGGCCCAGGCCTACGCGGACCCGGCGGCGTTCCTGACGGCCAACCCGGATATCAACTACGACGACAGCTTCCCGATCCCGCTGGGTGAATGGGTGGTGGTCGGTAGCTTGCCGGACACGGTGTTGTTCCAGGCCGATACCTACGTCGACCTGTTTGCCCAGATCGTCGCGTCGTTCGGCCCGGGCGTGGCGTTCAACCTCAAGCCCAAGCAATTGGCCAAGACCGAAGACCTGACTGCGCTGAACCGTATCCAGATCCAGATGAGTGCCCTGAGCCCGGAAGATGGCGGTTATGTGCTGATGAACTTCAGCCAGTTGCTGGACGACGAGATCCAGGCGGTACTGGTATTTGGCAACGACCTGCCACGGGTGCTGGAGCTGTGTGCCGAAGTCGGCATCAAGGCTGAGCCATCCCTGGAAGCCTTGAAGATTGCCGTACACGTCTGAAAATAAAACGGAACCCCTGCCAGGCCTGGCTATCCTACAAGGGCATGCCCTCACTTAGGAGCGACACCATGGGTTCCACTTTTAATGGCCTGATTGGCCTGATCATCCTCGCGCTGGATATCTGGGCGATCATCAACGTGTTCAAAAGCGGCGCGAGCACGGGCGCCAAGGTGCTGTGGATTTTGTTGATCCTGTTGTTGCCGGTACTGGGCCTGATCATCTGGGCGATTGCCGGGCCACGCGGTAACGTGCGGATCTGAAGCCGCCGTAGAGGCGGTGCAGCGCGGCTGGGTCTACGGTGCGTCTGATGCACCGCAGGCGCAGCCGCGTAGCTGGGTCACGCTGCTTGTGACAATCGATCCAGCGCTCTGCGGAAGCCCTCCACCTTGTTCGCATCCCCGCGGGTCCTGTGGGTAATAACGCCATAGGCGTAAGGAAGAAGCCCCTCCAGCCAGTCTCGAGGGCGTGCTTCGACGCTATTGTCCAGGGTCGCGACGACCCAGTCCGGCAACCATGACATATCACGATCAGAGAAGTTGACCTCACCTGCGATCAGCAAGGCCAGGGTGGTGCGCAGTGATGATGGGTCTTTCAGCAGGCGCTCCTGCAGTGCCAGGCAAGCTTGCGGGTGATCCAGCAGCTCAAGCAGATCGCCGGGTTTGCCCAGCACCAACGGCGGCGCAAGCAGTGCGGACAAGGCCGGTAACGCACCCACCCAACGTTTATGCACCTCCTGATCAATCCCTGCGAAGTCCAGTGCTGGTGGTACATCCGGCGTGTCTTGGATAACCGTGGGCGTCAGGTAGCGCAGGCGAAGGCCCATGAGGTCCATGAACAGCCGGTCACTGACACACAACGACCCCACGGCTGCAGTGGTGGAGGGCGGTGGGCCGATGATGAACGTCGCATTGCGTCGGTGGGGCAGGTGGTGAATGTCGCCCCAGCTGTCATTCAGACGCTTAGCCAGCCAGGCCTGCGGGGTAAAACCTATGAACGGCTCTAGGTTCATGGGCACGCCAAAACCGTTGAATACCACATGACCGCGAGGGTTCAGGCGCCTTTTTAGCCGTTGGTGAAACCCCTGATCAAACACGATCGGGGCGTAACCCTCCTCGGTGTAGAGATCGACGATGATCACATCGAACCGCTCGGAGGTCGCGTCCAGGAAGTGCGCGGCATCGTCGACCACACTGTCAAAGCGCAGATGCGCTGCCAGTCGGTTGCGGTTTTCCAGGCTTCGCACGGCGGCGGTCTCGTCCAGGTCGACGGCCAACAGGCGGGTCACCCGGGTACTGGCTGCAATCGGCGCCAGCGCCACGCCATCCGAAAGCCCCAGCATCAACACCGAGATGTCCGATTTCGACGGGTCGCCCAGGAAGCCGATGCACCCCATGTCGTCATAATATTGGCCGCAGAAGATCTGTTCATGGCGAGCGGGTTCAGGCCGGTCCTCGAGGTCTGACGTGGTCAAAGGCAACTCCATTTGCAAGTGGTGGGTGATGACGAGACGCGTCAGCGCGCGAACGCTGCCGGGTATTTGTCCAGGTAGGCATCGCTCAGTTGCGTGTCCTGGGTGCGCATGAACGTTTTGAAGTCGGGTACCAGAAACACCAGCAACGACAATAGCAGCACCATGAGGCCCAGCGTGGTGATGGTCAGCGCGACTCCCAGATGGGCGATCAGGCCGGTCATCGCGAAACTGCCCAAGGGGCTGGCTGCGGCAGAGAGAAACGCCACCGTGGCAAAGATCCGGTTGCGATGGAGTTTGGGGGTTGCCAGTAACCTCACGGCCGAGGTGGGGATGTTGATCAGCATCAGGCCGACGCCCCCGCAGAAAAAGGCCGCCGGCACCAGCAACGACGAAGACACGGTGCCGACCACCACCAGGTTTAACCCCAGTAATGCAAAGCCTGCGGATACACACAGGTCGCGGGGAAGGCGATCGGATAACCAGCCGATGATTTTGTAGCTGCCTGCCAGAATCCCCAGTCCGAAACATGAGTCCAGAAGACCGATGTAAGTGACCGGATAGTGGATGACGTCTTTTACGTAGAGTGGCAGCAGGATGGTGAAAAAGGGAAACAAGGCAAAGTTGATCAGCATCGCGACAATGGCCAGGTAAAACTCGACCTTCACGCCATACACCACCTTGAAGCCGGAGTAGATCATGCGCCAGCCGCTGGTGGCGGGGGCATTGTCGCTGTGGCTGGTGGCACCGACGGGGTTAGGTATGGTCGCTATCAGCGCCCCGGCGAAGAGAATCGCAACAAAATCGGCGGCAAACGCAAATGTGATCCCGAACCCATAGATCAACCCACTGGCCATGACGGGCCCCAGCAGGATCGAAAAGGACGACATCACGCTTTTAGTGCGAAAGGCCAGGGAGACTTTATCGTCGTCCGCAAATAAAGGAATGATCGACGCCTGGAGCGGATCGCGTACGCCGACGATCGCGCTGCTGATCATCATCAGCGCGCCCACTGTCCAGGGGTTGAAAGACCCCGTGGCAGACAGTACCACCATCAACAAGGCAGTCAGCAAGCTGAGCCAGGAAGCCAGCTTGATGATCAGGATCTTGTTGTACTTGTCCCCCAGCCACCCCAGCAGGGGTTTGGCTAATACCTCGGCTGCGATGGAGCAGGCAATCATATTGGCAAAATAAAGTGCAGACCCGGTCTCCTGTAACGCCCACCAGGCCACCGCCAGTTGATTGCAGCGGCCCCCCAGCACCATCAGCAAAAAGCTGAATTGCACTTTCAGCAGACGTCGGTCGATGCCGGGAAAACCCCAGGTGATGCCTGAAGAATTTGCGCTCATTGAGGGACCTTTGATACGGAGAGGGTAACTGCGCAATCAGCGGCGTTCACGGCGCGACCAGCGTGGCGTTGTCAGGATAAGTCGTCAGGTAGCGCTCGATGCCACCTTCAAGGCTAAAGAGTTCCGCGTGCGGGTGGATGCTGCGAACCGCCAGCAGGGCGGCCTTGCTCCTGACCCCGGATTTGCAATAGAAGACGATACGCCGGGTGGTATCCAGTTCTTGCCGGCGATCGAGTATGTCTTTGAGCGGAATCAAGCGGCCGCCCAGCGAAGCGTGCAGGTGTTCATGGCTGTCGCGTACGTCGACCAGTTGCAAGGGTGCTTGTGACTCGAGCCAATCATGTAAGTTGTCGGGCGACAGCCAGTCGCTGTCACGCCATGCAGGCGTGGTGGAAGCCCCCAGGGTGGGTGCGGGAAGGCGGTTGCGGTTTTTATGGACGCTCAACAGGTGAAAGGTGTTGTCCAGGCAGTCGATGGACAACAATTTGCCGCTCAATGGCTCACCTGTCTGGAGGATGAGTTTGAGCACTTCGTTGGCTTGAAAGCAACCGAGCAGGCCAGGTATGACACCCAGCACGCCAGCTTGCGCGCAGTTTTGCGTCAAGTGTGGAGGCGGTGGGGTTTCGAACAGATCGCGAAAGCACGGCCCCCGCTCCTGGGTGGCTTGGTGGTAGTGATTAAATACCGACACCTGGCCTTCGAACTGACTGATCGAGGCATAGACCATCGGTTTCTCACCGGCGACACAGGCATCGCTGATGAGGTATTTGGTGTCGAAGTTATCCGTGGCGTCGACGATGATGTCGTAGCTCGCCAGCAGCGACAGCACATTGTCCGGGTTCAGCGTGGTGGCAAAGGTATCGACGACGATGTCCGGGTTCAACTGGTTGACGCGCCGCTTGGCGGCCGACACTTTCAGTTCGCCCACATCGGCCATCCCATAGAGAATCTGTCGATGCAGGTTGCTCAGGTCGACGATGTCGTTATCAACGATGCCGAGCGTGCCGACCCCGGCGCCCGCCAGGTACAAGAGCACCGGGCAGCCGAGCCCGCCGGCGCCGACCACCAGCACCTTGCTGTCTTTGAGACGTTGCTGGCCCAGGGCACCGACTTCACTGAGGATTATCTGGCGGGCATAACGGGAGGTGTCCGTCTTCAGGTCGCACTGCATGTCAGCCACCTGCCACGGCGTTGATCAGAATCAACTGCGCATTACTGTCCAGGGCGCGGCCGCGGTCTTGCGCACTCATTACCGGCATGCCGTTGACGAACAAGCCCACGAACGGCTGGGGATGAAGGTCCTCGGAGAACACCGGGCCAATCAACGCGGGAAACCGCGCGGTCAGGTTGCCCAGTACATCATTGACACACAAACCCTCGGCCTCGTGGGTTTTATGTTGGTCGGTGTAAGGCATGAACTGCCGGGGAAAGTGTACGACTGCCATGGGTCATCCTTGAGCGTTGTCAGTGGTCAGTTCACTGGAGAATGTATCCAGCCTGGAGGTGATCAGCTTGCCGATTTCAGACAATTCGGCGGATGCCTGGAGCGTGGCCAGGCTCTGCAGGAAATACTGGTGCAGAAAATCCAGCCGTTCGGGGCGCGCCCGCCCGGAGCCGCTCGCCACCAGGCGCTGGTGATAGTTCACGGCGCTGACCGCAAACAGGCAAGCCAGCAGGACACCCCGAGGGTTCTTGCCGCCGGTGCCCGATGGCAGCACGTAGTCGTTCGCGCTGTCCTTGAGCTGGAAGTCGTAAATCTCGGCGATCATGCTGCACCAGATATGCGACAGCTCATGCACGAGCAGTTCCTCAAGATCGGTGATGCTGGTGAACGCGTCTTCACCCAGGAACATCTGTTGCGGCAGCACCGGATTGGTCAGGCTGACCTGGTGCGTCAGCAACTTATAGATATTCACTGGCAGATCGAACAGTTTGCTCCAGTGCGGCAGCAAGGCTTTAAGGTTGCTCCTGGCTTCGGCCAGCATGAACTGCTCGGCGTTACCCAGCGCTTGATGGGGTGGAAACTCAGGCGCGCCTTCGACGTGCTGGTGATACAGGTCGGTGGCAAAATCAGGTTGCAGATAAGTGGCTAACGGTAACTCGCTGCCCGCAATATTCCTGCGTACAACGGCGACGAGGGTTAGAAGTTTGGTGCTGTTGAAGTGTGGATTTACAAACGGCAAGCCGTTTATTTCACACAGTATCTCTGATGGCGACATTCTGTTTTACCGTCTTCGTCCATGGTTTCAGTTTGAGAAAATCGATCAAGTCCAGACTTTTTATTCTGTAGGCCGAAAAGTTGGCCAGGGCACTGTCTATGGTGGGTTCCGCGACAGGCAGTGCCATCAAGGCGTCTTTCAGACAACTGAGCGTGCGATGTCCGTACCACATGTTTTTCAGGTAGTGCAGGGTTTGCTGTGCGTGGGCTGGAGTGATGATTTGCTCCGCCGTCCAGTGCTTCAAAAACTGCCGGATATGGATAAGCGGCTCGCTGAGCGAAAGGTAAGGCGCTTGTGCCTGGTGCACCAATGTCACTTCGTCGTCGGACATGTCCGGGTCGCTGGCGAATTGCCGGTAGACTTCGCCAAAGCCGGTCATTCCCAACCTGTCCATTTCACAGGCGCGAATGGCCCCCATGGAAGACAGGCCCCAAATGCGCCAACCGGCGTTCAGCGCCGTCAGGATCTCGGCATGCCCGACTGCAGGGTGTGCATGGAACACCCCATCGACAATCGCAAGGTCCGAAGGCGGCGATTGCGCGACCAGGCGTTCTATGTCGCCGCGTTTGACGGGCGGGCATACCACCAGGTCGTCACTGCACAGCAGTCGGCTGTCGATGCCTTGCAGGGAAGGGCCCGCAAATAGCGTGCAGGGTTCAAGCGCTTTGTTTGACATACGTAAGTAACCTCGGACCGACCCTTTTCAACCCGGGTTCAAAGGCTTCAAGCCCCGGAATCATGATTCTGACCACCGTGATGTCGTCCGTGGCCTTGCTAAGCACGACCCTCAGCACGCTACTCAGGCCGATGGCCTGCAACCGCTCGATAAGCAACGTCCAGGCCGCTTCGATGGTGGGGATCGCGGCTTCCTGGCAGTCGATGGCGGAGTAATCGATCATCTGTTCACGGGAGGTCGCCACGTTACGCAAGCGTGAGATCGCTTCAAGCTCCACGGAGCGGCCTTTCTTCTCGAAGTATTTGACCCGCTCAATGATGTCGTCCCGGCCACCGTGGATGTGACTCAGACGGCTTTGGGCCGCTTCGCAGATTGCCCGGATCAAGGCGATTTCCTTGATCGGATGCAGCCCTGAGCCAGTCGCCACAGAGATGGGGGCCTGGGGGGACTCTTCCATGATGAACGCCTGGAAGTAGGCCAGTCCAAAGCAGTTCTCGGTGTAGCGGACCGACAGGCTCAGGCCGGCGTCATTGATCTTGCTGATCAGGGCAGCGATCTCTGCGCTGTACTGGTCCAGATGGACGAGGCAGGAACGGTCATGCAGGTGATTGAAGGCCTGGACATCGCGCTCCATCAGTTCGCACATCGCATGCACCGAGGCTTCCACCAAGTCATTGCCGGAGGCCAGGCCACTGGAGCTTTCTCCAAAGAGTTGTTGCCCTGGGTTCTCGGGGTAGGGAATGAACACCAGTTCGGCGGGTGCAAGGACCTTTTTCTCGCGCAATACGTCTTCGACTTCGATGGCCATGATGAGCGCGTCGGCATTGGCAGAGAAGCCATACAGCATGCAGAATTGATTGAACGCTATGCGGCCCTCATGGCTGTCGATGAGTTGCCGAGGAGTGCTCTCCACCAGTGTCAGTTGGGCCGTATTGTATTGCGCAAGGCTGAATTCGATAGCCTCCATGTACGCGCCTATCTTGGCTTCGGCTGGCCTGAGGCCTTTGCCTGCATTGACGCACAGCGAGCCCTTGAGGGCATCGGGTCGAATACTGGCAAACACTGGGATGCCGATACGGTCCAGCCAGGTTGTGTCGGTTACTCGGGTAATGCCCAGGCGTGGGGCAAGGTCGTTGGTGATGATGGATAATGTTTCTTCGGCACTGCGACGACGAAGGCTCGAACTAAGCCTTTGCATAAGTTGTTACCTTGGCGTGATGAAAGTTAAACAAGCACACACTGGAAACGGGAGGGAATGACTTCCCTCCCGTTTTTTCAGGCTGCGATTTTCACTTCTTCAGCCAGGGCCAGCGTCAACACGTTGTTGTTCGACTGGTGTGCGACAAAGCCAGCATGCATCAGGCTTTCATCGTTCAGAATGACGGAAAACTTCTCCGCGGTTTCCGAATCCAGTTCCAGTTCAAAAGTTGCATTGTTAACGAGAGCGTCCATTTTGTTTTTCCTATCCATAGCATTGCGTTTAAGGGTGTGTGTTGCGCAACGGCTATGAAACTTGCAGGCGGGGGAGCGGGTGTCAAGACAATACAATTATTTTCAATTCTGCCTTTTTGCGATGAAAGGGCTGAATAGTTAATTGAAAATATGGGCTGATCTGCGCGTCTGCATTTCATGCAAAATGTGCCGAAGTCTAATGCAGCAGCAGGTTTGCGCCGTCGCGCGCAACAGCGATGCGTAGTTTGGTGTATGACTTGGCTTCGGTGATTGGGTGCGTGTCCAGTCGGTTTCATGACCCCCATAATGGGGACGACTGCCTTCGGCAAAATTACCGGTGCAATGGGTGGGCACACCGCGCAAAATTGATGGCGTAACAATGGCACCTGCGATGCCCCACCCGTACCGATAATTTTTTTCAGCTGCGTGGCCGAAGAATGACCGGGCCATTCGTATTTTGTGTATCGAGATATTCGCTGCACAGAATTTTCACATTCCATCCAAGACAATTCGCCGGCTGTATTCGCCTGGCAAGGCTCTATCCCTGGGGCTTCTAAAGACCCAGCCAGGTTGCACGTTCAGTAATTAATAGCCTTGCCGGCCTTGATCGGGCACCATTTGTGCCGCCGCGTTAACCGCCTACCCCAGCCAGCCTGGGCGAGGGACGGACGCCACTGCCTTATTTCGCAACTTAAACTTCCAATGGGTCCTAAAACGACATGGCAAACCCGGACGCCCTGAATCAGCAGCG
>Ga0160452_100773_pt1 | contig 14680 bp, 14 predicted proteins | sample HID1971I_E6MG_FD_108230 | JGI IMG/M metagenome (GOLD analysis project Ga0160452, IMG submission 108230) | Enriched millipede-associated microbial communities from UW Madison campus, WI, USA - HID1971I_E6 MG | ecosystem: Host-associated > Arthropoda: Insects > Digestive system > Unclassified ...
ACCAGCGTCCCGGCCGGGTCCGGCAGCCACTTCGACAAGGCCTCGGCAGCCCGACCCATATCTGCCAGAGGGAGTCGCTGCTGCTCCGGCTCGGAGCGCTTCGGCAGCTTATCGACGGCCAGCAACGCCGGATGAATATGAGCCGCCGTCTGCCGTACGACCTGCGAGGCGGCATCATTGAGCGCCATCTGCGCCGCTGCCAGCTGCACCAGCATGACGAAAAACAATAATACAAACAGCACCAACGGCAGCAGCAGCGCCGCCTCCAGCACGATGCTGCCATCCTCGCCGCTTCGATTACGAATAAGACCAGGCCACAGTTTGCGTCGTCTCATAGCGATTCCCCGTTACCTTTCCATCCAGCAGCCCTGTCCGGGCCAGCTGCTTCATGATGCCCGGCAAAAACCACAGCCGCAGCGAGCCGGTCACCTCAGCCGATGCGCCGGTCGGCATCATCGCCAGCCGGTAGCCGGTGTTATGCTCCATCAATGCGATCATCCGGGACATTTTGTTGTCCGCCGAGCCTTGAACCATCAGGAACAGCCTCAAATAATCGAGATAGCGGATATCAACCTTGGCGTACTTGGACAGCTCGGTCTTGCCTGTACGGACCAGGTCAAACAAATCCTCCACCGCCTTGCCAATGCCATAGATGACAGCTGCCGCGAGGATCAAGAGCGGGTGTCCAAGCCCCCGGCTCTCGATCAGCCCCTCCATCGTCCGGATCGCCAGCCGCACCGCAAAAATCTCGCCATAGGCCGCCGACACATTGCCTGCCGGATGGTGGATGCCATAGAGGACATACTCCAGCTCCTGCTGACTCACATTAAGCGCATGGGCAAACTCCTCTGTCCCCCCGCTCTCGAACAAAGCCTGCAGCTTCTGCGGCGGGAAATGCGCGAACCGCTGCGAAGCGTACTCCGTCAGATACAACAAATCCCGAACGCCTGTCGCCGCTTCACCCAGGCCGCCGAACAAGCCGCCCAGACCATTCATCGCCGCCTCCGCATCCTTGCTGACCGCATCCTCCGACTCGCTCTGATCGTCCGGGTCGGTTGACTCTCCCTCGCCGCCCAGAGCATTAAATCGTTGACTCTCTTCGAAGCGCGCCTTCAACTGCTCGAAGGCTTCGCGATGCTCATCCACTTGCGGACGAACCGACATCCGCTGCAGCAGCTCGCGTGCCTGCTTCATCATCCCTTTGGCCTCAGACTCCTTCTCCTTCACCTGCTTCGCCGTCTTGCCGTTCGACGGCAGGTTCAGATGGCGTTCCTGGATGACTGTGCCTGGATCAGAGTAACGCTGGATGTATGTAGTAAAGGCAAGCTTCAGACTGGCGAGCGATTCCTCCAGCAGCGAGGGAGCGCTCAATCCGCCAAGCGCCGCATTAAGCGAAGCATGAAAGGAAATAGCAGCGGTGTCCACCGAGCGGAAGTCGGTTAACTGCCGACGAATCTCGACCTTGTATTGCTCAAAATAGTCGTCGTCGAGCACCATATCCTCGGCCATCCGCCGAATCTCCTCAAGCTCGTCGCTCGCATCGTCCGAGGTCGACGCGCCATCGCCGTCTGCGCCGTCAGCGCCTTGCAGACTGTCATAGCCAGCAGGCGCCGAAGCGGCGGCCGACTTGGCCAGCTCGCGCATCGCCCGGTTGGCGTCCTGCGCCGCATCCACCTCGGCGACCGCTTGCATCAGCAGCGGCTCCTGGCGGCCATAAGCCGAGGCCGCAGCCTGACGGATCGACTCGGCTGTGCTGCGCGCCTTGTACTGATAGGCCGCGATAGCAGCCGCATAGATATATCGCCCGTCCTCGTCGGTTGCCGAGGCATTCGCCAGCCAAGACTGATACGTACCATACTCGAATACGATACTGACGGCCGTATCTCCATAGAGATGGGTGCCGACGGTGGTCGGGATCAGCTTCTTCAGCCCCGAGTCGGCCCCGAGCGCCGCCGCAGTCCGCATCAGCGTCAGCGCCTCCTTGAGCGCCTTCTCCCGCTTCTCGTACAGCTTGCGCATCTGCTCCAGCAGATTGACCGTGGCGGTCGCCTCCTTCATCGCACCGGCCAGCGGACCGAAGCGCGAGATGAGATCCATCGTGAAGTCGATCGGCGCCTTATACTTCATCTCCTCGAGTACCTGGCGACGGAACACCTCGTGCATGCCGAGCACCTGCGACGGGTTGACATGCGAGGCCTCCCGCTGCATCGGCAGCAGCTGGAAGCCCCCCTCCGGCGAAGTCAGGCTCTGCTCGGCGACCCGCTCCAGGATCGCATCGGCATCCGAGCCGCCGCGCGCGAACAGGCCATATCGGCTGTAGAGCGTCTCGTCATACGCGGAGAGGACCGAGCGTACGCCGCTCTGGGTCGCCATCTCCAGCTTGCGGTCGGCGGCGGCGATCCGGCCGAAGTCGATCAGCACCGCCGTGAAGAACAGGATTCCGGCCATCACCATCGCGAAAAATACCGTAATCGCAGCTTCGTCTCCATCGGCAAGCTTGCGTATCCCCGAGGTCCATCGCTGATCGCCGAGTCGTCTCCTCATTTTTTGCCTCCTCCCTGATTTGCGCCTCCCCCCTTGGCGGTGCGTCCGCGCAGGATCTCCGCCGCCTTGGCCTTTTTGGACTTCGTGTCGACATTATCGCCGAACTTCGCCGTGTAATAACGCACCAGATCGATGCTGCGGATGAACTCGACTGGGTCGACGACGGTGCCGCTGGCGCGCGCCTGCGGCTCGGACTGTCCGATGAAGTACTCTAGCGGCGCGATGCGGATCGGCTGTCGCACCCGCGCCGTCACCGTACGCAGGAGCAAGCCCCCCTCAAAGGAGAGGTCGCCGCCATAAGCGTCCGGCACGAAGACGGCTGCCGCCGACAGCTTGGTCGTCGGCAGCCCTCCGTCGGCAGAGCTACCGCCAGGCAGCTCTACCCGTACCGGCTCGCTGTCGGCGACAAGGCCAAACAGCGAGTCGAGCATATGATCGTCATGGACGCGCCAGTACAGACCATCATACTGTCCGACCGGCGCGAGGCCGCTCCGGGCGTCGCGGTGGCTGTTGTCCCAGCTGTGCGCCGCCCGCCAGGCCGCCGTCGATGCGCTCTGATACAGTACAACCTTCTGATAGACGTACATGCTCATGAACAGCATCGCCAGCACCGCGATTAACACGGCCGGGAATACGAAGGTTGCTTCGAGGGTGAAGTTGCCTCGTTCCCCTCGACAAAGCTTCGCTACAATATTTCTCCCTTTGCGTATGGAAGCTTCAATCATTTTGTAGGTTCGGTGAAGATGCCGTTAGCCTTACCTTCGGCAGTGTTCAAAATCTTTTTCACCAGCAAAATAATCCAATCCTTAAAAATAATCGCAATGACCACAATAACCGCAATAATCAACACAATTTCCAACGTCCCGATGCCGTCTTCCTCTTTCCAGAACTGCTTTGCCATTTGATTCATCTTCATCTCGTTCCCTCACTCCTCAATTCAAGTTATCGTTGCATTCCTTCCTAGAAAGACATCATCAATACCGCTGGCGAAGCGACGATGACCATCAGCACGAGGAAGATGACCACCAGCGGGAACACCAGCTTGGACGAGGCCTCCTCGCCCAAGGTGCGGGAGACCGACTTGCGCTTCTCCCAGAGCGAGTAAGACAGCTCGCGGAGCGACAGCCGCAGCCGATCGCCGCCGCGCCGGTAGTTCAGCAGCAGATTGGTCGTGAACATCGCGACCTCCTGCACGGCGCAGCGCTTGCTGAAGCCCTCCAACGCCACATGGAAGGCGACGCCGTTATGCATGTCGTGACAGAGCCGGGTCAGCTCCGCATAGAGCGGATGGCCCGCAGACGCCTCCCGGACATGGCTGGCCTGACAGCGCAGCAGCGCCCGCTGGATCGTCTCGCCCGCGCCGATCAGCAGCATCAGTTGGCTGATGAGCTCCGGCATCGCCAGCAGCACCTGCTGCTTGCGGCGATGGAGGCGCGTCTTCTGATCCCGCAGCTTGGCGGCCGGCAGGACGCCGGCGATGACCGCCCCGACCGCCAGCAGCATCGGCTCCCCGCTCTGCCAGGCCATCAGCGCCGCGACCGTCAGCGCGGCATAGCCGTAGGCGACGGCGAGCGCCAGCTCTTGCTTCGTATCATCGAAGGTGTGGCGCTCGCCGTTCAGGATGAGCAGGCGGCTATGCATGATCGTCAGCGACGACTGCAGCTGATCCCAGACGCCGAAGCGCTCAGCCGCAGCGAGCCACGGCAACGTCAGATGCCAGGCAAGCGGCTCCTTGCGTTTGAGCCTTGCCCCGCCTGGACGCGCTCGCACCTGCAACGCCGCCCAGCCGTAGCCGCCCGCCCACAGGAGCAGCAGCAGCGCTGCGGCTAGTTGAGCCAGCAGCATCTCCCTCACCTCTTTCCTTCCTCGTATACCTTGCTTAGATGCGGATCGCCATCAGACGGATCATGAACCAATAGCATAAGGCCAGGACGGCCAGACAGACCGTCAGCAGCACATAGCCCATCGGACTGGCGTACAGCGGCGCCATATAGTCCGGCGCGGTCGCCGCCAGGAATCCCAGGAAGACGAAGGGGATGACCATCATGATGCGGCTCTCGAACTTCTTCTGCGCGATCATGACCGCGATCTCCAGCTGGATGTCCAGCTTCTCGCCGATCGTCTGCGCTGTCGCCCGGATGATCTCTACCAGGTCGCCGCCGGTCCGCTTGCCTGTTGCGAATACGTCGACGAAGTTCGTCACATCCTCGATCCCCGCCCGCTCGCTGAAGTTGCGCAGCACCGGCTCGAGCGGCTCGCCATTGTCCAGCCGGATGCGGATCAGGATGAACTCGCGCAGGATATCCGTCTTCGGATCGGGGTAGATCAACTGCAGATCGTCGGCGAGCGTCCGGAACGCATTTTCCACCGAACGCCCTGCCGCCAGCGAGGAGGTGAGCGAGGCGAGCGCCTCCTTGAATTGCAAGCGCAGCCGCTGTCGCCGTTGCTCGGCCAGATGGTCCCGCCACAGTCGCGGCGCCCACAGTCCCGCTGCCGCGAACAGCAGCGCGACAATCCACGAGCGGTAGAACAGATACGCCGCCGCGAAGACGACCAGACCTCCTACTGCCACTGCAAGCGCACGCTGGCTCTTGCTGAGTGTATAGACGCGATAATCTGTCAACTCCTGCATGCTTCGCCCTCCCTCCCCATCAGACCGGCCATCTGCAGCTTGGCGACGCTCTGCATCGGCTCTCCCGTCGGCTGCAGCGAGCCGATGATCCGACCCTCGCGCTCGCCCTCCTCCACGAACCGGTAGAGCGAGCGCGTCCGCACCTCGCCGCCCTCCAGCCCGAGCACCTCGCTGATCTCGGTCACGCGCCGGCTGCGGTCGCGCAGCCGCGAGAGGTGGATCATGATGTCGATCGCCGAGGCGATCTGCTGGCGGATGACCGGCACCGGCAGCTCGGCGGCGCTCAGCACCATCGTCTCGAGTCGGCCGAGCATGTCTCTCGTATTGTTAGCGTGGCCGGTACTCAATGAACCGTCATGGCCGGTATTCATCGCTTGCAGCATGTCCAAGGCTTCGCCGCCCCGCACCTCGCCGACGACGACGCGCGATGGCCGCATCCGCAGCGAGGCGCGGATCAGATCGCGCATCGGAATCTCGCCCTTGCCCTCGGTGTTGGCATTGCGCGTCTCGAGCGACACGAGATTCGGCACCGTGCGGATCTGCAGCTCCGCCGAATCCTCGATCGTCACGATCCGCTCATCGGCAGGGATGAACTGCGACAGCGCGTTGAGGAACGTCGTCTTGCCTGAGCCTGTGCCGCCGCTGATGAAGATGTTGTACTTGGCGACGACCAGCTGGCGCAGCAGCCTTGCCGCCTCCTCGGCGACCGCGCCCATACGGATCAGATCGGCCATCAGGAGCGGCTGCTCGGGGAACTTGCGGATCGTCATCGTCGGGCCCTTGAGCGCGATAGGCGGCAGCACGACATGGACCCGCGAGCCGTCCGGCAGCCGGGCATCGACGATCGGCGACGATTCGTTGACGACCCGGTTGACCCGGGAGACGACGCTCTGGATCAGATCCTCGAGGCGCTCGCGGCTCTCGAAGGCGTGCGGGTATCGACTCATCCCGCCGCCGCGCTCGATGAAGATCTCGTCATAATCGTTGATCATAATCTCGGTGACGGACGGATCGTCGATCAGCGGCTGCAGCACATCGAGACCGCGAAAGGAGTGGAAGAGCCGCCGCACCAGCTGCAGCTTCTCGGTGGACGTCATCGTCGCCGAGCCTTCCCATCGGAACACTGCCTCCTCGATGATCGCCGTCAGCTCCTCGTCGGTCACCGCGCCGCTCAGGTCGATGCGCTCGCGTATATGGCGCCTCAGCCCCAGCACCACCTCCTCTGCTGTCATCGCCTTCATCGCCCGTCTCCTGTCCGATGCCCTGTCCTCATGATGAGCATCCCTCCTTCCGTGGACTTCGCCGTGAAACGTCAAAAAGCACCGCAAATCACGCATGCTTCATGCGTAATGTGCGGTGCTTCCGTCACGTGGTTCCACTATTTTGACCTAATATAGCACAGATCTTCCAAAATCGTCAACAACCGACTATACATTCCATCTCAAGTCGAGCAAATAGGCAGCATGGCCGCCAGGCAAGCTTAACTCACAGGCAGCTTCATGACGGCACGCAGTCCCTGCCCCTCGTCGCTGTCCAGCAGCAGCTCTCCGCGATGCGCCCGCGCGATCCTTGCCACCATCGGCAATCCAAGTCCATGTCCCGGGCCGGCATGCCGCTTGCGGCCCTCAGCATAAGGCAGCAGGACGACATCCGCCAGGTCGGCCCGGGCGATGCCGCGACCGTCATCCGACACCTCGATATAACACTCCCCGCCGCCCGCCGTACGACCCGTCCGCACCTCGATGGCGCAGCCCTCGGGATTATGCCGCAGACTGTTATGGATCAGATTGGTCAGCGCCCGGTACAGCAGTCGCTCGTCCCCCATCGTCGCTACGCTCTCCTCCTCGACCTGCAGCGAGATCGCATACCGTTCGTCGAGACCGTCGTTCAGGAAGTCGGAGACGACCTGGCGAGCCAGCACAGAGGGCCGGATCGGCTTGAGCTGGAGCGGCTGCATCTCGTACTCGAGCATTGACACCAGATTGAGGTCGCTGACGAGCGAGCGCAGCCGCTCTCCCTGACGACGGATGATCGATGCCTGCTGTCTTGCCTCGGCGGCCAACTCGTCCCGCTCCTCCAGCTCGCTTGCATAGCCGAGAATCATCGACAGCGGCGTGCGGATGTCGTGCGAGATGCCAGCGATCCAGTTCGAGCGCGCCTCGTCTCTCGCTTTGAGCGCCTCGTCCTTGTCCTGCAGCATGCGGGACGTCGAGTTGATGCTGCTGGACAGATCCTGCAGGATGCCCCCGCTCTCGAGCGCTACCCGCTCCCCGCGAGCCAGCGCATGCATGCCCTCAATGAGCGGACGGATGCTGCGGATGAGCCGCGTACCGATCAGCACCGAGACGACAAGCGCCAGCGCGATGTTGCAGAGGAGCAGCAGCAGGATGCGCAGCGGCAGCGATCTGAGCCAGTCCGCGAGCAGGTCGAGCTGATATTTGCCATACGTATGCTTAGGGTAGCCCATGACGAGCAATCCCTCGCTGCGCTCCCACACATAGACAGGGTATTCCATCAGGTAATACCGGGCGAACTTGGCCACATCGATGACGTTATACGACCTTGGAATCTCCGGGGGCAAGCTCAGGCTCCAGTTGACCTGTCCCTGCTCATCCAGCAGCATGACCCACGCCTGATGCCGCTCCAGCAGACGCTGCGCCTCGGCATTCAATCGATACTCTCCCGCCCCCTCCGTAGTCAGCCCGGCCGACACCTGACGCACGACGGCAGATGGCGAGGGGTCCTCCTGCACCTCCTTGAAGACGAGTACGCCCAGCAGGACGAGATTGAAGAGCAAGAGGAGCACGGATACGAGCATCGTCGATCCGACGAAGCGCCGCAGGATGCGAACTACGCCATTCATCAGCGACTCTCCGCAGACGGCAGCAGCTTGTAGCCGAGACCGCGAACCGTCATCAGATAGAGCGGCTTCGACGGGTCGGGCTCGATTTTCTCGCGGATACGGCGCACATGCACCATCAGCGTATTCTCGTAGCCGTAGCTGTCGTCTCCCCAGACCGCCTGACAGAGCGCATCGCTCGTGACGATCCGTCCCTGGTGCTCATAGAGCTTCAGCAGGATCGCATGCTCCTTGGCCGTTAGTTGCAGCTCGCTCGTTGCTTGACGAACCACGGCACTCTCCAGATCGACCCATAGTTCACCGAGTCGGAACACAGGCAACCGCTCGACGGCAGGAGCGGCGTATACGCGCTTCAGTATCGCCATCAGACGCAGGATCAGCTCCCTTGGCAGGAAGGGCTTGACCATATAATCATCCGCCCCGAGTCCCAAGCCGAGCAAGCGGTCCTCATCCTCGCCGCGAGCCGACAGGAACAGGACCGGCATCGTGGAAAAAGCGCGGATCGCAGGCAGCAGCGAGAAGCCGTCGCCATCGGGCAGCATGACGTCCAGGATCGCCGCATCCGGCTTTTCGGATCGACAGCAAGCCAGCGCCTCCGCACAGCTCGCAGCCGTATAGATGCGGAAGAAGCCTTCCTTGCGGAGGAAACGCTCGATCATGTCTCGAATTTCGGGCTCGTCGTCGACGATCAATATTTTTTTATTTTTTATATTGTTGTCCATTCCATCATCACCATGTTCATTATACACGATGTAAGCTATTTGCCAGACATGAGCGGGCGCATTTAAGGCTGCCGTAAGGTCAGCTTCAGCGGATGGCAAGCTGCCCCCCTTATAGTGAGGCTATCGATATATGACAAAGCGAATTGGAGTGGTAACGGATATGAACGCATCCCCAATTGTGGAAACGCGCGAACTGACGAAAACGTATGGCAGCTCGCATCGCGTCCACAAGGTGAATCTGACAGTCGAGACGGGTCAGATCTATGGCTTCCTCGGCCCTAACGGCGCAGGCAAGACGACGACGCTAAAAATGTTGCTCGGCCTCATCAAGCCTACGGAGGGCAACATTCGAATGTTCGGCAAGGAGCTCGGCCGCAACCGTCAGGCGATCCTGAACGACACCGGCTCGCTCATCGAGTCCCCCTCCTACTACGGTCATCTGACCGGGCTGGAAAATATGCGCCTCATGCAGCGGCTGCGCAATGCTCCCGCCAAAAACATCGACAAGGCGCTGCAAATCGTCCGTCTTGAAAATCAAAAGCATAAGCGGGCCGACCAGTACTCGCTGGGCATGAAGCAGCGGCTCGGCATCGCGATGGCGCTGCTCGCCTTCCCGAAGCTGCTCATCCTCGACGAGCCGACTAACGGTCTCGATCCGTCCGGGATCGGCGAGATCCGCGAGCTCATCAGGTCGCTGCCCGGCGAGTACGGCATCACGGTGCTGATCTCCAGCCATCTGCTGTCCGAGATCGAGCAGATCGCCACCTCGGTCGGCATCATCAGCGACGGCAAGCTGCTCTATCAAGGGACGATGCAGCAGCTCCAGGCCAGCAATCGGGCGACGATGCACTTCGCGACAGGCGAACCGTCGCGGGCGGAGCAGGTGCTGCTGACGTTGGGTTATATGCCAAGACGAACGGATCGTCGGCTCATCCTGGAGGCGCTGTCCGACGAAGAGGTGTCGCGTATCAACCGGGCTCTCGTCGAGCAGGGCATCCCCGTCACCCGCATCGAAGAGCGCAAGCGCAGCCTCGAGGAGCTGTTCCTCGACCTCACCGGGAAGGAGCGAAGCCTCTGATGAAAGCTCTGGCGCTCGAATACTATAAAATTCGTCGCAAAAAAATCGGCCTTATGCTAGCGATGTTCCTCGCTGCCGAAGCGCTCTGGGCTGCGATGTCGATCAGCATCTCGATCTCGCGCAGCGCAGCGAATGCCAGTTGGGAAGCCATCATCTTCAGCATTGCCTCGATGAACGGACTGTTCCTGCCAATCCTGTCGGCCATCGTCGTCTCCCGCATCTGCGATATGGAGCATAAGGGGAGCACCTGGAAGCTGCTCATGACGACCTCCATCGGACGCCATCACGTCTACGGCGCCAAATATGTGTGCGCCAACAGCCTGATGCTCTGCGGCATTGTCGCCCAAGCGGCCTTTATGATCGGCTTCGGCTACTACAAAGGCATCGAAGGCCCGCCGCCTGTGGGGCTGCTCCTCCAGTTCGTCTGCGGCGCGCTGCTGACGACATTGGCGATCACGGCGTTGCAGCAGTGGCTGTCGCTTGCTGTCCGCAACCAGGCGTTCGCGCTCTGTCTCGGCATGCTGGGCGGCTTTCTGGGCACGACATCTGGCCTCTTCCCCGGCGGCATCCGTCACCTGTTCATCTGGTCCTATTATCTCGATCTGAGCCCGGTCACTTATGTATACGACGCCTCGGCGGGCGCCTACGTATCCGGCGGACTGCCGCTCGGCTTGCTCGTCGTTGCGCTTCTGGCTGCGGCAACGCTCTATATGGCAGGCAATTATCATCTCTCGCGACAAGAGATCTAAGGAGGTCGACACCTATGCTACGAAGCTTTTCCGCCGAATGGCTCAAGCTGCGCCGTTCTCGCATGCTGCCGGTGCTGGCGGCGCTGCCGACGCTCAGTCTGCTGATCGGATGCTTTAATTTTTATGTCAATCAAGCGGCGCTTGATAACGGCTGGTACAGTCTATGGACTCAAGTCAGCCTGTTTTACGGCGAGTTTTTCCTGCCGATCCTGATCGCCATCTGCTGCGCCTTCGTCTGTCGGCTCGAGCACAATAATCGCAACTGGAACATGACCTTAACCGTCCCGTTGTCGATCACGAGCCTGTTTATGGCCAAACTGCTTGTCGTTGGCGTGCTTATCTTAGGCGCGCAGACGTTTTTTATGTTGATGTACGGAGCTGCGGGCATCGCCCTCAGCATCGCGGAGCCCTTCCCCCTAGAGACGATCGGGTGGAGCTTGCGCGGCTGGATCGCCTCGCTCTCGATCGCAGCCCTGCAGCTTGGCCTGTCCATCCGCATCCGCAGCTTCGCGACACCGATCGGCATCAGCCTGTGCCTCGTCTTTGCGGGCCTGGGACTGTATGTGCTGCATCTGGGCATGCTGTTCCCCTACTCGCTGCTGACGATCGGCATGGGCGTGCTCAGTCAGCAAGGGCTCTCGCCAGGTGATAACCTGCTCTTCCTGCTCATGAACGCGCTGTTCATCCTGCTGTTCGCCATCTGGTCTATCCGTCGTCTGCGCTCCGCAGATGTCGTGACCGTCTAAGGCAGCCACAGCAGTCTACTAATTGTACGGAGGTCGCTTCATCATGAAAAAAACAATCCTGATCCTCGGAGCGCTCGCTATCGTTTGTCTGGTCGTGCTGCTCCTGAACCCGGACAGGCTGGACCCGAACCATCCGGCCGGGAAGACGATCTATTACACCGTCATCGACCAACAAGAGCCAACGAAGGACACCAACGGCCGCTACAACTATACGTTGACAGGGTACACGGCTGGCGGACAGCAGAAAAAGCTCGATTTCTCCACCGGAATGGAGCTGCAGGAAGGCACCTGCGTAAAGCTGTATCAGGCGCCTCTGCGCGGCATCACCCACTGGGAGGAAATCAGCGTCGACGAGCTGCCTGAGGCTGCTCGCCAGTTGACGGGGCAGCCTTAAGCCCTGTGCATAATCAATGTACCGGCGAGTAAGCCGTCTCCATCCAGGCTTCGTCACGTCTGCCAAGGCGCACCTCTGCCGCTCCATCCACCGGCCAGATCAGCTCGTCCAGCAAGCGCTCCACCGCCTGGCGATACTGCGGCGAAGCGAACGGCACCGGCGCGCTCTGCGGTCCATGCCACTGCGGGACGACCGGCAGGATGCCATGCGTCTCCAGTGGCGTCTGGCCAGGCACAGCCAGCTCCGACTCGCCGATCCTTAGCAGCCGCAGTCGCTGCAGCAGCTCGCTGCCGCCCCGCTTCCTCGCCTCGTCCAGTCCATACTGCGTCTTGCCGCGCACGACCGCATCCTCGGCGTAGAGCCAGAGCAGCCGCCCGCTCGCGCCGACCACCGCATCGTACACCTCGTCCATCCAGCTGTCCAGGTCGACGATGATCAGCTCATATTCGCCGCTGCTAGCGATCGTCTCCAGCAATGCCGTCGCGACTGTGCCGGTCAAGGCGCGGCGCTCGCCAGCGCTCTGGGGCGGCGCGAAGACATCGCAATGCAAGGTCGGATGGGACTTGCGATGCTCGCGCAGCCGCTCTGCCGCCTGATCAGGCTGCGCTTGCAGCGCATACAGCATGCGCGAGAAGCTGTCGTCGGGCGGATCGCCGAACAGCCCGGCCGTCCCTGGCCATTGCTCCAGATTAAGATAAAACACCTTCTTGCGCCTCAGCGCAGCCGCTCGGGCCAGATGGAGCGCCAGCGTCGTCTTGCCGATCCCGGCCGCGGCGGAGTAGACGGCGACGATGTGCGGCCCGCCGCTTGGCGCTGCCGAGAGCGTCACCCCGCCCGCCGCCTCGCGGTGAAGCTGCGTCAGCTGACGCAGCAGCTCCGGCAGCGGCTGGAATTGCAGCAGCTGCTGTCGTCCCTCGCCAACGCGCTGCCTCACCAGCTCGGCGACTACTGCTGACGGCGGCAGCAGTTCGCCCGCTTCCTCGAGGAATACAGGCTGAGCCAGCACCAGATCGGCCGGGTAGCCATTTTTGAGATATTGCTTTAGCGCAGGCGGATGCGTGAAGGCCGTCACCTGCCAGATCGTCCCGAACTCCACATCCCGCATATACGAGGACAGCCGCTGGATATAGTCCTGCTCCCTGGCGGCGATGATGAGATGGCCCTGCTTCACTTCGGTTCGCTCCTTCCGGGAATACGCTGCCGATGCATGGCAACAAAAAAAGCACCGCAAACTACGCAGTTATGCGTAATGTGCGGTGCTTCCGTCACGTATTCCTCAACTATTTTGCCCTAATATAGCATAGTTCTTCCAGTACCGTCAATGCAACTCCTGAGAAAAACTCTTCCACAACTTCTACATCTTTTCTACTCGTATGAAATACATGAATATTCCCGCCACTTGCCGATGCTGACGCTCGGCTGAAGTGGGGGTTTCAGATGTCTCAACCTGACTTTCTCAGGAGGCTTAACACCTGTGGAGTTGACACGTTGACGGACTGGTTACCGTCCAACTCCTCTATCCCATCCCTACTTTTGGCACGTACGTTTGGGAATACTTTGCGCAGAATGTTGGCTGCTCCATTCACATCGGCATGAATCCTGCCGAGCGGGCTCTCATACAGCCCACGGTGGATTCGCTTGCCGGAGAAGATGCACGTCGTCACTGCTTCATCAAAGCACGGTAACGGATCGTGATCCAGGAAGCTTGCTTTGGACGTATACGCTTCTTCGGTCAGGATCACCGTGATCCCTTGCTCGGCCGCCTTATACCGGATCATCCTAATGAGCAGCCCGTGCGGGAGGTGACAGAACGATTGATTGTTGCGCCGTCCCATGGCGGTGCCTTGCTTCCAGCCTGGGTTATGACCGATCACAATGGTACCGATTCCCGCCTGTACGGCCAATCGGACCAGGTGATGACTGACCTTGTGAAACAGGTCTTTTATTCGGCGATGGCGCTGCAGGTGCAAGCGTTCCAATCGTTTGGACGTATGCGGGCCTTCTCGCGGGTCCTTGCCCTGCCGAAGAATACTTGTGTAGTGCGCTTTCATCTTGTTGTAGTATTGATTGATCGCTTTGACGATCCCGCCCTTCACGAGCATCGGCTGCGCGCCGGTTGTCGTGACGAGGGTTGCGAGATTGTTCACGCCCAAATCAATCGCCATGCAACATGCAGGTGGAGCGGCGTCCGCTACCGGTTTCGGCTCGTTCAGAGGGCAAGCGAAGATCAGTTCAACCACATACTGCCCATGACGAGGAACCACGCGCACTTGCTTGAGCTTGCCGTTCGTACCGCCCAGCTTGCCGATGTTCAGTCGCCGTTTAGTGTGGGGTAGTTTAAGATACTTTCCTTCTTTGATGACGCAGTCTTGATTCGAGAACAGCACTTCCTTCCCTTTACTTCGAGCATAACCCGGCATCTTCGGCCTGCCCGTGAATCGCTCCGGACGTTGACGGTACGCCTTCATGCTGGCAAAAAAGGAAGCCCAGTTCTGGAACACAACCTTTAGAATGCCTTGGCTGCTCTGGGCAGGTAGCGCACGGTAATCGGGCTGGTTCATCACTTTGAACAAGGCATCCAGGAAGGCATACGAGAGGAAGGGCCGCTCCGGCGAAGGCAGCACAAAGGGATGATCCCGGTTTTTCGCGCTTCTTCGCTCGTTCATCGCATCCAAATGCTCTGAGAGGGTATCCATCACTTGTCGTTGCAACGGTTGGCAAGCAGTCGACTGTCCCTTGGCGGTAAACACTTGCCGGACAAGCAAAAACGACTTCGTCGTGCTCCACGACGCGAAGAGCTTTGTCGGAGAATTCTAAGCGGATAAAAATGTGAAACTTATACGCTTAGAATTTAAAAAAGGTCGCCGTATTATACAAATTCTTCGCCTGTTGGCACGTTTCATCGAGGTAAGAAAATAACGGATGCCCCGGCTTGATCCACACTTGAAACGTTCG
>Ga0160452_100824_pt1 | contig 13211 bp, 8 predicted proteins | sample HID1971I_E6MG_FD_108230 | JGI IMG/M metagenome (GOLD analysis project Ga0160452, IMG submission 108230) | Enriched millipede-associated microbial communities from UW Madison campus, WI, USA - HID1971I_E6 MG | ecosystem: Host-associated > Arthropoda: Insects > Digestive system > Unclassified ...
CGTGGGGTCCGTGGGGTCCGTGGGGTCCGTGGGGTCCGTCGGGTCCGTGGGGTCGGTCGGGTCCGTCGGGTCCGTCGGGCCCTCGGGCTCGTCCGCGAGCGTCACGCCGATCCAGTCCCAGGCCGTCGACGGGCGGTCGAGCTCGCCCAGACCGATGAACCAGTGCTGGAACTCGGCCGGCTTCCACGCCCCTGTCTCGGGGTCCGTCGTCCCCTCGCCGTGGTTGTTGTGGTCCCAGCCGGTGTAGAAGTGCGGGCTGCCCTGCTCGGTGCCCTCGGCCGACCCCCACAGCTGGAAGGGCGGCAGGTCGGCCACCGTCGTCCCGGCAGGGACGCGCACGAAGACCTTCTGACCCGGGGTCACGCTGTCGACCACCCGGCCCTTCGCGTCGACGAGGACGACACCCTCGGGGAGGGGCGCGCCGTCCGCCGTGCGGAGCTCGACGTGGACGTCACCGGTCCCGCCGACCAGCGAGGCGGTGAAGCCGTAGTCGGTCGACCCGTCGGCGTTGCGCACGAAGCCGTTGCTGGTGAAGCCCGGCTGCGGCATGACGACGTTCGTGGTCAGGCCCTGCTCGATCAGCCACGCCGCGGTCTGCAGCGTCGCCTTCCGGTCGCTGTTGTAGCCCTGGTCCCAGTTGCGCGTCCAGTCCTCGTCCGACGCCTCGAACTGCTGCAGCGCCTTCTCGGACAGGGTCACGTGGTTGTTCTCGTCGACGTCGAAGAGGAGGCCCATGACGTCGTGACCGGTGCTGAAGTACCAGACCGCGAACTGGGTGGCCTCGTACGCGGTGTAGTCGAGCCGGCGGTCGTTCTCCTGCTGCCACATGGCCCGGACCTCCGCCTCCGTGAGGTATCCCTGGTCGATGCTCGACTGGTACCACCCTCGGAACGTGTCCCACGAGGTGCCGGAGGTCAGGGAGACGCCCGCCCGGTCGAGCAGGCGCTGGGCGTCGGCCCCTCGCGCGGACATGTCGTTCCCACCCTTGTACCCGTTGACCAGCACGGTCTGCTGGGCGGAGGTGTTCTCCCAGTGGATGCCGTCGGCGTCGGGCGTCACGTCCTCGTCGCCCGACCACGCGTGGTACCAGTAGCCGGCGATGTCGCGGTCGTAGACCATGTGGACGGTGCCGTCGTCGTCCACCAGCGTGTGGTGGAGGATGTGCAGCTGCGGCTGGCCGCCCCACCCGCTCCAGTCCTTGCCGGACCCGCCCTCGGCGGGATCCAGGAAGTACCAGTAGTCGCAGCTGAAGCCGTCCTGGCCGCCGTCGTGCCAGTGCGGCGCGTAGGCGGGGTCGGGGTACGCGGCCGAGGTGCCGGTGAGCAGCGACGCCGACGGGCTCGTGGCGGCGGCCCGGGCGGTCGGGGCCGCCGGCCCCTCCGGCGCGGACTCCTCCGCGGCAGCGACGTCGGCGGCCGCGGCCTGCTCGGCCTCCTCGGCCGACGACCCGGGCACGTCGGTGGCCGGCTCCTCCGGGGGCGCCTCCGCGGCGGCCTCCTCGGGCTCGGCCTCCGAGGTCGTCCCGTCCTGCTCGGCGGCGGCGTCCGTGGGCTCGTCGGGCGCCGGGGCCACGACCGGGTCGACCGGCTCCGGGGCGGGATCCGCGTCGGTCGTCGTGGTCTCGTCGGACGTCGACGTGCCCCCGGTGGCCCTGGGCTCCTCGGTGTCACCGGACTTCTCGGTGCTGGACTTCTCGGTGCTGGACTTCTCGGTGTCGCCGGGCTCCTCGGTGCCGGACTCCTCGGCGGGCGCGGACTCCACGGTGGGGGCGGCGGGCTCCGGCTGAGCGGCCGTCGACGTGTCCCCCTCGCCGGCGAAGGCCGCGAGCGGCGCACCCAGCGCGAGGGCGGCGGAGACGGCGGAGACGGTGGCGGTGCGACGGACCTTCATGATCATCCCTCGATGTCGGTGGGCTTCCTGATGCCTCTACCGTCCCGCCGGGAGCAGGTCCTCCGGCACGCCCGAACGATGGCTGTCGATACCGCCGAACGTCGGTATCTGCGCCCGTCGCCCCGGCCGCCGGTCCCGGTCGCCGTCGCGCGTGCGCTGGCTACGCTGAGGTCGTGGACCCGGCCCGGACGCGGATCGACGTGCTCGTCGCCTCGGTCTGCGCCGCGGGCGGCCTGCTCCTCGTGCTGCTCCGCGCCAGGTCGGGCGTCGGCTGGGCGCCGACGTGGGCGGAGATCACCGCGCAGCTCGGGGCCGCGGCCCTGCTCCTCGCCCGGTCCCGCCACCCGCTCCTCGTGCTCGCCGGGTGCGCGGCGGCCGGCGTCGTCTCCCCCGTGGTCGCCGGGCTCGGCGCGGCGCACGCCACCGGGCTGTACGTCGCGTCGTCGCGGACGAGCATCGGGGCGATGCTCGTCGCGGTCACCGTGACCTGGCCCACCTGGCTGCTCACCTCCGAGAGCACGGGGCCGAGCGCGCTGTGGGCGGGGATCGTCGTCCTCCTCTTCGCGTACGCCGCGGGCCGCCTGCAGCGGCTCCAGCAGGACGCGGACGCGGACCGGGCAGCCCGGGCGGAGGCCGACGCGCGGGCGACCGAGCGCTCGGCGCTCGCGAGAGAGCTGCACGACGTCGTGTCCCACCGGATGAGCTACGCCGTCGTCGAGGCGGAGGTGCTCGGGACGACGTCGCCGGACGACGACGTCCGGCGCGTCGCGCAGGAGATCGGCACGAGCTGCCGGGCCGCCCTCACCGAGATGCGCACCGTGCTCCGCGCCCTGACCGCCGAGGGTGGGTCCCCGCTCGCCGGCCCCCGCGCGACCGACCTCGGGGCCGAGCTGGAGGCCCGCGTCGCCGAGGCCACGAGGGCAGGACAGCCCGTGCGGGTCGTCGGCGCCCTCGCGGCGCACGCGCCCCCCGACGTCGTCGACCGGACCGTGCTGCGCGTGGTCGGCGAGGGCCTGACGAACGCCCTGCGGCACGCCCCCGGCGCCGCCACGGTGGTCGAGCTCGCAGAACGGGACGGGGAGCTCCGCGTCTCGGTGGAGAACCGGACGCCGCCCGCCCCGCCGACCGGCCTCACGACGGGCGGCTTCGGCCTCGCCGGGCTGCGTGAGCGGGTGGCGCTGCTCGGGGGCAGCCTGGACGCCGGGCCGACGGCCGAGGGCGGCTACCGGCTCCGTGCCGTGCTGCCGAGGAGGCCTGCATGATCCGCGTCGTGGTCGCCGACGACGAGGCGCTCCTGCGCGCCGGCATCGTGCAGCTGGTGGAGTCGGCGCCGGACCTCGAGGTGGTCGGGCAGGCCGGTGACGGGGCGGAGGCCGTGCGGCTCGTCCGCGAGCACGGACCGGACGTCCTGCTCCTCGACATGCAGATGCCGGTCATGGACGGCCTCGACGCGACGATCACGGTGCACCGGGAGCACCCGGAGACGTCCGTCGTCGTGCTGACGAGCCACCTGTCCGACGACTACGTGCTCCCCGCGCTGCGCGCCGGGGCGACCGGGTACCTGCTCAAGGACTCCACCCCCGAGGAGCTGCACCACGGCGTCCGGGCCGCCGTGGCGGGCGACGCGATCCTCTCCCCCGCCGTGGCCCGCCACCTGCTCGCCGCCGCGGGGGACGACCTCTCCGGGCGCCGGGCCGACGCGCGCCGCCGCCTCGCGGGCCTGGCCCCCAAGGAGCGGGAGGTGGTGGAGGCGCTCGCGGAGGGTCTCTCCAACGCCGGGATCGCCGCGCGGCTGTTCCTCGCGGAGTCGACCGTCAAGGCCTACCTCGCGAGCGCGATGGGCAAGCTGGGGACGACCAACCGCACCCAGACCGCGATCCTCGCGCACGAGGCGTCCCACCCGTAGCCCGCGCGGCCCGCCGGACGCGGCCGGACGTGTCAGTCGTCCTGCCGGCCGTCGAGCAGGGTCCCCGCCGCGTGCGCCTCGAAGAGCGCGGAGGCGGCGTCCGCGTCGCCGTCGTCGAGGACGTCGAGCAGGCTGCGGTGCCAGTCCGCCACCTGGTGCCAGTCGCCCGTGAACTCGGGGTCACCGAGCAGGTGCATGGACCGGAGGCTGGGCTCGATGATGTCCCACATGCGCGGCAGGTAGGTGTTGCCGCTGGCCTCGATGACGGCCCGGTGGAAGCCGAAGTCGAGCTCGCGGAACGCGGGCAGGTCCTGGGCGTCGACGGCGCCGTGCATCTCGTCGATGACCTTCTCCAGGCTGGAGCGCGTCTCCGACGCGAGCCTGCCGCAGGCGAGCCGGCCGGCCAGCGCCTCCAGGGCGACGCGCGCCTGCTTGGCCTGCTGCGCCTCCTCGTCGGAGTACTGCGCGACGAAGTTGCCCTGGTGCCGCACGTGCGTCACGAGGCCCTCGTGCGCGAGCCGCTTGAGCGCGTCGCGCACGGGCGCCTGGCTCACCTGCAGGCGGCGGGCCAGCTGCGACTCGACCAGCTGCTCCCCGGGGGCGAGCTGCGACGTCTTGATCATCGACTTCACGAGGTCGTAGATCTGGTCGGACAGGAGCCCGCGCTCCAGGCCGCTGATCGAGCTGAGCGCGTCCGTCATCCTCGCAGCCTAGCGCCATTATCGAGAATCGTTTGTGCGTCGTCCGAGGCGCCCGCGTAGGCACGCAACCAGGCGTCGGCGATGATCCGCGTGCCCGCGGGCGTGGGGTGCACGCCGTCGGGGGCGAGCGACGCCGCCCCGGCGCCCTCGGCCGCGCGGGTCAGCAGGCCGTGCAGCGGCACCAGGGCCGCCCCGGTCTCGGCGGCGAGCCGCGTCACGACGTCCCGCTTGTCGGCGAGGTCGTCGAGCCAGCCGTGCTGCTCGTCGCGCACCGGAAGCAGGTACGGCTCGACGAGGACGAGGCGCGGGCTGCCGGGCACCCGGTCGAGGAGGCGGCGGTACGTGGCCTCGAAGGCCTCGGCGGTCGTCGGGTCGTCGTTGTCGAAGCGCCGCCACGTGTCGTTGACGCCCACGTACAGGGTCAGGACGTCGGGCGCCGTGCCGGCGACGTCGCGGTCCCACCGGGCCTCGAGGTCGACGGCACGGTCGCCGCCGATGCCGAGGTTGAGCACCTGCGCGTCGGGCAGGTCGCGGGCGACGAGGCCGACGTAGCCGTCGCCGAGCGAGGCGGCGTCGTCGCGGTCGCGGCCCGCGTCGGTGATGGAGTCCCCGACGAAGACGAGGCGTTCGGGGGTTCCGGGGCTGGTCATGAGCTCTCCTTCGAGTGACGGACGGGTCCGACCGTAGCGGGTCGGGCGGGCCGCGACCTCATTGTCAGCGATTATCGATTAATGTAATCTCGCTCACGCTGCCAGTCGCGGGCCCTCGCGCCCGCCGTCCGTGACCATCACCGAAGAGGTCGGAGCACTCGCAATGAAGCGACATCTGTCAGCCCTGCTCGCCGCCGCCGTCGCCACGTGCGTCGTCGGCGCGGCGGCCACCAGCGCGTCCGCCGCGGCGCAGGACGGGGCGCGGCACGCGTCCGTCACGATCGAGAAACAGGACCAGGGCAAGCCCGGCAAGGACAAGCCGGACAAGCCGGGGAAGCCCGGCAAGCCGCACAAGCCCGGGAAGCCGGGGAAGGGGAACGAGGCCCCGGGGTCCGACGGCACGCTCTACGTCGCGCCCGACGGCGACGACGACGCCGCCGGCACCGAGGCCGCGCCGCTCGCCACGCTCGAGGCCGCGCGCGACGCGATCCGCGCCCTCCGGGCCGGCGGCGGGCTGCCCGCGGACGGTGTCACCGTCTACCTGCGGGAGGGGACCTACGAGCGCTCGGCGTCGTTCACCCTCGGCGCGGAGGACTCCGGCACCGCGGACGCCCCGATCACCTACCGCTCCTACCCCGGCGAGACGGCGACGATCTCCGGCGGCACGGAGCTCCCCTACGACGGCTTCTCCCCCGTCACCGACCAGGCGGTGCTCGACCGCATCATCGAGACCTCCGCCCGCGACGACGTCCTGTCGATCGACCTGGGCGCGCTCGGCATCGACGACTACGGCCAGATGAGCCGGCACGGGTACTGGAAGGCGAACGACGTCTCCGAGACCCCGCCGATGGAGCTCTACGTGGACGGCGAGGACATGACCCTCGCGCGCTGGCCCAACGCGGGCGCGGCGCAGGACACCGTCCAGATGAACAAGATCGTCGACGCCGGCCCCACCAAGGACGACGCCGACCTGCAGGAGCGCGGCGGCACGTTCAGCTACTCGTACGACCGCCCGCAGTACTGGGGCCAGGCCGACGACATCTGGCTGGACGGCATCTTCGGCCAGAGCTGGGAGTGGTCGTACAACAAGATCCAGTCGATCGACACGGACGCGCGCACCATCACGCTGCGCTACGGCGAGATGTCGGGCCTCATGAAGACCTGGTACCCGGACTTCCACTTCGCGCAGAACCTGCTCGAGGAGCTCGACGCGCCCGGCGAGTACTACATCGACCGCGGCACCGGGATGCTCTACCTGGTGCCGAACGCGTCGTTCGAGGCCGAGCGCGGCGCGCCCGTCGTCACGACGCTCGACGAGCCGATGATCCGCGCCGACGGCGCGTCGTACGTGACGTTCGACGACCTGGTGCTCGAGTACGGGCGGGCCACCGCCGCGGTCGTCCTCGGCGGCAGCCACGTGACGATCTCGAACAGCGACGTGCAGAACTTCACCGACGGCGGCGTGCTCATCAACTCCCCCGGCCGGTACACCTACGACGGCATCCCCGTGAACCGCGGAGGCCGGGACCACGCCGTCGTCTCCAGCGACATCCGCCACGTGGGCGGCGTCGGCGTCGTGCTGCAGGGCGGGGACAAGACGACCCTCGAGCCCGGCCGCAACCGCGTCGAGGACTCCCACATCCACGACTTCGCGTACTACCACAAGGCGTACAACCCGGGCGTGATGTTCGACGGCGTCGGGAACGTCGCGCGCGGCAACGAGATCAACGACGCGCCGCACCCCGGCATCATCGTGCACGGCAACGACCACCTGTTCGAGCAGAACGAGGTCTACGACGTGTGCAAGACGTTCCAGGACCTCGGGGCGGTCTACATGAACTCCGGCGAGACGCCGCAGCAGCGCGGGCACGTGTTCCGGCAGAACTACTTCCACGACATCGGCCTGGGCAAGGACGGCGTCGAGGGCATCTACGCCGACAACTTCACGTGGGACCTGGAGATCAGCCAGAACGTCTTCGTGAACATGGGCAACGACGCGATCAAGTCCGGCTCGGCGGACTACATCGACGCCGTGAACAACGTGTTCGTCGACACCAAGGTGCCGTACGACAACTACACGCAGTGGATGGGCGACGGCGAGGGCAACACCGTCGACCGCGTGTACATGCCGAAGTGGGAGAAGGTGTTCGCCGACAACGACGACTTCGTCGGCACGCCGTACCTCACCAAGTACCCGGAGCTGGGGCACTTCTTCGAGGACAACCACTACTTCCCGGACCACAGCTCGTTCGCGAAGAACGTCGTGTGGAACCCGCACCGCGCCCGCAACACCGACGTCAACGCGCAGGGCGCCCTCGACACGAAGAACCTGCTCGACTACGGCTCCGGTGACGACGCCAACTGGGTGGCGGACTCCGACCCGGGCTTCGTCGACGCGGCGCACGGCGACTACTCGCTGCGTGCGGACGCCGCCGTCTTCGACCAGGTCCCCGGCTTCGAGGCGATCCCGTTCGACGAGATCGGCACCGACGGGCACGTCGGCCAGTCGCAGACGCCGGACACCGTGGCGCTGGAGACGCTGTCCCTGCCCGCCGACCAGCTCACGATCACGCTGGGCGACGAGGTGTCCGTGGCGGCCCAGGCCGTGCCGTGGGACGCGACGGACCAGGCCGTCACCTACGCCTCGAGCGACCCCGACGTCGCGACGGTCAGCGCGGCCGGCCTCCTGACCGCCGTCGGGCCGGGCGAGCTCGTGGTCACGGTCGAGTCGACGACGGACCCGACGATCCGCGACGAGATGACGGTCACCGTGGCCGCCGGCGACGGTGTGCTGCACGCGACCGACTTCGAGTCGGGGGCGAACGGCTGGCCCGTCGACGCCAACCGGGCGATCGTCGACGACGGCACCGGCGACCACGTGCTGCGCATCAAGAACGGCGCGAACACGCAGCTCGACCGCCAGTTCTCCGAGTACGCGCTCGACTTCACGGTCACGACACCCGCCGCGGTGCCCGAGGGCGGCCAGATGCTCGTCTACGACCGCACGGGCGCCACGCCGGGCGGCTACGTCCGCTACCGCCACGCGGCAGCCGGCTCGACGTGGACGATCTTCGACTCCGCATGGGGCACCGTGAAGGAGGTGACGCTGCCCGCCGGCGCGGGGGTGGAGCCCAGCACGCAGTACGACGTGCGGGTCGTGGTCACGGCCGGGGGCGTGCGTGTGCTGCTGGACGGCGAGGAGGTCGTGGCCGGGGCCAACCCCGCGCCCGAGGCCGCCGGCAAGGTGGGCTTCTACGTGCAGGGCTTCACGCACCTGGACGTCGACGACGTGACGTTCTCGCTGGTGGGCGTCGACCCCGACGGGCTGACGATCGCGCCGTCGGAGGCCACTCTCGAGCCGGGTGAGACCCGGGCGATCGCGCCGTCGTTCACGCCCGCGGACGCCACCCGCACCGGTCTGGACTGGGCGTCGAGCGACGACGCCGTCGCGACGGTCGACGCCGACGGCACGGTCCGCGGGGTTGCGGCCGGCACGGCGACGATCACCGCGACGTCGACCGTCGTGCCCGGCCTGGCGGCGTCGTCGACCGTGACGGTGCAGGCCGCGGAGCACCCGGTGACCGACCTCGGCGCCGAGATCCTCGACCCGGCGTCGTGGGCGCCGGGCGAGGGCGTGACGATCGCCGACGGGGCGGCGCACCTGGCGCCGCGCGGCGCCTGGAGCTTCGCGCCGAGGACCTTCGGCGACGAGCTGCTGCGGTTCGACACCTCCGTCGGCGCCTTCAACGGCGGCTGGTTCGGGTTCTCCGTGCGGTCGAAGACGGCCGGCGACCCCGTGTGGACCAACAGCAGCTCGGGCTACCTGGTCGTCATCAAGGAGGACGTCATCGAGATGCAGCGGTGGGCGCCTGCCGTCTTCATGATCGACACGTTCCCCAACACGGTCATCGAGCCGAGCTCGACGCACGAAATCACCTTCGGGGCCGTCGACGTCGAGGGCGGCACCCGCGTGGTGCTCCGCGTGGACGGCGAGCCGGTGTGGAGCTACCTCGACGACACGGCCGACAACGCGCTGGCCACCGACGGGTACTTCACCGTCTACCGGCAGGGACCCGCGGGCGAGATGAGCGTCTCCCCCGCGAGCTGAGCGCGCCCTTCGAGAACGGGATCTGTCGCGTCGTCCGCCCGGATGGCGCGACAGATCCCGTTCTCGAAGGCGACGTCGGCCGCGCCAGACGCCCGTCGACGAGCACCATGGGCGCGATGGGCGGCCCGCTCACCCCTTCGAGAGCCAGCGGGCGCCGAGCTCCGCCGGCTCCGGCGCCGCACCGGCGAGCGAGCCGTGCTCGGCGGCACCGGCCCGCAGACCCGCCAGCTGCACGTCCAGATAACGCTGGCGCAGGCCGGCCGTGCGCTCGGGGCTGCCGAGCCGGATCGCGGCGAGCTGCTCGTAGATCATCGGCAGGTCGCTCTCGGCGACATCGGCTCGTACATTGCCCTCCTCCTGGGCGCGGTGCAGGATCCGGGCCGCGAGCACGCCGGCCTCCCGCGCGAGAGCGTCGTGCTCGGGCGACGGGGTGAACAGGCCGGCGAGCCGCACCGTCAGGGAGTGCACGTCGGCGTCGACGATGCCACGCAGAAACGCCTCGAAGGAGTCCCACGGGTCGTCGACCTCCAGCGCCCGGCGGGCGACCGCGACGAAGCGCTCGAGGCCGTCGAGGCAGAGGGTGGCGAGCAGCGCCTCCTTGCTCGGGTACCTGCGGTACAGGGCGCTGATCCCGACGCCGGCAGCCTGCGCGACCGCCGCCACGGGTGCGTCGGGCCGGGCGACGAACACGCCGCGCGCCGCGGCAAGGATGGCGCCGTCGTTGCGGGCCGCCTGGGCACGGCGGCCGCTCAGCGGCGGGGTGGGGTCGGGCATCGCGGCTCCTCGAGGCTCGTCGTTGGCTTCGCTCGTTCGTCACTCATGCCTGCGGCCGTCAGACGCGCCCCAGGCCGCAGGACGACGATACCCCTTGTTCGGAACAGATCATTCCGCTACGCTCCCAGTAGCGGAACAGCTGGTTCCGTTCCACCGATGCCGAGGAGAACGACGATGCACGCGCAGTTCACCCCCGCCCGGATCGACGTCCCGCAGGCCGACCTGGACGACCTCCGCGATCGCCTCGTCCGCACCCGCTTCACCGACGAGATCGACACCGAGGGCGCGTACGGCACCACAGTCGGCTCAGTCCGCGAGCTCGTGCGGTACTGGCTCGAGGACTTCGACTGGCGTGCGCTCGAGTCCCGCCTCAACGCGATCCCGCAGGTCGAGACCATCATCGACGGCCAGCGAGTCCACGCGTTCCACGCGCGCTCGGCCCGGCCGGACGCAGTCGGGCTCGCCCTCACGCACGGGTGGCCGGGCACGGCGCTGGAGTACCTCGACCTCGTGGAACCGCTGACCGCGGCCGGGTACGACGTCGTGATCCCGTCGATCCCGGGTATCGGCTTCTCCGGCCGCACCACCGAGCCCGGCTGGGACGACGGTCGCGTCGCGCGGGCGTGGGTCGAGCTCATGCGCCGGCTCGGCTACGAGCGCTACGGCGCCGTCGGCAACGACGCGGGGGCGATGATCTCCGCAGAGGTGGGGCGACTCGACCCGGAGCACGTCGTGGGCGTGCACGTGGCGCAGATCTTCTCGTTCCCCTCCGGGGCGCCCGGCGAGATGGAGGACCTCACCCACGAGGAGCAGGCGGCGCTGGCGCACCTCGGCTGGTTCTGGGAGAACCTGGGCGCGTTCAACACCCTGCACTCGCAGCAGCCGCAGACCCTCGCCCACGCGCTTGCCGACTCACCGTCGGGACTTCTGGGATGGCACGCCCAGCTCATGGGCGACATCGTCTCGACCGACCCCGGGTTCGCGGTGGCGAACGCCGCGGTGTACTGGCTCACGGGGACGCAGGGCTCGGCCCTGCGGCGGTACCGCGAGAACATGCTCGCCCAGAAGCGGGAGCAGGAGTCGGGGAACCGACCGCCGCAGACGACGGTGCCGCTTGCCCTGGCGCAGGCGAAGGGGGACTTCGCGTCGATCCGCCGCTTCGCCGAGCGCGACCACTCCGACATCCGCGCCTGGACGACCTACGAGCGCGGGGGCCACTTCGCGGCATACCTCGAGCCGGCGCAGACTGCAGCGGACGTCACCGCGTTCTTCGACAGCCTCTGACGCCTGCCCCGCCGGACGCTGCGGCCAGGGCGACGCCCTGGCCGCAGCGGCCGAGGCGTACCTGGACTTCCGCGAGCCGTGCGAGCAGCCCACGTCGGTCGGCGGCCTCTCCTCCATCTCGTCGACGTGGCAGGGGGCCGCGACACGCGGCTGGTGGTCCTGGCCAGGCTGGCCAGGACCAACAGCCACGGCTCGGCCCGCACGCAGGAATCCTCCAACCTCTCGCCCAGGATCGACACGACCGGGCTTGCCACACGCCGCATCCCTCACTAGTTTGGCCCTCAGTCATCAGATCTTTTGCCCCGGACCGCCACACAGAGGTGCGCATGCCCACGATCACCGGCGTCGAGATCACCGACGTCCGTTTCCCGACCTCCGTCACCGCCGACGGGTCGGACGCGATGAACGCCGACGCCGACTACTCCGCCGTCTACGTCGTCCTGCACACCGACGGCACCGACCCCGGCCCGGACGGGAGCAGCGTGCCCCTGGCCGGCCACGGCCTGACGTTCACCATCGGCCGCGGCACCGACGTCGTGGCCCTGGCGGCGCGCCACCAGGCCGAGCTCCTCGTGGGCCGGGACGTGGACGAGGTCGTCGGCGACATGGGCGCCACGTACCGCGCGCTCACCGCCGACAGCCAGCTGCGCTGGCTCGGGCCGGAGAAGGGCGTGGTGCACCTGTCGCTGGCCGCCGTCCTCAACGCCGCGTGGGACCTCGCCGGGCGCCGGGCGGGCAAGCCGCTGTGGCGCCTGCTCGCCGACATGACGCCCGAGCAGCTCGTCGACGTCGCAGACCTGCGCTACCTCTCCGACGCGCTCACCCGCGACGAGGCCCTGGAGATCCTGCGCGCCGCCGCCCCCGGCAAGGCGGAGCGGATCGCCCACCTGGAGCGCCGCGGCTACCCCGCGTACACGACGTCGGCCGGCTGGCTCGGCTACGACGACGCCAAGCTGCGCCGCCTGACCCAGGAGGCCGTGGACGCCGGGTACCGGCACGTGAAGCTCAAGGTGGGGGCGCGGCTCGAGGACGACGTGCGGCGCCTCGGCATCGCCCGCGAGGTCCTCGGCCCGGACCTCACGCTGATGATCGACGCCAACCAGGTGTGGGACGTGCCCGAGGCCATCGAGTGGGTCCGGGCGCTGCAGAAGTTCGACCCGCTGTGGATCGAGGAGCCGACGTCGCCGGACGACGTGCTCGGGCACGCCGCCGTGCGCGAGGGCGTCGCCCCCGTGCGCGTCGCGACGGGCGAGCACTGCCACAACCGCGTCATGTTCAAGCAGCTCTTCCAGGCCGGCGCCCTCGACTACTGCCAGCTCGACACCGGCCGCCTCGCCAGCATCAACGAGATCGTCGCGGTGCTGCTGCTCGCCGCGAAGTTCGGCGTCCCCGTGTGCCCGCACGCCGGCGGCGTCGGGCTGTGCGAGATGGTGCAGCACGTGTCCGTGCTCGACTACGTCGCCGTCTCGGGCTCGCTGGACGGGCGGATCACGGAGTTCGTCGACCACCTGCACGAGCACTTCACCGACCCCTGCCTGGTGGAGGACTTCGGCGAGGGCGTGTCGTACGTCGTGCCCGCCGCGCCGGGCTACTCCACGCAGATGCGCCCGGAGTCCGTGGCGGAGTTCCGCTTCCCGGACGGGGCCTACTGGGCGTCGTGACCTGGGACACGTCGGCCGGAACACGTTGACCTCAACGAGGGTTCAGGTCGTAGCGTGACCAGCAACGACACCAGCACCGCCGAAGGGAACGAGATGTCCGTGTACACCCTGCCCGACCTGCCCTACGACTACAGCGCCCTGGAGCCGCACATCAGCGGCAAGATCATGGAGCTGCACCACGACAAGCACCACGCCACCTACGTGGCGGGCGCGAACACCGCCCTCGACAAGCTCGCC
>Ga0160452_100829_pt1 | contig 13089 bp, 15 predicted proteins | sample HID1971I_E6MG_FD_108230 | JGI IMG/M metagenome (GOLD analysis project Ga0160452, IMG submission 108230) | Enriched millipede-associated microbial communities from UW Madison campus, WI, USA - HID1971I_E6 MG | ecosystem: Host-associated > Arthropoda: Insects > Digestive system > Unclassified ...
ATTAAAAATGTCGTTGCTGAGGCGATCGCCTTCTCGCAAGTCTGTCACATGCACCTTCATAGGACACCTCATTTGCATCATTTGTCCTATTTTATCAACTGCCAGGACCTATGGCAATATTAGGAACATAAAAATCGACATTTTATCCTAACTTTCGACCTACGCTTGTCCCGCCAGAGGGTTCCAGGGCCCTTGTTGATGGCCTTTCCATTCTGACCCGTCTTCCCAAATTTCCTTTTTCCAAATCGGCACGATCTGCTTGAGCCGTTCGATGGCATACCGACTGGCCTCGTAGCAGGCATCGCGATGCGGCGCGGAGACGGAGATGACGACGCTGATCTCGCCGATAGGCACGCTCCCGATCCGGTGCGTGATGGCGCATCGGCTACCGGGCCAGCGCTCGCCGATCTCGTCGCCGATCTGACGCATCGACTTGAGCGCCATGGGAACATAGGCTTCATACTCCAGCAAGACGGTACGCTGACCGGCGGTCCACTCCCGGGTGGTCCCGATAAAGCTCAAGGCGGCGCCGTGCTCGGGCACGATAACGAGAGCCTCCGTCTGTTGCGGCGCAAGCGGCAGCGAACTGATCATATAAGGACCGTCAGCCTCATGGACGACGACTTCGGCGAGCTCGGTATCCTCGCCTCCCGATACAGGCGGGAGGAGGGCTAGCTCGTCCTCGTGACTGACGGGGGCGTTGTCGGCGGCATACGCTTGATTGCAGGCCAAGAAGCTGGCATCGATCGCGCTTGCATGCTCTGGATACTGCTGCGCCAACAGCGCTTTGAGCTCGCCCGTTGCCAGTTGGGGAGACTCGGCCGCCAGTTGCAGATAGGCCTGGCCGAAGCGCTCGGACAAGCCGGCGAACAATTGAATCGTATAGGTGTAGTTCATGCTATTTTACCTCGCACAGTTAAGGTTTCACTTCACAACTAGCATATCATAACGCGCCGAAAAATGTTATGCTAGGCAGTGGAAGTCGTGTTTACTGGATAGAAAGGAGTGCAAGCGATGACCGCATTAACGGACCGTTTCGGACGCGTTCATAACTACTTGCGCATCTCGGTGACCGATCGCTGCAATTTGCGCTGCTTGTACTGCATGCCTGAGGAAGGGGTGGCGTTCGCGGACACCTCGACCTTGCTTAGCTATGACCAGATCGTCGAAGTGGTGGAGGCTGGCGCGGAGCTGGGCATTACCCGACTGCGCATTACAGGCGGCGAGCCGCTCGTCCGCCCCGGACTGCCCGAGCTGATCGGCAGACTATCCGCCATACCGGCGATTGAAGATATTGCGCTCACGACCAACGGCATGCTGCTCGCGCCGCATGCGGAGGCATTGAAGACGGCGGGACTTACCCGCGTCAATATTAGCCTCGACACGCTGGACTCGTCGCGCTTTCGATTGATCGCCAGAAGAGGCGAGCTGAAGCGGGTGCTGGAGGGCGTCGAGGCTGCTGCTGCAGCGGGCCTTACGCCGATCAAGCTCAATTGCGTGCTGCTCAAGGGAATCAACGAGGACGAGATTGCCGCATTTTTGAGACTGGCTTATGAGCAACCGCTGCATGTGCGATTTATCGAATACATGCCGATCGGCCATGCCGACGACAATTGGAAAAAGCATTATTTGCCGCTCTCTCGCGTCCATGAGATCGCTGCGGAACAGGGCTATAAGACAGAGCCGGGAGAGGCGATCAGCGGCAACGGGCCTTCGGAGAACTGGCGGCTCGCCGGCGGAGTCGGCAGCTTTGGACTGATCCACCCGGTGAGCGATCAGTTCTGCAGCCAGTGCAATCGGCTGCGTCTGACTGCCGACGGCTTCATCAAGCCATGCCTGTATTGGGTCGACGAATTGGATGTACGTCCCGCGCTGGGCGATCGCGTACGGATGCTGGAGCTGTACAGCCGGGCGATGGACCTGAAGCCGGAGAGCCACGAGATGGCGGCCAAGCTGGCCGACGGCGCGCAGAGCCATGTTCCGACCAGTCGGCGGATGTCTCAGATTGGCGGTTGAAGCAGAGGAGGAGAGCGAGATGCAGGATCATTCAAGGGCAGTGCGCATCGAACACGCGGAGGCGGAGAGCTGCTATCAGACCGCCCAGCAGTTGAGAGAGTTCGGCGGCGACGTTTTTCCGATCAGCGAGCGAGTGCCGGGCGCGGCGGGATTGGCGGTAGACTTCCACCGGTGGTACGCGGCGTGGCGAGCGGCATCCGGCCTGACTACGGCGGAGACGCCCGCAGCGCTGCATGTGCGGGCCCATGACGCTTTCGAGGCGCATATCCCTTGGGAGCAACTGGATGGAGCTGCCTTCGGAATCGCCGACGAGGACGGCGCTCCGCTTAGTCGGGGAGGGCCGATCCGCTTGTATGTGCCTGGCGGCGCAAGCGATTGTCTGCATGTCAAGCAGCTCGCCGTGATGGTATTCGACGAGCGGTCGCTGCCGGAGGACGAGGCGACTTATGGGTTCAGGAATATCGTCGCACCGGATCAGCTGCGCAAGAGCTAAGACGACAAGCAGAGCTGCATGCGAAGCCGGCAGCTGCATGAGCAGGAGCTGCAAGTGGAGGAGGTCAGTATGAAATTTAAGGCGTCGACATCGCGACAAGTGATCCTGCTCCATAGCAATGATATCCACAGCCGTTTGGAGCAGGCGGCCCGGATATCCTCCCTCGTTACAGAGGAGAGACGCAGCAGCGGCGTTGATCGTGTGCTGCTGCTGGATATCGGCGACCATATGGACCGGATGCGGCTAGAGACCGAGGGCAGCGACGGTCTGGTCAATATCGAACTGTTGAACGAAGCGGGCTACGACGCGGTAACGCTAGGCAACAACGAAGGTCTCACCTACGATAAGCCGCAGCTTGAAGCCGCTTATCGTGAACATGCGCGTTTCCCGGTTATTTGCTCCAATCTGCTAGACCGCAAGACGGGCGAGCTGCCGGAATGGCTGTCGGCCCATCTCGTGTTGACTCGCAATGGCATCCGCTTTGGTCTGATCGCCGCCACGGCAGCCTTCAGCCCGTTTTACAGCTTGCTCGGCTGGGAGGCGACCGAGCCGATGGCCGCGATCGCAGCGCAGGTATCTTTGCTGCGACCTAGCGTCGATGTCATCGTCGTCATGTCGCATCTCGGATTGTCTACGGACGAGCGCATCGCTGCTGAGATCGAAGGGATCGACCTGATCCTGGGCGGGCACACTCATCATCTGCTCGAGGAGGCCCTGGTCGTCGGCGACACGACGATCTGCGCCGCCGGCAAGTTCGGAGAGTATCTGGGGCGCGTCGAGATCGAGCTGACAGCGCCGGGAGCGCGTCCTGTCATCCATGCGAGATGCGTACCGGTAGCGGCGGCCGCAGAGGACCCCGAAGCGTCTGCGATCATCCGCAGTTACCGGGAGATGGGCGAACGGCGACTTAGCCGCGCTGTGACTCGACTTGAGCAGCCCTTGTCTGCCAGCAGCCTTCGCGAGTCGCCGCTGTCCAATCTGTTGGCGGCCGGGTTGCGCCGCTGGACCGGGGCGGATATCGGGATCGTCAACAATGGCCAACTGCTCGGAGGGCTGGCGGAAGGCGTCGTGACGCAAGGCCAACTCCACGCGCTTTGTCCGTCGCCGATTAATCCGTGTCGCCTGCGAATCGGCGGGACACAGCTGCGTCGGGCGTTGGAGGAGGCTCTTTTGCCCCAGTTCACCGAGCTTTCGATCCGAGGCTTCGGATTCCGCGGGCTTGTGCTCGGCACATTGGCGGTTGACGGCCTGGATATCGTCTACGACGCCTCGGCGCCCGACTATGCCAAGCTGGTGACGGCGACTGTGACGGCGACGGGCGAGCCGCTGCGCGACGATGGTCTCTATACGGTCGGCACCATCGATATGTTCACCTTTGGCGTCGGCTACCTTAGTCTGCGAGAGCATGAGGGGGCGGAATTCTTCCTGCCGGAATTTATCCGCGACGTATTGGCTCGCGAGCTGGGCGATCCGGCTGCCGTGACCGGGTGCCGAACTGCCAGATGGCATGCGGTTGGCGAGTCGTTGTAGACATTACATTAACATTACGAACGGGTTATGCCGATAATATAGGGACGACAATAGATGACGGGCAGGGATGGATAACTATGCGCTTGGTGCCCATTACAATGTGCCAGCCTGGCATGAAAATAGCCAAACGGATTTTTTCGGAGGATGGGCTTGTGTTGCTCGGCAAGCATGTCGAATTGACGCAGCATCTGATCACGAGGCTGCGTCAATGCGGCGTCGACTTCGTCTATATCGAAGACGCCATGACCGAGGATTTGGTCGTCCCGGAGATGATCAGCGACGAGACCAGGATTCGGGCGCTCAACGAGATTCGCAGCGGCTTCCGGGAGCTGATGAACCCGGCCAAGCATAGCAAAAGCTCGCCGAAGCCCTACATAGCCAAGCAGTTCCGTAATGTCATGACGATGCTGCTGGAGGAAATCAGCAATCATCAAGGCGCGATGCTCATGCTGATGAATATGGGAATGGTCGATCATTATCTGTTCCAGCATTCGCTGAACGTGTGCATCTACACCTCGCTGCTCGGCATGTCCGATGGGCTAAGCCAGGAGGAGCTGATAACGCTGGGGATGGGGGCTCTGCTGCATGATATCGGCAAGACTCAGATCTCGACCGATGTCCTGATGAAGCCGGGTCGTCTGACCGAAGCGGAGTTCGCCGAGATGAAAACCCACGCGGAGCGAGGCTTCAAGCTGCTCAAGGATGAACCAAATCTGCCGCTGATCGTGGCCCATTGCGCCTATCAGCATCATGAGCGTCTTGATGGCAGCGGCTATCCTCGGGGGATCAAAGGCAACGAAATTCATGATTACGCCAAGTGGATCGGACTGGTCGATTCCTACGATGCGATGACGACCAACCGGATCTATCGTTCCCCGATGTTGCCGCATCAGGCGATCGAAGGACTGTACGCAGGGACAGGGACACTCTATGAGCAGCGAATGGTGCGGATGTTCCGCGACAAAATCGTCATCTATCCGGTGGGTGTGAGCGTCGGCCTGAATACCGGCGAGAGCGGCGTCGTCGCCGGCTATGACCCTTTATATCCGCAACGGCCGATCATCCGGGTGCTCTATGATGAGTACGGCGAGCCGTTAGCCCAGCCCTACGAGATCGATATGATGAAGCAGCTGTCGATTATGATTACGAGCGTCAATGAGCATCGCGTTGCCACCCCGGAGGGCGCATCCGGTTAATCGGAGTCGTCGACTTCCTCTTCTCTCTTCGGCGGAGAAGCAGGAAGTTTTTTGTTTTAGAGCAGGCCAGGTTCACGCTGGTGAGGAAAGGGCATTGCATGCCCCAGCTTCGACCTTTACAATAAGTAAAGGCAAGTCATACTTAAAGAGTCAGGTGCTGATCTATGATGCAAGCTATAACCAACGGGAGCCAGCGGCTTCCTGCGATATCTCCCGAATGGGACCCCTGGGACCCGATTCTCTCGCTGCGCGAGCATGGCAAGCATGTGCTTACGAGCGTCGAGATGACGGTATCCAATCTGTGCAATATGCGCTGCGAGCATTGTGCGGTCGGCGATACGCTCGTCTGGAAGGAGCCATCCAAGCTGCCGCTAGCGGATATGCTGCGTCGTCTGGACGAGGTCGAGCATCTGCAGACGATCTCGATCACTGGCGGCGAGCCCACCTTCGCAGAAGAGACGGTGCGCGAATATATTTTGCCGTTGCTCCGCTATGCGCGCGAGCGAGGCGTTCGATCGCAGATCAATTCCAACCTTACGCTCGATTTGAGTCGTTATGAACAAATTGCACCTTTTTTGGACGTCATGCACATATCCTTTAATTATACCGGGTTGGACGACTTCCATCAGATCGGATTCGCCAGGTCGCCGCATGCCGTGGCGCGGCCTGCCGCCGCCAAGCTGTACGAGCGGATGATCGACAACGCGCAGCGGCTGAGCAAGGGCGGCTTGTTCGTCTCGGCGGAATCGATGATCAACTATCGGACGCATGAGCGGATCGACGAGATCCATCGGCTGATCGTCGAGATGGGCTGTCTTCGTCACGAGGTGCATCCGATGTACCCAAGCGCCTTTGCCGCCAATCTGCCAGCGATCGACAGGGTGCAGATGCTTGAGGCGATCGAGCGGCTGCTCGCGCGCCGCGATCCGAGCATCTGGATGCTTTTCGGCACCTTGCCCTTCTACGCGTGCAGCGACGACAGCCGGGAGCGGGAGCTGCTGCGCAAGCTGAGGCAAGCGCCGGCGGTCACGGTGCGCAACGATCCGGACGGGCGCAATCGGATCAACGTCAATTTGTTCACCGGCGAGGTGTTCGTCACCGACTTTGCCGATATTGCCTCGTTTGGCAACATCGCCGACGATCGGCTGGACGACCTGTTCAACCGCTGGTGCGACAGCGAGCTGGCGCGCAGCGTCGATTGCCGTTGCGTGGCAGCTAGCTGCTGCGGACCGAATCTGCTGGTGAAGGACATGTATTACCAGGAGGTTGATTTTACGATCAGGAAGGCCATCGACCCGGTATAATCGCTCATTGCGAGGGGGAAGTGCATCGATGTCGCTTCGCGCGCTGGCCATGATTGTTGTCGGACTCGTCTTGTTGTATTTGCTGTTTACTGCGGGCGCGCCGTTTATGTTGGCGCTCGTCGTCGTTATTTTTCTGGAGCCGTTCATCCAGCTATGCATCCGCAGCGGTCGGATGAACCGGGCAGCCGCAGGTGCGCTCGTCAGCTCTCTGTTTACCATTATGCTGCTCGGCTTGATACTGGTGCTAGGCGCCAAGATCATCGCCGAGCTGATCGCCTTCTGGGAGCGTGTGCCGGTGTATGCCGGCGACGCCAATCGGTACGCCCAGGAGGCTTTTACCCAGTTGCAATCCTACTACTCCGGACTCTCTCCAGAGACGGCTCGCCAGCTCGAGCGCTGGCTGTCGAGCTTTTCTTCCTCGGTGACCGGCATGGTCAGTGCCGTCTCCGTCTCCTTTGTCAACTTCGCCGCCGGCATCCCGGGCATGTTTATCTTCTTCATCGTCTTCTTGGTCGCGATCTACCTCTTCAGCTTCAGCTTGCCTGCCATCAAGTCTGCATTTCTCTCATTATTCGACGACAGCTCCCGCGAGCAGGTCGATCTTGTCCTGTTGAACCTTCGATCCTCGATCTTCGGCTTCCTGCGGGCGCAGCTCGCCCTGAGCGTCATGACATATCTGATCTCGCTCATCGGTCTGCTCATGCTTGGCGTCCGCTACCCGCTTGCGATCGCGCTGCTGATCGTGCTCGTCGACATCCTGCCGATCCTAGGTACTGGCTCGGTGTTGGTCCCTTGGGCGCTGTACTTGCTCGCTACGGGCGATTCGTCGACCGGGGCAGGGCTGCTCGTGCTCTTCTTGGTCATCACTGTGTTTCGCCGGATTATCGAGCCCAAAGTGCTGGGCAACGCTGTCGGCATCAGCGCCTTGGCGGCGCTCATCAGTCTGTATGCCGGCTTCCAACTGGTCGGGATCGTTGGCGTTTTCCTTGGCCCGCTGGTCGTCATCATCTACATGGCGGCGCGCAGGGCCGGGCTGTTCCAGATCCGGATCAAGCTGTAGTCGATGTGTGAGAAATCGTCCTCCGGGGTAAGTAGACCCAAAGAGAGCGGTTAGCTCGCACACTGCATAGGGCGCGCCGCTCTCCGCCTGAGGAGGGATAACATGGCTTTGTATTCTGTGAACAGTTGGTCTTTTGAGCGTCAGCTCGGCCCGCTGCGGATGGTCGGCTGGAATAGCGATAAGCAGGAGCATGAATTGACCGTTGAATCTCACCCTGAGCAGATGACGTTGGTCGAATTCATCCAGCGGCTGGGCCAATCGGGTTATGAAGGGGTGGAGCTGTCCTATGCCCAGTTCCAGGAAAGCTCGCCCGCGTATCTGGAGGAGCTGCGGACTGCGGCTGAGCGATCTGGCGTTCGTCTGGTGTCGCTGCTCGTCGACGATGGCGATCTGTCGGCCGCCGACGCGCATCGCCGAGCGCTGGAGGTCGCATGGTTCCGCAACTGGATCGATATCGCGGCGGCGGCCGGGTTCGAGCGGGTGCGCCTGAGCGCCGGCGAGGCCGAAAGCGGCGATCAGGTGGCGCTTGGGCGCGCCGCCGAGGGGCTGCGGATGCTGGCGGACTATGCAGAGCCCCGCGGCGTCCGGATCGTCACCGAGAACCTGGGTCCGTTGCTGGCCGACGCCGACAGCTGTGTGCAGTTGCTGGAGTTGTGCGAGGGCAAGATCGGCTTTACCGCCGACTTCGGCAATTTCCATGAGGACAAGTATCGTCAGCTCGCCGAGGTGATGCCCCATGCGGAGACCGTGCATGCCAAGGCGGATGTCGGCGAGGATGGCGAGCTTGCTTTGGACGATTATCGCCGCTGCGTGCAGATCGCCGCTGAGAGCGGCTTTGACGGCCCCTACACGCTGACGCTGCTCGGCGAGGGCGACACGTGGGCGCAGCTCGCCGAGCTGCGTCGGGCGACAGAGGCTGGGCTGGCTTCACGGTCGGGCGCAGGCGCCCGATAGCTCGGGCATCCTAATGACAGAGAGGAGCGGATGAAGATGTCACATTTGTCATCGGAACAGCTGCAGACGCTGCGAACGCTGCTGCTGCAGGAGCAGCGGGAGCTGGAGGCGCGTCGCGATGAGGCGGCAGCGAACACAGAGGAGGAGAGCGGCGAGCTATCCTCCTACGACAATCACCCTGGCGATCTGGGGACGATCACGTTCGAGAAGGCCCGCGACCTCGCCCTCGATCAATCGGTAGAGGCGCAGCTGGAGCAAGTGGAGGCGGCGCTCAGACGGATGGATGACGGCACGTATGGCGTATGCGAGATCAGCGGCGAGCCGATTCCCTATGAGCGGCTCGAGGCGCTGCCCTCGGCGACGCGCACGGTCGAGCATGCCGAGTCGCCGCCCCCGGAGGACCGGCGTCCGCCGGAGGAAGCGGTCATGACGCGTCCGCCCGCGAGCGAGCAGGAGCGTCCGGGCGAAGGCAAGTTCGACGACGCCGGCGCATGGGAGACGCTGGAGCGATACGGCAATGCCGAATAGAGCGAGCGCCAGTGAGAATAGCGTCGCTTCAAAAAAACGGCAAGTCGCCGAATGCATCGGGACTTGCCGTTTTTTCGCTTGGGCGGATGAGGAGCGTTCCTCAATAATAAGGCGAGATCAACAGGTAGACGATGACGCCTGTGAAGCTTACATACAGCCAGATCGGCATCGTCCATCTGGCGATCCGGCGATGACGCTCGACCTTCATCGTCAGTCCCATGAATACCGTGATCAGCGCCAGCGGCACATTAAGGATGGCGAGCAGGATGTGGCTGATCAGGACGAACAGATAAATCGCTCGCATGGTGGAGCTGCCTCCGAAAACCGCCGGTTCGGAGAGGAAGTGATAGGTCACATAACAGATCAGGAAGAAAAACGTCGTGACGAAAGCGGCAAAGACGAAATTGCGGTGCATGGCGATTTTTTTCTTCTTGATCGCATAGAGCGACAGGACCAAAAAGGAAAAGGTGAACACGTTGAAAATCGCATTCAACAGCGGCAGGATCGTTTTGTCGAAGCCGACGTCGCCATCGTATTGCGGCATGAAAAACAACGCCGCGATTATGCCGATCAGCACCACCGAGAAAATATAAATCGCAATGGTGTATTTACGTGATTTGTCCACGGTGTCCGAAGCCCCCATTCTAGAAATCGAGCATAAACATGTCACTTTCTAGAATAGACGATATAGGCTACGAAACACAACAGCGGATTGTTACAGCTTCTTGACAGCTTTGGCTTATGCAGGGGCCGGGCGGCTCACGTCAAAATATTTTTTGCTGCTCGCGGTCGGCCTTGATCATCTCTACCGCTTCCTTGAAGCGCATCGCATGCACGACCTCGCGCTCGCGAAGGAACTTCAGACTGTCCTGCAGGTCAACGTCGTCGGTCATATCGATCAGCCATTGATAGGTAGCGCGAGCTTTCTCCTCGGCGGCGATATCCTCGTACAGATCGGCGAGCGGGTCGCCTTTGGCCTGGATGTAAGCGGCGGTCCAGGGGACGCCGGCGGCATTGTTATAGAACAACGCGCTGTCATGAGCTACATAATGCGGACCAAGACCAGCCGCTTCCAACTCCTGCGGCGTCGCGTCCTTGGTCAGCTTGTATATCATTGTGGCAATCATTTCCAGATGGGCGAATTCCTCAGTGCCTATGTCAGTTAACAAGCCAATCACTTTGTCGGGGATCGTGTAGCGCTGGTTCAGATACCGAAGCGCAGCGGCGAGCTCGCCATCCGCTCCGCCGTATTGTTCAGCCAGATACTTGGCCATCCGCACGTCGCACTTGCTCACCCTGACCGGATATTGCAGCTTCTTGTCATAGATCCACATGTCTCATCCCCCCTAGATCAACTATGTTATACTTGCCAAGGCCAAGGGCTTTGCGCCCACTGCCAAGGAAATTTGCTGTAGCTGTGACCGAATTGCAGCAATGGGCCGTAGCGAAGCTCAAACGACTGCGCGCTCTGCTGACGCTGCTGGGCTAACTGGTTGAACTGCTGCAGTGCCTGCATATCGGTAGGATGCGTATCGAGGTAGAGCGTCAGCTCGACCAGCGCAAAATCGAGCTGTTGCAGCTCCAGCAAGCTGCTGTAGTACTGATCATCCAATGTTGCGCTCACCGGGAGGCCTCCTTTCGCCATTTGGATTCGTAGGGGCTGAACAGCGCTGGCCACAACGTGCCTGCGCGGAGCGCCTCCGGCAACGGGAATTGCGGCAGGTTCATCGGCTGGAACGTGATAAACTGGTTGGGCGGGACAACATACGTTTTGACGCCGATGGGCGGACAAGGGTCATGGGGCCCCCGAAACGGCACATATTCACGTAGCTGATTGGACATCGGTTTTCTCCCTCCTTTGTGCAAGCCGTCGGGCCATTTCATTGCGGCCCGCGGACATGGTACAATAGTCTGGCTTGCTACTGAATGAAGATAGACAGGACGGTGGGCTTTTTGAAAAAATGGACGGCGATTTTGCTCGTTTTGATCGGTGCGCTGATCGTCATCCGGCTGCTGCCGTTCTCCTCGTTCCTGCGGATGCTGGATACGATGGTGCACGAGTTCGGACATGCCGCGATGACGCTGCTGCTCTCAGGTCAGGTCGAGCGCATCGAGCTGAACAGCGATCACAGCGGCGTTACCTATTCTGCGTTATCCTCGCGCTGGCGGTTGATTGCCGCCTCGCTGGCAGGCTATCCTGTGGCCTCGCTTTTTGCCGTCGCGATGTGTTATTTGTATCGCATCCGCAGGCAAGCGGCCGGACTTGTGCTGCTCAGCGCCATTGCGGCTGTCATGCTGTTGTTTTTTGTCCATTCGGGATATGGCGTATGGTGGCTTGCCGGATTTATCGTGTTGAATAGTGTTAGTTTATTATTGGGTCCTAAGGTGCAGAACATCTATTATCCTCTGCTTGCCCTGCTCGCGCTTACCGAACAGTTCGTCTCCTCGTTGTTCCTGCTGCTCGCTGCGCTCACAGCGCCCTCCGGCGCGGGCGACGCGACGAATCTGCAGCGTCTGACCGGCGTGCCTGCCGCGTTCTGGTCGCTGTTATTCGTAGCGATTGCCTTGTGGTGCGTGCGCGCCGGACTGTATCAGTTTGTCAAGGAGCGCCCGCCTGTGAAGACCGTAGCGACGGCGCGCTCATGATGGATATGGTTCTTGCGGCGGACCGACGGCAGGAGAGAGGCTCGCAGATCTACGCGCAACCTAGTTATAGAGAGGCTTTTTGGAGGCTGATGACAAAATGAACACCCGAAATATCGCCACATTGTCGTTGCTCATGATGGGGATCGGCTTTGCAGTCATGTTGTTCCTGCCGGACACTCTGCTCGTGCGGCTGCTCAAGGGAGGCTTCGAGGCCGGACTGGTCGGCGGCATTGCCGACTGGTTTGCCGTGACCGCGCTGTTCCATCACCCGCTGCAGATTCCGATCCCGCACACCGCGCTACTGATCAAAAATCGGGTGCGCATCATCCAGTCGCTCATCTCGGCGATGGAAAACGAACTGCTCAACAAGCAGAGCATCCAGGCGAAGCTGCGCAGCTTCCGCCTTGTGGAGACGATCTCGCGCGCCGCGCTGCGTCAGCTCAAGAAGCCTGCGACTCGCCAGGCGCTGCTCCGCGGCGCGCAGGATCTGCTCGAAGAGACGCCGCTGGACAAGGCGGTGCCGCCGCTGCAGCAGGCGATCAGCGGTTATATCGGCCGGATGGATTTGAGCGGCACCGCGCAGGATTTGTTGAACCGGATGATGGAGAACGGCTACGACGAGAAGGCGCTCGATTATGGTCTGCAAGAGGCGATCGAATGGGCTCGCAAGCCGGAGACGCGGGCGATGCTCGGCAAGCTGGCGAGCGAGAAGCTCGCCGAGGTGCAGATGGGCGGCTTGATGGGATTCGCCATCCAGGCCTTCTCCGGCTTCATGAACGAGGAGAAGCTCGGGCCGCTGTTGCAAAATATGGTGCTCGAGGAGCTGCGCAAGCTGCGCGAGGAGGGCAACGAATCGCGTGCCGCGCTGCTGCGGGAAATCCGCGTCAGGCTGCTGCTGCTCGCCGATAACGAAGCGCTGCTGACCCAGCTCAGGACGGGCGCTGTGCAGCTGGCGGAGAGCGAGCGAGCCCATGCGTTCATACTGGCCCGACTGGAGGAGCTGAGGACCTGGCTGCTCGGCAAGCTGGCCTTGGAGGAGGCGGCGGGCGGGACCGTCGTGCTGCGAGGCTATATCGGCCTTGCCCGCTACTTCGGCAGAAGACCGGAGCTGACATCGGTTTGGGAGGAGCGCATCATCGGCTATATTATCGAGCTGGTGGAGCAGCATCACTACCGGATCGGCTTGCTGGTGCGGGAGAATCTGGAGAAGCTGGACAACAAGACGCTGGTCGCGATGATCGAGCAGAAGGTGGGCAAGGATCTGCAATGGATTCGCGTCAATGGCGCGTTGTGCGGCTTTGTCGTGGGCGTCCTGCTCACGGTCCTGCAGCTGGCTATCGGTCGTTAGCTGGCGGCGCAGAC
>Ga0160452_100830_pt1 | contig 13032 bp, 9 predicted proteins | sample HID1971I_E6MG_FD_108230 | JGI IMG/M metagenome (GOLD analysis project Ga0160452, IMG submission 108230) | Enriched millipede-associated microbial communities from UW Madison campus, WI, USA - HID1971I_E6 MG | ecosystem: Host-associated > Arthropoda: Insects > Digestive system > Unclassified ...
AATAAGAAAATTTATGACAGTAGAGGGGAGCTGCACCCGTGATAGCCTCAACGGATTGCTTTATATGCCGCAAACATCAAGGCGAATTTGAAGTTAAGGGTGGATGCATCTATGAAGATGATCTTGTGTATGTGGGGCACATTGGATCGGATGAGCCTTTGATTTATGTCGGTTATCTTATCGTCGACTTGAAGCGGCATGCGGCTGGCTACGGAGATATGAGCGATGATGAAGCGCGTGCCATCGGATTTACTTTGAATCGGTTGGGAAGAGTGCTAAAAGACTCCGAAGAGGCAGAGCACGTCTACAGCTTTGTGCAGGGCGATGCATTCCCTCACTTTCACGTTCACCTGATCCCGAGATACAAGGGCACGCCCAAAGAATATTGGCATCCTACGAATATCCGCAGCTATCAAAAAGCGTATGGGACAGTGGATCAGATCGAAAAACTCTGCTCCCGGCTTAGAGATGCTCTGCTACATGATCAGGAATCGCATACTTAATCGGCGGTTGGGTCACGATGCCGCGCTTCGGCGCTGTAACGGTCACATTTGCACCTTAAACGCTGTTTTTGGCCGTTCACCAATTGTAACGGACAAATGTGCATCTTAAACAGCCGATCGGGCTCTCTCATCGACTTTTTGTCACGCTAAGCAGCAAAAATGTCCGTTAGATCGCTGAAATGGCCTCAATAGCTCGCTAAGCTACATATTTGACCGTAAGCGCTGGCGCGAAGGGTAGATCAAATAGGAGCCGTATAGATGCTCGCAGCATTTCCATTCTATATTAAAAAAGCCATCCGCACCGATGATCGGGGCGGATGGCTTCTTTTCAACTTGCTGCGTTGCTTGCTCTGCCGCTTGTTGTGTTACTGCTGTGCTGCCAAAGAACAGCAATGACGATTCACCTTGTTTCAGCAGCTTCTCAACAACCTCCGAGCAGCCTCTCAGCAACCTCGCATCATCAACTCAACGTATAGCTCGGCAAGCTGCTGCCGGAGCCCGGCAGCCGGTGAGTGGCCGAGTCGCCCTTAACGTAGCCGACCCGGATCGTATCGCCTGGCTGGATCCAGCCGAGATAATCCAGTCCCAGCGAGACTTCGATGTTGGTGCTCGTCGCGACATACTGGTACGCTCTCAGGTCGTCGATCTCATGCCAGGACCAGCTGTTGTTATGGCCTACATACTCATACAGCAGTCCGCCCTCGACCAGATAGTCCGCGCCCGTGACGCCCCAGCTCGGATCGGCGAAGCCGGAGGTGGCATCATTGTCGATATCGATGAAAAATTGCGCCTTGCTGCCGCTGAGGCCCGTCCCCTCAACATACAGGTACAGATCCCAGTTCGTATTGTACGCCTTTAGCTTCGTCACTTCGCTGCTCCCCGTAGCGATCGCGCTGACGGGGTTCCAGTCGGCGAAATTCCCATCAATCTGAATCCCGCTAGCAATCGCTGCAGGCGTCGACGTAATCGCAGCGCTCTGCGCAGATTCATTGCCCGAATCGACAGCCGTAATCCGGAAGCTGTACGCCGTGCCATTCGTTAAGCCGGTTACGATATAGCTCGTGCCGACAACAGGCGAAGTCGTGATTTTCACGCCATTCTGATAGATATGATACCCCCGCACATCGGCTTCGGCATTGGCATTCCAGGAGAGAGCAACTTGCCCGTTTCCGCTGATGGCCGTCAATCCGCTCGGGGCAGCAGGGGCGACGGTGTCATGATAGACAATGTTGTCGATGTACAGGGAGCCGGAGTAGGTCGGCGACAGATCAGTCGTGTTAATAATCCGGATCTCGATCGACTTGACCCTGTCGGCCTGGAAGCCATCCTTGGCCCCGTCCCATCCGCCGATATACGTGCCGTCCACGGCCGGGTTCAGGGTGACGGTCTGGAACGTATCCGAGAGGATGACCGGATTGGTCCATACTTTGACGTCGTTGTTGTAGTCCTTCAGCTCGATCTCAAACGACTTGCCCGCAGTAAGCGGGGCAGAGGCTTTCACCTCGAGCGTGACCGTGCCTTGCGACAGATCGACAGGGACGAACCACTCCTTGGACAGCATTTTCGCCGCGTTTTTCCACGCCGAGGTCCCGAGGACGGTCATGTCCAGACGGGCCAGACCGCTCTCGGCAGCCAGCGCGATGCTGTCGGGGCTTGGCGGGTCCGTGACGCCGCGCAGACTTTTCCAGTTGCCTATGCCCGAGGCGAAATCGTCGATGACCGGATTCGGCAGCGGCATCGACTGGATGTCCAGTCCGCTGCCCCAGGACGCTTCGGTCATGCCGCTCACGAGCGCTTTCCAGTCGTAAGACGGCGCTTCATTGAGGAAACGAGTGCCCATCGAGGGCACAAAACCGTTCGCCCAGGCGCGATCTACGCTCGTCTGCATGATGGCGATCTGTTCGGTTGTGGTGTCTTTGGCATAGTCATGCGTCATCCCGTGGAACCACTTCGCCGATTTGACCGGCTTGCCGTCCTGGTCTCGCAGCACCGTGCCGTCGCTGTTGTATTGGAAACGGATTTTGTTGATTTTGTTTGCAATGCCGTCCGACCAGATATATTCATTGCTGTCCGGCGGATACGCATGATACCACTCCACATTCATTCCATTCGAGTCTACCTCGCTGCTCGCCCACGTCGTCGTGAAGCTCTCGAACATCAAGCCGTCGATCGATCCGGACACATCCAGGCTGTCGCCGGTGCCGTTGAGCAGGTGGAACCCGCGATTCATGATAATTTTTTTGTCCGGGAAGGCGGTCTTCATATCGTTGATCAGCGTGGCCATGCCGGCTGAGGAAGCGGAGAAGTCGATGTTGCGGGAGGCATCCACAAAGATGGAGGTGTCTACCGTATCGAGGAATACGCCATCGTAGCCCTTCGCATAGATCGCAGGCAGCAGCTCGTCGATGACCATATCGCGCCATAGCTGCTTGTTGGCGTCGATGTAGTAGGAGTGCCAGTTCAGATTTTCCAGTGGGTCGCCATTGGCGTCGGTGAAGTAGATGTCGAGCGGTTGACCGTTCGCATCCCTTATGATCTCTCTCGTCTCGCCGATGGAGATATATCCGATGAGGAACGTCTCGGCGTTTAACTCCCTGATGTTCCTGAGCGTCTGGACCGATACGACGTCAGAGGCTGGCTCCAATACGATCGCATCGTAATCGGCATACATCGCCAGCTCGCTATCGATGACCGCATCGCCGGCATAGTTCACCAGATAATTGCGGATGTTGTCCCAATTGCCGGTCGAGGCAGCGGGCGGGGTGACGGCAGTCAGCGTATAGCTCGGCAGCGCAGCGCTTGCGGCAGGCAGTCTATCGGTGGCCGAATCATTGACGATATAGCCGACATCGATCGTACTGCCGCTCGTGAGGCCGAGCAGAGACAGCGGCACCGAGAGTTCCACGACCGTATTGTTTTTCGCATACTCCGTCGATTGCAAGACGCCCACCTGCGTCCAGGACCAGCCGCCGCCTTCGTTTTTATAGACGATGGCATTTTCGATCAGATAGTCCGCGCCATTCGTTCCCCAGCCGCCGACGTTAAAGCCGGTTGCCGGATTGTGATCCGCATCGACGAAAAATTGCCCCTTCACGTCAAGACCTGTTCCGCCAACATGCAGGAATAGTCGGCTTTCGTTGTGATGCGCCTTCAATACCTGGGCAGAAGCTGTGTTCGTTGCCAGGGAGGAGAGGGAGGACCAATCGCTCGCGTTGCCATCGATCGCAATAATCCCGCCTGCAGCCGACGCATAACCTGACATGGATGCGGCCGATAAGGTAACAAGAAGACCAAGACTCATAAGGCATGTACGAAGGGGACTTTTTAACGCTTTCACTAGCCAATCACCTCACTGTTTTTATTGTCTTCTTAGGCCTGACCTGATGAAGCTTGCAGGATTGCCTGCGTCAGGAATGCATTGCTATCACCTCCTTTCGAGGGTGCCCCAAGCGATTGGATCGAAATCTTGCGCAAACTTCGGAAAACTAAACATGTTTGGGGCAAACTTATAAGCGTATATTAGTTTAACCTTTTGGAATTGTCAATCCTTATTTTAGGGGATCATCAGACGGAATCTAACATATTGAAGTTAGACCGACAGCGGGATTGCTTTCTAATTAGGCTGGAATAGTTGGCAAAAAAAGTTTGACAATCGCTAGGCGGTGAATTAGAATCGAAGTATGATTTTGGGGCAAATAAAATGATTTGGTTGGAAATTTGCCCAAACTTAATCGAGCTGAGAGGACGAGGTGCATGGGGGAAAAGATTAAGATGGCATTTATTGGCGTGGGGGATATGGGATCGCATCATGCGATGGGATTTGATCTCATCCCAGGCTGCGACGTACGGTACATATGCGATCCGGATGAGCGTAATGTGGAGCGAACGTTAAAAGAACTAAAACATAGCGAGCCAATCATTTGCGAAAATTACAAAAAAATTGTTAGAAATCCTGACATAGATGCCGTGGTCATCAGCGTGCCAAACCATCTGCACCGGGAGGTGGCCGTGCCATTCCTGGAGGCAGGCAAGCATGTATTTCTGGAGAAGCCGGTCGCTCCGAATATTCAGGATTGCGATGCGATTATCGCAGCGGCGGAGCGAGCGGGGACGATCCTGCAGATCGGATTGGTGTATCGGTACTCCAATCTGTACCGCAGGATGGCCAAGGAAATTCAGGCTGGTCGCTTGGCCGACGTCACCATGATGTGGTGCAAGGAATTCCGCGAGCCGTTTCCGCCGGTCGATTGGTTTTACGATGCCGCTCGATCGGGTGGCGCGTTGGTGGAGAAAAATTGCCATCATTTCGATATTTTCAACTGGATGATCGGCGCCAAGCCGGTCCGCGTATTCGCATCTGGCGGTCAGCATGTCATCCGCAACGGCCAGAGCAAGCTCATCACCAACTCGTATACGCATTACGAGGCCAAGGAGATCGATCATAGCTCGATTGTTGATCATGCCTGGGTGATGGTCGATTATGACAATGGCAGCAAGGCGAATCTCGGGCTTTGTATGTATCTGCAGCCTCGCAATCTGATGGAGGAGGGATTGGAATTCGGGTTGATCGGCAGCAACGGCGCGCAAATGCAAGCGAAAAAGGACAAAACGATCCATATTTATGGCGGAGAAGATTACACGAAGGAGCATATCGACGTCGATGTCCGGTCGGACTCGATCGCAGGCGGACATACCGGCGGGCAAACGCAGCGCAAGGAGTTTATCGCCTCGATCCGATCCGGCCAGCAGCCTGTTGCTTCGGCAAGCGTAGGAAGAGAGGCGTTGCTGGTCGCTTTGGCCGCAGAGCAGTCGATTCGCGAGGAACGGTACGTCTATCTTAATGAACTGGAATAGAGGGTGGTCTTTTGGACAGGCGCAAAAAAATCGAGGACGCAAAATTTTTCCTTTTCATTTCACCTTGGATGGTTGGGTTCACCGTATTTTTTCTGATTCCTTTGACGACAGCCATCTATTATGCCTTCACCGATGCCCGCATCCCCGGCGCTGCAGATTTTAGTTTTGTCGGGTTGGACAATTTTACGGCTCTGTTTCAGGATCGCATCTTTGGCAAGGCCGTGCTGAACACCTTGTTTTTTGTAGGGATCGGCGTCCCGGTCGTCACCTGCGGCATGCTGCTGCTGGCGCTGCTGCTCAACGCGGATGTGAAAGGAATTGCATTGTTCCGAACATTCTACTACCTGCCTACATTGGTGCCGATTGTGGCGACGGTCATTATTTGGAGACTGGTCTTCAATAGCGAATTCGGCATTCTGAACGCAGTCCTCGGCACGATTGGCATCTCCAAGATTAGCTGGCTTGGCGAGGCTTGGTCGATCAAGCCGGTGATCGTGCTGCTGCAGGTCTGGATTTCCGGCAGCGGGGTGCTGATCTTCCTGGCCGCCCTGAAGGGCGTGCCGTCTCATCTGTACGAAGCGGCCAAAATCGACGGAGCCGGCGCCATCCGGCGTTTCTTTTCCGTCACCCTGCCGATGATTAGCCCGGCGATCCTGTTCGTGCTGGTCATTCAGACGATGTACAACTTCCAGATGTTCACCGAAGCGCTGTTGCTGGCGGAGGGTGGACCGAATTACGCTTCCTACACCTATGTATACGACATTTACAAGACAGCCTTTACGGAGCTGAGGTACGGCATGGCGATGGCCCAATCGATGATCCTGTTTGCGATGATCCTTGCCGTCACGCTCGTGCTCCTGAAATCATCGAACAGATTTGTCTATTACGAAGGCGAAAAGAGGGGGTGATCCTGCATGCGTGCAACTAAAAAATCGATCTCATCTTCGATCAAGACGTACATCCTGCTTACCGGCGTGCTGGCCATCTTTATCGGGCCGCTCGTCTGGATGCTGTCGACGATGCTCAAGTCCAAAGCCGAAACGTATCGGTTTCCGCCGACGATTATTCCCGAGGACATTACGTTTGGCGCGTTCCACCGTTTATTCGCCGTCCAGCCTCTCATGTGGCAATGGATCGGCAATTCGGTCATCATTGCCGTCCTGGTCGCGCTCGGCACCGTCATCTCAAGCTCGATCGCGGCCTATGGCTTTGCGAGATTCGAGAATCGGTACAAAAACGCGCTCTTCCTGATCGTGCTGACCACGCTGATGATCCCGGCGTCGGTCATGATCATTCCGTCCTTCGTGCTGTTTGTGAAGCTGAACTGGATCAATACATGGGCGCCCCTGATCGTCCCGGCTTGGCTCGGCGGCGCGTATTATATCTTTTTGTTCCGTCAATTCATCATGGGCATTCCGCTAGAGCTGGATGAGGCGACGTTTCTGGACGGGGGCGGCCGCTGGACCGTATTCCAGAAGGTGGTGCTGCCACTCTCCAAGCCGGTCATTATCACAGTGCTTATTTTCTCCTTTGTGTACGCCTGGCTCGATTTCCTTGGGCCGTTCCTGTATCTGAAGAGCAGCGAGATGTTTACGCTCAGCGTCGGCCTGCAGCTGTTGATCGGTCAGACGGGGCAGGATTTTCCGGCACTCGCGGCAGGCGCGTTCATCAGCATTTTGCCGATCGCCGTTATTTATTTCTTCGCGCAGCGCTTTATCGTCGAGGGGGTGGTGTTGACCGGAAGCAAAGGTTGATACGCATCGTCTGACAAGGTGAGGAAAGGCTTGGCATGCGGCAATACCAACCTATAGAAAAAGGGGAAATGTTCTTTGGAAGCACGCAAAGGATGGGCATGGGCAAGCACGATGATGTTGGCGATGGCGCTGGTGACGGCAGGCTGCGGCAATGGCGCAAATGGCAATAACAAGCCGGATACGACGGGCGAGAACGCCGGGAATAATCAGTCGACCAGCAGCGAGAAGCCGCAGGAGAAGGTGACGATCACCTACTCGCAGTGGGGCACGGCCGAGGAGTTGCAGCGTACCCAGGAGCTGCTGGATACCTTCATGAAGGTGTACCCGAATATTACCGTCAAGCTGGAGGGCAAGGATTGGGGGACGTACTGGGACGGACTGACGGCCGGCGCTTCCGGCGGCGTCCTGCCCGATGTGATGAAGACCAGCTTCGCTTATGTGTCCAAATATGCCGAGCTCGGCATTTTCAAGGAGCTGGACGGCCTGCTGGACAGTCACAGCTTTGATCGCTCCGCAATCGCCGACGGCATGCTGAGCATGCATCAGTTCGGCGGCAAGCAGGTGTCGCTCCCGATCGACGCCAATGTCATCATGTTCTATTACAATAAAGCGTTGTTCGATGATCCGTCCACCAATCCAAAGCAGGCGTCTTATCCGTCGACCGAGCCAACCTGGGAAGAGGTGCTCGATATCGCGACGAAGATGACGCTCGACACGAACGGCAAAAATCCGGGCGAGGATGGATTCGACAGCAACAACATCAAGCAATGGGGCATGTCCACCGTCCCTGGCGCGGATCTCGGGATGTTCGAGCCGATCCTGTACTCCAATGGTGCGAAGCTGATCAATGACGACGATACGGTAGCGCTGAATACGCCCGAGGCGCGCGAGGTCATCGACTTCTTCATCGAGGCTACGCAGCAGGGGGTCAACACCTCGCCTGCGCAGATCGAAGGGATGGGCGGGGTCCAAAATCTCGCGATTACGACCGGCAAGGTCGCGATGAATCTCGCCGGCAGCTGGAATGTGGCCCACTACGCAGACGCCAATATCGATTACGGCATTACGCATGTGCCGAAGTTCCAATCGACGCAGACGGTCATACAGCCTGCCGGCGTTGCGATGAGCGCCTCGACCAAGCATGAGGAGGCGGCGATTACGCTCATGTCCTGGCTTGCAGGTCCAGAGGGACAGACCGAGCTGGCCAAGCAAGGCTTCTCCATTCCTTCGAACAGCCAGGCGGCCGATGCCTACCTGGAGACCGCAGGAGCCGAGTTCAAGATTTTCCTCGATGCGCAGGCATTTGGCATTTCTGCGCCGTATAGCGTGAAGAAGACGGATCTTGTATTCACCCACGGCACCCAAATTTTGCGCGACCCTCTGGCAGGCAATGGGGATGTAGAGGCAGCGATTGCTGATCTCCAAGCTGCGCTTCAGTAACTGATCGTTCGTTAAGTAGAAGATAGCCTATACCGGAAACTCATCCATGCTGCGCGATCGTTTGCATCGCCTGCGGGATGAGTTTTTTATTTTCATTCCCGTTTGCCCCAAAGCTCCTGATCTGCTATAACTAGAAGAGATGTAAGCTTTGGAAGGAGGAAATCGCAAGTGGCAAAACTGAAGGATATCGCCGATCACGTAGGCGTTTCGATCTCAACCGTGTCGCGTGTTATCAACCATGACGAGAGCCGGGTAGTCAATGCGGAGACACGGAAAAAAATATGGGATGCGGCGCAAGCGATTGGATATAGAAAGAAGCAGAGCGGAAAGTTGCCCCAAAGAAAAAAGGAAGCGAGTAAAACGTCATTTCGACTGGGATGCGTCATCGCCGTCCCGCAAAATAAATACAATCATCCGTACTTCTCCGTCATCCTCGAGGGGATCGAGAAGGGTGTGCAGGCCGAGGGGTATCGACTGGAGTTCCTGCGCAGCATGGGGGACGGGGGCGACCTGCACGAGATTCAGAAGCTGGTGAAGGAGCATGCGATCGACGGGATCATCGTCGTCGAAGGGATCGATGCCGAGGTATACGCCTGGATCAAGCAAAATGTCCGCGTCGTGGTCGGCATCGATCTAGCCGATCTGGAGGTGCCTGTCGTGGCCTACGATCGCGTATCGGCGGCCAAGGACGCCGTGCGGCATCTGATCGCCCGCGGCCACCGGCATATCGGCTTCATCGGCGGCGTCGGACTGGGCGGCTCGATCGAGCGGGAGAAGCGGTACAAGGGCTACAAGGAAGCGATGGAGGAGGCGGGACTGACGATCGATCCCCAGTGGGTAATCAATGTGAACTGGGATGTCTCGCAGAGCTACGAGATCGTCAAGCAAGCCTTGCAGCAGCAGTCGAATCGGCCGACCGCCTTTTTCTCCGCCAGCGATATGATGGCGATCCCGGCGATGCGCGCGGTGACCGAGCAACAGTTGGCGATCCCAGAAGAGGTAGCCTTTTTTAGCGTCGACAATATCGAGTTCTCGGCCTTTACGTCGCCGCCGCTATCGACGATCTGTGTGCCGAAGCTGGAGATGGGCCGCGTCGCCGCCAACCTGCTGCTCGATTACTTGAACCGGAAGTATAACATCCCGATCCGGGTCTATGTGCCCTACGAGCTGAAGCTGCGTCAGTCGTCCGGGGATGCCTAGCGCAGAAGTTGGAGTTCCTCGCGCCTTCCCGGGCGCATCGCCGCTGCGAAGGCAGGGCGGTGCACCGCAGAAATTTTCGCAGCAGTTACCAGGCTTGCGGCTTGAACCAACTGGCTCTGTAGCTCTTGTAGCCCCCTGTCAGATTCTTGGCCTTCAAGCCATGTTGGGACAGTATTCGAGTGGCAATATGGCCGCGCAGCCCGACCTGGCAATAGACGTAGACGGGCCTGGACGGATCCAGCTCGGACCATCGCTCGCGAAGCTCATCCACAGGAATATGGATGGCCCCCGGAATTGCGCCGATATCGAATTCATCTTCCGTGCGCACATCGACGAGCTGCAGCTGTTGCAGCTCCGATGGGCTCCATTCATTCGCCAACCATACCTCGGTTTTGCCATCCAACAGGTTCTGAGCCACATAGCCCGCCATATTGACAGGATCTTTCGCGGAGGAGAACGGCGGCGCATAGGCTAACTCCAGCTCGGCCAGCTCTTGGACCGTTCCGTTATATCGCATCGCAGTTGCGATGACATCGATGCGTTTGTCCACGCCTTCTTTGCCGAATGCCTGCGCGCCAAGAATGACGCCTTCCTTGTCAAAGATCAGCTTGAGCGTAATCGGAGAGGCGCCGGGATAGTAGGTTGCATGGGAAGCGGGATGCACGATGACAACATGCGGCGTCTGACCGTTTTGTGCAAGGGTCCGGACATTGACCCCTGTGGATGCCGCAGTCATGTCGAACAGCTTCAGGATCGACGTGCCTTGCGTACCCCGATATTCACTTGTTAATCCTGCTATATTGTCCGCCGCAATTCGTCCTTGCTTGTTGGCAGGCCCGGCAAGGGGGATGGCGGTTGGTTTGCCAAGAACATAGTGTGTTACCTCAACCGCATCGCCGACGGCATAGATGCCCGGTATGTTCGTCTCCATCCGCTCATTCACCACGATGTGTCCTCGGGCACCGAGTTGAATGCCGGACTCGCGCAGGAAGCCGGTATCCGGCGTCACGCCGATAGCGAGGATAACCATGTCGCTTGCCACCAGCCGTCCGCTTTTCAGCCGGATGTGAAGCGCATCTTCACCCTCCTCGAATGACTCGACACCATCCCCGAGCGCAAGACGTACGCCGTTGTCCTCCAGCTCCTGCTCTGCATAGACGGCCATATCGTCATCGAAGGGGGCCAGAATATGGGGAGCCGCTTCAATAAGCGTGACTTCAAGCCCGCGTTGGGTCAAGTTTTCGGCCATTTCAATGCCGATGAACCCGCCGCCGATCACCGCTGCTCGTTTTACTCGCTGCTCTTCGATATAAGAGTGGATGCGATCGGTATCCGGGACGCTCCGCAGTGTAAATATCCGCTTATTATCAATACCTGGAATGCCCGGCCTGATCGGTTTCGCGCCGGGAGACAGCAGTAAGATATCGAAGCTTTCCTTATAGGACTCGCCGGTGCTTTGTCGTACAGTAACGGTTCTCTCCAAGGGATTGATATGCGTCACTTCGCTTTGGATGCGCACATCGAGATTGAAGCGGCTCCGCATCGATTCAGGGGTCTGAACAAGCAGTCTGGAGCGATCCTTGATATCTCCGCCGATGTAATAAGGGAGTCCGCAATTTGCAAAAGAGATGTATTCTCCTCGCTCGAACAGGATGATGTCCACCTTTTCGTCTAACCGCCGCAGTCGAGCCGCCGCCGAAGCACCGCCTGCCACGCCGCCAACAATAATAACCTTTTTACGCATCGTGTTGACCTCCATCGAAAGAGTAGTTGTTCAGAAATTGTAATTAAGAGTTGACGAAAAGAAAAAGTCGAACTATATTTTTAATATACCCCATGGGGTATATGATGACAAGCAGGAAAAACAAAAAAACGTCCAGGTATCGTCACCGCATGCCTGACATCATGACAGCAGGGCAATGCGACATTCAACCGGGACAACAATCAGAGAAAGGAACGATGCATTAGTGGAGACCGCGACGATACTGAATATCCTTTTTGGTTTGGCCGTTATTTTTTTCGTCTATCGGCTGGTTGCTCCGATTAAAGGTGTGCGTACTGTCAGTGCCAGAGCATTCAAACAAGAGCTGGAGACGACTCGCGATGCGCTGCTCATCGACGTCCGCGAGCCGCATGAGTTCAAAGCGGGGCATATCCCGGGCGCAAAAAATCTGCCACTTTCTCAATTGCAAAGCAAATGGAACGAACTGCCGGAGGGTAAGCCTGTATTGGTATACTGTCAGAGCGGAATGAGAAGCAAACGGGCGGCGGCCATGCTAAGAAGGAAAGGGATCGCCGATATCGTAAACCTGCAGGGCGGGATCATGGCCTGGCACAGGGACAGAGCGGCAAGAACATAGACTCACTAAACATGGTTAGAGCGCTCCTAAATCATCCACTACTCACGTCGGGCCGCCGTCTACGCCTTGCTTGCGGTAATCGGAGGGCGTCAGCCCGATTTCCCGCTTGAACAGCCGGTTGAAGGAACGGTAATTTTCGAACCCGATCTCCTCGGCGATCTCGAACGTCTTGCGGTCCGTCGTCAACAGCAGCAGCTTTGCTTTCTCGAGCCGCAGCTTGTTCAGATATTGAACAAAGCTTTCGCCGGTGGTTTTCTTAAACATGCTGCTGAAGTAAGGCACGCTGTAATTGATCGAAGCCGCAAGCTCCTCCAGCTTGAACGGCTCGTGCAGATGCTCGTGCAGCCGCTGCACGATCTTGGCGATCGAGGCGTCGAGCTTGCGGTCTCCCTGCAGCAGCTTCAGCTTGCGGAAGCAGGCGAGCGTCGCCTCGTGTACGGCGTCGAACGTCTGGCAGAGCTCGAGCCTTTTGCGGAAGGCTGCTTCCAGGTCGGCGATCCCTTCGGATTCGTCCGCGAACTGGCTCAGCTCCAGGAAGATCCGAAGGTACAGCGACTTGATCTGCTCGGGGTCCCAGCCGTGCTCCATCGCCTGCTGACGGAAGGATCTGCGCTCCTGCTCCACCGCCGCGGCGCTCAGATGCGACTCCAGCAGCGCGCCCTTGAGCACCTTGCTCCAGAAACGGACGTATCGATCCGGAATATGCGCGAACCCGGCCAGCTCCGACGCCGTGATGCCGCTCCCGGGCGTCGATCCGGGATCATAAAAAAACGGGTAAGCGGCGGTGACCCAAGCCTTCAGCTCGGCCATCCGATCCTGCAGCCCCGACGGGAAACTCCTCAGCCGCACCAGGCTGTCCATCTTCAAATAGCTCGCAAAGGAATCCACCACCTGACCGGGCAGCCTCTCGAACGCAGCTTC
>Ga0160452_100844_pt1 | contig 12815 bp, 10 predicted proteins | sample HID1971I_E6MG_FD_108230 | JGI IMG/M metagenome (GOLD analysis project Ga0160452, IMG submission 108230) | Enriched millipede-associated microbial communities from UW Madison campus, WI, USA - HID1971I_E6 MG | ecosystem: Host-associated > Arthropoda: Insects > Digestive system > Unclassified ...
ACAGGAAATTCCCCCGATGTGTTGGCCAATCATTTCAGAACTTTTTACAACGAGGATGGAATTCAGTTTTATGTAAAAGAAGGACTTCCCGTTGATATCAGGAATGCCTGTATCTTTGCCTTTAATAATATTTTTCACACCAACTAGTTAACTAGGTTTTTCGACATTATCCCGCTATTTTTCTGATTGAACAGCAGGAATGGCATGTATCTGCAGATCGTGCGCTATGTTTGCGGCAACAAGATCTTCGCAGATATGGCCTTGTATGCTCTGAATCCGTCATCAGTAAATCTTAATTTTTAAAGAGTTGGAAATATAGAATAAATTACTTTTCTTTAGAAACGAAAGTAAAATTAGTCTAACAATTCAAGATATAAGGATTAAGCGATGTCAGAAAAGAAAAAGTTTACATTGGAATATGAATTGAGATCCTCTCCGCGTATTTTGTTTAGCTTTATCAGTGAGCCTAATGGCTTGTCACAGTGGTTTGCTGATGATGTGATCTTTAAAGATCAGGTTTATACATTTACATGGGACGATGAGGTGCAAAAGGCTAAGCTTTTGAGCATTAAAGAAAATAGGTTGGTGAAATTCAAATGGCTTGAAGATGAGCCCCATTGCTATTTCGAGATGGAAATAGTACAGGATGAGCTGACCAATGATGTCGCCTTGTCGATTACTGATTTTGCAACAGATGAAACGCTTGCGGAAAGGACCTTGATTTGGGACAATCAAATAAATTACCTGCATAGTGTAATTGGGGCCTGATTATTTCCATTGCTTTGCTTAAATTTGTACATTGAAAAAGATTCATTTACTTCTAATCAAAGCCTTTATAAAGCCATTTTTCGTCACATTTTTTATTGTGATGTTTATCCTTTTGATGCTTTTTCTATTTAAATATGTAGATGATTTAATAGGAAAGGGCTTTGAATGGTATGTCATCCTTGAACTGATGTACTATGCTTCTGCCGCAAATGTATCTATGGCTTTGCCGCTTTCTATCCTTTTATCGTCTATCATGACTTTTGGGACTTTGGGGGAGAACTACGAGCTCGTGGCAATAAAATCTGCTGGAGTCTCCTTGCAAAAGGCGATGATGCCCTTATTTGTGCTGATCATAGGCATCGCTTTTGCCTCCTTTCTTTTTTCTGATTATATGCTGCCCAAAGCCAACCTCAAATTTGGCTCATTATTGTGGGACGTAAGAAGTAAGAAACTATCGTTTTTGATTAAAGAAGGTGTATTTAACAACAGTATTCCCGGGTATTCTATCCGCGTGGATAAGAAGACCGAAGACGGAAATCTGAAAAACGTAATGATTTATGATCATACGGCAAACAATGGTATTGCTAAGATCATTATCGCCAAGGAAGGTGAGATGAAGAAGACGCCAGACGAAAGATACCTGATCCTTAACCTGAAAAATGGCGTTAGATATGAGGAAACACAGGGTAGAAATATGAGCTACAACCCCCGCCAGGAAATGTACCGTATGAGGTTTCAGGAGACTTCCCAGAAATTTGATTTTTCTAGCTTTAAAATGAGCCGGACTGACGAAAATAGCTTCAGGTCGAATACACAAATGCTGAACCTGAAAGGGCTCAAGCATAAAGGCGACTCCTTAAAAAAAGATCTGGACAGCGTGAACAGGTATGCCAAAATGAATCTGGAAAGCTATTATAAGCAAAACAATTATACCAAAGGATACAGTAAACAAACAGTTGCTCCTAAAGTGATAAAAGGAGAAATATTAAATACGATCAAACCAGATCAGCGGCTTTCGGCTCTTTATAGTGCTATTGAGCAAGCCAACTCCATCAAACAAAGTACATCTACCAGGGTCGCCGACTACGAAGACCGCACTAAAGCCATATTAAAGATTGCTGCAGAGTACCAACGGAAATTTACATTGGCTGCATCCTGTATCCTGTTGTTTTTTATCGGGGCTCCACTCGGTGCCATTATCCGGAAAGGCGGACTCGGGCTCCCTGTCGTGATGGCCATTATTTTTTTCCTGATCTACCACATCATCTCTACCGTATCCGAGAAATCGGCTATTCAGGGTTCTCTTACGCCCGTCGCAGGTATGTGGATGGCCATAATCGTCTTGTCGCCTTTGGCCGCATTTCTGACCTATAAAGCCACCGTAGATTCGGCCTTGTTTGATACGGCGTATTATAAACAAGTCATCTTAAGGCTATTTAAAAGAAAGAAGAACACGGCCGAGCTTAATTCTTAAGGTTATTACTTATTAATGATATTTTTCCCACCTATTTGCTTTAGAAGGTTGTAACTTTGTTGTATTAAATTAAACAGGCTCAAAACACGCTTTGGTGAAGGTTTGAGTGATTCATAAAATGGAAATACAATTAAACACGATAGAAGAGGCGGTTGCTGATATAAAGGCCGGGAAAGTTATTATTGTTGTTGACGACGAAGACCGAGAGAATGAAGGTGATTTTCTGACCGCTGCTGCGAATGCAACACCGGAAGTGATCAACTTTATGGCTACTTACGGCCGGGGGTTGATCTGTGCACCTTTGACAGAAGAGCGCTGCGAGGAATTGGGGTTGGAATCTATGGTCGGCAAGAATACGGCGGCTTATGAAACTAATTTTACCGTTTCTGTAGATTTGCAAGGCTATGGCTGCACTACAGGGATTTCTGCTTCTGACCGCTCTAAAACCATTCTAGCGCTGATCAATCCGCATATAGACCCTGCAGAATTGGGCAGGCCCGGACATATTTTTCCTTTAAGGGCTAAGGATGGTGGTGTATTGAGACGTTGCGGTCATACAGAAGCGGCTGTTGACTTGGCCAGAATGGCCGGTATGGAACCCGCAGGTGTATTGGTAGAGATCTTGAAAGACGACGGTGAAATGGCGCGCCTTCCTGATTTAATGAAGATTGCCGCACAGCACAACCTGAAAATAATATCTATCAAAGACCTGATTGCCTATCGTTTAAGCAAAGAAAGCCTAATCAAGCCTGAAGTGACGGTCAATCTTCCTACGCAATGGGGTAATTTTAAAATGACTGCGTATACGCAACTGGACAATGATGCCACACACCTGGCCATTAGCAAAGGCGAGTGGACAGAAGATGAGCCTGTATTGGCCAGGGTGCACAGTTCTTGCATTACAGGAGATATCTTTGGATCATGCCGTTGCGATTGTGGGCCTCAGCTTCACAAGGCACTGGAGATGATTGAAAAAGAAGGCAAAGGCGTTGTTGTCTATATGAACCAGGAGGGTAGAGGTATCGGTCTGATCAATAAGTTGCGTTCCTACAATCTTCAGGATGCAGGTTTTGATACGGTGGAAGCCAATATCAAATTGGGTTTTAAAGGTGATGAGCGTGATTACGGCGTGGGTGCGCAGATACTAAGGGCCCAGGGCGTTAAGAATATGCGTCTGATGTCTAACAATCCGACCAAACGTGCCGGGCTTATCGGCTATGGATTGGAGATTGTGGAAAACATCCCTATCGAAATTGAGAGCAATGTTCATAATGAGACCTATCTACGTACCAAAAGGGATAAAATGGGTCATCAGATTATGAAAGGCTAACCCTATTTCTTCTTGCTCTTATTGGTATTGCTCACCGCTTCTTTATTCGGAGCGGCCTGCTTTTGCAAGCTGTCTTTTTCGGCTTGCTTTTTCCGTTGGTTCCTTCTGTATTCACCCGTCATTTTCTGATAAAACTCTTTAAAGCTATCAAACTGCTGGGTGTAGATCAATCCTACAGAAGTGACATTGTTGTTTTGATTGAGGTTGGAATTCAGGAAGCTATTTTGGATGGTTGGGGGCTTATTGGCCAGTTTACCCACCAGGCTGCCGTCTTTTTTAATCAGGCCTAAGATCTCCACCTCACCGCCAATATTGTTTTGGGTAAACCCGATAGGGGACAGATCACCACTCCGTCTATCCACAATGCCTGCATTAACCACCACCCGCTCATTAAAAAACTTAAAGGAAGCATTGGCCTCGCTGAGCGACCTGATATTGATGTCCACAAACTCCAGATTTAAGGAAGACAGCAAGTTGTTGAACTGGTTGAACAAGAGCTCGGTGGCCGTGTTGGTTACGCCCGATGTCAATTGTTTACCAATGCCTTCAGAGCCGGTTCCAGGAGCAAAGCTTCTCCTAATGATCAAGCTAAATGCCTGCAGGTTTAAATTATTTAAATCACTGAAATACGCCTGGAATTCCTCCTTGATCGCTGGATTAGAGGGGAAGAAAATATCCAGTTTGATCTCAGGCTGGAGCAGTAAACCCGTCAGTCCCATTTCTACTTCTGTCAGTACCCTATTGTCAGGTGGAGGGTTCAAGCGGCTCGCTGCCGTATAAAGATCGTTTAGACTCGCTCTAAGCGCGTATATAGCCTTCAACTGTATCTGCGCTTGCGTAGGATTGCCCGTCCATCTGATCGTTCCTCCCTGCCGGATGGTAAATTTTTTATTAATCACTTCCTGGGCGGTAAAATCAAAACTTCCGCTTTCAATAATATAGTCCCCAATCATTTCAAAATCACCGAGGCTGTTGATTTCCAGGTTGAGCTCCGCATTTCCTTTACCGCTGAGCTTACCCAGGTTGGTGAAGATGTTGGCTGTACTGTTTGGGTCTACCACCAGGTTAAAGCTCATGGTCAATCCGTCAAAGCTGGTCTGCCTCTTTACAACTGCGGAAGTATCCTTACTGACAAAAGTAATGAAGTCCTTGCTTGACACAGTTTCCGAACTATTGAGCGGCAGATTGAATACCGTGCCTTTCTCAGTTTTGGCGTCTATACCGATAAACATCTTATTCGTCGGCCCTCTAAAACGGAAAGTACCCGTGCCGTAAGCCCGACCATAATACACCGGATTATCTTTAGCCGTTGTATTGAGTGCCATAAAGTTTTTGGCTTCTATGGTCACATTGAGTGTTGGTGTATTGATATTGTTGAGGTCTACTGTACCATTGGCTACCGCTTCATTTCCTTCCACATCTTTCAATCGGAGATCGTCGACGTCGATCACACTATTGTTCACCGTTACCTTATCGTTAAGGGTATAAGCTGTTTTCAGGTAGTTTACAGTCACCTGTCCTTCATCAAAAGATACTTCTCCATTGATCTCCGGTTTGCTGAATGGACCTTTTACGGTGAGATCCGAGGAGATTTTACCTTTCAGATTAGAGACCAGTGTTTTTACAAAAGGTTCCAGGACCGCTAATTCGCTGTCGTTCATTTTTACCTGCAGGTCAATTTCTTTTTCTGCCAGGTTGAGTCCACCAGACAGTTTAAAAGTTTCACTGCCATCGCGATTAATGACGGTCGAGATGTTGACCAGGTTCTGGGTGTTGTCGTATGCCGAGGTTTCGGTCAGGTCGCCTATATATGTTTGATTCAGTTTAAGGGAGTCTATTTTCAGGTTGTCGTTGATTCGCGGAACCTTTAGGGCGTTATAGATCTCCGTTTTTCCATTTACGTTACCTGAAAGCTGTATTCCATTGCCTTTTAAAAAAGGGTTTAGTGTTCGCAGACTAAAGTTTTCAAATCCAACGGTCAAAAGATCTTTGGGGTCTTCAGATAGCATGCCGTTTACACTCAGGAGCTGATCCTCATTGCTCAATTCAAAGTTGCTGATTTCGGTATTTCCTTCGTGAAGCCTGATCCTTACCTTCTCCTGGATTTTCCAGTCTTCATTGTTGATCTTCAGGATGGAGGGCAAAATGCTGATCCTTGCGGTAGTATCACTGCCAAACTCCACCAGCCCGTTTAAATCCAGCTGGTTGACATCATCAGAATTGGACAATTTTACGTTCAGGGACAGGCTGTCGTTTCTAAGGATATTTGAAATATTCACATTTTTGATATACAGACTGTCGTTCAGGTCTACCCGATCTGAGGTGATGATGGCCTGCAGCTGGTTGGGGGTGGTATTTTCATCGATAATGATGTTGTTGACCGTAATGCCCTTATACTTCAATTTTTTTACAAAGCCGTTAAGCGTGGCCGTATTGTTCCTGGAGTCAAAATTGCCAATTAGTATAGCATCATCTTCTATTTCCAATCCCGGCGCAATCAGTTCTGCGATCGGTTCAAAACGCTTCACTTTCAGGTTAAACTCAAATATTTGGTTCTTAAACTTAACGATGTCCGCTTTTAAGGAAGGTATATAGGTTTTGGCCAATGCCTTGTAATAGGAGGGGATGGTATTGAGGTCGTACTGACCTTTAATACTGGCATCCACAATATCCGATTTGATTGTCAGACTTCGTTCTGTGCCCTGCCCGCTGGCCTGCAAAAATACAGAGTCTACATTGTAAATCCCTTTTACATTGTCGAGCCGGATTTGCTGGATCAATAAATCCCCCTCAATATTGTTCAGGTTATTGCCGGAAAAATTGGTGCTGAAGGTCGCATCTATCTTCAATGAATCCTTAAAGAGTTTGAGCGCCCTAAGCTTGGCATTTCTGATATTGGCCTTAAAATTAAATACCGGCAGTTTGGGATTCAGGTTTACTCCCCCATCAAAATCTAATTGTACATTCTTGTCGTTGATCTTTAGATTGCCGTCAAAGTATTTCTTGTTAAACGTTCCATTGATTTTTACATTTCTGTACCTGTAGTTGTTAAAATCAATGTAGTCAATATCGCCTTTTAGCTGTTCGGTTAGGTTCTTTACTTCAATGCCTCTTCCTTTTATAGACAATGCAGCGCTGATTTTCCCTAACAACTTTTCATTGAGGAGGTCGCCAACATTAAAGTCGAAGGTTTTCACTGTGCCGGAATAGGAAGGAGTACCGGCCTTGTCGATCTTCATGTTTACATCGGATACCACCCTACCTATGCGCGTTTTAAACTCTCCGAAGGCTATAAAATCATTCGTGAACCCTGTAAAGGAACCGTTGAAATTGATGTTTCCAAACTTATCCAGAATTTCCGGGATCAGTTTCTTCTTCTTACCTGTGGTCGTTTCCAGTATTTCTTCAAGATCCTTTTTATTGGTTCCGGCCATTTCTACCTTCAGGTCCATGAAAGTCTCACTGATTTTTGGCAGACCCTTCAATGCAAAGTCGCCTTTAAAATAGGTTGCTTTACCAGCTTTAACGGCAAGTTTTTTAGATTTCAGATTGTTCACCAATCCGCTCACCTGGCCGTCGACATCAATATCAAACTTCAGGTGATTTAAAGCAGGCGTGAAGTAAGATATATCCCTGGACGATATGTGGCTGTTTTTGAAATTAGCCTTCATGCGCACCTTGTTCACATAATCGTTGAAGTCCTTGTACTTTTGAAACTTCATTTGATAGTAGTCACTAATCCGGCTCTGATTGGTCACCAGCAATAAGTTTTTCATTTCTATCGCATTGGAATCTACGGTAGCCAGCGCATTCAGGTTTTTCAAGTAGAACCCGCTTTTCTCCCTGAAGTTTAAATTCTTAATGTTGACCTGGACAATGTGATCCGTCGTATTCAGGTCTTCAAATATGCCGTTAAGATTGCTGAGGTGGATATCGTCAAAGTTGACACCGCTGATTACCGTATCCCGGTTCAGGTTTTTATATTTGAAGCTTAATTGATTTAATATGATCCTGTCGAAAGATATTTCGTAGGGCTTTTTCTTTTTCTTTGGCTTTTTTGAAGGGCCGGAGTCAAAATAATCTATTATAAAATCAAGGTTGGTTGATTTGTCTTTGAAAGTTTTAAGATAAAAAGAACCCTGGTTGATCTGTACGGTATTGATGTTTACCTGACGCAGTTGAAGCGATAAAAGGTTGAGGTCGACCAAAAATTTAGGGGTATTCAATAAGGTGTCCTGCTGCTGGTCAAGAACCAATAGATCCTCAATCACGACAGATTTAAATGGCTTGAGGTAGATTCCTGATATGGAAATGGTGGTATTCAGTTCTTTAGAGAGAAAAGAAGCTGCTTTTTTTGCTACATAGGTCTGCACTGGCTTAAATTGCAGGGAGAACAATAGCACCACAATCAGTAATAAAACTGATGCAATAATCCAAAGCAGAATTTTTAATAGTTTTTTAATAGTTTTGTAGCTTAATAATAATGATTGTGTCTGTAATACTTGCTATTGAATCTTCTTGCGATGAAACCTCTGTTGCTATCTGTAACAACGGCAAAATTACGGCCAATGTTATTGCAAACCAAACAATTCATCAAAATTATGGTGGTGTAATTCCTGAACTCGCTTCACGTGTACATCAGCAAAATATAGTTCCTGTCATCAGTCAGGCTTTGGCCGACGCCAATATAGATAAAAAAGACATCAATGCGGTGGCTTTCACACGTGGACCCGGGCTGCTTGGCTCCTTATTGGTGGGGGTATCTTTCGCAAAATCTTTTGCTTTGGCCCTTGATCTGCCCCTGATTGCGGTGAACCATATGCAGGCCCATATTTTGGCGCATTTTATTGATGACCCTAAGCCCAGCTTTCCTTTTTTATGCCTGACTGTTTCCGGCGGACATACGCAGATCGTCCTGGTCAGGGATTATTTTGACATGGAGATCGTGGGCGAAACACTGGATGATGCGGCAGGAGAAGCATTTGATAAGACCGCTAAGATCCTGAGCCTGCCCTATCCCGGGGGACCGCTGGTCGATAAATACGCACAACTGGGCAATCCGCTTGCGTATAAATTTCCGGTACCACAGATTAAAGATCTAGACTATAGCTTCAGTGGTTTCAAGACCGCTATTTTATATTTTATACGTGACAAACAAAAAGAGGATCCCGCCTTTCTGGAAAAGAACCTGAATGACGTTTGTGCGTCAGTTCAATACAGCATTGTTCATATTCTGCTTGCCAAGCTGAAGAAAGCTGCTTTGCAATACGACATTAAAGAGGTGGCTATTGCTGGAGGTGTATCGGCCAATTCAGGCTTGCGTGCTACATTGCAGGATACAGCGGCTCAGTTGGGTTGGAATATATACATACCAGCATTTCAATACTGTACAGACAACGCCGCTATGATCGCCATTGCGGGTTACCATAAATATTTGAAGGGCGATTTTATTGGGCAGGATGTGGCTCCGCTTTCCAGAATGGAGTTTTAAAACTTAAATTAAAAGATTATGAACGCAGCAAGCTACCTATTTTTCGGATTATTGTTAATCCCTTTGATCATTTTTTTAGGATGGTTGATTAAGAAGGATAAAAAGAGAAATTACCTGGGCTTGGTTGTGCTGGTGATCATGGCTGCGATTGCTTTATTTGCTATCGTTAAATTCGACGACAAGTTTATGAAAACCGGCCGGGGCAGTTTGCTCAACCGACAAGCCCCAAGCTACAAGTAAAATAAAAAGACCGGCTTAATAAAACCGGTCTTTTTATCAAAATAGTATCGTTACTAAGCCTTTTCTTCCAGCTTATCGCCTGTGATCTCTGCCCTGATTTTAGCTTCCAGTTCATCGGCCAGTTCAGGATTGTCATGAAGCAACTGCTTCACCGCATCTCTTCCCTGTCCAAGCCTGGTCTCTCCATAAGAGAACCATGACCCTGCTTTCTTAATGATATTGAAGTCTACACCTAAGTCAATGATCTCGCCGATCTTTGAGATACCTTCTCCAAACAGGATGTCAAATTCTGCAACGCGGAAAGGAGGGGCTACTTTATTTTTTACAATTTTAACTTTTACACGGTTACCTGCTACCTCATCCCCATCTTTAATTTGTGAAGACCTGCGGATATCAAGGCGTACCGATGCATAGAATTTTAATGCGTTACCACCAGTTGTTGTTTCCGGATTGCCAAACATTACGCCGATCTTCTCCCGAAGCTGATTGATGAAAATACAGCAACATCCGGTTTTAGAAATTGTTCCGGTCAGTTTACGCAAGGCCTGTGACATCAACCTGGCCTGAAGTCCCATTTTTGAATCACCCATTTCTCCTTCGATCTCTGCCTTAGGGACTAAGGCAGCTACCGAGTCAATAACGATCACATCAATCGCACCCGAACGGATCAGATTTTCCGCAATTTCCAATGCCTGCTCACCATTATCAGGCTGTGATATCAACAGGTTGTCTACATCTACACCCAATTTTTTAGCATAGAACTTATCAAAAGCATGCTCGGCATCCACGATTGCTGCCATACCGCCTTTTTTCTGCGCTTCAGCGATGATGTGCGTAGCCAGGGTCGTTTTACCGGAAGATTCCGGTCCATAGATTTCAATAACACGGCCTTTAGGCACACCACCTATACCGAGTGCGATGTCTAAACTGATGGAACCTGTAGAAATCGATTCTATAGATTCTACCGCAGAGTCGCCCAGTTTCATAACTGTACCTTTTCCGTATGATTTTTCTAACTTATCTAATGTAAGCTGTAGTGCTTTTAATTTTTCAGCGTTTGGATTCATGTGGTCTGCTTCCTGTTGTATAATGTATAAATAATTGTTGTGCTAACTATATTAGCAAATGTATATAATAATATTAATATAAACCTAATTTTTAAAGAAAAAACTCTGTAAAACTAATTATTTTAGTTTGATGAAATTCTTTTGATAATATTTACAAATATTTGTGATCTCGCATATGCTGCATTTTGGCGATCTGGCTACACAGACATAGCGGCCGTGCAGGATCAGCCAGTGATGTGCAATATGAATGGTATGCTCGGGTAAATTCTTCACCAGTTCTTTCTCTACAGCAAGAGGAGTCTTGCCACTGGAAAGGCCTATCCTGTTGGCCACCCTAAATACGTGGGTATCTACGGCCATAGCCGGTGCATTATAGATCACAGAGGCAATGACATTGGCTGTTTTTCTACCTACCCCAGGCATTTTTTGAAGTTGATCAATATCCGATGGCACTTCATTGTTAAACTCATGCAGCAGCATATTCGCCATGCCCACCAGATGTTTAGCCTTATTGTTTGGGTAACTTACGCTTCTGATATAGTCAAATACAATATCAGGGGTCACATCAGAAAGTGCTTTTGCGTCAGGGAAGCGCTGAAAAAGTGCAGGCGTAACCTGGTTGATCCGTTTGTCTGTGCATTGTGCAGACAGTATTACAGCTACGAGCAGTTGAAATGGATTGTTATAATGCAGTTCGGTTTCTGCATGCGGCTGCTTAACAGAAAAATGGTCCACGAAAGCCTTATAGCGTTCTTTTTTTAGCATGGTCAAATATACATCAGATCACAGCAAAATCCCAGACATGGCGGAGCTTTTCCAAAAAAGCAGCCAACAAAAAAGCTGCCCTTTTTGGGGCAGCTTAATAAAATCTTTGTAGCGATTACTTTTTCTTCGAGTAAGCGAGGATTTTCTCAATCGTCTCATTCGAAGGGCTCTTCGCCAGCTTGTCCAGCTGCGGCTTAATGTTGTTGTAAAACAACAACTCGGATTCTTCAATGATTTCGTAAGACATTTTCTCGGGGGTTTCGGGTAAGTAATTCGCGTTTTTTTGAGGAGTAAAGGTTTTTGTCATAAGCGATAAACGTGTAAGTTTTTATAATTAAACGCTATTGCTTACAGATTATTTTAACCCCGGGAATAATATTTATTAAAAATAATTATCCTGCGAAATACCCGACCACCTGCCTCTAGGTCACCTCCTTGACTTTCATCATTTTTCGCAGGTTACTCAGCGCATACCGCATCCTTCCCAAAGCCGTGTTAATACTCACTTCTGTCAGGTCTGCGATCTCTTTAAAGCTCAGATCTGCATAATGGCGCATGATCAATACCTCTTTTTGTTCATCGGGAAGCAAATGGATCAAAGCCCGCAGATCGTGATGGGTCTGTTCCCTCAGCAGACGTTCTTCTGCACTTTCCTCATGCACCTGCAGCATATTGAGCACATCAGTCTCGCCGTCGGCGCTGGTAATGACCGGCGTCCGCTTCTCCCGTCTGAAATAATCGATCACCAGGTTGTGTGCAATACGCATCACCCAGGGCAGAAACTTTCCTTCCTCATTGTACCTTCCGGAGCGTAAGGTGTTGATTACTTTAATGAAAGCGTCCTGAAATATATCTTCGGCTAAATACTGGTCTTTCACCAATAAATAAATAGAGGTATAGATCTTAGATTTATGTCTCCGCAACAGTTCTTCTAAAACGGATTCTTTACCAGATATATACAATTTTACCAGTTCCTGGTCACTATATTCTTGTAGTTTCATAGGTTATCTTCTAAATTTCCTTGCTATTTGGCTAAAAGTAATTAGTAGATGTTTTTTTCTATAGTAGTTCTCCTATGTGTTTTGTTTGTAAATTAATTCTGTCTTTTTGTTCTCAACTTTCAAAAGAAGCATTTTTTTATTAGAATCCAACATTTTAAATGTTAAAAAAACTTAAATCTGTTTTTAGAGCCTTATTTTTGCATCCTGATAAAAACCCTAATTACAAATTTTGGTTTATATTTAAACCTATCTATTAGATGTAAATGAATAAGGAAATCCATAAAGATCCGCATAAAAATATAATCATAAAAGGTGCCAGAGTTCACAATCTTAAGAATATTGATGTTGCCATCCCTAAAAATAAGCTGGTTGTCATCACCGGAATGTCGGGTTCCGGCAAGTCTTCTTTGGCTTTTGACACCTTATATGCCGAAGGACAAAGGCGCTACGTAGAGAGCTTATCGTCTTATGCCAGGCAGTTTATGGGGCGTATGAATAAGCCGGATGTGGACTATATTAAGGGCATTGCCCCGGCCATAGCGATTGAACAAAAGGTGATTACCTCCAATCCACGCTCCACCGTCGGCACCTCTACCGAAATCTATGATTACCTCAAGTTGCTGTTTTCAAGGATAGGCAAAACCTATTCGCCCATATCCGGTGAGATCGTAAAACGGGA
>Ga0160452_100848_pt1 | contig 12747 bp, 6 predicted proteins | sample HID1971I_E6MG_FD_108230 | JGI IMG/M metagenome (GOLD analysis project Ga0160452, IMG submission 108230) | Enriched millipede-associated microbial communities from UW Madison campus, WI, USA - HID1971I_E6 MG | ecosystem: Host-associated > Arthropoda: Insects > Digestive system > Unclassified ...
GCCGGAACAACCTGGACGACGTATTTCACAACAGGCGCTGGCGCAAGCGGTTTATTTGCAAATGCCAACGTGAATGTGCTGGAAACGAACCAGGCCTTTAACTTCCCGTACTATGGTTATGACTGGACGCCGCATGAAACCGAAGCTCAAGTGTACAGCAACCTGCTTGGCCAATCCAACGCCAGCTTCCGATATGGCCCAAGTCAAGATGCGTTTGCAGAAAAGAACATTTTTGATTGGATGTTCGCACAGAACAGAAAAGGAACGACCAGCTCGGCAACGTTGACAGGTCCGGATGTCGTGCAGGTTGGCAGTACCTTTGATGTGACCTATGGACTGGAAGGCTTGAAGCAGGACGTGTATGCGCAAGACATTACGGTCGAATACGATGCTGATAAGCTAGAGCTTGTCGGTCAGCCAGTATCCGTGGATTCAAACAAGTTTGCTATTGTGGGCTCAAAAAGCGAACCTGGCAAGATTCGTATTCTGGGCACTCATTTGAACGAGAGCATAAACAACCCGAATCAGAATTTGTTCAAGCTTAGCTTCAAGGCTAAGGATACCGCTGGTGTTGCCGATATCGCGGTCACGCTTCTCATCCTTGCCGATGGCGAGGGCGTAGAGGCGGAGATTGACGGCGATACGCACAAAGTGGAGATTCGCAAGCCTGTCGTACCAGGCGACTTCAACAACGACAACCGCGCAAGCGTAGGCGACCTGGCTCTGATGGCTAAAGCGTATGGCAAATCTTCGACTAGCTCGGATTGGAATGACGTGAAGAAATTCGATCTGAATAATGACGGCAAGATCGACATCGAAGACCTTTCCGCACAGGCTCGTCTCATTCTTCAGTAAGCTGTATAACACGGGGGCCGGCGTGATGCCGACCTCCGTTTCTCCACTCTTCTAAATTCACAGAAAAGGATCGATCCCATGATGAGACTGAGACGTAAAGTGCTAGGCCTATATTTAGCTCTGATGCTATCGCTAGCTATCATTCCGTTCACCGTGTTTGCCCAGGATGCTTCCTTTACCTTGACTGTAGACAATGAACGCCCAGCAGTCGGTCAGACGATCCAGGTTACCGTAACTGGAGACCAGTTGACCGATGTGTACGGCTATGAAATAAAGCTGACTTTCGATCCAAGTCGCTTGCGTTATGTAAAAGCGGAAAGCGCCTTGCAGGGCTTCTCCGTTCCGATGGCACCCGAGGGTGGGGAGCTTGTATTTGCCCATACGAAGATTGGCAAGGTTGCTGGTGAAAACGGAAGGGTAGTTCTGGCTACGCTTACGTTCGAGGCCATCGGTACAAGCCATGACCCGACAGCGATCGAACTTAAGCAGGCGAAGCTCGTCAAGAGCGACCTGACCGCTACGAATCCAGTAGCCAATGTAAAGCTGAGTGTGCTACCTGCCGATATCACCCCACCGCCAACGGTAAGCTTCACGGACCTTAATAACCACTGGGCGAAAGAGGAGATCGAAAGAGCAGCGGGACTTGGTTTCGTGAACGGTTATCCCGACGGCACGTTCCGCCCGCAAAATCATGTAACCCGAGCAGAGTTTATCGTAATGATCGCCCGGGCGATGGAGCTTACGTCCAAAGGCGGGGAAGCAATTGAATTTGCTGATCTGGACGCGATTCCGGGTTGGGCCAGGCCGTCTGTTACGGAAGCCCAATTGGCGGGCGTGATTACGGGATACGAAGACGGAACCTTCCGTCCTAACCAGCTGATCAACCGCACCGAAATGGCTGCCATGGTGATGCGGGCATTGAATATTGTACCTGACCAAGCATTGAAGCCGACATTTGCCGATACCGACAGCATTGCAGTCTGGGCTCATCCGTTCGTTGCTGCGGCAGCGGATGCGGGATTGATTAATGGCAGAGGCAATAATCTGTTTGTCCCAGCAGCTAACGCAACCCGTGCGGAGGCAGTGGTCTTGATCTTGAGAATGATGGACTTTGAATCCACTCAGTGATCCGGAGATCGCAACAAAGGAAAAGGAGTTGTAGCAACATGCGTAGAATGGCGGCTCTCTTGGTTTGCTTTGCAATGTTAGCAGGTTTAGTCGTGTCGGGCCATGCGGAGGCAGCGCAAGAACCAATCGACACGTGGCGGCAGGTCGACCCTGCGGATGTCCAGATTGGCAAAAGCTATCTTGTCGTGTCTGAGCACGGCGCACTATCTAACGCTCAAGCGACGATCAAAACACCTGGGGACGTCACCGGCGATACTCAGGTTGGCATGGCTTCCAAGCCTGTCACCATCGAAGGGGACCTCATTACATCCGAAGTAACAGACGACATGATCTGGCAGTTTGGCCGTGGCGCCAACACGGCGGCGGCATCTGGCGGTCTGGGTGAAGGTCCGGGCTACTATGTATTGAACAACGCTCCCGGCGCAGGCGCAGGCAAGGAACCGCTGAGAAGGGAATCAAGCTTCAACGCCCAGCATGCGCCGCTCAACACGACGGGCGCAGCCATCAACGGCAACCAGCAGAGCATGCTGCTGCATGTGCTGGATGAAGAGGAAGGCACCGTGTCCCTGTATATATGGGGTGGGGATAACCAGTGGAACTTTGCTCTGACGAGCACGGAGGACGGCTTCACCTCGAAGAGCAGGGCGGCGAACACGACGAGTGCCGCCCAGCTGCTGGAGCAAATCAATGAGACACCGGCCCTGCGGTTGTATGAACCGAACGTGACCGCCGGCGTTCAGCACTCCGTCATGGCCTCAACCGGCGCGAATGGCAGTATTAGCCCATCCTCCCTGACTGGCCATGTCTGGGTCAACGATGGCGAAGACGTGACCTTCACGTTCAATCCGGCCTTCGGATTCGAAGTGGATACGGTGACGGTGAACGGCGATGAAGTGACTGTGACAGACAACACGTACACCATTGAGAATGTAACTGCAAGCGGCACCACGATCCACGCGACCTTCAAGGCGGCTGCAAACGCAGGGGAGTTGCCGTTCACCGTGTATAACGACATCTTCTCAGTCGGCAACGTGACGACAGCGGCGATCATCGACCTTGGCGAAGGCAACGCAGCCAACCTTGCTGACCTGAGCGAAGACATGTTCACGGCGGCTGCCAAGAACACAAGACTGGATGGTACAACCGACATCTTCGACGGCTTCCGCAATATTACGAGAGTGTATGTCAACAACGCTCCGGAGCCGCTTGGCTACCTGTCGCCCGCACCGGGATCCGAGGATCTAGTAACCGATACACCCGCTAGCGGACGCTACATCATCCTCGAATTTGAGTTTTGGGATGCTTACGGCTATACATCGGGCGCGATGGTGTCGGGCAACCTGCAAAATGCTTTCTCGGCGATCCTCAATTACCGCATCAACGTGGATCGTGAGATTAAGCTGACTGACGGCTCGACGATCACGCCGAGATTCACGCAGGCAGCAGTCGTCAACCCGTCGCTCGACAAGTTTGTTCCTGACCAGACGAATCCGGGCGGAACAGGGAGCATGGACATCCTGATCTCGCTCGACGAGTCTTGGGAAGAGCAAGGTCCGCTTCCGTTGTTCATCTACAACCATGGTGGCGGCCGTGGCGGCCCTGCGGGAGACTTCTTCGCACCGATGGCAACCGCGAATGGCGCTGCAGTACTCTCCAAACGCCAACTGGAGAACCCCGGCAAGTACAATGCGCACATTATCGCTACGCAGAACCATACGAACAATCAGGAAAATAATGAGGCCCTTATCGCTTACGTGAAAAAACTGGCTGCTGAGGGCAAGGTGGATCTGAACCGTGTCTACATGTCCGGCTTCTCGATGGGCAGCGGATACACCGTGGGCTTTTACAAGCGCAATCCTGAATTTCTCGCGGCAATCATTCCGCTTACAGGACAAACTGTTGTATGGCCGACGACAGAAGAGGTTAACGCGAACCCGAAGCTTACAAAAACGGCGATATGGGCGCATGCTCATATCAATGACACCACGACCGGTAATCTCTGGAGAGAGTACTTCACAACAGGCGCTGGTTTGTATTTAAATGCGAATGCGAATATTTTGGAAACCAACAAGGCCTTTAATTTCCCCTACTACGGTTATGACTGGACCCCACATGAAACGGAAGCTCAAGTGTTTAGCAACCTACTTGGCCAATCCGATACCATCTTCAGACATGGCCCAAGCCAAGAGACATATGCAGAGAAGAACATTTTTGATTGGTTGTTCGCACAGTCCAGAAACCAGGATACTGGCTCTCTATTACCGGGTGACGTGAACAATGACAACAGAGTAAGCGTGGGTGACCTGGCGCTCGTTACAAAGGCATATGGCAAAACGTCAAGCAGCCCGGATTGGGATGAAGTGAAGATCTACGATATTAATGAAGATGGAAAAATCGACATTGAAGACCTTATCGTATTGGCTCGTCTCATTCTGCAGTAACTCGTCTCATTCTGCAGTAAACTGTATAACACGGAGGCCGGCGTGATGCCGACCTCCGTTTCTACGTTCGTTAGCCCCTTTCTGAATCGAAAAGATCTCTTGTCATTTTAAGGTTGATTTGCGATAAATTTTCTCTATCCATTGGATAGAAAAAAAGAACTATGGGCTTTCAAGCATTCATGATATCATTCCACTATCTGGTAAAGGTGGTGGGTGAGTTGGAGCTTGATGTGCTTTCGAAACGATTTAAAGTTTTCGCAGAGAGGGAATGTAAGAACTCAAGCAGCCTTTATGAGCATCTTGCAGAAAACATAGCGAATGACTTGGACTTGCTTACGCTAGCTGCTCATTCGAGATCAGGACAGCCTGTACCTAATCTCTTATTTGGCGTTGTTCATTATTTACTTTTAAGTGGGGTAGAACATGAGTTGGCCATGTTTTATCCCAGCATAGCAGAGACTCCAAAGAAGTCCGCGGGAGCAATAAAATTTTTCGAAAATTTCTGTATGCAAAATCAAAACGAGATCGTTCAACTTTTAGAAAAAAAACTTGTCCAAACGAATGAAGTTAGGCGTTGCGCGTATCTTTACCCTAGCTTTTGTCATATTTATAAAATAACCGAGAAGCCATTAACCCTAATAGAAATCGGGACAAGTGCGGGTTTGCAACTCTTGTGGGACAAATATACTTACTCCTATAAATCCAATCAAAAGTACGGATCGAAACCATCGATTTTAGAAATAAGCTCGGAAATTAAAGGGGGGAAATCCCCTTTATTGTTTGAACATAGTCCACCTGTCATACGGAGAATCGGTTTGGACTTACACATAAATAACCTTAATGAAGATGAAGATTATCTTTGGCTAAAAGCATTAATTTGGCCTGAGCATAAGGAACGCAATTCCTATTTTGAAAAGGCAGCTCACTGCCTAAAGAGTCAACGTATAGAACTTATTGAAGGTGATGGAGTAGCCATAATTCCTGAATTAGCCCCTACTGTTTCTCTTGATTCAACGCTCTGTATTTTTCATACACATGTAGCCAACCAGTTATCGCTTGATGCTAAGATGAAATTATGTGAGCAAATTCGATGTTTGGGTAAAGAGCGGGATGTCTTCCATCTGTATAATAATATGTGGGACCTGGACCTTCATCTCGATTACTACGTTAAAGGAAATGAATACAGTGAATTACTTGCAAAAACAGACGGACACGGTCGTTGGTTTCAGTGGACACTGTGATTAGGCATTCATGGATTAAGAATTGCAAAACTCCATACTTAATATCCACAGTCATCCACTGCCTCATATTACAAATAATAAAGGCTGCGGATTCGTTCTCTTCAGGAACAGCAGCCAGTTTAGCAGGCCGTCTTCATTTGGTATGATGTGCTCATTCAGCATTATGATAACGCTCATTGGGCAAGCTTGTGAACTTGAGGATATTGATTGTCACCTATTTTTTGAGCTATTATACCATGATTTTCAGTCCTATTGCATAGGTCCATACGAACAAGAGCGTCACTCAACTTTGAGTGGCGTTTTTCGTATGGATTGCCCAGGGGGCGGCCCCCGGACTTGGTTTCGCCGCGTATCCCCATGCTCCATAAAAAAACATTTTAGTTTTCTGTAATTTGATCTACGGTAAGACAAAAGAAGCAATTGAAAAGGGCTAAGATGGACAAAAAAGGCGTTCATCCATAGTTATAAGACGCGGCGATCAAGCAGCTTGTAGTCCGATCGTCCATGATGATGACGGCCTGGCCCCGCGCATGCTCCAACCCTGCGCATAGCGCAGTTTCCTTGGATCGAATGTTGTCGATTATGCGAGATTTTTGAGAGATTTTTGAGAGAAGCGTATGACATAATAAATACGCCAGAAAGATCAGAGGGGGGACAGTCCCGAATTATACTTTGGTTTGAACGTTTTTTACACGAAAGGGAGGACAAAGAAATGCGGCGTTCAACGTTTGGAAGGATAACCATTGGAGCCATCCTGGTGATATGCCTGACAATATCATCGATCATTATTTACCCACAGGGGTATGCAGACGCTGCCGGAAACGGGATCATCTCCACGATCGCGGGTTCGGGCGGCTACAGCTTTTCCGGAGATGGAGGTCCAGCTGCATCAGCTACCTTTAGTTTGCCTGAATCCGTTGTGGTTGACAGCAACGGGAATATTTACATTGGGGATGTTGGTAACTATCGGGTTCGTAAAATTGACGCCGTCAGCGGGATCATTACGACGGTTGCCGGTACGGGTGATGCTGGTTATTCTGGAGACGGCGGTCTTGCCACAGCCGCTGAATTGAGCTATGTCAGCGGAATCGCTGTTGATAAAGCAGGCAATCTGTATATTGCGGATGGACGCAACCATCGGATTCGCAAGGTTGATGCCGCCAGCGGGATCATTACGACGGTTGCTGGTACTGGAGTTAGCGGCTATTCCGGAGACGGAGGTCTGGCAACAGCCGCCCAAGTGAGCTTTCCTTCGTCTGTAGCAGTGGACAGCAGCGGGAATCTATTTCTATCGGATAGCGACAGTTACCGGATTCGCAAGGTTGACGCCCTTAGCGGGGTCATAACGACGGTGGCCGGTGTGGGTTCTTATGGCTTTTCCGGAGATGGGGGCCCAGCCACTGCTGCTAAAATAGCATATTCCTGGAATATAGCCGTCGACGATAACGGGAATATTTACACCGTAGAGTCGGAACGCATTCGAAAAATTGACGTCCTTACCGGGATCATCACCACGGTGGCAGGCAATGGTTCCAATGGGTATTCCGGAGATGGGGGCCCAGCTCTATCGGCTCAGTTCAAGGGTCCCAGAGGAATGACAATTGACAGCGGCGGCAACATCTTTTTTGCGGATGCTTATAATCACCGGATTCGCAGGGTTGACGCCATCAGCGGGATTATCACCACGGTGGCTGGCAATGGGCTTGAAGGCTATAGTTCAGATCAAATGTTGGCGCCATCTTCAAAGTTGAACTACCCGTATGGCGTAGCCCTTGATAGCAATGGCGTGATGTATATCGCAGATCGGAATAACAGCCGGATTCGCAAGGTGTCGCTAGCTGTGTCCTACAATGCAAACTCTGGCATCGGGACCGTGCCGCAACCAGGCGAATATAACAAGGGAGCTACCGTTACCGTTTCCGGGAACACGGGAGAGCTGACGAAGAGCCGTTATATTTTTGACGGATGGAATACGGCGGCTGATGGCAGCGGAACCGATTATGCGGCTAACGACACCTTTATCATGGGTGGCGAAAGTGTCATGCTTTATGCGAAATGGATCACGAGTTCGTATTCAATAGAAGCCATCGGCAATCAAACCCTGGAACCGATCATAGCAGGGTACGATTCGAATACACAAGAAACCAAGACGATAACCATCAAAAAAACCGGTGCAGGCGACCTTGAAAATCTGGCGGTAGCCTTAAGCGGGAGTGGAAGCGGCGACTTTGAACTCTCCCAGCCGGCTAGAGATACACTGGATTCCACGGTAGACTCCACCACCTTTACTGTAAAAGCAAAGGATGGTCTGGCGGAGGGAACGCATACAGCCGTCGTGACGATATCGGCAAAAAACCTGGACAATGTAACCTTTGCGGTGACGCAGGTAGTGAATACACAGCCTTTGGCCCTTTCGCCGACAGCCGATCCGGCAAACGGCGCAACGGTAGCGAATAACAGCTTCGTGACGCTGCGTACAGAAACCGCCGACGCTACGATTTACTACACGACCGACGGAACAATGCCGACAGTAGACTCCGCTAGCGGTACAAGCGTCAAGATTAGCGGTGTGCAGGGGGGGACGGTAACGGTCAAGGCGATTGCGGTGAAGAACGGCATGAGAAAAAGCGCCACGATGATCGCTACGTACACGATTTCCTCCGTATTGAAGGGGGATGCGAACGGCGACGGGAAGGTAACGGCCGCAGATGCGCTAATGGTATACAAGTATATCCAGCATAAAATTACGCTGACGGATGATCAGCTGCAGGCGCTGGATATGAATGAGGACGGGAAAGTCGATGCCCAGGATGCGGAATTGATTATGAAAATCTATACGGATTTGAAATAGGAGTGATATACATTGCGTAAAATGACAGCGAAGCTTGTTTCATTCCTTACGATGCTGTGCATGTTCATGTTGGTAATTTCTCCCCTTCGTGTTGGAGCCATTCCGGAGCCGGAGAAGCCTGTGGCGCTTGAAGTGGGCCAGGCATCGGGTGCTCGGGAAGACACGGTCAGCGTGCCGGTGTATTTGGATCCGGGCGATTTCGGGGTTCTGAAATATTCGTTGCACATTGCTTATGATCCAGCGGTGCTTGAGCTTGCCGGGAAGTCAGCAGTGACGGACGAAGCGGCTGCTATCAGCTTTGCTCCGGTTACTTCCACGAGTGGAGTCGTGAAGGTGGAAGCTTCCAATTTCGGAGGGAGCTTTTTTATAATGGGTGAGAAACAAAAAGTCATTACGCTTCATTTTAAAATCAAGAAGACGGCTCCATCCGGTCGATCGAATATTGCCATTCATGACAGTACGTACGTAGAGGATGAGGGTAAGGTTGCCATTTCCACAATGACACCCGGTATGGTAACGGTAAGAGATACTGCGGCCGTCACGATCGGTAGCGGCAGCGGATCAGCCGGACAAACGGCAACTGTTCCAGTGTACCTGGACAGCTCGTCGGCAGGCGTAGGCTCGTACGGAATGCAAATCGGGTTTAACCCCGATGTGCTTGAGGTGTCAAGCGTTACAGGGGATTCCGGAGAGAGGTTCATCTCGAGCTTCGACAACACCGGGGGCTTGCTAAGTGTGGCATGGGCGGACGCTACCGGGGGAGACCAGCCGTTAAGCGCCGGGCAGAAGCTGTTTACGATCCACTTCAAGGTGAAAGCGACTGCGGCAGCAGATGATCCGTTCCTGCTCGCCGTTAAGGATGCGAGTGCGCGGGGGAGCTTCAGCGTCACGGATATCTACGGCGAAGAAATGATGAAGACGGCAACGTCTGGAGCTGTAACAGCAGGCTTGACCGTCACAGCAAGCAACCCGGCTGGCGCAAACGGCAAGACGCGGCTGTCTGTCACAGAAGCGGCGAGCGGCGACAACACCTTCAAGTACAAAAACTTTGCTCGCGCAGCGATACAGCTGCCGATTATTGGCGAGAGCATTGGAGAGGATTATGCATTGCTGCCTGGGGATGGTCTTGTTGCCGCGGCGAACGGAGATGGCATCGTTATTGCGGAAGTGAACGCGGCAGATCAGGTGGTAAGATTAGGTCGGACAACTGCGATTGTCGCGAGCCCTCAGGGACCAGACACTGGAACCGGCACCGGCCCTGTGAGCGCAATTCCTCCACTGAACAAGGAAACGATAACGATACATGTGGAAAATGGCGGGGCTGGCAAGGAGTCTATCGTGGCAACAACCACGATTTCTCGTACGACAGCGGCGGATGGAAGCAAGAAGGATGACGTGACGTTTACTCTCGAGCAGACGAACAAATCCATTGAACAGCTAAAAGCGGCTGGCTCCGATAGAGCCAAAATCGTCATTCCGGATCCGAAAGACGAGGTTGCGGAGCTGAACGTCACGCTTCCGAAGGCATCGGCAGAACGACTGGCCGCAGCCAACATCGATCTAGAGATCTTCACTAGCAACGTGCGGATCGTCATTCCGAACGGTTCGATGCAAGGGTTAGCTGAGGATGCCTACTTCCGGGTCGTACCCGTGAAGAAGGCGGACGAGCGCAAGGAAATCGAGCAGCGTGTCAGGACGGAGCAGACAGTGGTTGCGGTTGCCGGGAGCAAGGCTGTCACCGTGATTGGCCGACCGATGAAAATTGAAACGAATATGCGGAGCGGCCCGGTAACACTTGTGCTGCCTCTCGCGAGTGCTTCGATGGACCAGTCACAGCTTGACAATCTAAGTGTCTTCATTGAACATAGCGACGGTACGAAGGAACTGGTCCAAGGGGAGATCGTCGCTTATGATGCAGACGGACAACAGGGGATTCGCCTCACCGTCAACAAATTCAGTACGTTTACGATTGTCCACATGGATGGCGGAACGCAATTGCAGCACAAAGCGTATATTCAAGGTTATACCGATGGAAGCTTCGGTCCGGACAACAGCATCACACGGGCTGAGATGGCTGCGATTCTGACTCGTGTATCGGGCGAAGCAGAGAAGCAAGCGGGCAAGGTATACACGGATGTGGGTGCATCGCATTGGGCCAATGACGCGATCGCTAACGTAACGAAAGCGGGCCTGATGGAGGGATATCCGGACGGCAGCTTCAAGCCGGAGCGGACGATGACGCGTGCGGAGATAGCGAAGATTGTTGCGCTTATGCTGACAACAACACCAAGTGCCAACGGCAGTTTCTCGGACATTAGCGGACACTGGGCACAAAGCGCCATTGAGCTGGCGAAAGCAGCGGGGATCCTTAATGGCTATCAGGATGGCACCTTCCGACCGGACCAATCGCTCACGCGCGCCGAAACGGTTGTGATGATAAGCAAGCTGCTAGGCAGAGCTCCGCTTTTCGATACAGCGCCGAAATGGAGCGATGTACCGCAGGATCATTGGGCTTACGGCTATATTCAGGAGGCATCGACAGAGGATAACTAGTAGTCACCATCCAGAGTAAAGCGGTAAATAAGCAAAGGAGTTAAGCAGTTTGAATATGCTTGATTCCTTTGTTTTTTGTGTCTAAAAGGAGACCGGGCAGGAAAACGTGGATGTGGAGAGCGAAATGTATAGTGGATTAAAGCAACGGGCGATGCTCTCGGCTGCAGCCAGATGATTTTATGAGGGAGGGACGAGGATGTTCGAGGCCGTTATCGTGGAGGACGAGCAGCCGATTCTGGATTTAATGAAGGTGCTCATCGGGCGCAATCCGCACTACTCCATCACGGGTACCTTCAGCAATCCGTTGGAAGCGCTGATCCGCTTGCCCGAGTTGAAACCCGATGTCGTTTTTCTTGATGTGGAGATGCCCAAGATGAACGGACTGGAGCTTGCGAAGCGGATCAGTGAGCGGCTGGAACGGACGAGCATTATTTTTACGACGGCTTATAAGGAGTACGCGCTGGAAGCGTTCGAGGTGCGTGCGCTGGATTACCTTCTCAAGCCCGTGACGCCAGCGGCGATCGACCGAATCACGGATCGCCTGCTCCTGCAATATCGTCCTTCCGTTTCGTTGGCGCAGCGAAAAGGCACAGTAGCCATTCGATGCTTCGGCGGTTTAGAGGTGCGCAATTCGGCAGGGGGGTTGATTCGCTTTCCTACACGCAAAACCGAGGAGCTGCTTGCTTATTTCCTGTGCTATCCAGGAAAAGATATCAGCAAATGGCAGCTGGTTGACACGATCTGGCCGGAGTTGACGGGAGAAAGGGCTTCGAATAATTTGCATAATACGATTTACCGGTTGAAAAAGCTGCTGAAGGAACAGGAGCTTGGCCTGGATATTCAAAAATCGAACGAAGGGTATTGGCTGGAAACGGGCGATCAATCCTATGATCTGGACATCTTTAACCGATCTGAAGCCGCCGCTGCAGGGCGGTCCCTGACCATCGATCAGGTTGAGCGGCTGTGCTCCTTGTACCAGGGACCGCTACTGGAAGGAAAACCCTATCTTTGGAAGGCGCCTCTTGAAGCAGCATATGCCAGAAGAAACGAAGAGCTGACGCGACAATGGGTCACGAGCCTTTTGAGCCGGGGGGAGCGGGAGAAAGCGGAGAAGTGCCTCCTTGTTTATTTATTGCTGGATCCGCTTAACGAAGAGATGAATCGGCTGCTGCTGGAGCTTTACATGCAATCCGGAGAGAAAGGCAAGCTCGAGAAGCTGTATGAACAGATCGCGGGAGCTTACCGCAGGGAATTGGGCATCGAGCCGCCCCAGGAGCTTCGGAAGCTGCCGAGGCAATAAACGTAGTAGGTGTTGCCGGTTCTGCTAGGATACACTCAGATGCTTACGCTCTATGACGGCTCTAGCGTGCCGTCATAGAAGCTTCATTCCACGCTTGTAGAGGTCTCCAGTCCGGACGTGATGCGGAAACCTTGACCAAGCCCCTCTATGTCATTCCCCCTGAAAGGTCATGTTGTTTCAATCCCTCCTTAATTATGTCTTCAAACCTACCTTTTCCGTGGCCCATGCGATCATAGTAGCCATCATGCAATACTTTTGGCTCTTCGCTCTACTTCGTGGGTAGAGGCACCATGAAAGACTATGAATCCCTTTTGCTTGCTGAAAGAATCTCAGGTGTAAGAGAAGCGGTCAAGGAGAGCGCTTGACCGCTCCTCTTAC
>Ga0160452_100852_pt1 | contig 12653 bp, 7 predicted proteins | sample HID1971I_E6MG_FD_108230 | JGI IMG/M metagenome (GOLD analysis project Ga0160452, IMG submission 108230) | Enriched millipede-associated microbial communities from UW Madison campus, WI, USA - HID1971I_E6 MG | ecosystem: Host-associated > Arthropoda: Insects > Digestive system > Unclassified ...
ACCTATTTTTGGCAAGCTTCGTCGCATGTTTGGTGAAGGTTATGCTATGATATCTACATCCGAACATATGATCTGTTATGCGAGAGGAGAACTTTGGGTGCAAGAGACGATCAAGCCGCCTGCAGAGGCGCTGTATGCCGAACAACTGGAGGCGCTCAGAGCGACGGATGGCGGCGCCCGTCCGCCGCATTGGCGGTTGTCGCCGCGGGCTGTACGAGACTTCATCATCGGGCGGGACGAGCCGATCCGGCACGAAGGACGGGAGGTACCCGTCACGCGCAAGTTCTACGGCAACGATGTGCTGATCGAGCGAGCGGTCGTGACGCTGGCGGGCAATCGCGGCCTCATGCTGGTCGGTGAGCCCGGCACGGCCAAGACGATGCTCAGCGAGCTGCTGGCCGCCGCCATCTCCGGCACCAGTCTGAATACGATCCAGGGCACGGCGGGGACGACCGAGGATATGATCAAATATTCGTGGAACTACGCGATGCTGCTGGACAAAGGACCCTCCGAGGCGGCACTTGTCCCTTCGCCGCTGTATCACGGGATGAAGCACGGCGTCCTCACCCGATTCGAGGAGATTACGCGCTGCCCTGCCGAGGTGCAGGACAGTCTGATCAGCATTATGAGCGACAAGGTGATGAGCATCCCGGAGCTGGCGGGCGGGGTGCTATTCGCAAAGCCTGGATTCAATATAATCGCTACGGCGAACATTCACGATAAAGGCGTCAACGAGATGAGCGGCGCCTTGAAGCGCCGCTTTAACTTCGAGACGATCAAGCCGATCGCAAGTCTGACTATGGAAGCGGAGATTATCGCTTCGCAGGCCGCCACGCTGCTACGTCATAGCGGCGTCGAGACCGAGGTCAACGGCGCGGTCGTCGAGCTGCTGGCGACGACGTTCATGGAGCTGCGGCGCGGCATCAGCCGCGAGGGCTACAAGCTGGATGTGCCGCAGGCGACCTTGAGCACGGCGGAGGCCGTCTCGGTCTACGTCCAGAGCGCGATGACCTCGTATTACTACGAGGAAGGCGGCGTCGGACTGGATCGGCTCGTCCAGAATATGCTGGGCACGATCGCCAAGGAGAATGCCAAGGACCTCGCCATCCTGAAAAATTACTTCGCCAAGGTCGTCAAGGAGCGTGCTTCCTCTGACGAGCTGTGGAAGGCGTACTACGAGGAGAAGCGATGGATCGGGTAGCGGCAGGGGAGGACGCAGAGACAGTCCCGCTCGCAGGGGCAGCGGCCGCCGCGCTGGCGAGCGTGACGGCGCTGCCGCTGGATGGGACGACGGATGATCGGTTGGCTGCAGAGTTGGAGACGTTGTGTCGGGAGCGGGTCTATGATCTGTCGGCGCCGGTCGCCTACTTCCCCGTACGCCATCACAGTCCGGCTTGCTCGCATCATCTGTTGCGGGCGATGCGCGACTATCGGCCGGAGATTGTCCTCATCGAGGGCCCGGAGGGCGCCGACGAGCTGATCCCGGTGCTCGCCGACGAGGCGACCGAGCCGCCGGTCAGCCTGTACTGCACCTACGAGAGCGAGGATGAGAAGGCGGCCTGGTATTACCCGCTGCTCAGCTGCTCCCCCGAGTACGCGGCGCTCAAGGAAGCGGCGGCGCAAGGCGTGCCGTGCCGGTTCATCGATCTGGACTACCGTCCGCGACAGGCGGCGGAGCTGGAGGAGGCGTCCACCTCGCTCCAGGACGAGACGCTGCTCGGCAGCTCGGAGTTCATCGCCGAGCTGTGTCGGCGGATGCGTTGCCGCAGCTTTGACGAGCTGTGGGAGCGCGTGTTCGAGATTGGCGGCCTCTCGGCCGATACCGCGAGCTTCGTGCGCGATGTGTTCACCTACTGCACGCTCTCGCGGATGTGCTACCCGGAGACGCGGCTGCGGCGCGAGGGCGAGCTCGACCGCGAGGCCAACATGCGCCGGCATATCCGCGAGGCGCGCGAGCAGTATGCCCGCGTGCTCGTCGTGACGGGCGGCTTCCATACCTACGGTCTGCTCGACCCGGAGCCAGCGGGCGCATGGCCGTCCCTGTCTGCTGGGGGCGGTGCCGGGGCAGGGAGCTCCGAGATGGGCGAGAGCGTTGACCTGCCGGGGAGCGGCGACCAGGCTGTCAATCCGCCGCTTGGCGAGACCATCGGCATGACGGATAGCGGAGGCGAGACTGTCGGCCCAGCGTCGGGCAAGGCGGTCGGCCTGCCGGGGAACGGGGATGGTGCTGTGGACTTGCCGGCAGGCGAGACCGTAGGCTCTCCGGCAGACAGAGCCTTCGATCCGTCGGGGAGCGACGGCCAGGATGCCGGACCACCGCCGGGCGAGTCCGGCGACCTGGCGGGGAGCGATGCGGGGGCCTTTGATCCGTCAGCGGATTCGCCGGACCCCCAGCTCCGGCGCGTCGGCAAGCGCCAGCATTATCCGATGATCTATACGTTCCAGGAGGCAGACAGACTGAACGGCTATGCCAGCGGCATGCCCTATGTCAGCTACTACGATGCGATCTGGTCGCAGCTGCAGCAGGGGCGCCGGGCGCCGTATCCGCGAGCTGCGCTGCGTCTGCTCGCTCGCCTCGCCCGCGCCCTGCGGGAGGGCGGCGACACGGTCTCGACGAGCGACGCGATCGAGGCGTACAGTCTGCTGCAAGGGCTGGCGGCGCTGCGGGACAAGCGCGAAGGCGGCGTCTACGAGCTGATGGACGCTGTGCTGGCCGCCTTCGTCAAGGGCGAGCATACGGTGGCGACGGACGCGCCGCTGCGCCGGCTGCAGGCGCTGCTCACCGGCGACAAGATCGGCCGCGTCGCCGAGAGCGGCTATACCGTGCCGATCGTCGAGGATGTGAAGCGCCGGGCAGCGGCGGCGCGGCTGGAGCTGCGGACGACCGGCAAGCGCCAGCGCACGCTCGAGCTGTACAGCAAGCCCGGACATCGCCAGGTCAGCCGACTGCTCCACGCCATCAGCTATCTGGTGCCGGAGTTCGCCAGCCGCGAGAGCGGCCCGGACTGGGTGAGCGGCCGTCATATGAATCGCGTGCGCGAGACGTGGAGCTATGGCTACTCGGCGCTTATCGAGGCGCGGCTCATCGAGCAGTCGCTCTATGGCGGCACGCTGCAGGAGGCGGCGACGCGGCGGCTCGAGGAAGCAGCCGCCGAGCTGCCCGACCATCATAGCGGCGAGCTGGCGGCGCTGCTCGTACAGGCGCTGCTCATGGGACTGCAGGAGACGTCCGAACGTCTGTTCGGATCGGTCCGGGCGGCGCTGCGGCAGGACGGCCACTTCCTGTCGCTCTGTCAGACGCTGCACGCGCTGCATCGTCTGCAGCAGCATGGCGGCCTGCTCGGGCTGGAGCCTGACGAGCGGCTGCCGGCGCTGCTCCGCGAGGCGTGTGCGCGGGCCGTCGACCACCTGCCCGGCATCGCCCGGACCGCCGAGGACATGCATGACGAGATCATCCAGGGGTTGAAGCTGCTAGCGATGCTCGCCTCGTCGCTCTCGGACGACGGCTGGGCGGAGCAGCTCGGGGCGCTGCTCGACGACCGCGACCTGCCGCCCCGGCTGGAGGGAGTATGCGTCTCGCTGGCGGTGGCCGAGGGCTCGCGGAGCCGCACGGAGCTCGTCTCGCGGGCTCGCGGCTACATCCGCGGGACGCCTGATCAGGTGCGCCATACGGCACCGTATCTGCAAGGGCTATTCACGGCGGGCCGCGACGTTTTCTTGTACGATGACGATCTGCTGGCTGAGGTCAACGTCCTCGTCGGCGAGCTGCCGCATGAGACGTTCATCGAGATGGTCGCCGACCTGCGGCTGGCGTTTACTTACTTTACCTCGCGCGAGAAGACGTTGATTGCCGGTCGGCTCGCCGGTCATATGCAGGTGGCGGAGTCGGAGCTGGAGCGTCCGGCGCTCGACGAGCGCGAGCTGGTGCGGGCCCGCGTGCTGGACGAGGCGATCCGGAAGGAGGCAGCGGCATGGAATCTCATCTGAGCGAGCAGACGTTGAACCGATGGCGACTCATCCTCGGCTCAGATACGCATGAGCAGCTATGCGGCGGGGCAGGCGATGGCGCGGACGGCGAGGCGACGCCCTTCGTCTACGCCGAGCTGGACGAGGCGCTCGGCTACCTGTACGACCGCGAATATGGCGAGTCTCAAGGCTACCGGCATGAGGGCGGACAGGGCGGTTCGCAGTTGACGGTGCCGCAGTGGCTGCACAAGGTGCGCCAGCTTTTCCCCAAGCAGACAGCCGAGATCCTGGAGAAGCAGGCGCTCGACCGCTACGGGCTGACCGAGCTGCTGACCGATCGCAAGCTGCTGGAGTCGCTGGAGCCCAACATGCACTTGCTCAAGCAGATCCTCACCTTCAAGAGCAAGATGCGGGCCGATGTGCTGAACAGCGCCAAGGCAATCGTCCGCACCGTAGTCGAGGATCTGCGCCGCAAGCTGGAGATGGAGACGCGCGCGAGCATCCTTGGACGACGCAGTCGCCATGCGCCGACGACGGTCCGCTCGCTACGCAACCTCAACCTGAAGCGGACGATCCGTCACAATCTGAAGCACTATGACCGCGAGCGTCGGCGCTTCGTCATCGATCGCCTGTACTTCGACGGACGCGTCCAGACCTATAATCGGTGGAATGTCGTGATCGCTGTCGACGAGAGCGGCAGCATGCTGGACTCGGTCATCTACAGCGCGGTTATGGCGAGCATTTTCCACCGGCTGAACGCGCTGCGCACGCATCTGATCATCTTCGATACGCAAGTGGTCGACCTGACCGATCGGCTGGAGGACCCGGTCGATCTGCTCATGAGCGTGCAGCTCGGCGGCGGCACCCATATCGCCCAGGCGCTCCGCTACGGGGAGCGGCTGATGGACAATCCCGGCCGGACGATTTTCGTGCTGGTGAGCGATCTGGAGGAGGGCTACGCGATCCGTCACATGTACCAGGCGTGCAAGGATATCATCGACAGCGGGGCGCGGCTGCTCGTGCTGACGGCGCTCGATTACGGCGGCGAGGCGGTGTACAACCGCTCGGCTGCCCAGACCTTGGCGGATATGGGCGCTCACGTAGCGGCCATAACCCCGGACGCGCTGGCCGACTGGATCGGCGACATTATCCGTTGAGCATCGTTAACGACCTTAACGGTTTATTCGCTTCATGGCTTCATGGCTTGATGGCTTGAGACAGTTACGACCCAAGACGAGGAGGAATTTCATCATGTTAATTGAAGACAAGGTACAGGACCAGACCGTAGAGAAAAGTCTGCAGTTATTCATCAACGATATGCAGCTCGATGACAAGGACGCGCAGCTGACGCGGCAGTTCGTCGGCGGCGAGGGCGAGCTGGCGCCTCAGGTGCAGCGGCGTGCGGCTTACTTTAGCTTTCGGTCGCTGGACGCGACCAGTCGACTCAGCGCGGAGCGCGGGCCCGGCGACGACACGCTGATCCGGATGGGCGCGATGCTGCTGCGGATGGCGGACAATTACTGGATCGATCATGTCTTCTCTGACGTCCTCGGTCAGGGCTATAAGATCGGCGGATTGAGCGAGCAGTTGAAATTCGAGGGGCGGCGCGACGAGCTGCTCCGCGAGCCGCTGCAACGGCTGCTCGGCTATGTCGGCGATGAGCGCGCCATCAAGGCGATTCAGGAATTCCTGTGGGCTGGCGGCCTCGGACCGCGCGATCAGCACAATGTGCGGATGCTGTTGCAAGGGCTGTTGGCGCTGCGTATCTTCGTCCAGGCGCGCCCGGCGGCGGGCGGCGAGCTGCTCGAGAAGGTGCCGGCGCTCGTCCAGGCCGTCGTGCTGGAGCGTGCCGACGAGACGGCTGTGGCGCTGCGCGAGCTGCTGGAGCTGCCGCTGCGGCAACGGTGCGACTATAATGAGCCGGGCTCATCGCAAGACCTCGATTCCGCATGGATCGCCGAACGGCGGGCGCGTGCGGTGGCTGCGTTCGGTGTGGGAAGCGTTGACGATTCGCGCAATCGGGTGCCCAAAAGGGCCGTGCTACAGGCGCTGGAGCTGACCACGGGTCTGCTCCTGTACCGCGTCCATCTGCATGGCAGCAAGAGTAGCTTGCTGGCATCGGACGATGCGATCGATCAGCAGCTGCTCCAGGCGGTGCGCCTCCTGCATGAGGTCTATCCGTTCGAGGTGCGCGATGGTCTGCTGGAGACAGACAGCCGCTGGGCCAAGACGGCAGAGCTGCTCGAGGGGCTGGTGCCGCTGGATGAGCCGTTCCAGCTGATCGATGATCTGCGCGATGCGGTCAGCCATCGGATCAACTGGATCAAAGTGCCGAAGATGCTACTGGACGATCCGGAGCGGAGTCGGCGCGCCTATGCGATCCTGGAGCATCCATTCCTGCGACTCGTCATCCACAAGACGCTCGCCGATGCCGGCGAAGCGCTGCCGGACGGAGCGGGCGAGGTCGGCGAGGCGGCGCTCGCGATGATGCGGAATCCGTCCTGCGGCGGTCGCTATGGTCTGATGCTGGGTCGTTATCTGGCAGGCGAGGCGACACTGGAGCAGTATCTGGGCGACAAGGATGCGCGTCAGGTGTTCCACAAGAGCAATCGCGATACGAAACGAGTCCAGGTCGTCATCGCCGCGACATTTATGCCGCCCGCGTCAGAAGCGGGTCGCCGACTGACGACGCTCATCATCGCGCCGGGCGTCAATACGCGCGAGTGTCTCTCCGAGCTGTATCAGTCCGACGCCTTCGACGGTCCGCAGATGCTCGAGCTTCATGGCGAGCACCCGGAGGTGGATGCTGACAAGCTGCTGGAGGCGCTCATCCTGCTCAACGGCTTGAAGGGCTATGAGAGCTACGCCGCCAACTGGATGGACGGGGACGTCTACAAGCAACTGCTGGCCCGGCATCTGCCGAGGGTGATGAAGCTGTACGACGAGCTGTCTACTGCGGCGCGCGAGCTCATCTTCGAGCTGGCGATGGAGCAGGGCGAGAGCCTCGATCCGGAGCTGCGGGTCGAGATCTTCAAGACGGGCCTGACGGAGTCGTCCAAAAAGCTGCGCCGCACTGTGCTATCCGCCTTCGCGGCGCTGCAGGATGCAGAGCTGTACCGACAGGTGTATCTTGCCGAGAAGAAGTCGTCGATCAAGGAGCTGACCCTCAGTCTGCTGCGCCGCACGCCGCAGGCGAAGGCGGTATTGGCCGAGCTGCTGAAGGTCGAGAAAAACGCCGGTCTGCGGCAGTTGATCGAGGTGCTGCTGGAGACGGCCGAGCAAGGTCCGGCGCAGGCGCATGCGGCGCTCGCGCGTCAGGCTGACGCCAAGCAGACGGCGCGTCTGGCCTGGATCTCCGCTGCCGATCTGCCGACGCTGCGCGATCTGCAGGGCGAGCCGCTGGACGATGCGGTGCGGACCTACGCGCTGCTCCAGTCGGTCGATCATACGACCGCGCCCAACGAGCTGCTGGAGGAGATGAAGAGCTACGTCGATGCCGGCTCCCTGGCCGATCTGGCCGCTGCGTTGATCCGTCAGTGGATCGAACAGGAAGCGCCGGCCAAGGAGAAGTGGGTGCTGTACTTCGGCGCGCTCTTCGGAGATATCCAGCTGCTGCCGCTGCTCGGCGACCGGATTAAGGGCTGGGCCGACAACAGTCGCGGCGCGATCGCGGCGGAGGCGGTCAAGATCCTCTCCTACGTCAACGAGACCTCGGCGCTGATCGCGATCGACAACTTCCGGCGGACGATCAAAAACAAGCAGGTCCGCGGCGCGGCGGAGGAAGCGCTCGAGCTGGCTGCTGAGAATGCCGGACTGACGCCGGAGCAGCTCGCGGATCGCCTCATCTCGAGCCTGGGCTTCGATAAGTCTGGTGTTCGCCGATTCAGCTATGGTCCGCGCAGCTTCCTGGTGAAGGTGACGCGCGACTTCCAGCTCGACGTCAGCCAGGAGGACACCGGCAAGTCGATGAAAAATTTGCCCGCAGCGGGTGCGAAGGATGACGCCGAGCTGGCCAAGCAGGCGAAGGCCGAATTCAACCAGCTCAAGAAGGACCTGAAAACGATGGCGACGATCCAGGTGCAGCGTCTGGAGGAATCGCTCTCCAAGCAGCGGCTCTGGACGGCCAGCGAGTGGAAGGAGCTGTTCGTCAGCAATGTCGTCATGCACCAGTTCGCGGTAGGGCTCGTCTGGGGCGTCTATGGCGATGGCGGCCTGGAGACGACCTTCCGTTATATGGATGACGGCACGTTCAACACGGTCGATGAGGATGAGTACGAGCTGCCCGCAGACGCCCGGATCGGTCTCGTACATCCGTTGGAGCTGGACGAGGAGCTGCTGGAGGGCTGGAAGACGCAGCTCGCCGACTATGAGATCCGTCAGCCGTTCGAGCAGCTGGAGCGCCAGATCTACGCGCCAAGCGAGGAACAGCAGTCTCACACCGTCTACTCGAGTGTGCCGGGCGACGAGCTGTCGGCGACCGGCTTCCCCAAGGCGCTGGAGAAGTACGGCTGGTCCAAGGGGCCGGTCGAGGATGCGGGCTTCTATCACATCTTTGTGAAAAACTATGGCGAACAGCTCGCCGAGCTGCGCTTCAGCGGCACAAGCGTCACCTATTACGAAGGACTCGAGCCGATCACGCTGCAGTCGCTGCATTTTTTCCAGAATCGTCGCAAGGCGTATCACAACTACTTCAACGAGCAAGGGCTGAAGCTCGAGCAGGTGCCTGCGCGCGTCTTCAGCGAGTCGGTATATGATATCCTGCGGGCAGCCGGACGTTAATCGTCGCTCCGCTCGGGGGAGCGTAGGGGAGAAGGGACTGCCGGAGCGGTCAGCATGGGGTTACGAGCAGAAGGGGGCGAGCGCATGAGCGAGCCGAGCTTCCGCACACGCTTCGAGCGGTTCGTGCGGCAGTGCACCGAGGACTACCTGATCCGTCATGCCAACAAAGGGCTGTACAACCGGGCGCGCAAGGATCTCGACAAAGGAGCCGAGGTCGCTTACGACTTCGGCGACGGATCGGTCGTCTGCCGCATCGACGGCGATACGGTCTGTACGCTGACCGACTCGCTGGATCAGTGGAGCTGCAGTTGCCCTTCGCCATCGATCTGCAAGCATGTGCTGATGGCGTTGCTCGCTTACTCGGGGTCAGCAGATGCTGTCGTCGATGCGACCGAGGGCGGCGCGGATGATGCTAACATAGCGGGAGCTTCGGACTCGACGGGTGTGTCGCAAGCATCAGGTGCAGCTGACATGTCGCAAGCATCGGGCGTGGCGGACGTGTCGCAAGCATCGGGCACGGTGGACATGTCGCCGCCGGGCTTCGGGTGGATGCTGCAGGCGGAGCTTCAGCCGCTGCTGCGTGGTTTCACCGAGACAGCGCTGGAGGAGGCGTGGTTCCGCCTGCGCTATGACGAGACGCTGGAGGTGAAGCGAGACACGCTGCTCACCGTGCGGCTGACGGGCAGTCAGGTCGAGGTGTCCTTCCGCGCCGAGCCCGGACCGCTGGAGGCGCTCTGTACGGTCAAGGGCAAGGAGGCGGAGATCTGCAAGGCAGAGGCGCTGCTGCGCTACCGTCGTCAGCAGGGACTCGACGATACGGCAGCGCTGGAGCGGGCGACGCATACCGTGCGCTACCGCATCGAGGCGGTAGCCGCCTGCCGTGACCTGATCGGCGAGCTGCTGCGGATCGGGCTGGCCCGGCTGCCCGAGTCGACGCTGTACCGGTTGGAGACGATGGCGGTGACTGCTCGCAGCGGCGGGTTGCCCGAGGTCGAGCGGCGGCTGCGCGGTCTGCGAGGCGAGCTGGAGCTGTTCTTCGGCCGCCATGTGCGCTTCTCGATGCCGCGCATGCTGCAGCGGCTTAGTGCGCTGCGACTAACGCTTCGCCAGCTCGAACGGGGCGGGCTGCCGCCGCTGCGCCAGGCCGAGCTGGTCGGCTCCCATCGCAGCCGCTACTACACCGTGCCGCGTCTGCGGCTATACGGCCTCGGGGCCGAGCCGTGGCAGACAGCTTCGGGTTATCGCGGCATCACCTATTACCTGTACTGCGAGGATGATGGCGAGCTGTATACGTACAATGATGTGCGTCCGACCTATTACGAGGGTGGCGCGTACGACTACAGCGCCCACTACACCGCTTCCTCGCCGTGGCTAGCCGGACTCGACATGCGCCGATTCGCGCGAGCGCAGCTCGTCTTCCGCGACATCAAGGTTAGTCGGGATCGGCGAATCTCAGCGACGTCTGGCGCATCGCTGGAGGTGGCGACGCGGATGCCGGTGGAGGCGCTGGCGCTGCCTGGCCTCCGCTGCTCGGCAGCCGGGCTGTCCGCGCCCGGCGGCTATGCACCGCGCCTGTTCGCGCCTGCGCCGGAGCGGCTGGCTGTCGTGCCGCTGGAGCGGATCGTTGAGCGACACTTCGACACGGCTGGTCAGCAGCTGCATCTTGCCGCGCAGGACGAGGCGCAGACGGGAGTTGTCCTGTCGCTTCCTTACAGCGCCGAGTGGGCGAGGGCGATCAAGCGTCTGGAGGAGCCGTCGACGACCGAGCGGCTAGAGTATTTCCATGCGCTGGTGCGCGTGGAGGGGCAGACGGTGCGACCGATCAGCTTCCTCAAGGGGGCGGAGCTGACCAATCTCCAGTTGGACTTGCAGGATCAAGGGAGGCGATGAGCGATGCAGACATTGGACAGCTATCTGTCCTCGCTCCAGGACTGGTGCGAGGAGGCGCTGCTGCGCGGGCTCGACCAGCTGTCGCTGGATGAGCTGGAGGCGTTGGAGCAGCGAGCCGGAAAGGCCGAGGCATGGCAGCTCGCCTATCTGGCGGAGCTCCTCCGGCAGACGGCGCAGGCTGGTCGCGCCGCCCGGCTGGGCGGCAGACTGAGCGGCAGCAGCGTGCCCAACGTCCCTAACGTGCCCAATGCCCCTGGCGTCCCCAGCGACCAATACGATGGAGAGAGCGCCTTGGCCGACGCATTTTGTATGTTGAGTCAGTATGTCCTGCTGGCGCGGGAGCAAGGCGAGGCGCGTTCGGATGACAGCGAGCCGGAGGAAGCGGGGGCGACAGAATAGGTGATGGTGTCAGGGAGTGGCTGCAGGACAGCCGAAAAACCGTTTGTCACCGACGCTCCAACGAAGGTTTCTTTCGTTACAGCGCCGCACCGCTTCGCCACCGACGCTCTTATTCCAGCCCGACTTGAGTTTTGCTCGACAGTTTACCGCCTTGGAATATCAGGCTGGCATTGGCTCCAAGCTTGCCTTCGCCATCATACATCACGCTGATCGTGTGCTGCTCATCGCCTGCTTCGCCCATTTCGGATACTAATTCGCCTTCTCCGCCGATGATGTCCACGACCTCTTGATAGGACATGCCGATTTTGATGTCCAGAAACTCTTTTTTGGTCATGGTCGGCGGATGTAAGGGTGGCGCGTCCTCGGGCGTTGACCATCCGGATGTTGCCGAATCCTTGGCGACCCTCTGAATGTCGTGGGCAACAATCGTCGGCGTTACCCCATCTGACTCGATCCCGCCGTACACGCCTCTGATCTGAACCTTGTCTTCCGGCTGGACGTCGAATTCCCCCTGAACGAACAGCACTCTAACCGGGTCATCCCCGAGCAACAGTAGGAAAGAAGTCGTATTGCCTTCCTCCCGAACATCGATCGCGCGGCCTTCCGCCCGTACTTTCTTGCCCTTATAGCCTTCCTTATGTATCTTTGCGTAGTCGAAGGGTTCAAATGCAGTCCAAGCTGCGTCTTCCGATGCGCTTGTATCGGCTGTAGACGCCTCCTCTGACAAAATGGATATCGAGCCAGCCAAGGCAACGGAAAAGACAACCAGGCAGATCAGCGTAATGGTGACCGGCACGCTGGTATTTCTTTTTAAGAACCTTCCAATCACCCAAAAAACAACGCCTAAAATAAATCCGACCAAAGACATCGTGCCTAAGAAAGCGAATTGAACACTCCCACCACCTGCCGCAATCGGCTGAGGTGGGGGATTCTTGGGTAATTACTCCTTCTAGAGCAAAGTGAACCAAGCGATCCCTGTGGTTCCCACAGTTCATGGAATGTACCGTACCGTTTCAGACGGCCATCACCTTTATATTTTTCGCGGCATTGCCATCACGATCATGCTTGGTCTGGCAGGCAGGACATTCCCATGCTCGCACACCGAGATCCCGCACCTCCGGATGGATGGCCCCACACACATGACAGGTTTGGCTCGTTGGCACGAAGACCGGAACTTCCTTGATCTTCCGTCCATACCATTCTGCCTTGTACTGTAATTGGCGGCGCATCTCGCCCCAGGCCGCATCGGCGATGTGCTTGGCCAGCTTGCCCTTGGTCATCATCTCCACGATGTGCAAGTCTTCGAGGCAGATCGTTTGGTTTTCACGGATCCACTTCGTCGTCTGCTTGTGGAGCACATCCTGTCGGCTGTTCCGAATCTTCTCATGGATGCGGGCCACCTTGATCTTCGCCCGCTGCCAGTTGCTGCCGCCTCGCCTGCGGCGCGACATCCGGCGTTGCCACTTCGCTAACTGCTGTTCATAGCGGCGTGTGATTCTCGGATTCGCGACGACCTCGTCATCAGAGGTCACCGCCAGGTGCTTCAGACCCACATCGATTCCGATCGTCCGCTCACAGACCGGCAACGGCTGGATCTCCACCTCGCAGACGAGCGAGAC
>Ga0160452_100862_pt1 | contig 12514 bp, 10 predicted proteins | sample HID1971I_E6MG_FD_108230 | JGI IMG/M metagenome (GOLD analysis project Ga0160452, IMG submission 108230) | Enriched millipede-associated microbial communities from UW Madison campus, WI, USA - HID1971I_E6 MG | ecosystem: Host-associated > Arthropoda: Insects > Digestive system > Unclassified ...
AACTGCAAGCCGACACGCTGCAAGCGGAGCTGGCATGCGCCGGTGTCGCCGAGCTGTCGGCGATGGGCTCCTGCTATCTCGGCGGTCTGGCTACCGGCGTCTGGGCGGATGAAGCGGAGCTCGATCGACTCGCGAGCGACGCTACGACCTATCGACCGTTGCGCTCAGAGGCCGATGCGAATGCCGATTACGCCGGCTGGCTGGCAGCGGTGGACCGTGTCCGCAGCGAGCGGCGTTCGCCAGCGGAGCAGTCACCCATCGTATAAACAAGCGGCGTCGGGGAGTGTCTGCGTATCGTGAGCGACCATGGATCGTGAGAGGAGGAGCGCGGGTGGAGCGTGATGACAGCATAGGGGAGGGCTTGCAGGCGAGCTGGCTGCGATGCGGCAATCCACAGACGGGCGAATCCGTCGCACGTAGCTATAGTCACGAGTTAGAGCTGTGGCTCGCCTGGCGCGTTGTCGAGCCGGCAGCTCCTGCCGCGCCGACCGTCGTGCTGGGGCGCAGCGCGGCGCTCGCCGAGCTGGGCGAGACGGAGCGCCTGCCGACGGCGGACTGGCTGCGGCTTCGCTTCTCGCCGTCTACGCTGCTCGGCGTGCCTGGCGGCAGCGAGCTGCTGCGTCCCTTTTATGCGTCGCCGCATGCCGTGCTGCGTCCTGACCCGGCGAGCCTGGCGATGATGCGAGAGGCCTGCCGCCGATTGCGCGAGGAGGAGCATGTGCGCGCGCCGGGCTGGCGCGCGGCGAGGCAGACTTGCCTGATCGAGCTGCTCGTCCAGCTTGCCCGCGTCAGCCCCGGCGGCTCGGCGTCGACGGGCGAGCCGCCCGACGAGCGGATCTACGAGCTGCTCGACCATATCCTGGCGCACTTGTCGAGCGAGCTATCTGTGCCGGAGCTTGCGCGGCGTTACGGGATGGGACGGACGCGTTTCTTTAGCGCCTTCCGACAGGCGACAGGGCACAGTCCGACCCAGTATATCCAGATGCTGCGGATGGAGCGGGCGATGCAGCAGCTGCGGGCCACGGACCGGAGCATCACCGAGATTGCCTATGCTTGCGGCTACAGCTCGCATTCGTACTTCAACAAGCACTTCAAGACGCATACCGGTCTCTCGCCGCGTCGTTATCGCGCGACAGCAGAGAGCGGCACGGGAGAGAGCGGGCAGGCCCGGCACGCGTGAGTAGCGGTCTAGCGAGCAAGCGCGACATGCGTGTGCAGCAGTGTAGCGAGCAAGCACGACATACGTGAGCAGCGGTGTAGCGAGAAAGCATGACATGCGTAGACCGGGGCGCAGCATAGCAACACGAAATTCCAATCGCATAGAACCTCAGATTGAACAGAAACATCAGCAAAGGCGTTCCTGCCCTCATCGGGCCTGGAACGCCTTTGCTAGTTACAGGCAGCGCTATCCGCTTACCCCCTAACGATCTCAAAAGCCAGCTCGTAGCCGTCGCTATCCTGCGGATAGATCCGCACCTCGCGGTCGCGGAACCGCTGCGTCCAGCAGTCGGCCGAGCCGATGAGCGGCTCCGCCAGCTCGCGGGCCGCGTCGCCGAGCAGGTCAGCGGTCGGCAGCCAGACGCCGCCGCCGTCGAATCGCGCCGCCGTCTGCCAAGGCTCCGGCGCGAGCCCCTCGGCGATGAGGACGCGTGCGCCAGCTTCAGCGCGCTTGCGGACGGCCCGCAGCGTATCAGGGGAGACGAAGCTGCCGGCGACGACGATCAGCTGCGGCGCTCCGAGCTGCTCCTCCCGCGCATAGCCGTCGAGGACAAGCGTGCTGCGCAGCGGCTGGAAGAGCGGATGGACGGCTGGCGGCTCTGCCAGCGTCATCCCCTCCATGAGGGGGAAGCGGTCGCCAGGCACCTGACGCTTCAGCTCATGGCGCGGGAAGCTGTAGCCAGGGATGTGCAGGCAGCTGCCATGCGCCGGGATCGAGCCGTGACTGAGCAGATGCCAGGCGGCGAATACACTCTGCGATGTCTGCGGCATCGGCGTCGCGCGATGGCCGAAGGGACGCTCCTGCTGCCCGTAGTTGCTGTCGTCGCCATGGATGAGCACGATGTCTGCGACGGCGTCGGCATGTGTCCAGTCGATCGGGTGGGCAGGCACGTACTCGCGTACGAAGGCCTCCCATATATCGCCGAACACGGTGCTGCGGAACCGCTCGCCGTCGAAGCGGGCCAGCGCATCGATGTTCTCCGTGAACAGATGGGTCGGTCCCATATAATAGCCCATCCGCAGCGCCGAGGCGAACTCGGCGGGCGAGTGGCCCGGGAAGCCGGGTGTACGGATTGGCCAGGCGCCGACATCCGGTCCCCACAGGTCTGCGCAGATCCAGAGCGGCACGCCGTATTGCCGGGCGGCGCCGAGCGCCGTCGCGAGCTGCAACGGCTGGAACGATTCCTTCATAATTTTGGGACAGAGCGCCATCCCGCCCCGGGCATGCGCGTGGAACATGACGGGGAAAACATGCTCGGCGACGAGCGGCACACGCCGCTGCTCGCCGAGCAGCGTATCGACATGGCGGACGCGGTCGCTGACGGCGCGGACCATGCCGGTCTCCAACTGATCCGTCGGCACGGCAGCAGCGCTCTCGGACGCTGCGCCCCAGTGTGGATGCCAGCCATCCTTGCGATATTGCGCCGCATTGATCTGCAGATGCTCGGGCTCATCATAGAGCAGACCGCATAGCACGCCTTGGTCGGCGGCTGCGAGGATCGCTTCGTCAGGCAGATCGTAGCGATTAGTGCCGGATACCCATGGCCCGTTGATGTTGCCATATTCATTGCCCAGACAGAGCTCGATGCCGTGCTTGCGGACGTCGGCGAGCAGCTCGGCTTGTCCCTCCAGTCCGGGGAAGACGTGATGCACATATATATCGGTGCGCAGTTGCTTTAGATAGTCCAGGAACGCTTCAGGGGTCGGCGTCGGATCTTGCGATGGATAGATGCTGCCGGTGCCGGTACGCATGACCCGATCGGAGGCGTCGCCCGCCCATGGGTCCTGCCAGCCGATCACCGTGCCTTGCAGGCCGAATTTCATCATTCGTTCACCTCTTAACCTTGATACTCCTATGGTACCATACTGCGTAAGCGCATACTTCACCTAATGCTATCGATAAGTTGCATGATCGTACGGATACAGCCATATACAGGCGCTTTCGTGCTTGTCCGCGCGCAGCCTCCGACATTCCCGTCAAACACAAAAAAACCGCCAGCCCAAAAGGCGACGGTGTAAAGGTAAGTATGATGGTCGGGATGACACGATTTGAACATGCGACCCCCTGGTCCCAAACCAGGTGCTCTACCAAGCTGAGCTACATCCCGTAATACAATAGTGCTTTATGTCAAACTGTGAAAGTCTGATGCGCACGATTGATATCATATCACGCGCATGGGCTTGTACGCAACTGTTTTTTATTCCGTTTTTTATTCAGCCAACCGTATGCGGCAAGCTGTGCTCAGATTTGCACGCGCCGCTTCAAAGAAAAGCGGAAACAGTGTTATAATTGAAGGCACAATCATTCATGTACATTCCACGTAGAGAAGGATAGAGGCCGATGTTGTTTGTAATTCTCGCGTTATGGGCGATGACAATCTTCCTCGTCGCCTCCAACCCCCGTTCGGCGGTTAATCGCGGACTGGGCGGGGTTGCTTTTTTTGGCGGTACCGGCGCACTGGCGGCGCTGCTCGATGACCGGATCATCCCGCTCATCGAACGCGAGTACGGCGTTACGCCGGTCAGCGATGCGCTGTTCACCCTTCAGGCGGCATCGTCGGTCAGCTCCTACTACGGTGTGCCTTACTTTTTCCTGTTGTTTGCGCTTGCTTACCGGCCGGTCGAATGGGTGGAGCGGCGCAAGACAGCGGTCGTCCTGGCGCTCCTGGCGCCGATCCTCGTCAGTCTGCTCGCGACGCCGCCTTACAATGAGATGTATCCGATTACGTTTCGTTTCGTCATCTGGTGGACGGTGCCATATATGCTGACCGGAGCGCTGCTGGTGCTGAGCAAGCGCTCTGTCCACGCGCTGCAGGCGCGCACGCACGGCATCGTCTGTTTGGCGGTGCTGCCGCCGGCCCTGATCTTTATGACGCTCAATTATGTGTTCCCCAGCTTCGGCATGCTGCGGATGTGGGTATACAATACGTGGTTCGTCGGTCTTGGCTTCGCCATCTTCGTGATCGGCCTGTTCACCTACGGCTTCCTTGGGGTGCGGGTGCTGATCGATCGGCGGCGGCTTGATTCGACGTTGCGAGCGGTGACGTCGGGGACGGCGATCCTCAACCATGCGATCAAAAACGACATCGGCAAAGCCAAGCTGTTCAGCGAAAAAATCCGCAGCCACGCTGTCGCTACCGGGCAGGACGAGCTGCAGGAGGATATCGAGACCGTGCTGCAATCTGCCAGACATATCGAGGAGATGATCAGCCGCGTCCATCGGCGCACCGAGGATCTCGTGCTGAAGCCGGCCGAGGTCGATCTCGGCCAGCTGATCCAGGACGTCGTCAAGCCGCATCGCCAGCTCTCGGAGGCGCTTGAGGTCGCCGTGGAGGCGAGCGCGGGCTGGCGTTGCCGGCTTGATCCAGCCCAGGTCGCAGAGGCGCTGAACAATCTGGTCTCCAACAGCATCGATGCGATGAAGGGGCAAGGGTGGCTGCAGGTCGCGCTTACCGAGACGAAGCGGGAGCTGATCATCGAGGTAAGGGATACGGGCGGCGGCATGCCGAAGGAAGCGATGCGTAAAGCATTCGAGCCGTTCTATACGACGAAGAGCGGCAGCGGCTCGAACTTTGGCCTTGGTCTGCCTTACGCCTATCACGTCATGAGCAAGCATGGCGGCCGGCTGCTGCTGCGCAGCAAGCCCGGCGAGGGGACGACGGCGACAATGGTGTTCCCGAAGCGCAGCATTCGCGCTGCGCGCGTCATAGAGACAAAAGAGGGGGAGAAACATGGAGAGCATCAAGCTATGGATCGTCGAGGATGACAGGGAGTGGCTGCGCGGTCTGAAGGCGTATCTCGGCGCTCAGGAGGGTGTGCAGATCGTCTTTGCATCGGATCAGCCGCAGGAGGTGCGGCAGGCGATTGCGGAGCAGCCCGCCCCCGATGTGGTGTTGATGGATATTATGCTGCACGGTCAGCCGGAAGGCGTCGTGCTCGCTGAGGAGATCGGAGCGGCGATGGGCGCATCGGTCATCATGCTGACCTCGATGGAGGAAAAGGAGCTCATCTTCCGCTCATTCCACGCCGGGGCGATCGACTACCGGATCAAGTCGAACTACGAGGAGCTGCCGGAGGCGATCCGATCAGCGTACGCCAAACGATCGGCGATCAGTCCTGTGGCGGCGGAGCAGATGCGTGAGGAGTTCCGCAGGCTGAAGGCGCTCGAGCGCGAGTTCGAGACGCAAAAGCTGAGGGCGCTGATCACGCCATCGGAGCTTCAATTGCTTGAGCTGGTCGACAAAGGCTATACGCAATCGCAGATCGCCGAGCGTCAGTTCGTATCGATCCGCACCGTCAAAAATCATATTGGCAACGTGCTGAAAAAGCTTGGTCTGAGCGGCTCCAAGGAAGCGGCGGGCAAGGCGCGGGAGATGGGACTGTTCGGCGGCGAGGGCCGCGAGGACAAGTAACTCGTCTGAGAAGGATGGCGGAGACGAAGACGGCGGGATGAGGGCAGTACCAGGCAAAGTTAGGACTGGTCGCGCAACTTGGCCTCTCTCATAATGGAAGATAACGGGAGGTGACGGTCGAGATGCGATTCGAATGGTTGTCTGCGGCGCATCTGGCGGCGCTGGCTTTCTCGCTGGCGGCATGGGCAATCATGATCCGTTATCGGGAGCGGCTTCGGCAGCCCCGGGCGAACCGGATCATGCGCTGGAGTCTGATCGGTGTGCTGTTTGCAAGCGAGGTTTCTTTGCAGCTATGGCATGTCGTCAATGGCACCTGGGGGGTGCAGGCCTGGCCGCTGCAGCTATGCAGCATGACGCTGTTGTTGTCGGCTGTGCTGCTGCTGTCGCGGGGGCGACGACTGTATGAGATTTGTTTTTTTCTAGGGATTCTCGGCGCGCTGCAAGCGCTGCTGACGCCCAATCTGGATTATACGTTTCCGCATTTCCGCTATGTGCAGTTTTTCCTGGCTCATAGCGCCATTATCGCGACGAGTGTCTTTATGACCGCGGTCGAGCGTTATCGGCCGACTGCGGGCTCGGTCGTGCGTGCGGTCTTGTGGCTGCATGTGCTGGCCGTCCCGGCTTACCTGGCCAATCTGTGGACCGGCAGCAACTTTATGTTCCTGAGCCGCAAGCCGTCGACAGGCTCGATCCTCGATCTGCTCGCGCCATGGCCCTGGTATCTGCTGCAGCTGGAGCTGATCGTCTGGGCGCTCTGTTATATGCTATACGCGCTGCTGTTGCTGACCGATCGTCTGGCCCGCCGCAAGCGCGCGACAAGCCCCGGCTGATCGCCGGGGCTGCCGTACGTTACCTATTGGATCATGTAAATACGTCTAACTACGTCTAGCGATGCCGAGTCAGCCACCCGATAATGTCCGAGGTGGCTTCTTCGCGATTGAGCTCATTGAGCAGCTCGTGGCGCGCTTGCGGGTAGAGGATCAGCTTGACGTCGCGGATGCCCGCGCCCTTGAACAGCTCCATAATCTCGACTGCGCCGGCGCCGAACACGGAGGCAGGGTCCTGGTCGCCGCTGATGATCAGGACGGGCAGACGCTCCGAGATGTTCCGGACCTCGGCCGGATCATAGATCCGCATATAGTTTCTGGCCATCTCATAGAGGAAGCCTGCCGTCACTGGCGCTTGCACATAGGGATCGGCGAGATACTTGTCGACCTCCGCCTCGTCGCGCGTAATCCAGTCGGCGTGTGTGCGCGCAGGCTGGAAGCTGGCATTCATCGCCCCGAAGACGCTATCGAGCAGCGCCGGGTCGACATGGTCGTAGCCATGCTCGCGGATCGCCGCTTGCGACAGCGAGATGGCGTTGTCGAGCAAGCTCTGGAGATGCGCAGGTCCGCATAGGACGACGCCGCCAAGCTCGGCGCCGCCGTACTGCTGGAGGTAGTGGCGGGTGATGATCGTGCCCATGCTGTGCGCGAAGATATAGACCGGCACATCGCCGTATTGCTGAGCCGCGAGCTGCTGGAGCTGATGCAGATCGGTCGCCAAAGCGTCGAACTCCTGCTCGCGCAGCGTCGTCAGCCCGGGGGTTGTCCGCGTCCGGCCGTGTCCTCGCTGATCGTGAATATAGGTGACGAAGCCATGCGTCGCCAGCTCGGTGGCGAAGCGCTCGTATCGCCCCGCATGCTCGAGGATGCCGTGGACGACGAGCACGACACCGCGCACCTTGACGCCAGCTTCCGGCTCATGCTTGTCCGCATGGATGGTAACGCTATCATTCGTCTCGAAGGTAATGGAAGTTTTCATACTTGTATCTCCTCTTCTATGGGTAGTAGGTTGTTGCGGCGGGTTCGAGTGTATAGAAAAAGCCACGGACAGACGGCCCTCTATACAGAGGGCATAGCTGCCGTGACTCTCCCGTTCTCCACCACAAGTATTAACTTGCCCCCATCGTAACTTATTTGGACATCAGCTGTCAAATATAGTCTGCTTCTGTCGCGCCATCGCTTGCTTTTTGAGGCCTGCTCTGGTATAGATGAACGTATACTAGCGAATTACACTATTTAGTAGAAAGCGGCTGAAACACGATTATGGGCAAAAAAGTCTCGATGCAGCAAATTGCCGATTACCTTGGCGTCTCCAAATTCGTCGTGTCCAAGGCGCTATCGGGCAAAGGCGGGGTCAGCGAGCAGACGAAGGAGCGGGTCATCCAGGCGGCTTCTCAGCTCGGTTATTTTGCGCAGGGCGGCGCAGGGGTTCGCATTCCGGAGCCTGTGCCTGCGGCAGCCAAGCCGCGAACGCGGCAAAAGAAAATCGTCATCGTGCTGATGCCGAACATCCGCTTCCAGACCCGGGAGTCGACGTATTGGGGCAAGATCGTCAACGGCATCTCCGCCAAGCTGGAGGAGGACGGACTAGGCATCCTGATCGTCTCCGAGCATAGCGTCGACCATTTCATGGATATCTTGAATCCCAAGGGAATTATGGGGCTGATCGGCGTCGGCGCGATCGCTTCGTCGCTGCTCTTGGAGATTCACCGGATGGGCATACCGATGGTGCTCGTAGACCATGAGGATGCGCTTATCCCGACCGATACTGTATTCGTCAACAACACCGACTGCATGTATCGGCTCACCCGGTACATGATCGGTCTTGGACATCGCGAGCTCCAGTTCGTCGGCAGCAACCAGTTTTCCCGCAGCTTTAAGGATCGCTGGATCGGCTTCCGCACGGCCTTGGAGGAAGAGCTCGGCGCTGCAGCGGGGGGCGAGGAGAGATTGCTGACGGTCAGCGGTCTGGATGGTCTGGAGGCCCAGGCCCAGGTGACCGACTGGGCGAGCCAGGCGCAGACGGAGGGCAGGCTGCCGAGCGCATGGCTGTGCGCCAATGATTTTATCGCGATTGCGGTGTCGCAAGCGTTGGCATCGCTCGGATTGACCGTGCCGCACGATGCGGCGATTACCGGCTTCGACAATATCGAGGATGCGTATCGGCACCAGCCGCCGCTCACGACGGTCAATGTCCCGAAGGAGACGCTCGGCAGGCGGGCCGTCGAGCGGCTGCTGGCGCGGATCGCCAAGCCGTCCGAGCCGGTCGACAAGCTGCTCGTCAACGGCGACGTGATGTACCGGGAGTCGACGATGATGAAGTGAGGACGACGCTGTAGGGGAAGGGGTAATGGGCGAAGCGACAGCTTATTATCCGCTAATTAGACAAAAAGACGCTTTCCCCGGCGCTAAAAGCAGGGGAAAGCGTCTTTTTAAGGCCGAGGGCGAGCGTTAGAATCGGGGAGGGCCCTGAACGGGTCACCGTGCGAGCTGAGAACACATCGTCTCTGGCAGCCCCTACAGCAGCGATTCGATGTCGGTTGCCAGCTGCGCCGGCTCCGTGCGGGCGCTGAATTGCTTGACGGTGTTGCCCTCGCGGTCGACGAGGAACTTGACGAAGTTCCACTCGATGTCCCCTGTCCGATAAGGCTCGGGCACGGATTCGACCAGATGCGTGAACAGCGGATGCGCATGCTCGCCCTTGACGTCGACCTTGGCGAACATCGGGAAGGTGACCTTGTAGTTCAGCTCGCAGAACGATTTGATCTCTTCCTCAGTGCCCGGCTCCTGGCCGGCAAACTGGTTGCACGGAAAGCCCAGCACGACCAGTCCTTGCTCGCGATACGTGTCATACAGCTGCTGCAGACCCTCGTAATGAGGCGTCAGCCCGCAAGCGCTGGCTGTGTTGACGATCAGCAACGCCTTGCCGCGGTAGGCGGCCAGCGTCGTCGTCTCGCCGTCAATCGTCGTAACCGAGATATCATAGATAGACATATGTAACCCTCCAGCAAAAGTAGATTGAATTTCAAAAAGACCTCCTAATTGATTTCGGAAGCCTAAAGTGGTAAAGTATAATCTGGTGACTCTAGCTATAAGTAAAATACAGCTGAGAAACCGAAGAGATGCTAACTTTAATTATAAGGCCTCGACAAGCAGATGTCAAGCAGGCAATGCAAGGGCTCGGACTTGGCGAGGCGCAGGCGTGCACGGCTAAAAGAAAGAGAGGTCGAATCCATGAGCATTACGGAACAGGATTGGCAAGCAGAGCAAAGACGCGTCAACGACGTCGTCCGCGCCATCTCTCGGGAGCTCGAGCAATTGGAGCGGGAGACGGGCGAGGTGCAGAGCGAGGCCTCCGAGATCAAGAAAAACTTCTGGGATGAAGTCACGATTAACTTCAGCACTAGCGAGGATATAACCGAAACCTACTTTAGCATGAAGCAGCAGGCTGACCTGCTCTCCGAGCGGGAGCGCAGTCTGCGTCACGCGGCGGCTGCGATCGACAAGTATAGACGACTCGCCAAGTCGCCGTATTTTGGCCGCATCGATTTCCGGGATGAACAACTGGGGACAGAGGATCGCATCTATCTGGGCATCGCGTCTTACCTCGACGAGCAGACGGACACCTTCCTCGTCTACGACTGGCGGGCGCCGATCTCCAGCTTGTATTACGACTATGGGCCCGGTCCGGCAGTGTATGATACGCCGGGCGGCGAGGTGCGCGGCGAGCTGCTGCTGAAGCGTCAGTTCGTCATCAAGGACGGCCGCATCGAGCTGCTGTTCGATACCGGGCTGACGATCGGCGACGAGCTGCTCCAGCAGGCGCTCAGCCGTACGAGCGATCAACAGATGCGCTCGATCGTCGCGACGATCCAGAAGGAGCAGAACCGGATCATCCGCGACGAGCGCAGCCGCATGCTGATCGTCCAGGGGGCGGCAGGCAGCGGCAAGACGTCGGCGGCGCTGCAGCGCGTCGCCTATCTGCTCTATCGGCATCGCGAGACGCTGCAGGCCGAGCAGATGGTGCTGTTCTCGCCCAATCCGCTATTCAACAGCTATGTCTCGACGGTGCTGCCTGAGCTGGGCGAGCAAAATATGGCGCAGACGACGTTCCAGGAATACCTCGATCGGCATCTGAGTGGCACTTTCGCGGTCGAGGACCCGTTCGCGCAGATCGAATATGTACTCCAGGAATCGGCGTCGCCCGGCTATGAAGCAAGGCTGGCCGGCATCCGCTACAAGTCTTCGGCAGCCTATCTGAAGACGCTCCTGCGATATGTCAAGCAGCTCGAGACGTCCGGCATGGCGTTCCGGGCGGTGATGTGCCAGGGTCAGACGGTTGTCTCGGCGGCAGAGCTGCGGGAGCGGTTCTACACGATGGATGCATCGATCCGGCTGGCCAACCGTATCGTGCTGCTCGAGGAATGGGTGCAGGAGCGGATAGATGAGTTCGAGACGGTGCAATGGAATAAACCATGGGTCGAGGAACAGATCGAGCTGCTCTCGCCCGAGCAGTACCAGCGAGCTTACCAAAAGTTGCGCAAGCTGAATCGCGACAAGCTCGATACATTCGACGATCAGGAGAAGGAAAAAGAGCTGCTGGCGAAGCTGGTCGTACGGGAGCGGCTCAAGCCGATCCGGCGCCGGGCGGCCGAGCTTACGTTCGTCGATTACGTGAAGCTGTATGTGCAGCTGTTCGAGCAGCCGCACTTATATGAGGCGGCCGCCAGAGCGGGAGAGGCCCCGCAGGCTTGGCCCGAGATCTGCGAGCGCACAGCGCAGGCGATCCGCAATCGGGTACTGCCTTACGAGGACGCGACGCCATTCCTGTATGTCAAGGAGCTGATCCAAGGGTTCGAGACCAATACGAATGTGCGGCATGTGATTGTCGACGAGGCGCAGGACTACTCGGCGTTCCAGCTGGAGTTCCTGAAGCGGCTGTTCCCCCGCGCGCGCATGACGGCGCTGGGCGATCTCAATCAGGCGATCTACGCGCACACGTCGGTTATGGGCGAGAGCGAGCCGCTGATCACGCTCTACGGCGAGGAGTATACCGGCATGATCCGGCTGACCCGCAGCTATCGTTCGACGCGCGAGATCGTCGAGTTCACTCGCGGGATGGTCGAGGGAGGCGAAGCGATCGTGCCGTTCAACCGGAGCGGCGCCAAGCCGATCATCACCATCGTCTCCGGCCAGGAGGCGCATGAAGCCGCCTTGCAGGCTACGGTAGCGGAGCTGCAGCGCGAGCGTTACAGCTCGATCGCGATCATCGGCAGGACGGCTGCCGAGTGCGCGGCGCTGCATGAGCGTCTCGGCGAGCGCTGGCAAGCCCATCTGATCCGCAAGGAGACGTCTTCCTTCCACCCGGGCATCCAGATCATTCCCGCCTATCTGGCCAAGGGCGTTGAGTTCGACGCGGTCGTCATCCTGGACGCCTCGGAGGGCAGCTATAGCAGGGAGCTCGAGCGCAAGCTGTTCTATACGGCGTGCACTCGGGCGATGCATGAGCTGCGGCTGCTGTCGGTGGGCGAGCCGAGCGGCTTCATCCGGGCGCTTGATCCTCAGCTGTACACCGTCAGACAATACGAGGCGAGCGTAACCGGGGAGGAGCGCCGATGAAGCGGAGGATATGGCAGCGCGGCTGGCTGATGTTCCTGTTGCTCGCGCTCGTGCTTGCGGGCTGCAGCTCGCCGGCTCAGACCGGTCCAGGCGAGACGCCGGGACCGGACGCGGAGTCGCCCCCAGGGGCCGACCCGTTCCCGCCGAGCGCCTATGAGGGTAAGCTGGAGGGTCTTCCTTACGGTCTTGGCGACTTGACGGAGGGCATGATTGAGGAGCTGGGCGAGCCCGAGTCGATGGATTACTTCACAGGGGGCCTCTACTTTGCCTATCCTGAGGCGGTTTATTTTACGGATGCCTCCCTGCGCGAAGACGATTCGGTCGCGCCCGGCAGCGTCAAGCGGATCGGCCTGCGTCCGGGCACGTCGCTGTTCGGCGTCACGGTAGGCGACGCCTTCACGGCGATCGCGGGCGTACTGGGCGAGCCTTCCGCGATCC
>Ga0160452_100864_pt1 | contig 12494 bp, 14 predicted proteins | sample HID1971I_E6MG_FD_108230 | JGI IMG/M metagenome (GOLD analysis project Ga0160452, IMG submission 108230) | Enriched millipede-associated microbial communities from UW Madison campus, WI, USA - HID1971I_E6 MG | ecosystem: Host-associated > Arthropoda: Insects > Digestive system > Unclassified ...
CGGCGAACCTTGGTCGGCCATTGTTGCCTCGAGAGTACGTAAGCGCCCGGAACCGTCCGAGCGACGTCGGCCACTGCGGTGGCCTGCGGGGCAGACAATACGGGCGATGATGGCGTGTTGTCCAGATGGCGCGGGAAAAAATTGTACATGGAGCGCGACCGGGATATGCCCCTATACTCGATGCGGGTTTGTTCCCTCATAAGAAGGAGACTGTTCGTATGGATCAGCAGACAAAACAACCGTTGGAGCCACGCATGGAAGCCGGCAAAGCCCTGGTGATCGCCGGTGTACAAGGGCGTTATTCGAAGGCCACCGTGGGCGATATCCCCAAGTTATGGGAGTTGTTTGACACGTGCATTAAAGACATCAAGAAGCGCGTTGGCGGCGTGACCTACGGCGTTTGCCACAACCCCCACCACGGCGAGTTTGATTACATGGCCGGGGTAGAAGTCCCAGGCAAGGGCGATGTGCCGAGCAACTTTGAGTTCATCGAAATCCCGCCGCTCAACTATGCGGTGTTCCCGCATTACGGGCCGGTGCAGGCGCTTGAGCAAACCTACGAGCGCATTATGTTCGAATGGCTGCCGCACTCGGGTTACAAGGTGATGGGCGCGGATTTCGAGCGCTATAGCGCAGATTTTGACGCGAGAAAGGGCACGGGAGCGGTGGAGATCTGGTTGCCGGTTGGAGAGCGGGGCTGACGCTCGCCGATGTCATGTAAACACGACAGGCACGCGTCAACGTCGTGTTTGCGTGACATTACCGTTATGAATTGAAGATCCAACTCAACCGGCGCTCATACCCAACCTGTCCCTTGTACGCTTCGCCGCTGTCCACCCATCCAGCCCCCAGATACAGCCCCATTGCCGCCGGGTTGTGCGTGTCCACAGACAACTCCAACCCTTTGATCTGCGGCCACACCTCAAGCGCCAGGGTTGGCAGTGCCTGCAAACACGCCTTGCCGAACCCACGCCCTTGCTGATGCCGATCTACTTGCAACGCATGCAGTGTGGCGCAGTGTTCATCGGCCCAATGGGGCAGGCAGGGTGGGCGCTTGAGTAGGAGAAAGGCCACGGGGATATCATCGGCCAACAGCGCAAAACCTTTGACGCCAGGGCTCGGGTTGACCAGCAGCGTATTGAGGGCGCAATACATATCGCCGCAAAACGGCAGTTGTTCAGGATGAACTTCGATGGCGCTGACTTGCTGTTGTTGCACAGCATTGAGCGCCTCATAGGCAACAAGGCGGGTTTGCATCGGATTATCCGAACGGCTGCAAGGAAGGCGGCAGTCTATCGGGTTTGTGATGGAGGAAATTATTTTTCCATGGCCTGTCGATTTGCCCGAGGGCCATTCGACTAAGGATGTCTTCCGTGATTTTACAACCCAGGAGTCATCGCCATGAGCACTGCAATCAACACTCTGATCGAGCAATGGAAACAAGCCGTGGTATCCCAGGATATCGACAAGATTGTCAGCTTTTACGCCGACGATATCGTCGCATTCGATGCGGTTGGCGCGCTGCAATTCAAGGGCAGGGAGGCCTATCGTGCACACTGGAAGACGTGCATGGAACATTGCCCGGGCCCAGGCGTTTTTGAGTTTCATGAGTTGCGCATCAACCAGGCCCAGGACAGCGCCTTCGCCCACTGGCTGGCGCACTGCGGTGGCACCGGTCCGGATGGTGTACTCAAGACCTGCTGGATGCGCGTCACCGCCGCTTACCAGCGTATCGATGGCCAATGGAAAGTGGTGCATGAGCACTGGTCGACGCCGTTCGATATGCAAAGCGGCACGGCGCTGTTCGACCTGAAACCTTGAGCACTGCGAACTATAGTCAGCAGGCCGAAAACGGAGAACATCATGAAATACCTGTGCCTGATCTACAGCGACGAACAGCTGTTACACACCTCGCCCGACAGCCCCAAGGACCCGGAGTGTCTTGCCTACGCCGAGGCCGTCCAGGCCAGCGGACGCATGCTCGCCGCCGAGCCGCTGCAGCCGGTCAATACTGCCACCACCGTGCGCATGCGCAATGGCAAGGTGTCGATCACCGACGGGCCATTTGCCGAAACCAAGGAGCAGCTCGCCGGCTTCTACCTGATCGAAGCCAGGGACCTCAACGAAGCGCTCCAGGTAGCCGGCGGCATCCCGGCAGCCCGGGTCGGCAGTGTGGAAGTACGCCCCGTACGTGAATTGAAACTAGCTTAATGACGCTCAATGGCCAGGTCGAAGCGGTTTACCGCAGCGAGTCACGGCGTGTGCTTGCAACGCTGATTCGTGTGCTGGGTGATTTCGACCTGGCCGAAGAGGCGCTGCACGAGGCATTTTTCGTTGCCGTGCAGCGCTGGCCCGAGGACGGTGTGCCGGATAATCCACGGGCCTGGCTGGTATCAACCGGTCGCTTCAAAGCCATCGACCGTCTACGTCGCCAGGCGCGGTTTAGCCCGTTGCTGCAAGAGCAGGCCGACACACTGGAAGCGGCGCAGTGGAGTGATGAAGACGTGGAAGACGATCGCCTGCGCCTGATCTTCACCTGCTGCCACCCGGCGTTGGCGCCCGATGCCCAGGCGGCGCTGACCTTGCGCGAGATCTGCGACCTGAGTACCGAGGCCATTGCCCACGCGTTTCTCGCCACACCCACCACCATCGCCCAGCGCATCGTGCGTGCCAAGGGCAAGATCCGTGAAGCGAAAATCCCCTATCAAGTGCCGTCCCGTGGCGAGTTGCCCGAGCGCCTGGACAGCGTGCTGCGGGTGATTTACCTGGTGTTCAACGAAGGCTACTCGGCCTCCACAGGCACCGATCTCACCCGTGAAGACTTGACCGCGGAGGCCATTCGCCTGGGCCGCTTGCTGATGGAGTTGCTACCGGAGCCGGAAGTCATGGGCTTGCTGGCGTTGATGTTGCTGCACGAATCGCGCCGCCCGGCACGCACCTCGGCCAATGGTGAATTGGTGCTGTTGGATGCTCAGGATCGTGGGCTGTGGGATACGTCCTTGATGGCTGAAGGCTGCGCATTGGTGGAGCAGGCGCTGACCACGCGACGCTTCGGGCCATATTGCCTGCAAGCAGCGATTGCGGCGGTGCACGCCGAGGCGCCGAGTGCCGAGCAGACTGATTGGCGGCAGATTGTCGGGCTCTACGATGTATTGCTCAGGGCCATGCCATCGCCGGTGGTCGAGTTGAACCGTGCGGTAGCGGTGGCGATGGAACAGGGACCGACGGCTGGATTGACATTGGTGGACAGCATTTTGCAACGCGGTGAGTTGCAGGATTACCACTTGGCGCATTCGGCGCGGGGGGAATTCTGCCGGCAGTTGGGACGGGTTGGAGAGGCCCGTGCAGCTTACGAAAAAGCCCTGTCGCTGACCCAGCAAACCCCGGAAAAACGCTTCCTGGAGCGACGCCTGACCGAACTCAAATCCCCCAGACAATGAAGCTCCAAATGTGGGAGGGGGCTTCATTGTTCTCACTGGCTCATTCGAGCATCTGCCCCAGCAACCAACTCCCCGCCGGCCCCGGCGGATGCTGGCGCGACCACAACGCATCCACCGTCACCGACCGCGGCCAGCCACGCACCCTCAGTTCCTGCAGGCTGCCATTGCCAAAACGTTCCACCAGCCAGCGTGGCAGGGGCGCCCAGCCGAAACCCAACTGCGCCATTTCCATCAGCATCAGGTAACTGGCTGCCGACCAGACCCGCCCGGCAGCGCGATTGTCATAGGGTTTGACGATGCTCGCCAGGCGCAATTCCCGATGCTGTTTCAATGCCTGCTGGTCAACCTTTTCCAGCCTGGCCAAGGCATGCTGGGGGGAAACGAACAGGGCCGTTTCGGTACGTTCCTCGACCGGCGAATGGGTCAAGTCCGGCGGGTACTCCTCCTGCTGCTCGATAAATGCGATTTGCGCTCGGCCACTTTGTACAAGGTCGATCAGGTCATCGCACTCGGCAATCAGCCATTCCAGTTCCAGGTCCGGATAACGTTCGGCAAACGCGATGATGGTGGTTTCGAAGCGCTGCGATTGGTAGGTGTCTGACATGGCGATGGTCAGCTTCGGTTCCAACCCCGTGGCCAATTGGCTCGCCGTCAATTCCAGGCGGCTGCTGGCCTCCAGCACCTGCTCGGCGCGTTGCAGCAGTACATGGCCTGCCGGGGTCAAGGTCGGTTTGCGGCTGCTGCGGTCAAACAGCACTACATCCAAGTCTATCTCAAGGCTGGCCACCGCCGCGCTGACGGTGGACTGGCTCTTGCCCAGCTTGCGCGCCGCGGCGGAAAACGAACCTTGGGTTGCGGCCTGGACGAACGCCTGGAGCACTTCATGGGACGCCATGACTATCGCCTTGATCGATGGTTATTGGTTATGAAGTATCGAGTCAAAGCCTGATCATGGCAACCCTCGTCACTCACGGAGCCGGGTCATGAACCCTACCAAATCCATTACTGAACGTGTTTTACAAGCCCTTGGGTTCGAAGGGCTGGCCTTGTTGATCTGTACGCCGTTGCTGGTGTGGATCACCGGCAGGCCGGCGCTGGAGATGGGCGCCGTGACCCTGGGCATCAGCCTGCTGGCCCTGAGCTGGAACGTTATTTTCAACAGCCTGTTCGACCGCCTCAGAACACGCTTGCAGCTGGCCAACGACGGGTGGACCCGGGTGGTGCACGCGCTGCTGTTCGAAGGCGGCCTGATTCTGATGGCGGTGCCGTTGATTGCCGCCTTGATGAAGATCAGCCTGCTGGAGGCGTTCATACTCGACATCGGCGTGCTGTTGTTCTTCCTGCCGTATACCTATGTGTATCACTGGGGTTATGACGTACTGCGTGAAAAAATCGTCAACAAAACCCCAGTCACCCAATAGGCGCCGCTGCCTACAGGAACATCCCCCCCGACGCCTCGATCCGCTGGCCGGTGATCCAGTTGCTGCCATCGGCCAGCAAGCTCGAAATCGCCCCGCCAATATCGTCCGGCAAGCCGACACGGCCCAGGGCGGTATTGTTGGCGACCATCGTATTCAGATCGGTGTTATCGCGCACTGCGCCGCCGCCGAAGTCAGTGGCAATCGCGCCCGGTGCCAGGGTGTTCACGGTAATACCGCGTGGGCCCAGCTCCTTGGCCTGGTAGCGCGACAGCACTTCAATGGCGCCCTTCATCGACGCGTACGCGGCATAGCCCGGCAGGCTGAACCGCGCCAGGCCGCTGGAAATATTGATGATGCGCCCACCATCGCTGATCAGCGGCAGCAGTTTCTGCGTGAGGAAAAACGGCGCCTTCAAGTGGATCGCCACCAACTGGTCGAACTGTGCTTCGGTGGTCTCGGCAAAGCTGGCGTGGGCACCGATCCCGGCGTTGTTGATCAGGAAGTTGAAGTGATCCTGGGCGAAAACCTCCTTGAGCAGCGCGCCGACCTGGGCGACGAAGCCATCGAAGCCTGCGCTTTGGCTGACGTCCAGTTGCAGCATGGCGGCGCGGCCACCCAATGCCTGCACTTGGGCAATCACCGCTTGGGCTTCGGCCGCTGCGCTGTGGTAAGTGCCGATGATGTCTACGCCTTGCGCAGCCAGGTGCAGTGCGGCGCTTTTGCCCAGGCCGCGGCTGGCGCCGGTAATAAGTGCGATTTTACGGGTCATGGTGCAGTCCTCAGGTGGGGTCAGTGGGACTGAGTGTATTTGTCCGGCCATAACGTGATAAACAGGCGGATATCGGAATCACTGGCCGGATAAGGCGAACAATCTCATGAACAAGCTTGAGTTACTGCGCACCTTCGTGCGCGTCACTGAGTTGTCGAGTTTTACCCAGGCCGGCCAGAGCCTGGGCCTGCCGCGCTCTACGGTGTCTGAGCACGTGCAGGCGTTGGAGGAACTGCTCGGTGCGCGGCTGCTGCAACGCACCACACGCAAGGTGCAGGCGACCCAGGATGGTCGTGTGTTGTACGAGCGCAGCAAGGATCTGCTGGCGCATATGGAAGAGCTGGAAGGTTTGTTCCGCCAGGACGAAGCCCAATTGGCCGGGCGCATACGGGTAGACATGCCCAATGTCATGGCGCGGGGCTTGATCCTGCCGAACTTGCCCACATTCATGGCACGCCATCCTCTTATCGACATGGAGATCAGCGGCTCGGATCGCCAGGTGGACCTGATCGCCGAAGGTTTCGACTGTGTTGTGCGCGTCGGGGCCCAGCCCGATCAAACCGTGGTGGCGCGACGGGTGTGCAGCATGCCGATGGTCAACTGCGTGAGCCCGGTGTACCTGCAACGTTATGGCGTGCCGCAGACTCTGGCTGACCTGGCAAATCACCAGTTGGTGCATTACGTACGGCCCCTGGGCGCACGCTCGGCAGGGTTTGAATACATGGTGGGCAACAAGGTGCAACGGTTGCCGATGGCAGGAAGGGTGACCGTCAACAGCACCGATGCGTACCAGTCGGCGTGCCTGGGTGGGTTTGGCATTACCCAGGTGCCCCAACTGGGGATCCGCGATCTATTGGCCAGCGGCGACTTGGTGGCGGTGCTGCCGGATTACCAGGCACCGCCTCTGGACGTGTATTTACTGTACGCCGGCCAGCGGCATTTGCCGCTGCGGGTGCGGGTGTTCATGGACTGGCTGACTGCCACCCTGCAAGCCCATCTTTAACGGCGCGCCGACAACTGCTGCGGCGCCAGGAATGCATCGTGGAAGTAATCGCGGAACGCCTGCATCGCCGGGGTGAATGCGCGCTCGCGGTGCCAGGCCAGGCCGACGCTCATGGGCGTCACCGGGTCGGTCACGGTCAGTGTCTCGATACGCTTGCCTTCCAGGGACCAGGGCCGGTGTACCAGGTCCGACAGGATCGCCACGCCGCTGCCATTGGCAACCATGCTGCGTACCGCCTCTACCGAGCTGGTGCGCAGGCGCACCTTGGGTGTTTGCCCGGCCTGTTCCCAATAGCGCATGGCGCTGTGTTCGGCCTCATCGACGGTCAGCAGGATGTACGGTTCTTGCGCCACATCCGCCAGGCTCACGGCACCGCGTTCGCACAATGGGTGATGGCTGGGCAGCCATAGGCGGCGTTCGGAGTTGAATAGGATTTCAGAGACGATATCCGCGTGGGTGAGGTTGGCGGTGAGCACCACGGCCATGTCGAACTGGCCGTCAAGCAGGCCGTGTTCGATGGCCTGGCGTTCCTGCTCGAACACTTCGATGGTCACGTCCGGATGCCAATGTTCCATGCGCTGCAGATGGTGCGGCAGGAAATAACCCAGCACCGTGTAGCTGGCCGCTACGCGCAATACGCCGCTGGCGCGGTAGTCCGGTAACGGGCTGTTGAGGGCATCATCCACGCTGCGCACAATCACGTAGGCGCGGTTGAGAAAATGCCGCCCGGCGTCAGTGAGGTTCATACCCTGGGCCGAGCGCACGAACAACTGTACGCCAAGCATGGCTTCCAGCTCCTTGATCGCCGTGGTCACCGCCGACTGGGAAATATTCAAGTGAATCGCCGCCTGGGAAATCTGGCCAATTTCCGCAGTGGCGACGAAGTAGCGAACCTGGCGCAAGGTGAGGGACATGGGTGATATCTGATTTTCAGAAGATGGGTCATCTGATAATAGATCTTCCCAAGGGGTCAAGCCCCAGCCTACTTTCCTGGCATCACCTTTGGCGGAGCAACCTCGATGCAGGCAGTGGATTTCAATTCAGACATGGGCGAAGGCTTTGGCCCCTGGACCATCGGCGACGGCGTGGATGCAGAACTGATGGCCTATATCAGCTCGGCCAACATCGCCACCGGCTTTCACGCCGGCGACCCCGGCACCATGCGCCGCACCGTCGAGCGCGCCAGGCAACTGGGGGTGGCCATCGGCGCGCACCCGGGCTTTCGTGACCTGGTGGGTTTCGGTCGTCGGCATATCAATGCACCGGCCCAGGAGTTGGTGGACGACATGCTCTACCAGCTCGGCGCCCTGCGCGAAATTGCTCGTGCCCAAGGCGTCCACTTGCAACATATCAAGCCCCATGGCGCGCTCTACATGCACCTGGCTCGCGATGAAGAAGCCGCACGGCTGCTGGTGCAGAACCTGCAGGTTCTCGAGCCGACGCTGTTGCTGTATTGCATGCCCAACTCGGTGATCTGGCGCATTGCCAAGGAACTGGGCCAGCCTGTGGTACGCGAGTTCTATGCCGACCGTGAGTACGATTTGAGCGGCTCCATCGTCTTTACCCGCCAGGTTCGGGCGCTGGACCCTGCCACTGTCGCAGCGCGTGTCCTGCGTGCCTGTCAGACCGGGCTTGTACGTACCGTGGAAGGCGAAGACCTGTTCATCGAATTCGACTCCATCTGCCTGCACAGCGACACCCCTGGTGCCCTGGAACTTGTGGAAGCGACCCGAGAAGTCTTGGACCGTGCGGGCATCGACGTCAGGCCACCCCAATAAGAACGCCTCATCACTTTTTTGCCTGCCTTTCTACAATGATTCTAAGAGGAACAGACATGGCTGAAATGTCCCCCATCCGCTACAGCTTCGGCGCTGATGAACACCTGTTTGCCGAGGTCAGCGACAGCATGTCCCTGCAGGCCTTTTTCAAGGGCATGGCGGTAACCCGCGCCGTGGAGCGTATGGCACTGGAAGGCGTGCTGGATGTGTGCCTGGCCAATGCATCGTTCCAGATTCGTTTTGACCCCGACCGCATCGCGCCCCATGTACTGCTCGACGCGGTACAAAGCGCCGAGGCCCAGGCCGTGACCGAGCGCACCTTGCACACGCGCATCATCGAAATCCCGGTGCTCTATAACGACCCCTGGACCCACGAAACCCTGATGCGCTTTCGTGACCGCCACCAAGACCCCAGCGGCACTGACCTGGAGTACGCCGCACGCATCAATGGCCTGGCCGACGTGGACGCGTTTATCGCCGCCCACAGTGGCGCACCGTGGTTTGTGTCGATGGTCGGCTTTGTCGCGGGCTTGCCGTTCATGTTCCAAATGGTCGAGCGCGAGCGGCAATTGCAAGTGCCCAAGTACCTGCGGCCACGCACCGACACGCCCAAGTTGACCCTGGGCCATGGCGGCTGCTTTGGGTGTATCTACTCGGTGCGCGGCGCGGGGGGCTACCAGATGTTTGGCGTCACCCCTGCACCGATCTACGACCCGGCCCAGCAACTGGCGTACCTCAAGGAACACATGGTGTTTTTCCGGCCCGGCGATATCGTGCAGTTCAAGCCGATGGACCGTGAGGCTTACGACCTGGCCGTCGCCGAGGTGGAAGCAGGGCGTTTCGATTTGCGCATCCGCCCGGTGGAGTTTTCCCTCGATGCGTTTCTTGACGACCCCATCGGCTATCCGAAAACCCTGCAGGAGGCGCTGGCATGATCAAGGTCCTCAAACCCGGCCTCGCCACCTCCGTGCAGGACCTCGGCCGCGAAGGCTATTACCACCTGGGCATTCCGCCCTCGGGGGCGCTGGACCAGTACGCGCTGAGCGCGGCCAACCACCTGGTGGGTAACCCCGTGGGCGCGGCTGGCCTGGAATGCACGCTGATCGGGCCTGAGCTGGAGTTCCAGCAGGACGCGTTGGTGGCGTTGAGCGGCGCCTTGATGTCGCCGCGCCTGGACGGTGAAGTTGTGCACCAGGACACCGCCTTCGCCGTGCGTGCCGGGCAGGTGCTGCGCTTTGAGTTTCCCAAGGCCGGCGCGCGTACTTACCTCGCCGTTGCCGGAGGCATCGACGTGCCGTTGGTGCTCGGCAGTCGCTCCACTTATACCCTTGGCGCCCTCGGTGGGTTTCACGGGCGGCGCTTGCAGGAGGGTGACCAGTTGCCCATCGGCAAGGCCAGCGGTAATGGACGTGCGGGTAACAGCTTGCCGATGGCGTTGCGTCGTTCGGTGGGCGGCGATGTGACCTTGCGCGTGGTGCCGGGCCTGTATTACGAGCGTTTGACCGACGGGGCGAAAAGCAGTTTTTTTGCCGAACCGTGGACGGTCGGCTCTGAGGCGGATCGCATTGGCTATCGCTTCAAGGGCGGCAGCGCGTTGAGTTTTCAGCCGCGGGAGCAGCCGTTTGGCGCCGGTTCCGACCCATCGAACATCGTCGACAGTTGCTACCCGATTGGCTCGATTCAAGTGCCTGCCGGGCTTGAACCCATTGTGCTGCACCGCGATGCGGTGTCGGGCGGTGGCTACGCGATGATTGGCACGGTGATCAGCGCCGACCTGGATTTGATCGGGCAGATGCAGCCTAACCAGCGGGCGGGGTTTGTGGCGGTGACACTGGAGCAAGCGTTGGAGGCGCGGCGGGTCTACAAGAAGCGCCTGAAGGCGATGGCTGGACTCTTTACACCCTGAAGAAGCACAAAACCAAGGGGGGGCACGCCCTACTACCTGTAGGAGCGAGTTTGCTCGCGAAAAACTCACAGTTGCCGTGTTCATTCAGAAAACACGCGTTATCGTTGGCGTTTTTCGCGAGCGAGCTCGCTCCTACAGAGAGCAAGCCCCCCACATTTTGACCTTCTGTGTGTGTGTCAGAACAGTTGGGTGAACAGCCAGTACAGGCTACCCGACAGTAAAATCGCCGCCGGCAAGGTCAGCACCCACGCCATCAGCAAATTGCGGATGGTCTTCATCTGCAACCCCCCGCCGTTGGCCACCATCGTTCCGGCCACACCCGAAGACAGCACATGGGTTGTCGATACCGGCAGCCCGAACATATCCGCCGCGCCGATGGTCAGCATCGCCACCGTCTCGGCCGACGCGCCCTGGGCGTAAGTCAGGTGGGTCTTGCCGATCTTCTCGCCCACCGTCACCACGATGCGCCGCCAGCCGACCATGGTGCCCAGGCCCAGGGCAATGGCCACGGCGATCTTCACCCACAGCGGGATAAAGCGCGTGGCGTTGTCGATCTGTTGCTTGAACAGTTGCAGCTTGCCTTGGGTATCGGCGTCGAAGTTGCCGACCTTGCCCTTGTCCATCAGGCGAATGGTTTCGCTGGTCAGGTACATGTCGTTACGCACGTTGCCGACGGCTTCGGCCGGTACGGCGGCGAGGGAGCCATAGCTTTTCACTTCTTCGCCGATATGGCCGGTGAGGGCGGCGAGGGCGGGCACCAGTTCCGGCGTGGCTTCCTTGGTGCGCACGTAGGTCGACAAGGTGGCGCGAGAGTCACCCGTTGCCGGCTGCGGTGCTGCTTTGACCAGTGCAACCTGAGTGACTTCCGCGACCGCTGCGAACTGCAGCGACTGGTCGGCCGGCATGGTGCGGTTCAGCGCGTAGGCCATCGGCAAAGTGCCCACCAGGATCAGCATGATCAGGCCCATGCCTTTTTGCCCATCGTTGGAGCCGTGGGCGAACGACACACCAGTGCAGGTGGCGATCAGCATGCCGCGAATCCACCAGGGCGGCGGCGTGTCGCCTTTGGGGGCCTTGTACAGCGCGCGGTTTTTCACGAAGGCGCGCAGGGCCAGTAACAGCAAGGCGGCAAACGCGAAGCCGATCAACGGCGACAACAGCAAGGCATAGCCGATCTTGATCGCCTGGCTCCAATCCACACCGCTGGTGCCGTCACGCCCGTGCATCAGGGCATTGGCCACGCCGACGCCGATGATCGAGCCGATCAGGGTGTGGGACGACGAGGCCGGCAGCCCCAGCCACCAAGTGCCCAGGTTCCACAGGATCGCGGCGATCAGTAAGGCGAAGATCATGGCGAAACCGGCGGAGGAACCCACCTGCAGAATCAGCTCCACCGGCAGCAGGGCAATGATGCCGAACGCCACCGCGCCACTGGAAAGCAACACTCCGAGAAAGTTGAAAAAGCCCGACCACACCACCGCAAACTGCGGCGGCAACGAGTTGGTGTAGATCACCGTCGCCACCGCATTGGCGGTGTCGTGGAAACCGTTGACGAATTCAAAACCCAAGGCGATCAACAGCGCCACGCCGAGCAACAGGAACGGCGTCCAGGTAGTGAGCTGGGCGCCCATTTCGTGCATATCGTGCATCAGGCTGTAAGCGGTGAACAACAGACCCATGGCAAGTACGGCGAAGAACATGATCACCGTCAACAAGCCTGGTTTTGTGTCCAGCCGGGGTTTGGAGGAGGGTGAAGCGTGGGGGGAGGCAGTCAGGGAAGGGGTGGCCATGCCGGAGCATCCAGTGTGAGGAGGATGGCCTTAATGATCATTGCAAAATATTACAGCGATGCTGCGGCAGGTCAGTGTTTTCGGAAATTGAGTGCACCGCCGGTCTACCAAACGCAGAAGAACCAATGTGGGAGGGGGCTTGCTCCCGATGGCGCAGTGTCAGTTAATAAATTATTGACGGACCCACCGCTATCGGGAGCAAGCCCCCTCCCACATTTTGACCGCATTTCAGGTCAGTAGTCTTTGCGTTTTCGGAACGCCCAACGCCCGGCAATCAAGGTAAAAGTCGCGACCAGCGCAACCAATATCCAGAAACCTTCCGGGTCTTGGGACAGCGGCACCCCACCCACATTCATGCCAAAAAAGCCGGCGATGATATTGATCGGC
>Ga0160452_100888_pt1 | contig 11973 bp, 7 predicted proteins | sample HID1971I_E6MG_FD_108230 | JGI IMG/M metagenome (GOLD analysis project Ga0160452, IMG submission 108230) | Enriched millipede-associated microbial communities from UW Madison campus, WI, USA - HID1971I_E6 MG | ecosystem: Host-associated > Arthropoda: Insects > Digestive system > Unclassified ...
CGGAAACACTGCCATGTTCCCGGAAATTACGTGCGGCTATTCTCATTTGAAGAACGACTAAATTCAACTCATTTTTTAAAAACCAACACATACAAAAATATGAAACAATTCCTTCCCGGCAAGTATCCGCGGAAATGCATGTCATTTAAAAGAAAAACGCTGTTAGTTATGAGGTTAACTACTTTCTTATTAATCACGGGTTGCCTGGCGGTACAAGCCTCCGGTTTTGCCCAAAAAGTTACGCTGTCTGCCCGCAATGCGAGCATGGAAAGTGTCTTCACGGACATTAAACAGCAGACTGGCTTTTTCTTTATGTATGACAGCGACCTGCTGAAAAAATCAGGCAATGTAAGCATCAACATACAAAATGGGGAACTGAGCGAAGCGCTTGAACAACTGACCGCAGGAAAGCCGCTGAGCTATAAGATCATCGATAAAACGGTGATTATCTCTGAGGTAAAAGTACGGAGCGGCAATCAGCAGATGCTGGTGAAAGGAACTGTGCGCTCTAAAGAGACCAATGGGAATACCCTACCTCTGCCAGGTGTAGTGGTTACGATCAAAGGCAGCAATCGTGCGGTAAGTACAAACGCAGACGGAGAGTATACTATTCAAGCGCCTGCTGACGCGACACTACTATTTACTATGATTGGCTTTGGAACACAAGAGAGACAGTTGAGTGGAAAAAACGTGATCGACGTGGTGATGACTGAAAGCGTGAGTGATCTTCAGGAAGTAATCGTAACCGCATATGGCACTACAGAAAGAAAAGAAAACCAGATCGGAAGTGCTTTTGTAGTCAAGGCTGAAGATTTTCAACGCAAACCGGTAAACCGTATTGATGAATTGCTGCAAGGAATTGTACCCGGTTTGGAATATGAGGTACAGGATGGTGGCAATACCAGTAGCATCAGGCAGCGTTATCAGACGAGAATACGTGGAGAAGGTTCTTTTGGCGCCTCAAGTGATCCGCTTTGGGTGCTGGATGGTATCCGCCTGAATACTGGAGATGAGACCAATATGATCAGGGGTGTCAATACCAGCATCAGTCCGCTGACTTACCTGGACCCTAATGATATTGAGTCCGTTGTGGTTCTTAAAGATGCTACAGCAACATCCATCTATGGTGCGGATGGCTCTAACGGTGTCATCCTGATTAAGACTAAAAGAGGTGTTTCAGGAAAGAATACTCTCGGTTATGGCTTTAGAACGGGATTAAACCTAATTGGAGAAAACCACTTACAAGTCTTGAATGCAGATCAATATCGTGAACTGTACAGGGAGTCCTACCTGAACAATACAGCACTTGATCCAGCAAAAATGCCCGATTTAGGAACGACCAATACTGACTGGTATGATGTGTTTTTCCGCACAGGTGTTACCACACAGCACAATTTGTCGTTATCTGGCGGTAAAAAAACCCGATATTACATCGGCGGGTCATACTTCAATGAGCGTCCGATCATGATTGCAAATCGCATACAAAGACTCTCTGGTAGGGTCAACCTGGACCGCAGCTTTGGCAAATCGGTCGATGCATTCTTGTTAATGGGTTATTCTTATAACACCAACAATATGTTCAACCCGGCCAGTAACTATTACACCAACCGCCCGATTGACGGTCTTTTTAATCCGGATGGCAGTCCTGTAACAGCGTTCTACAATAAGATGAACGATGCCAACAATAACGATGATCAGCAAAAAACAGATGCGGTGCAAGCCAATGCCGGGGGAACAGTAAGGATTTTACCTGGTCTGGATTTTACCTCGACGAATGGAGTTGATTTCCGTTCCATTAAGGAAGATATATACAGTTCCCAATTTGCTTACAGCAACAGAGGTGAAGGTAAAGCCGTATTTGCTAAAAGCAGAACGGTCAACTGGAATAGTCAGCAACGCCTGAATTATAATAAAACAATACAACAGCATGACTTTTCTGTATTGCTAGGTGCGGAAGCCCGGCAAGACAAAACCAATTCGAGAAACTGGACGGGATACGGATTCGCGGATGATTATATCAGGGATTACAATTACGCAACACGTATTGTGGAGGCCTGGGGCGGATCTGATGCGACCGGTATATCTTACTATGGACAAGGACGGTATACGCTGAGCAATAAATACAGTTTGCTGGGCAGCTTTCGTAATGACGCCAATTCGGACTTTGGCTCGGATGTAAAATGGGCGAAGTTTACTTCTATCGGTGCTTCATGGACCATCAGCAATGAAGATCTCTGGAATATTAAGCAGATCGACCTTGCAAAGTTGAAAATTAGCTATGGTACTAATGGAAACTCGAGAATAGGATCTTACAGATCTAAAGGCGTATATAGCTTTACCTCCGGTTACGTCTATGGCGGTGAACAGGGTGCGGTCATGGTGAGCGGCGAAAATCCCGCGCTTTCCTGGGAGAAGACCTACACGCTGAACACTGGATTGAGCCTGGGCTTATTCAACAGGATATCCTTGGAGTTTGAATTCTACAGAGAGACTACAGAAAACATGTTAGACGGTGTCGACGTGACCCGCACAACGGGCTTTACCGATATTACTCAAAATATCGGGTCAGTCAGAAACAGTGGTGTAGAACTGAACATCGTGAGTGAAAATATATCCAGGAAAGACTTCTCATGGATAACAAAGTTCAATGTATCGCACAACAGAAACAAGATCCTGATGCTGTACAACAACAATACAAGGGTGTTAGACACCAGGCTTCGCCAGGTTGGTCAGGACATAAATACCTGGTACCTGATTCGCTGGGCTGGTGTGGACCCCCGGGACGGCGGACCGCTGTGGTACGATGACAGAGGCAATCTGACCAGGGAATTCAACCTCGCCAACCGGGTTACTGTAGGATCTACCACGCCTGATTTCTTTGGCGGTATGACCAATACCCTGACCTATAAATCCCTGACCCTGTCTGCTTTATTGATCTACAATGTAGGCGGCTACGCATTTAGCAACCTGCAACGTGATTCGGAATCAGATGGACGCAACCTGGCGGCCGATAACCAATCGACCAACTTACTGGACCGCTGGAGGGAGCCGGGCGATCTGAGCAACATCCCGAAAAGCGTACTAGGTGAAAATGCAAATAACGGACGGAATTCAACACGTTTCCTGCATAGCAAGACCAATCTGCGCCTGCAAAACATCAGCTTAAACTACACACTGCCTAAGCAATTGATCCGCAAGATCAGCATGGACAGGGCCAGTGTATATGCCCAGGCAGACAATGTAGGTTTTTGGACACCGTACAATACCCCATCAAACAGGAATGACTTTAAGAACTCGTTCAACCCTTATCCCCGCCCGCTCGTCATATCGCTGGGCCTTAACGTTGGTTTTTAACATAAATGAAGCAAAGAAAGATGAAATTGACAGCATATAAAATAGCCCTTGCAACAGTACTGATCTTCTCTTTAGGGTCATGCAAGAAATTTTTGGAAAGAGAACCGATCAACCAAACGGGAAAAAATACCCTGTTTGAGACTGTCGAAGGGGCCTCTCAGGCCATGACTGGCTCATACAACCGGGTTCTGGATTATTATAAAAATGAATTTGGCCTTTATGGCGATGTGGCATCAGACAATGTCATCCGCGGAGAAAAAACCAATGTAATGTTGCCACAGTTCAACTACCAGAGTGTGCCAGACGAAGATCCACTGGCAGTAGGTCACATCTGGCTGGATATTTTTGAGGCACTCAATAGTGTCAACAATATTCTTGCTGCCCTGCCTGAACTGAAATCTAAATTCCCTGAGGAAGCGGCCAAATTACAAACGATAGAAGGTCAGGCTCTTGTGATCCGCGCATTGTGCCATTTTGATGTGTGCAGAGTGTATGCGCAACCTTACAATTACACGGGTGATGCTTCCCATGTGGGTGTACCGGTATTGTTAAAAACACCAAGTCCAGGTGCTGAAGTGCCCCGCAAAACTGTAAAAGAAGTATATGATCAGATCATTACAGACCTTACAGCGGGAGCTTCATTATTGCGCGAACGTACGCAGCCCGCCCCTATCAGGATTGGCTATCATGCTGCATTGGCATTGTTATCCAGAGTTTATCTTTATAAAGGCGACTGGACACAAAGTTTGAATTATGCCAACATGGTCATCAATTCAAACGCCTATCAGCTGGCAACAACCGCCGCAGAATATAAAGCCTCATTTTTGACTTCTGCGGTAGATGATTTGCCCATCAAAGAAAAAATATTTCAGCTCACCAATATAGGCCTTCCGTTAGGACCGTCAAATGTATATACGGTGTATTCAGATGCGATAGGAAGCCGGTATTATGCCAGTGCAAAATTAAGAAACCTGTACGAGGCTGACGACATTCGTGCGGCACCGATGTATACTGTGCCGGCATCCGGAGAGAACATAGGAAAGTACATCACTAAAAAATATGCGGACGGGACGGTGACCGAGGGTAATGCGCCTTTAATCCAGGTTGTCCGTTTGTCTGAAATGTACCTGAACCGTGCAGAGGCAAAGTGGAACCTGCAGCAATATGAAGAGGCGAAGGAAGATCTGCGCATCATTGCGCAGCGTGCCCACCCTGATCGGACAATCACTATAACGTATAACTCACCGACAGACTTATACCAGCAGATTGCGAATGAGCGCAACCGGGAACTCGCTTTTGAAAACCATCGCTTCTTTGACATCATAAGACGAAAAGAAAACCTGATACGCGGCGTGGACTGCAATGCCTCAGTGTGCAACCTGAGCTACCCTAATAACAAGTTTGTGCTTCCGCTACCTACCAGGGAAATACAAGCAAACAAAGGTCTTACCCAAAACCCGGGATACTAAATGAAAACCATAATGAAAAATATAACTGCTGTACTGCTTTTTACCTCCCTATCTGCTGCGCTGTTTTTGAGCGCTTGTAAGAAGTCAGAATTTGAACCGTTTAATGAGCCTTTTTTCCACATCAATGTGGCAGAGCGCTCCACCTTGGAAGTACTCGACAACCGAAAAGACACAGTGAACTATCCAATCTACTTGAGCGCAGAGTTACAATTTGAACCTGTAGATCTTAACTATGAAGTGAAAGTAGGCAACGGCCTGGTAGAAGGCCGTGACTTTTCTTTGCTGACCACAGGCACAAAAGTGACGTTTCCACCGGGCATCTTTGAGCGTCCTGTTCGCATCGCCTGGTTGGATTCACCCATTGACCCAACAAAAGACAATACGATCACCATACGTCTGCTGAGCAACAGTAAAAACTACACCATCGGCCTGCCAGGCCCTGACGGGTTGCAACGCGAACTGGTGATCACCAAAAAATAAGGATATAGATGAAGAAAATGAGATATGTAATGCTGCTGTTGACACTCATAGCCGGACTGTTTGGCCCTGCCGTGCTGGCACAGCCATTGCCCCAGGATTCGAACCTGGTAAAGGGAACGCTGAAAAACGGCTTTACCTATTACATCTATAAAAACACCAAAGCACCCGGACAATCGGTGCTGAGGCTTTTTGTAAATGCAGGCTCGCTCCAGGAGGAACCCGATCAGCTGGGCCTCGCCCATTTTGTGGAGCATATGGCTTTCAACGGTACCAAACATTATTCGAAGAATGAGGTGATCGAATTCCTGGAATCGAAAGGTGTAAAGTTTGGCGCGGACCTGAATGCACATACCAGCTTTGATGAAACCGTCTATAAGATCAGTATCAACACAAAAGAAGAAAAAAACCTGGAAAAGGCCATCGACATTATGGCCGACTGGGGCTTTGGGGTGACCTTCGACCAGAAGGAAATCGATAAGGAAAGAGGTGTGGTGATTGAAGAATGGCGCAGCAAACAAGGTGCTGACAACCGTCTGCGCACCAGTACATGCCAGTGCTTTTTAATAAATCGCGTTATGCAGAACGCATGCCGATCGGGACTGTAGACATTCTGAAAAACTTTAAAAGGCAGCGTATCGTCGATTTCTATGAGAAATGGTACCGGCCTGACCTGATGTCGATCGCTATCGTAACCGATATAGACCCGCAAAAAGTAGAAAGTTATATTGTTAAGGAATTCAGCCAGTATAAAGCCAAGAGCAAGGCCGAGAGAATCTATTACGACCTTCCGGCACATAAGGATACGCTGTTTTCCATCGTGACCGATAAGGAAGCCAGGGCTGTAGAGCTAAGCGTATTCAACAAGATCGGGTCTTTTAGTGGTGCCAAAACAGAGCAGGACTATAAGGAGCAGCTGATCCGCACATTTTTCAATGCACTGGCGAAGAACCGCTTCAGCAGGGTATCCCAGTTAAATAGCAGCTTTAAATCGGGTAGCTTCTCCGTAGGAAACATGCTCTTGAAGAATGGGATCGTAGCCGGGGGCGTTGGACTTTACCAGGACCAGGTGCAGGCCGGTATTGAACAGTACCTGGCTGAAATGCAGCGCATTTCCCGCTACGGTTTTACCGGGGAGGAAGTAGATAAGTTCAGAAGGGAATACCTGATCGCGGTCAAACGTGGCATGGCATCTGGCGACAAAACACCCGCTGAAGCCTATGCGAATGAGATGCACGATGATTTTTACAATGGCACAGTTATGCTTTCGCGTGCGGACCGGAACAAGCTGACGCTAAAATATGCGCCGGAGATCGACTCCCTGACCCTGCTTAATTTTTTAAAGTCAGTCAATAAAGACGGCAGTACAGTGGTGTTGCTCACCGCACCAGAAAAGGACGCCTCGGTCCTGCCGGACAAAGCAGCATTGAGGCTCTTGTTTGCCAAAGCAGCCGCACAGCAGGTAGGCCCCTGGGTAGACCATACGGATATCCCTAAAAAGTTGCTTGATCAGGAGCCTGTAGCAGGAAAAGTGATCAAACAAGAGTTTCTGATGAGCCCTGGTGTGATGAAGTGGTCTTTATCCAACGGTACAACCGTATACCTGAAGCAGACCTTTGAGAAGAGAAACTACATCTCTCTATCAGGGTTTAGGGCCGGAGGCATTTATGCGATAGATTCCAGCAGGTATGTAGCTGCACAGTTTGTGAAGCCCGTAACCGGACTCAGCGGCGCCGGCCAGTTTAGCCGCACTGCATTGACCCAGTTCCTGAGCGGCAACACCGCCTCGGCCTCCCTCGCACTTTCCAATACCCGCGAAGGGGTGGTCAGCAGCGCAGACTGGAAAGATGCGGAAACCATGTTTCAGCTGATCTATCTGAAATGGATGTTTCCAAACACAGACTCCGTGACTTTTGAGCAAGCCAAGCGCAAGATGCTGGAATCGCTGGAAAACAGCAAGCAATCACCGGCCTACGCCTACAATAAAGCCATATCAGAACAGCTGAAAGGCGACGACGACTATGCTTCTGACATGACGGTAGAACGGGTGAACAAGGAGTTGAACATAGAGGATATCATCCCGGTATTTAAAAGCCGCTTCGGTTCTGCTAAGGATTTTCAATTCGTCATTGTGGGCGGGTTTAACATCGACAGCATCCAACCCCTGGTTGAAAAATATATTGGCGGACTACCAGCAGGCGACTACGAGAAAAAGTTTAGCTATAAGGGGCCGGTGTCTGACGCCAAAGCAAAAGGTATCCTGGTCTATGCAGGAGCGGCACCTAAAAGCACGGTCAACCTGTTCTATCAAAGCAACAAAGTGACTTACGACTATCCTGAAATACTGATCCAGACGCTCTTGCAGGAGGTACTGAAAGTGAAGCTGAGACTGAACCTCAGGGAAGAGAACTCTGGCGTATACGGGGTATCGGTAGCGGTATCTTCGACCAGTATCCCTTCTCCGCTGATCCGCTCAAGAATATCTTTCAGCTGCGCACCAGAGTCGGCAGAATTCCTGATCAAACAAGCCGAGCTGGAGATCAATAAAGTGGCCAAAGACCCGAATTACTTTAAGAGCGACCTGGTCAATATCAAAGTCCAGCAGATCGATGGATATAAGAAACAGACCGGCAAGAACTTATTCTGGAGTTCATCACTTAGAAATCAGTTTTACTATGGCTTTAAAGACTACAGCTATTTTCATGATTTCGAGAATATGATCAAAAACATAACCCCAGCGATGGTCGCTGCCTATGCAAAAAAATATATGGTGGATATACCTGTGATCAAAGCAGTATTGATGCCCGAAAACTTTAAGACATTAAACTAATTGTTATGAAGACTATACAAAATATCACATCGCTGTTTTTGCTGATCATATTGGCAACAGCTGCCGGATGTAAAAAAGATCCGGTGATGTACAGCAAAGGGATTGAATCTTTTAAATTCACAGTTAAAAACGAACAGGGTGCAGAGGTCGATTACATCGGGACCATCGCTGACAATCAGATCACGGTCGTATTGCCAACAGAAGTAGATGTAACCACCCTGAAAGCAGATTTTACCACAGAAAATCCACGTACCATTGTGCAGGTGAACAAAGAAGTGCAGGAGCCTGGTATTTCCATTCAGGATTTCAGTAAACCTGTGCGGTACCAAATCAAGGCCGAAGACAGGACCACCCGCACTTATGATGTGTTGGTGGAAAAGAAAATCGCCCTGAAATCTTTTGGCTTTTACATGGCAGACAACCCGGGCTTAACGGAAAACTACACCGGTATAATCAGAGGGATGGATGTCATCGTCAGAGTACCGGAATCTGTGAATCAGACTGCTTTAGTGGCACGGTTCGAGACCACCACCGGAGCTTCTTTAAAAATCGGTGATATAGCTCAGCAGAGCAATGTTACGGTCAATGACTTTAGCACGACGCTGACATATACACTCAATGAAGGCAGCCTCAGTGCACCTGTGCAATATACAGTCAATCTGACCTTCCTGGGCAGGCAATGGGTATTGTTTGGTGACAACCTGACTATTACAACTGCTGCTGCTTTAAAATTGGCCGTTAACCCTCTTGACAATCAGCCGTATTTCGTTTACCAGCGTTCGGGTAAAGATGAGGCCGATGTGACCCTGCCAAACGACAACAAACTGGTGTCCGTAATGGGATATACCGGAACTGCGTGGGAGCATGTTGGATCTGCTACAGGAGTTTCTGACTTCCGGGCGGATGCGACAGGCATTGCTTTTGACAGTCAGGGTACGCCTTTTATTTCTTACAAAGACTATGTGGCGGGGGATCAGACACAGCGGGCCACGGTATTGAAGTATACAGAAGCCGGCTGGACAGCAGTAGGCCCTAAACGCTTCTCTCCGGTCAGGTCAGATTATCTTTCCATGACGATAGGCGCAAACGATGTTCCTTTTGTAGCGATGTCCAAAACAGGAACCGATGCGACAGGTGTTCCGGCAAGGGGTTTATATGTCATGAACTTTTCAAATAGCCAGTGGAACAATATCACCCCTGCAGGCGGAATCACGATCTTCTATGATCAGTTGATCACCGGACTGGACGGAAAAGTATATCTGGGTATTATGGACAGGAGTACTGGTGTGAACAAGCCGTCGATGTTCGTATACAACAACAACGCATGGTCTGCCGTTGGCCCGACATCCTTTACAGCTCCCGACGGCATTGTCGGTTTCCAGGCGGTAAGCGTCGCGGTAGACAGGGAAGGCGAAGCGTACCTGGCTTATCAGGTGGCACCGAGCACTGGCAGGATGAACCATGTGATGAAATACAACAAGGCAACCAATACCTGGCAGGAGCTGGGCAACGCGGTACCAAGTGGAGGCGAAAGTAATAAATTGGCCATTGCTGTAGATCAGGACGGGCAATTGTATTTTGCCTGGGCCAATGCTTCATCACTGATGTTTAAAACCTTCAACAAAGCAACGAACAACTGGAATACGGAGAGACGAGTGATCAGCGAGAGAGTAACTGAATTTGACATGCAGGTTGCCCCTAACGGGACTGTATACATTGTAGCAAGTATTCCAGTCACAGGTAAGAATGGTAAGACGGTAGTATATAAGTATGCGAAATAAATTAAAGCACGTCAGTTGCTTAATGACATTTGGGCTGCTCGCGTTCACAGCGGGCGCCCAAACTTCAGCTTCGGGATATGTGTACCTGGATGCCAACGGCAATGGAAAGAAAGAGGCCAAAGAAAAAGGCCTGGCAAATATTTCGGTGACCAACGGTCAGGAAGTAGTTCGGACTGACGCTGGCGGCCGTTACACTTTGCCAGTTGGGCAGGACAACATTATCAGTGTGATCAAGCCTACGGGCTATCAGGTGCCTTTAAATGCGGACAACCTGCCGCAATACTATTACATCCACAAACCGCAGGGATCGCCAGTCTTAAAATATAAAGGGGTGGCTCCTACTGGTCCGCTTCCTAAGTCCATAGATTTCGCGCTTCGGCCGGTGAAGGAAAAGGATGATTTTGCAGCCTTAGTATTTGGCGACCCACAGGTATATTCGCTGGAGCAGGTGGATTATTTTGTCCGTGGCGTGGTCAAAGAAGTAGAAGGCATTAAAAATGTAGCCTTCGGCATCAGCATGGGCGATGAGGTAGGTGATAAGCTTGATCTTTTTCCTGCCTATACCGCAGCGGTAAAACGTGTGGGCATCCCATGGTACAATATGATGGGCAACCACGACCTGGATATGGATGCCACGACAGACTCGCTTTCTGACGAGTCTTTTGAGGCGCATTTCGGACCTACAACTTATGCCTTTAATTATGGAAAAGTGCATTTTGTGGTGCTGGATGACGTCTTGTATCCTGATCCGCGTGACGGCCGTGGTTATTTCGGCGGACTCAGGGAAGATCAGTTGAAGTTTGTGGAAAATGACCTGAAGCATGTCCCAAAGGATTACCTGATCGTCATGACTATGCACATTCCACTGAGTGAGCCCACATTTTTATTCAGTCCTGAAACCAGGGCAAGACTGTTCGCCATGCTGAAGGATTTCCCGAATACGCTTTCCATATCGGCACATACACATATGCAACGCCAGGATTTCTACGTAAAGGGCACAGAGTGGCTGCAGGACAAACCGCACCACCATTTTAATATCGGGACAGCCTCGGGTGATTTTTATTCTGGCCTGAGCGATAAAGAAGGTATTCCGTTATCGACCATGAGGGACGGCACACCGAAGGGTTATGGCTATATTCACTTTAAGGGAAACCAATATGTGATCGACTATAAAGTAGCGGGAAGAGCGGCTGATGTGCAGATGGAGATCTCTGCCCCGGAAAGGCTGAAAAAGAACAGCGATACACTGGCACAGGTGTATGTAAATTTCTTTACCGGCAGTAAAAATGATCAGGGCATGTATAGAATAGATGAAGGTGAATGGCAGCCGCTACAGCATACTTTTGAGTTTGACCCGGTCTATCTGGCCGAGGTAGCGACCTGGAAAAGCATTACCGATAAGACCAAAAAAGCCAGGCGCCCTTCTAACCCGGCAAAGAGCACCCACTTATGGAAAGGCCCTTTATCTACAAAATTGCCGGCCGGGAAGCACAGCATTGAGGTAAAGTTCGCCGATATGTTTGGCCGCCAGTTTATACAAAAAAGCAGCTACCTGATTGAGGAGTAACTATGCTCCTTGTCATCCTGACGCAGAGTAAAAAGGAAAGCCCCGGAGTAATACATACTTCGGGGCTTTCCTTTTTTATAACTTATTCATTGGCTACCATTTTCTGATCATATAACGAATTATAAAAACGAATACGAAAATCAGGAAACAGGCGCCAAGTGCTTGCCAAAAGATAAGAAATGGTTCTGGCGCGTTAAGTTCCATTATGCTTTTTTGAAGCGCTCTGCTACAGCATCCCAGTTCACTACATTCCAGAATGCAGCAATATAATCCGGACGTCTGTTTTGATATTTTAAATAGTAAGCATGCTCCCATACGTCCATACCTAAGATTGGCGTACCTTTTACTTCAGCAACATCCATTAATGGATTGTCCTGATTAGGTGTAGAGGAAACAACGAGTTTTTTGTCGGCACCAACGCTCAACCAAGCCCATCCTGAACCGAAACGGGTAGCACCAGCTTCCGCAAATTTAGTTTTGAAGTCAGCAAATGAA
>Ga0160452_100889_pt1 | contig 11972 bp, 10 predicted proteins | sample HID1971I_E6MG_FD_108230 | JGI IMG/M metagenome (GOLD analysis project Ga0160452, IMG submission 108230) | Enriched millipede-associated microbial communities from UW Madison campus, WI, USA - HID1971I_E6 MG | ecosystem: Host-associated > Arthropoda: Insects > Digestive system > Unclassified ...
TCAAGCGCTCTCCTTGACCGCTTCTCTTACACCTGAGATTCTTTCAGCAAGCAAAAGGGATTCATAGTCTTTCATGGTGCCTCTACCCACGAAGTAGAGCGAAGAGCCCTTTTTTATTCACTAGCTCCGCTTATACGCGGGGCTTTTTATATTGGGGACAACCTAGAAAAAACAATGGCTCCACGTCACAAAAATTATTTTGATTTCATGGTTTTTTAATCTTCTTTTAAGGTACAATGTGCATGATAGAGACAACGAAACAAATAAATGCAACTTTCTTAATGACAGCGGTTTTTTCGCTGAGAGGAATAGGAATCATTAACACCATGCTACGGGAGGTAAAGCAGCGATGGAAGACAACAATAACAAAAAGTCGTATGATGATTTTTTTCGTGGCGGCCGCCCCGAGGGCGAGCGCGACGAGCAACGGGATCCGGAGCGCGCAGATTCGTCCGGTCCGACGGCTGACCGGACGGAGCAAAAACCATCCTACTACTACTCCTATGGTCCGTTCAAGGCTGGAGATGCAGGAGCTCCACAGCAGAACGGCGCGTATGGTCAGCAGGAAGAAGGGCGCAGACCTGTCGAGGCGGGCGCCTCGCATCAGACCGACGTCCAGATTACGCCGCCAATGCGACCGCGCCCCTATGCGCCGGTAACCTCGACGCCGCCGGGCAAAAACGGCTGGCAGGTCAAGGAGAAGCGCGGGACGTCGTTCCGAGCGATGTTCGCTTCCTTCCTGGCGGGAGTGCTCGTCGTAGGCACGCTGATGGGACTGGCCGATTACAACAACTGGTTTACCAGCAATGGTCTATTGCCAGCCAATTCGAAGGCGCAGACGACCGGAGCGTCTGGCGAGAGCACGGCATCCGCTCCTGTCTCCAGTGCGCTCGATACGGCCAGACCGAACAATATCGCCCAGATCTTCGAACAGGCGTCTCCGGCTGTTGTCAAGATCGAGACTTATACGAATATGAATAGCAATCAAGGCGGACGCAATCTCGATCCGTTCTGGCAGTTTTTTGGAGGACAGCCTGCGCCTAATAACGGCGGCGGCGACAGCACCGTACCGACAGGCGTTGGCTCTGGCTTTATCTTCGAAGAGGAGGGTTACATCCTGACTAACGAGCATGTCGTCGGGGATGCCTCCAAGATCGAAGTGACGCTGCAGGGCTATCCGAAAAAGTTCGAGGCCGAGAAGCTTGGCTCCAGCTATGATCTGGACTTGGCCGTTTTGAAGATTACTGGCGAGGAGTCGTTCCCGACCTTGCCGCTCGGCGACTCGAGCGCGATCAATATCGGCGACTGGGTGGTCGCGATCGGCAATCCGCACGGCTTCGACCATACGATTACCGTCGGCGTGTTGAGCGCCAAGGAGCGGCCGATCAATATTCCTGACTCGCAGGGCGTTCGTCAATACGAGCATCTGCTACAGACCGATGCATCGATCAATCCCGGCAACTCGGGCGGTCCGCTGCTCAACACAAGCGGCGAGGTGATCGGCATCAATACCGCGGTCAGTACAGATGCGCAAGGCATCGGCTTCGCCATCCCGACTAGCACGATCAAGGAAGTTGTGGAGACGCTGAAGAGCAACCAGGAGATTCCGAAGGAGCCGATCCCGTTCATCGGCGCTGAGCTGCGGAATGTGACCGATGACTTCGCCAAGGAGCTCGGACTGGATGAAGCAAAGGGCGCGCTCGTCAACCGCGTCTACTACAGATCTCCGGCGTACCAAGGCGATCTGCGACAGTATGACGTTATTACCGGCATCGGTGGGGATAAGGTTGATACGATGGAAGCACTCATCGAGCAGATCCAGAGCCGCAAGGTCGGCGAGGAGATTACGCTGAATGTGATGCGCGACGGGCGTGCGTTGGAGCTGAAGGTTGTGCTCGGCGACCGCAACGAATTCGAGCAAAATACGCAATAAGCCTCACCATGGAGCGCAGGCGGCCGACGGCCGGCCTGCGCTCTTGTCTTGTCAAGCCACAGCAGCCGGAACAGATGAATCGTATGTTAATCCTTGCTATAATGAGAGTTAGACGGGAGAAACGCAGGATAGAGGAAAGGGGATACGCGAGTGAGACCACATATTATCGTCGTCGACGACGATGAGAAGATTACTTCGCTGCTTAGACGCAGCCTGGCCTTCGAGGGCTATGAAGTGACAACGGCGAGCAATGGCCTGGAGGGCCTGAAGACGATGCTGTCGCATGATCCGGATCTGCTCGTGCTCGATGTGATGATGCCGCAGGTGGACGGCTGGGAGGTGTGCCGGCGCGTGCGTGAGAGCGGCAGCGCGGTGCCGATCCTGATGCTGACCGCAAAGGACGATATCCAGGACCGGGTGCGGGGGCTTGACCTTGGCGCAGACGATTATCTGGTGAAGCCATTCGCGCTCGAGGAGCTGCTCGCCCGAGTGCGAGCGTTGCTGCGCCGCAAGCCGGACAAGCTGGAAGAGCCGGGCAGCCGGCTTTATTTCGACGATCTGATCCTCGATCTCGACTCGCGCGAGGCGATCCGCTCCGGGCGCAGCGTCGAGCTGACGGCCAAGGAGTTCGACCTGCTGCATCTGTTTATGCAAAATCCGCGACGCGTCCTGACGCGCGAGACGATTATGGAGCGGATCTGGGGGTATGACTTCAGCGGCGAGTCCAACGTCCTCGAGGTGTATATCGCCATGCTGCGGCAGAAGACTGAGGATGGCGGCGCCAAGCGGCTGATCCAGACCGTGCGAGGCACGGGCTACGTGTTGAAAGGAGAAGGAGGCTAGGTCCATGTCCATCCGGTTGCGGCTGACGTTATGGTATTCCGGATTGCTGGCGATCACCTTGCTGGTGTTCGGCGTTTCGATATACCTTTTCGTCAATTACTATACGTACGATGGCTTGAAGAGCCGGATGATTCAGCAAGCCAATACGATTTACATTGAGCCGAGCTACGATTTTATCGAGAAATTCAAGCTGAATATTAGCCAGCGCTCGACGATTCAGTTGAACGAATATTTCATCCAGGTGGTTAATTATACGAACCCGGCACAAAGCTTCCGCACGAGGAATCTGCTCGAGAGCATCACATTCCCTTACCCCGAGCCGACGAGCATCCAAAATCGGGAGGGCGTGTTCCGCACAATCCGGCTGGAGAACTTCCCATTCCTTGTCTATGAGTACCCACTTATCCTGCGCGACGGTACGCTCGTCGGCCTGCTCCAGGTAGCGGCAATGACGGAGCGAGAGGAGACGCTGCTGCGCAACGTGCAGACGATCCTCACGCTCTCGTCGTTGTTCCTGCTGCTGGCCGCCTTTACGACGGGACTGTTCCTGGCGAGGAAGGCGCTCAAGCCGATCGACAATGTCATCCGGGCAGCCGCTCAGATCGAGAATGGCTCGAGCCTGTCTCTGCGCATACCTAGAGAAGGGCCCAATGACGAGATGGGACGACTGACCGATACGCTGAACGGCATGCTCGAGCGGCTGGAGATTACCTACAATGAGCTGGACGGCGCGTACAAGACGCAGCGACGCTTCGTCAGCGATGCTTCGCATGAGCTGCGGACGCCGCTGACGACGATCCGCGGCAACATCGATCTGCTCGAGAAGATGTGGGCGCCGCAGCTGCAAGCGCCTGGGGATGCGCGAGAGTCTTATATCCACATTGACGCGGAACGCGCAGCCTTGTCCATGGAAGCGATGCGCGATATCTCTGATGAAGCGAAGCGGATGTCGCGGCTCGTCAGCGACTTGCTGTCGCTTGCGCGCGCGGATGCCGGATACCAGATGGACAAGACGGATGTCGCCCTGCTGCCGGTCGTGGAGGAGGTGGCGCGACGCGCCCAGTTGCTGCCGCGTACGGTCGAGCTGCGCCTTGACGAAAGTCTCTCGACCTTTGCGGACATCCATGTCCATGGCAATGAAGATTATTTGCGTCAGCTGATCTTCATCTTCATCGAAAATGCATTCAAGTATACGCCGGAGGGCTATGTCGAGCTGCAGGCGATCCGCGTCAGCGATCAGGCCGGTCTAATCGTCAAGGATACCGGTATCGGGCTGGACAAAGAAGAGGTGCCGCATATCTTCGAACGGTTCTACCGGGCAGATGAGTCGCGCGGCAAGACGGCCGGCACAGGCCTCGGGCTGTCGATCGCCAAGTGGATCATCGATGAGCATGGCGGATCGATCGAGGTGAAGACGCGGCTCGGCGAAGGCACGACGTTCGTCATCTGGCTGCCGATCGCCTATGCAGGACCGCCGGGTTCCGATATAATAGAAGATAGCGGCCGGGAGCAGGATTAACCGGTCAGAAAGCAGGTGCAATTACAATGAAGGTACTAAAGATATCGCCTAGAGGTTATTGCTACGGTGTCGTCGATGCCATGGTGCTGGCTATGCAGACGGCCAAAAACCTGGATTTGCCGCGACCGATTTATATTTTGGGCATGATCGTCCACAACAAGCATGTCACGGAATCCTTCGATCAAGAGGGGATCATCACGCTCGACGGGGAGAACCGGCTGGAGATCCTCGAGCAGGTCGAGAAGGGTACGGTCATCTTTACGGCGCATGGCGTCTCGCCTGAGGTGCGCGAGCGCGCACGGGCGAAGGGGCTGACGATCGTCGACGCGACCTGTCCCGATGTCACCCGCACGCATGATCTGATCCGCGAGAAGACCGCAGAGGGCTACGAGATCCTGTATCTTGGCAAGCGCGGCCATCCCGAGCCGGAGGGCGCGATCGGCGTCGCGCCGGAGCGCGTCCATCTGGTCGAGCGTCTGGAGGATGTCGAGCAGCTGCAGCTGACGACAGACCGGATCATCATCACGAACCAGACGACGATGTCCCAGTGGGATGTCAAGCATCTGATCAAGCGGCTGCTGGAGGTATTCCCGACAGCCGAGGTCCACAATGAAATCTGCCTTGCTACCCAGGTCCGTCAAGAGGCGGTCGCAGAGCAGGTGAGCGAGGCCCAGCTGTGCATCGTCGTCGGCGACCCGCGCAGCAACAACTCAAATCGACTGGCCCAAGTGTCCGAAGAGATCGGCGGCGTCACCGCGTACCGCATCTCCGACCTGAGCGAGCTGAAGCGCGAGTGGCTGGAGGGCATCGAGATCGTCGCGGTCACCTCCGGCGCGTCGACGCCGACGCCGATTACGAAGGAGGTCATCAGCTACCTGGAGCAATACGATCCGAATGATTCGGAGACCTGGGAGCTGAAGCGGACGATCAATATGAGCAAGCTGCTGCCCAAGATTCGCGAGAAGTCGAACGCCTGACTCGGCAGGTGGCAGTCGACTCCCCTCAAAACAATGCCTACGGTCACGGGATCGATCTTCCGATCGCTGTTGTCCCCAGATTTCTGATTTTCCAGCCCTTTAGCGGTTGAAATCCGGGGACTCAACGCTTTCTGCAAGAAAGCGACATCGTAAGCATAAGCTTCGCTTCTACAGATTCGATTCCGTGCCTCTTCGGCCTTTTGAGGGCAGTCCGAAAGCACCGCCAAGCCTTCCCGCCTCTGTCGCAACAAAACAGAGGTTGACGGGGGGCTTTTTTTCTTGTATATTTACTTTATCGATTAAAAGCATAAAAGCACCAAAGCTTAAAAGCGGATAAGCGTTGAAGCGAGAAAAGGAGAGATAAACATGATCGTCATCACAAACAAAAACGTATCGGAACAAAGAATCGGTGAAATCGTTGACTATATCGAAAAAACAGGCGTCAAGGCTCACGTATCGCGAGGCGAGGATCGCACGGTCGTCGGCATCATCGGCCAGGCAGAGCCGACGCTGGCGGAGCATCTGCGGCAGATGAAGGATGTGGAGAACGTCATCAAAATCTCCAAATCCTACAAGCTGGCGAGCCGCGACTTCCATCCTGATGATACGATCATCGAGATCAAGGGCGTCAAGATCGGCGGCGAGCATATGGTCGTCATGGGCGGGCCGTGCGCGGTCGAGACGCCGGAGCAGATCGACGAGATCGCGCGTCTGGTCAAGGCCGCAGGCGGTCAGGTGCTGCGCGGCGGCGCGTTCAAGCCGCGCACCGGGCCGTACAGCTTCCAGGGTGTCGGCGTCGAAGGGCTGGCGATGATGGCCGAGGCAGGCAAAAAGCATGGCCTGCTGACGATCACTGAGGTGATGACGCCCGAATACGTCGATGTGTGCGCCGAGTACGCCGATATCCTGCAGGTGGGCACGCGCAACATGCAGAACTTCGATCTGCTGCGCAAGCTTGGCACGATTCAGACGCCGGTCCTGCTGAAGCGCGGCTTCAGCGCCACCTACGATGAATTCCTGAATGCGGCGGAGTACATCCTCGCAGGCGGAAATCCGAACGTTATGCTGTGCGAGCGCGGCATCCGCACCTTCGAGCAATACACGCGCAATACGCTCGATCTGACAGCGATCCCGGTCCTCCAGCAGCTGAGCCATCTGCCGGTCATCTCCGATCCTAGCCATGGCACAGGTCGCCGCGAGCTGGTCGAGCCGATGTCCAAGGCGTCGGTGGCAGCCGGGGCCAATGGCCTTATCATCGAGATGCATACCGACCCGGACAATTCGATGACCGGCGACGGCGTTCAGTCGCTGTTCCCGGACCAGTTTGCCGCATTGCTCAAGGATCTTGAGAAGCTGGGCGAGCTGGTAGGACGGCGCTTCGACACCGAGAAGGCGCCTGCCGAAGCTTTTGCTACCTGGAAAAAATAGAAATAGCTCACATGATGTCGTCCAGACCATCCCACCAGATGGTCTGGACGATTTTTTATGCTTTGTAAAAGATGATTTTGCCAAACCTGAACATTCGGCTTGACGGAAATGTGAACAAAAGATAAAAAGTGTGAGGATAGCTTACACATACTCAAAAAATACCTGACATAAGTATTGACGGTGTGAAACGCTCGTTTTATAATTACGACAGAGTTTAAAGCGAAAGTTGAACAATAACCGTGTTAACCTAAGTTAACGTTCGGAAATGGAGGAAATATCAGATGTCAGCTCAAAAAGTGTTGGACCTGTTGAAAGAAAACAGCATTCAGTTCGTGGATTTCCGTTTCGTCGACCTTTCCGGTCGCGCGCATCACATTACATTGCCCGCTTCCGAGGTGGAAGAGGATACTTTTGAGGTAGGCGTAGCCTTCGACGGCTCTTCGATCCCTGGCTTCCGTGGTATTGAAGAATCCGACATGGTCATGATGCCGGATACCGAGAGCGTCTATATCGACCCGTTCACTGATCATCCGACATTAAACGTGATGTGCAACATCCACACGCCAGAAGGCGATCGTTATGACCGCGACCCGCGCGGCATCGCCAACAAGGCTGAAGAGTATCTGAAGTCTGCCGGAGTCGGCACAGACGCATTCTTCGCGCCGGAGTCGGAGTTCTTCATCTTTGACGACGTGCGTTACGAGAGCTCGATGAACACTTCCTTCTATGCTGTAGATTCCGAAGAAGCGGCATGGAACACTGGCCGCAAGGAAGAAGGCGGCAACCTGGGCTTCAAAGTTGGCGTCAAAGGCGGCTATGTGCCGGTCGCGCCAATGGACACGCAGCAAGACATCCGCAGCGAAATGGTCCGCTTGATGCAAGAAGCTGGTCTGCGCGTAGAGCGTCATCACCACGACGTGGCGACAGCTGGCCAAGGCGAGATCAACTTCCGTTTTGACACGCTGACCAAAACAGCCGACAACCTTCTCAAATACAAATACATCGTGCATAACGTAGCGCGCCAATATGGCAAAGTCGCAACCTTCATGCCTAAGCCAATGTTCGGTGACAATGGCAGCGGAATGCACGTCCACACTTCCATCTTCAACGACGGCGAGCCTTTGTTCTACGAAAAAGGCGCCTATGCTAATCTGAGCGAGCTCGCAATGAACTACATCGGCGGTATTCTGTACCACGCGCCTGCTCTGATCGCACTCACGAACCCAAGCACCAACTCCTTCAAACGTCTTGTGCCTGGCTATGAAGCGCCAGTGAACCTGGTCTTCTCCAAAGGCAACCGTTCCGCTGCAGTTCGTATTCCGATCGCTGCGGTTACGCCAAAAGGCTGTCGCATCGAGTTCCGTACGCCGGACTCCACAGCTAATCCATACCTGGCATTCGCAGCTATGCTGATGGCTGGTCTGGACGGCATCAAGCGCAAGCTCGATCCGAAGGAACTGGGCTACGGTCCATTCGACAAAAACATCTATGAGCTCTCCGATGAAGAGAAAAGCGAAATCCGCAGCGTGCCTGCAACGCTCGACGAAGCGCTGGACGCTCTGGAAGCTGACTCCGAATTCTTGACCGAAGGCGGCGTATTCTCGCCAGACTTCATCGCTAACTACGTCGCATTCAAGCGCGACGAAGCCAAAGCGGTATCGATCCGTGTTCATCCGCACGAGTACAGCCTCTACTTCGGCTGCTAATCGCACTTATCCTCTATATGACAGGGAAAGCGACTCCTGACGACGGGAGTCGCTTTTTCTCGTTTTCGGGTCGAGGCTGGGGGCTTCTTGCGCGGTTAGGACTTGATGCCCGGGGCCAAACTTGCTATGATTATCGATAGTGTACATAGCTACTATATATAGAGGAAGATAGAGGTGGAGAACGGTGACCAAACGGGCGTTTAATTTTAATGCAGGGCCGGCTGCGCTGCCGCTTGAAGTACTGGAGCGTGCGCAACAGCAATTTGTAGATTATGAGGGTGCGGGCATGTCGATCATGGAGATGTCCCATCGGAGCGCGGCATACGAGCAAGTCAACAACGACGCGCAGACTCTGCTGCGCCGGTTGTACGGGATTCCCGACAATTATCATGTGCTCTTCCTGCAGGGCGGGGCCAGCACGCAGTTCGCGATGGTGCCGATGAATCTGCTCCAGCCGGGTCGTGCAGGCGCTTATGTGATGACGGGCAGTTGGTCCAAAAAAGCGTTAAAAGAAGCGCAATTATTCGGAGAAACCGCAATCGCTGCTTCGTCGGAGAGCGACAAATACACCCGAATTCCTAGCTTAAGCGACATCGAGGTGCCGGCAGAAGCCGCCTATCTGCACATCACTTCCAACGAGACGATCGAGGGCACTCAATTCGGCGCATATCCCAATGTTGCCGATCATGCGACATTGATCGCGGATATGTCGAGCGATATCCTGTCGCGTCCTGTCGACGTTAGCCAGTTCGGTCTGATCTATGCTGGCGCGCAGAAAAACCTCGGCCCTTCGGGCGTGACGCTCGTCATCATCCGTGACGATCTAGCCGCCGAAAGTCCGAAGCATCTGCCTGCGATGCTGCGTTATGATACGCATATCAAAGCGAACTCGCTCTACAACACGCCGCCATCGTTCTCTGTCTATATGGTCAAGCTGATGCTGGAGTGGATCGAGGCGCGTGGCGGCGTCGCCCAGATCGAGCAGTACAACCGCGACAAAACGAAGCTGATCTATGATGCCATCGACCAGAGCGGCGGCTTTTACAGCGGCGTGGCGCAGGCGGCGAGTCGCTCGACGATGAACATTACGTTCCGTATCCATGATGCGGAGCTGGAGAAACGGTTTATCAAGGAATCGGAAGCGCAAGGCTTCGTCGGCTTGAAGGGGCATCGCGATGTAGGCGGTCTTCGCGCATCGACGTACAATGCCGTGCCGATGGAGAGCTGCCGGGCGCTCGCAGAATTTATGAAAGCATTCCAAGCCTCGAACGGCTAGGACGGACCGGACGAGCATCAAAAAAGCCTTCTGCCGCGTCATTGCAGCGGCAGAAGGCTCTTTGGCGTGAGCTGTCAGGAGGAGCCTTGCTTGGGGTTGCTGTCGGCTAGCCGGAGGAATCCTTTACCTGGGGACCGGTCAGTTTGTATCCGACATTGCGTACCGTCATAATATACTCGGGGGAACGAGCGTTTTTTTCGATCTTGTCCCTCAGATGGCTGATGTGGACATCAACGATGCGGGTGTCGCCTAGGAAGTGATAATCCCATACGCCATGCAGCAGCTGCTGTCTACTCAGCACCTTGCCCCGATGACTGCAGAGGAAGAGCAGCAGCTCGAACTCCTTGGGCGTCAGCTCGACCAATTGGCCATCGAGGCGCACCTCGCGCTGCTCGCTGTTGACCCGCAGACGGCCAAATTCATAGGTCTGTCCTTCGCCTGCCGAGGGCAAGGACTGAACTCTGCGGAAGATCGCCTGGATTCGCGAGATCAGCTCCTGGGGGCTGAACGGCTTGGTCATATAATCATCGGCGCCATTGTCAAGACCGGCGATTTTGTCCGTCACATCCTGCAAGGCGGTGAGCATGACGATCGGCACGGCGTTTTGTTGCTTGCGTAGCTCGCGGCAGACCTGGATGCCGTCCATCTTGGGCAGCATCAGATCGAGTACGATCAGGTCGGGGCGGTACGGCTTCAGTGTATCGAACACCGCTTCTCCATCCTCTACACAACGGACATCGAAGCCGGCTAGCTTAAGGTTAAATTCGATCAACATCGAGATCGAAGGCTCGTCATCGACGACCAGGATTTTCTTTTTCATCGCTTAAGCTCCTTTTTTCGGCTTATGTGATCCCATTATGACATGCGAGATTATGCGGCAAGTTAAGCAAACGTTATCCGAATGTAAAATCTGTTGACGAATAGATGGGGGTATGGATATGGCATTGCATATCGTGCTGGTGGAGCCGGAGATACCTGCCAATACTGGAAATATCGCCCGCACCTGCGCGGCGACAGGAGCGCATCTGCATCTTGTCCGCCCGCTCGGTTTTCGCACCGATGACCGGACGTTGAAGCGAGCGGGACTGGACTACTGGCACGCAGTTCAGGTGTCGTATTACGACAGCTTTCAAGAGGTGAAGGAACGCTTTCCGGAGGGACGGTTTTTCTTTGCGAGCACACGGGCAGACAAGCGATTTACAGAGTTTGCATTCCGTGACGAAGATGTTCTGGTCTTCGGCAAGGAAACGAAGGGGTTGCCGGAGGAGCTCCTGGCTGAGCATCCCGAGACGTGCCTGAGGCTGCCTATGACGGGCGACGTGCGATCGCTTAATCTGTCCAATGCGGTGGCGGTTATTGTATTCGAAGCGCTCAGGCAGTTGGATTATCCGGGGATGACTTAAAATATTGGCTGCGTTTTGTTTCAAAAGTACAGGTTTGTGGTTAAAAAAGGAGATGAACTCCACGGTTCTCTCCCGAGCGTAAAACGCTAAAGGCGGCTTTGCAGAAAATTAAACAATTCCCGACAATGGGAAGGAAACGAAGTCCACGTCTCGAAACTTATGGTACACGGAGGTTCTCCCAGACAGACTCTCTATACTTGACACAGGAGTGGTGAATACAGTGAAACCGGCAGGTGTAGTACGTAAGGTAGATCAATTGGGGCGCATTGTGCTTCCCAAATCGTTGCGCAAAAGATATCAGATGAACGAAGGGGATCCTGTCGAAATTCTCGTTCAGGGCGATCACATCATTTTGGAGCGTTATCGTCCAAGGTGCGTATTCTGCACCTCGATGGAGGACGTGCATGAATTTAAGGAGCGTTACCTGTGCGCGGCTTGCGCGCAGGATATGATTCATATGCGGGCTTAACAGCCGTAGGGCTCCCGAGCCCATGCGAGGTCTGTTCAGCCATGCAGCGTTGCTGCAAGGCTGAGCGGACAGAGCCATCGCCCCGCCATGCAGCGTTGCTGCAAGGCCGATCGGACAGAGCCCACGCTCCGCCATGCAGCGTTGCTGCATGGTTTTTTTGTGGTTCGGGAATTTGAGAGCGGCGTTAAGTCGCCCAGACTGTAATACTCCCTAGCGAGCGTATAGAATCAGGGATGAGCAAGCTGGTGCAGAGGAAGTTGCCAACCATAGCACTAATAGAGGTTGTTCAAAAAGCCCGCTTTTGATCACGAGGTGACTCAGGATGCAGATTCGACATCGAAGCTTGAATGCAGTCGGAACTTCCGGTGCTCACGTAGCCTCCAACTACGCTCCGCTCCTCATTTCCTCCTGCCTCCAA
>Ga0160452_100891_pt1 | contig 11896 bp, 9 predicted proteins | sample HID1971I_E6MG_FD_108230 | JGI IMG/M metagenome (GOLD analysis project Ga0160452, IMG submission 108230) | Enriched millipede-associated microbial communities from UW Madison campus, WI, USA - HID1971I_E6 MG | ecosystem: Host-associated > Arthropoda: Insects > Digestive system > Unclassified ...
AATGATTTTCTCCACCACGACAACCTTCTTCAATTCTGCTCTGCTCAATGTCAATGTCTCCTGTCCCATAGTGACATTATCTCAGAACAGTTATAGGGTGACATTATCACAGAACAACGACACAGCGGCGGGCAAAACTATTGACTTCTTTTGTCGAACGTGGGATAATGCTTCTTAATGAAACGAAGTGCCTTTAAGTTCAGTCCCGTGAGGCTGTCAAGGTAACGTGCGTTTGAAGAGGCGTCGATCCCCTGATGCAGGACCAGTACCGGTGTAATTCGGTCTGGACCTTCGTCATGTCCGTGTCGGCAGCTTTTGAGGACATGCATAACTCCTTGCGCCCTGCGCAAGGAGTTTTTGTTGTGTAGCCCAGCCAGGAAGGAGAAGGGGTAACGTGAGCGAGGAACGTCATGATATTATGGACGAGACATCGATCCGACGAGCGCTGACCCGGATCGCCCATGAGATCTTGGAAAAAAACAAGGGCATCGACAACTGCGTGCTCGTCGGCATCCGGACGCGCGGCATCTACCTGGCTCGCCGGCTCGCCGAGCGCATCCTCGAGATCGAAGGCAAGCAGGTCGCGGTCGGCGAGCTCGATATTACGAGCTATCGCGACGATCGCAGCGCCCGCCCGGTATCGAGCGGAGCGGCATGCGTCGACGAAGTGGGGCAGTCGCTGGCGCTGCAGGACAAGCGGGTTATCCTGTTCGACGACGTGCTCTATACGGGCCGGACGATCCGGGCGGCGATGGACGCGCTGATGGACCATGGCAGACCGCAGCTGATCCAGCTGGCGGTGCTGGCGGACCGGGGACATCGCGAGCTGCCGATCCGCGCCGACTACGTCGGCAAGAACGTGCCGACCTCCAAGCTGGAGAAGATCGAAGTAAGCCTGAGCGAACTGGACGGCGAAGACAAAGTAACGATCATCCAACAGAGGGGGCAGCAAGCATGACGATTACGCAGCTGAGACAGAGGAGCTTGCTGGGCCTGAAGGATATGGACAAAGAAGAAATCCTCTCGATCCTCGACCGCGCAGCGTATTGGGAGAGTCAGCCGGAGAAGGTGCAGCCTGTCATCGCCGGGCGATTCGTGGCCAATATGTTCTTTGAAAACAGCACGCGGACGCGCTTTTCCTTTGAGGTGGCGGAGAAGCGGCTGGGCGCCGAGGTGCTCAACTTCACCGCGGCCGCCTCAAGCGTCGAGAAGGGCGAGTCGATCTACGATACGGTGCGGACGCTCGAATCGATGGGCATCGACGCCGGGATCATCCGCCTCAAGCCGATCGGGCTGCTGGCCGAGCTGGCCGAGCGCATCCAGGTGCCGCTAATCAACGCCGGCGACGGCAACAACGAACACCCGACGCAGGCGCTGCTCGACCTGTACACGATGCGCAAGCAGTTCGGCGAGCTGGCCGGGCTGACGGTCGCCATCATCGGCGATATCTTGCACAGCCGAGTCGCCCGCTCCAATCTGTGGGCGCTGCGTGCGCTCGGTGCGCGCGTCGTGTTCTGCGCCCCGCCGAACATGCAGGCGACGGAGCTGGACGCGCCTTATGTGACGATGGACGAGGCGCTGCAGGCCGATGTGGTGATGATGCTGCGCGTACAGCTCGAGCGCCACGAGAGCGGCATGATCCGCTCGGCGGAGCACTATCGCAGCCAGTATAGCTTGACGACCGAGCGAGCAGCACGGATTGCCTCGCATGCGATCATCATGCACCCCGCCCCGGTCAATCGCAATGTCGAGATCGACGACGAGCTGGTGGAGCATCCGCAGTCGCGCATCTTCGCGCAGATGAGTCACGGCGTGCCGGTGCGGATGGCGGTTATCGAGCGAGCGCTTGGTTAGTAGAGTGAAATCGAAGGGAGACGATATAGAGTGGCATTGTGGATACTGAACGGCAAGGTGTGGAACCAGGAGAAGGGCGAGCTCGAGACGAAGCATGTGCGCATCGAAGGAGACCGGATCGCCGGTGTACTGGAGGCGGATGTAAGCCCCGAGACGAACGGCGAAGAGGTGATCGACGCTGCCGGCAAGCTCGTCTCGGCCGGCTTCATCGATATGCACGTCCATCTGCGCGATCCGGGCTTCGAATATAAGGAAGACATCGAGAGCGGCACTCGCTCGGCAGCGAAGGGCGGCTTCACGACCATCGCCTGCATGCCGAATACGCGTCCGGTCACGGACACGCCGGAGACCGTACGCTACATCCTCGACAAGACCGCTGAGCAAGGCGTCGTCAAGGTGCTGCCGTATGCGGCGATTACCAAAAACGAGCTCGGCCGCGAGCTGACGGACTTCGCAGCGCTCAAGGAAGCGGGCGCGATCGGCTTCACCGACGACGGCGTCGGCGTCCAGAACGCGCAGATGATGAAGGATGCGATGAAGCTGGCGGTATCGCTGAACATGCCGATTATCGCCCACTGCGAGGACGACTCGTTGGTGGTGGGCGCTGCCTTCACCGAAGGCAAGTTCGCCGAGAAGCACGGACTCAAGGGGATCCCGAATGAGTCGGAAGCGATCCATGTCGGCCGCGATATCCTGCTCTCGGAGGCGACCGGCGTCCACTACCATGTATGCCATGTCAGCACCGAGCAGTCGGTACGGCTGATCCGCCAGGCCAAGTCGATCGGCATCCGCGTCACCGCCGAGGTATGTCCGCATCATCTGGTGCTCTCGGACGAGGACATCCCGGGCATGGACGCCAACTGGAAGATGAACCCGCCGCTGCGGAGCCCGCGCGACGTGCAGGCGGTCATCGAGGGGCTCGAGGACGGCACGATCGACATGATCGTCACCGACCATGCGCCGCATAGCCAGGAGGAGAAGTCGCGGGCGCTGGAGCTGGCGCCATTCGGCATCGTCGGCTTCGAGACGGCCTTCCCGCTGCTCTACACCAAGTTCGTCCTGACCGGCAAGTGGACGCTGGGCTTCCTGCTGCAACGGATGACCGCTGACCCTGCCCGCGTATTCGGCCTCGAGAGCGGCCAACTGGTCGCAGGCGCGCCTGCCGACATCACGATCGTCGATCTGGATAGCGAGCAGGACGTCATCACCGAGACGTTCCTCTCCAAGGGCCGCAACACCCCATTCGGCGGCTGGAAGCTGCAAGGCTGGCCAGTGACGACCATCGTGGATGGAAAAGTTGCCTGGTCGGAACAATAAGGGGTAGATTTTTACACGAGTGAATAACGTGGTGGCGATGAGGACGGAGAGGGCGGAATCGTTCTGGAGAAGCGGAGCGCTCGCCTTTGTCCACTGATTTTCACCGCTAAAGGGTTAATATAATGAAAAAATCTGTGGACAACAGCGATCGGAAGAATGATCCGTCCGCGCAGGCACGAAATTTGCCACACACGATATGAATGAGCCATCATGGACTTAAGGAGTGATACGGATGCAAGCGAGATTGTTACTGGAAGACGGAACGTTGTTCACCGGACGTTCCTTTGGCGCGGAAGCGCAGCAAACGGGAGAGGTTGTATTCAATACAGGCATCACAGGCTACCAGGAGGTGCTGTCCGATCCGTCCTACTGCGGCCAGATCGTGACGATGACCTACCCGCTGATCGGCAACTATGGCATTACCCGCGACGACTTCGAGTCGATCTCGCCTTATATCCACGGCTTCGTCGTGCGTCGTCACGAGGAAGTGCCGAGCAACTGGCGCGCCGAGTATTCGCTGGGCACGCTGCTCAAGGAATACGGCATCCCCGGCATCAGCGACATCGATACCCGGATGCTGACGCGCAAGCTGCGCCACTACGGCACGATGAAGGGCATCCTGACGACTGGCAGCGAGCGTGTAGAGGAGCTGATGGAGCGTCTGTCCGCCTCGCCGCTCATGCGCGATCAGGTCAAGCGCACTTCGACCAAGCATGTGTTCTCCAGCCCTGGTGCTGGCGAGCGGATCGTCCTGATCGACTACGGCGCCAAGAGCGGCATCCTGCGCGAGCTGACCAAGCGCGGCTGCGACGTCGTCGTGGTGCCGCATGATGCGACCGCCGACCAGATCCGCAAGCTGAACCCGGACGGCATCCAGCTCTCCAACGGCCCTGGGGACCCTAAGGACGTGCCGCAATCGGTAGAGACGTTGCGCCAACTAATCGGGGAATATCCGATGTTCGGCATCTGCCTGGGCCACCAACTGTTCGCGCTCGCTTGCGGCGCAGACACGACCAAGCTGAAGTTCGGCCATCGCGGCGGCAACCATCCGGTGAAGGAGCTGGCGACCGACCGTTGCTACATCACTTCGCAGAACCATGGCTACACGGTGCTTGAGGACTCGATCAAGGGCACCAACCTGAGCGTCACCCATATCAACAACAATGACCGGACCATCGAAGGTCTGAAACATAACACGCATCCGGCATTTACGGTGCAGTATCATCCGGAAGCGGCTCCGGGACCATTCGACTCGAGCTACCTGTTCGACGAGTTCCTGGAGATGATCCGCCGCCACAAGCAGGACCACCCGCAACCGCCGCGCCAGGCGCAGCTGTCCGAAGCGTCGAAAGGAGAACTTCAGTATGCCCAAAAATAAAGAACTCAAAAAAATTCTCGTCATCGGCTCCGGTCCGATCGTCATCGGACAGGCGGCTGAGTTCGACTATGCCGGAACGCAAGCCTGCCAAGCGCTGAAGGAAGAAGGCATGGAGGTCGTCCTGATCAACAGCAACCCGGCGACGATCATGACCGACACCAACATGGCCGACAAAGTATACATCGAGCCAATCACGCTGGAGTTCGTCTCTCAGATCATCCGTCAGGAGCGTCCCGACGGCCTGCTGCCGACACTGGGCGGCCAGACCGGCCTCAACATGGCGGTCGAGCTGGCGCGCGCCGGCGTGCTCGAGCGCGAGAACGTCAAGCTGCTCGGCACGCAGCTGACAGCAATCGAGAAGGCGGAGGACCGCGACCTGTTCCGCGATCTGATGCGCGAGCTCGAGCAGCCGGTACCGGACAGCACAATCGTCACGACGGTGCAGGAAGCGGTAGACTTCGCCAATGAGATCGGCTATCCAATCATCGTCCGTCCGGCGTATACGCTCGGCGGCACTGGCGGCGGCATCTGCGCCAATGAAGAGGAACTGCTAGAGACCGTAGCCTCTGGTATCCGCTACAGCCCGATCAACCAATGTCTGATTGAGAAGAGCATCGCTGGCATGAAGGAAGTCGAGTATGAGGTGATGCGCGACGCCAACGACAACTGTATCGTCGTCTGCAACATGGAAAACTTCGATCCCGTAGGCGTCCACACGGGCGACAGCATCGTCGTCGCGCCGAGCCAGACGCTCTCCGACCGCGAGTATCAGATGCTGCGCTCGGCATCGCTCAAGATCATCCGCGCGCTCAATATCGAGGGCGGCTGCAACGTACAGTTCGCGCTTGATCCGCAGAGCTATCAATATTATGTCATCGAAGTAAACCCGCGCGTCAGCCGCTCCTCGGCGCTGGCTTCCAAGGCGACCGGTTATCCGATCGCCAAGATGGCGGCGAAGATCGCGATCGGCTACACGCTCGACGAGATCGTCAACCCGGTCACAGGACAGACGTATGCCTGCTTCGAGCCGACGCTCGACTACATCGTATCCAAGATCCCGCGCTGGCCGTTCGACAAGTTCATCTCCGCCAACCGCAAGCTGGGCACGCAGATGAAGGCGACTGGCGAGGTCATGGCGATCGGCCGTACGTTCGAGGAGTCGATGCACAAGGCGGTCCGCTCGCTGGAGATCGGCGCGCATCGGATCTACCTGAAGGACGCAGAGCAGCTCGATGACGCGATCCTGCGCACGCGTCTGCAGAAGCCGGACGACGAGCGGATGTTCCTGGTCGCGGAGGCGTTCCGCAGAGGCTATGCGCTGCAGGAGATCCAGGACCTGACGAACATCGACTGGTGGTTCCTCGACAAGCTGGAGGCGATCGTCAAGTTCGAGGACAGACTGCGCAAGGAGCAGCTGACCGACGAGCTGCTGTATGAGGCGAAGCGGATGGGCTTCACCGACCGCGCGATCGCCGAGCTGCGCCAGGAAGGCCAGCCGGGCGCTGAGCTGACTCGCGAGGACGAGGTGCGTACGCATCGTCTGGCGCAAGGGCTGAAGCCGGTCTACAAGATGGTCGACACGTGCGCGGCCGAGTTCGAAGCGACGACGCCTTACTACTACTCGACCTACGAGACGGAGAATGAAGTGCTCCATACCGAGAAGGAGAAGGTGCTGGTGCTCGGCTCCGGTCCGATCCGGATCGGCCAGGGCATCGAGTTCGACTACTCCACCGTGCATGCGGTATGGGCGATTCAGGATGCCGGCTATGAAGCGGTCATCATCAACAACAACCCGGAGACGGTGTCGACGGACTTCAACACGTCGGACCGCCTCTACTTCGAACCGCTGTTCTTCGAGGACGTCATGAACGTCATCGAGCAAGAGAAGCCGATCGGCGTCATCGTCCAGTTCGGCGGTCAGACGGCGATCAACCTGGCGGCGCCGCTCAGCAAGGCAGGCGTGCGCATCCTCGGCTCGAGCCTCGAGTCGATCGACTCGGCAGAGGACCGCAAGAAGTTCGAAGCGCTGCTCCGCAAGCTGGAGATCGCGCAGCCTGAGGGCAAGACGGTCATCTCGGTGGACGAAGCGGTCGAGACGGCGAGCGGCCTGGGCTATCCGGTGCTGGTGCGTCCGTCGTACGTGCTCGGCGGCCGGGCGATGGAGATCGTCTACTCCGACCAGGAGCTGCTGACGTACATGGAGCAAGCAGTGAAGATCAATCCGGAGCATCCGGTGCTGATCGACCGCTACATGCTGGGCAAGGAAGCCGAGGTCGACGCGATCTGCGACGGCGAGCAAGTGCTGATCCCGGGCATCATGGAGCATGTCGAGCGCGCAGGCGTGCACTCCGGCGACTCGATCGCGGTGTACCCGCCGCAGTCGCTCTCGGAGGACATCAAGCAGCAGATCGTCGACATCACGATCAAGATCGCCAAGGAATTCAAGGTGCTCGGTCTGGTCAACATCCAGTTCGTCATCTTCAATGAAAAGGTGTATGTGATCGAGGTCAACCCGCGTTCGTCCCGTACGGTGCCGTTCCTGAGCAAGGTGACGAACATCCCGATGGCGAACCTGGCGACCAAGCTGATCCTTGGCGCCAAGCTGTCGGAGCAAGGCTACTCCGAGGGCCTCTGGCCGGAGGACGAGTATGTCTCTGTCAAGGTGCCGGTGTTCTCCTTTGCCAAGCTGCGCCGCGTCGACCCGACGCTGACGCCGGAGATGAAGTCGACAGGCGAGGTCATGGGCCGCGATGTGCAGTACGCCAAGGCGCTGTACAAAGGTCTGATCGGCGCAGGCATGCGCGTGCCGCAATCGGGCGGCATCATCGCTACAGTATCGGATAAGGACAAAGCGGAAGCGATCGAGATCCTGCGCGGCTTCTATGAGCTGGGCTACAACCTGATCGCTACGGGCGGCACAGCCCAGGCGCTCGAAGAAGCGGGCATGCGCGTGACGAGAGTGAACAAGCTGAGCGAAGGCTCGCCGAACATCCTCGATCTGCTGCGCGGCGGTCAGGCGCACTTCGTCGTCAATACGCTGACCAAAGGCAAAACGCCGGAGCGCGACGGCTTCCGGATCCGCCGCGAGGCGGTCGAGAACGGCGTCGTCTGTATGACCTCGCTCGACACGGTGCGGGCGCTGCTCGTCATGATGCAGACGATCAACTTCTCCTCCCGGCCGATGCCAGTGCTGCAATAGAGAGCTTCGAGAGACGCGGCCAGCCGCGCGCTGACGTCCCCCGCAGGACCGGGATGGCAGCGCGGCGGATGGCCGCCCTTGTGTGCAGGCAAGTCATTATCCGTAAATGTAAGGAGTGTATGCAGCAATGTCGCTGACAAGAGAAGAGGCCGCCGGACGGATCATGGTGGCGCTGGATTATCCCGACGCGGCAGCCGCCGAGCGGCTGCTGAACGAGCTGGCCGGCATTCCTTGCTACATGAAGGTGGGCATGCAGCTGTTCTATGCGGCGGGTCCCGGCTTCGTGGCGAGTCTGAAGGAGCGGGGCTACTCCGTCTTCCTCGACATCAAGATGCATGATATCCCCAACACGGTAAAAGGGGGCGCTGCGAGCGTCACCCGGCTCGGCGTCGATCTGTTCAACGTCCATGCCGCCGGAGGCTCGGCGATGATGGAGGCGGCGATGGAAGGGGCGGCTGCTGCCAGCGGATCGGGCAGAAGACCGCTCGTCATCGCGGTCACGCAGCTGACGAGCACGAGTCAGACTGTGCTCAACGAGGAGATCGGCATCGAGGGCCGGGTCGAGGATGCTGTGCTGCGCTATGCGAAGCTGACGGCTGCGAGTGGTCTCGACGGGGTCGTCGCCTCGCCGCAGGAAGCGGCAGCGGTCAAGGCGGCCTGCGGCCAGTCGTTCCTGACGGTGACGCCAGGCATCCGGCCGTCCGGCGCTGCGCTCGGCGACCAGACCCGGATCATGACGCCGCGCGAAGCGGTCGCGCAAGGCACGGACTATATGGTCATCGGCCGACCGATCACGGCAGCCGCCGACCCGCGGGCTGCGCTCGAATCTATCCTAGAGGAGATGGTACACGCATGACTCAGACTACAGACCAATTGGCTAACCATATCGCCAAGCAATTGCTCCAGATCGGAGCAGTCGTCCTCCGGCCGCAAGAGCCGTTCACCTGGGCTTCCGGCCTGAAGGCGCCGATCTATTGCGACAACCGACTGACGATGTCTTATCCGGAGATCCGCGAGAGCATCGCTGAGGGCTTCGCCTCGATCATCCGCGAGCGCTACCCGGACGTCGAGGTGATCGCAGGCACGGCTACGGCAGGCATCCCGCATGCGGCATGGGTCGCTGCCAAGCTGCAGCTGCCGATGATCTATGTGCGCGACAAGGCAAAGGGTCACGGCAAGCAAAACCTGATCGAGGGTAAGCTGCCGGAAGGCAAAAAGGTCGTCGTCATCGAGGATCTGATCTCGACTGGCGGCAGCTCGCTCAAGGCGGGCGTTGCGGTGCGCGAGGCGGGCGGCGAGGTGCTGGCGACGCTGGCGATCTTCACCTACGAATTCCCGCAGGCGCTCGAAGCCTTCGCCAATGCCGGCATCCCGCTGGCGACGCTGTCGAGCTACTCCAAGCTCGTCGAGGCGGCAGGCGAGATCGGCGCGATCACGAGCGAGGAAATGGCAGTGCTGCATTCGTGGCGCGAGGACCCGCAGAGCTTCGGGAAGTAATTGAAGTACGGAGCGTATCCGCAGATTTTTGAAGATAGATGATATTACGGGCAAGTTCTTCTTTTGCAGAAGAGCTTGCCCGTTTTTTTTTGTGTGTTGTAGAACGTTTGAATTGAAAATTTACTAAAAAAAGGTGTGTAAATATATTTTATATCATGTTAGCATTCAGCTTGTAGTGAAACCCCCGCATAGAGAGGAAGAATAAACGATGCAAATGGAAACGATCGCCGCTTGTCGAATTGCCTATGTTCGCAAAATGGGGACTTATGGTCCAGACAACGGGGAGGCCATGGAGACGCTAAAGCGCTGGGCCGCGAAGGAGGGAAGGATGACGGAGGAGGCGGTCTTCCTCGGCATCCCGCAGGATGATCCAAGGACAACGGCTCCGGAGGCTTGTCGCTATGATGCCTGCCTCATCATCGGCGACGAGGAAGCGCTGGCGGAGAATGAGGTGACTATAGGGACGTGGGGCGGCGGTCGCTATGCCGTGTTCCAGCTGGAGCATACGGCAGAGGCGATGGAGCATGCATGGGCGTCGATCCCGGCAAGACTGGCTGCCGAAGGGTACGCGATCAACGACAGACCGATCATCGAACGTTACCGTGGACGGCTGCTGCTTGCAGATCGCTGCGAGCTCTGTATCCCTGTCCGGGAGCTGCAAGATTAGCGCCGCTAAATTAACGGTTGCCAATTTCCTGATCCGATAGTAATATATAACATCAAACGGAAGGGTTTCTAGGGATCCGACGAACGGGCCGCACTATTGGCGGCCTCTGGGCGAACCAAGCGAAACCGGCGCGTGATCGGGAGACCGGCATGCGTTACACCAGGGGAATAAAAGACCTCCGGCAAGTTCCGCCTTTTATGAGGCGGCTGCCGGAGGTCTTTTTTGCATTGGCGGGCTTGTTGTCAATGTGAATGATAACGAGGGAGGAGACAGAGACGATGAACGAGGCATTGCAAGTCGAGGGGCTGACCAAGCACTTCCGTGTCAAGCGCAAGCTGCCGGGGCTGGGCGGCAGTCTGCGGGCGCTCTGGCGGCCGAGCTACGAGGACAAAAAGGCGGTCGACGGCATCGATCTGCGCGTGGAGCGGGGCGAGACGGTCGCCTTCCTCGGGCCAAACGGCGCGGGCAAGTCGACGACGATCAAGATGCTGACCGGCATCCTCCATCCGACCAGCGGGCAGGCGCATGTGCTCGGCTATGATCCGTGGCGGCAGCGGACGGCGCTGGCTTACCGGATCGGCGCGGTGTTCGGTCAGAAGTCGCAGCTCTGGTATCACTTGCCGCCGTCTGATTCCTTTGAGCTGATGAGCCGCGTGTATGAGCTGGACCGGGCGGTCTACCGCCAGCGGCGCGATCTGCTGATCGAGCGCTTCGAGCTGGGACAATACATCGATACGCCGGTGCGGCGGCTCTCGCTGGGCGAGCGGATGCGCTGCGAGATCGCGATCGCCTTCCTGCACCGGCCGGAGCTGCTGTTCCTCGATGAGCCGACGATTGGTCTGGACGCGATCGTCAAGCAGCGGATCCGCGAGCTGATCGCAGAGCTGAACCGCGAGGAGGGGACGACGGTGTTCCTGACCTCGCATGACCCGGGCGATATCGAACGACTGTGCCGCCGCGCGATCGTCATCGATCACGGCCGCGTCATCGTCGACGAGCCGGTCGAACGGCTGCGCCGCAGCGTGCTCAGCTACAAGCGGGTCGTCGTGCGGCTGGCCGAGGAGCCGACGGAGCTCGCAGCGCTGCCAGGGGTCGAGACGCATCGCGAAGCGCCAAGGGTGCTGCGTCTGATGGTCGATACGGCGGCTGTGGGCATGACCGAGGTGCTGACCGAGCTGATGGCGCGCTATCGGATCGAGGATATGACCATGGAGGACCCGCCGATGGACGATGTCATCCGTGCAATCTACCAGGGCAACTCGGAACTGCTGGAGGAGGGAGGCGCATGAGGCTGCGAATCGCTTCCAAGCTGCGCAAGTACGAGGCGGTCGGCGTCATCACCGTGCGACACCAACTGGCTTACGTGACGGACTTTATCCTGCGCTCGCTGTTCCTGCTGCTCATCCTCTACGTCTTCATCCAGCTGTGGAGCGCCGCGTATGCAGGCGATACGGAGGCGGTGATCGCCGGATTCACGCTGCAGCAGATCGTATGGTATCTCGTCTTCACCGAGTCGCTGACGATGGCGAGTCCGCGGGTGGCGGAGAAGGTCGAGGCCGAGGTCAAGCAAGGCGACATCGCGACACGGCTGCTGCGGCCGTTGTCCTATATTGGCTATCATCTGGCGGCCTATCTGGGCGAAGCGGCCTTGCGTTTCTTCGTCCATCTGGCCGTCGGCAGTCTGATCGCCTGGCTGTTCGTCGGTCCGCCGGACTTTGGCCTCGGACTGGGGGCGCTGGCGCTGCTGGCGCCGGGATCGTTCATCGTGGCGTTCCTGCTGCTGATGACGGTAGCGCTGTGCGCCTTTTGGGTCGAGGAGACGAGAGGACTGGAGTTTGTGCTGCAAAAGCTGAAGTTCACGGTCGGCGGCATGCTGCTGCCGCTGGAGATGATGCCGGACTGGCTGCAGTCGATCTGCGCCTGGCTGCCGTTCCAGGCGGTGCTGTACGTGCCGGCCCGCATGGCTGTCTCGTATGACGCCGAG
>Ga0160452_100908_pt1 | contig 11586 bp, 11 predicted proteins | sample HID1971I_E6MG_FD_108230 | JGI IMG/M metagenome (GOLD analysis project Ga0160452, IMG submission 108230) | Enriched millipede-associated microbial communities from UW Madison campus, WI, USA - HID1971I_E6 MG | ecosystem: Host-associated > Arthropoda: Insects > Digestive system > Unclassified ...
AAAGAAGCAAGATCCATCATTCTCTTAGCGTCGACAAACGGTTTATACTAGGGCGTGTTTACATACTCGGAGGGTAGCAGATTGGGCTGAATTTTCGTTCCATGCAAGGAACTTTTGTGCAGGCGTACCGGGGGTACGGCAAGCAAAAGTGACGCCGCAGGGGGCGGAAAGGCAGCCTAAGATGCCCCTGAGCGGGTGTGCAAACACGCCCTAGCGTGTGAAAGCGGACGAAAGCATAAGGAGGCGTAGCATGAAGCAGGAAAAAACGTATGATATCGTCATTTACGGAGGGACGGCTGCAGGCATCGTCGCAGCGCTTCAGGCGAAGTCGATGGGCAAAAGCGTGGTGGTGATCGAGCAAGGGAAACGAATCGGCGGCTTGACCAGCGGAGGGCTGGGCGATACGGATGTGGGCATGAAGGAAGCGATCGGCGGCCTGTCGCTGGAATTTTACCGCAGGGTCGCCCGCAAGTACGCTCAGGAAGGGGCTTGCTGGCTTTTTGAACCGAAGGTCGCGCTCGAGGTGTTGCTGGAATGGGTCGAGGAACATAACATTGCGGTCGTGTACGGCGAAAGACTGGATCTCAAGGACGGGGTAATCAAGCAAGGCTCGACCATCGTCTCCGTACGCATGGAATCCGGCAACGTCTTCAACGGCAGGATGTTTATCGACGCGACCTACGAAGGCGATCTGATGGCCAAGGCTGGCGTATCCTATGTCGTGGGCCGCGAGTCGAATGCACAATACGGAGAGACCTTGAACGGCATTCACTCGGGTAACGAGCTGCCTGACGGGATCGATCCTTATGTCGTTAAAGGGGTGCCCTCCAGCGGCTTGCTTCGCCGCGTCAATCCAGATGCCGGAGGACGCTTCGGCGATGGAGACACGAAGGTTCAAGCCTATAACTTCCGTATGTGCCTGACGAACAATCCGGACAACCGTCTGGAGATCGAGAAGCCGGAAGGCTACGACGAGGCCGATTATGAGATTTTGTTCCGGGCCATCGAGCAAGGTCAAGCCACGAAATTTTTCAAGCTGAACATGGTCACCCCGGACAAGACCGACTCCAATAACAACAGCGGCATTTCGACGGACTACAACGGCATGAACCACAGCTACCCCGAGGCGAACTATGCTGCAAGAGAGGAGATGTGGCGTGCCCACCGTCTCTATCAGCAGGGGTATGTGTGGACGATTCAGAACCATCCTCGTGTGCCGGAAGACATCCGGGCCGTTTACAAGCCGTGGGGCCTGCCTCGCGATGAATTTGTCGACAGCGGGCATTGGACGCCTCAGTTGTACGTCAGAGAATCCCGCCGGATGATCGGCGATTATGTAGTGACGGAGCATACGGTCAGATTACAAGACAAGGTAACGGATTCCGTCGGCATGGGCTCCTATGCGATGGACTCGCATCACACGCAATACTATGTCAATGAAGACGGCCATGTCAGCACAGAGGGCGGCTTTTATGTACGATTGGCAGCCCCCTATCCGATCAGCTACCGGGCTATGGTACCCAAGCAGCAGGAGTGTACCAATCTGCTCGTTCCGGTATGCCTCTCCGCCACGCATGCCGCTTACGGCTCTATTCGGATGGAGCCCGTGTTTATGATCCTGGGCCAATCGGCTGCGGCCGCAGCCGTCCTGGCGCTGGATGGTGACGGCATTGCTCAGCATGTCGACTATGAGCGCCTGCATGCGAAGCTTGTCCAAGCGAAGCAGGTATTGTACGCCGAAGCTTGATGCTCGCCCTATCCATCGCTGATTCCGATGCCGAAGGTATGCCGGTATGATCCTGGCGCATAACCAAACCGCTCGCGGAACATCCGGCAAAAATGCGGATAGCTCTGAAACCCGGTCTTCTCGGCGATTTGTTCGAACACAAGACTGCTGTAGAGCACCAGTTGCTCGGCCTGCTTTAGTCTGACGTCGAGGCAATAGGCGTACAACGAACGGCCAAACGCCGCCTTGAACAGATGCGAGCTGCGCGATACGCTTAAGCCGACCGAGGCCGAAATGTCCTCCAAACGAAGCGGTTCATGGGCATGATTATCGATGTACTGCTTTAGCTTGCGCGCGGTATCGTCGCCCTTGGTCTGCTGGCTGGTCTGGATCACCTGTTCCAGTGTCAAGCAAAACGCCCTTAACAGATAGTCCATGAGCTGCTCCTGATGATGCAGCATGTTTTTCTTTTCGCTGATCATGTGCTTCCATAAGGTGATCACTTTGTCATCCAGTCCGATGTTCACCTTGGTTGGCAGCTCCTGCGCATGCCACCAGCTATCCAGCCACGCCCCGTTGCCCATCAGATAATAATCGCCCACCGGTTGGATGCTCCCCGTGTCCGTCAGACCGCGGGGGTGAATGCTGAGCTCGTAAGGCTGGTCAGGCGAGTAGATGAGCAGATCGCCAGGGAGGATGGTCTCATACTTTCCCGCAACCCGTGCCCTGCAGGCGCCTTCCGCCTGGAGGCGGAACAGATAGCATTTCAGTCCATCGTCATACTTTGCGGAGTGGGGCTTGGTGTGCAGGATATAATTGGCATATAGGATACTGGAGCGATGCGGATCGGACTTCGTCATAAGGTCAGGCGCCTCCTGAAATCAGCATAGATATGAATACAACGCTTGCCCCGTGAGGCAAGCGTTGTATGGTTGAGATGATGGGCGTGGATGCCCGGAGTGCTGGAGAGCCAGCTACACTGTGCGCCGCGCGCGTACCGACGTCCGCGACTCCACCATGACGAAGCCGATGTAGAGCGCGACTGCGGCGACGACGAAGTGCAGGATATGATCCGCCAGCCCCAGCGTCATCAGCCCGAACAGATCGCCGGTGAAGACGCCGAGCACCGTCAGGACGATGCAGACCATCCCCAGCACCTGGGCGTACCGGCTGGCATAGCCCTCCTCCGAAGCCGCGAGCAGGCCGAGCGCCCCTGCCGCCAGATACAGCACCGTATGCGCTGCATGCAGGTGAAACATCCCGAACAACTGGTCGCTGAACAAACCGTAGATGCCGATGAATCCAAACAACAGTCCTGCGAGCGCTGCAAACCGCCTGGCCACCATAGCGATTCCTCCCTGTCCCATATGGGAGGCATGCGGCTCGCAGCCTCCTCTATAGGAACACTATGCCTATACAAGCCAAAACATGCAGTGGTCGCTTTTGATCACGAAGTGGATTCAGAGGAAGCGGACTCGGCGTCGAATCTTGCGTGCAGTCGAAAATTCCGGTGCTCACGTAGTCTCAACTACGCTCCGCTCCTCATTTCCTCCTGCCCACAACCTTCTCGGTGCTGAAAAGCGACCTTTTGATCACAAAGCCCGCCGTTACTCGCCTTCTGTACAGTAGATCTCGTCGCCGAGGACGATGTCGGCCTGGCCCTGCGTCAGGTCGGTGATCCAGGCGACGAACCGCTCCGCTTCCTCCGCCTCGGGCAGGCAGGTGATCGTCACCTTGTCCGTGAACTCGGTGCCGCCCAGCCGCACCTCGCGCTGGTGGAACGCATTCTCCAGCTTGCCGTGCCACGTATAGTCGACCTCGACGATGACCTCGCGATGCAGCACCTGGACGATCTCCTCCGCCGCCTCGAGCGCGATGACTGCCCCATCGGTATAGGCGCGGATCAAGCCGCCTGCCCCGAGCATGATGCCGCCAAAGTAGCGGGTGACGACGATCGCGACGTTTTTGACGCCGCGGTTTTTGATCACCTCGAGGATCGGCTTGCCGGCCGTTCCGCTCGGCTCGCCGTCGTCGGACTGCTTCTGGATCTCGTCGCGCTCTCCGATGACATAAGCCGAGCAGTTGTGCGTGGCATTCCAGTGCTGCTTTTTGATCTCCTCGATGAAGGCCGCCGCTTCCTCCTCGGTCGTCACCGGCTTGGCGTAGCCGATGAAGCGCGACTTCTTGATGACGATCTCCTTGCTGCCGAACTGCCGTACCGTCGTGTATCGGCTTAGCATGCGATGCGCTCCGCTCTACAGACGAGCTTCCAGCTCAGCCTTTTCCTTCTCGAAGCCCGGTTTGCCGAGCAAGGCGAACATGTTCTTCTTATAAGCCTCGACGCCCGGCTGGTCGAACGGATTAACGCCCAGCAGGTAGCCGCTGACGCCGCAAGCCTTCTCGAAGAAATAGACGAGATAGCCGAATGTGTAAGGCGTCATATCCTTGATGTTGACGACCAGGTTCGGCACATTGCCGTCCGTGTGCGCCAGCAGCGTGCCCTCGAATGCCTTTTTGTTGACGAAATCCAGCGTCTTGCCAGCGAGGAAGTTCAGCCCGTCCAGATCGTCCTCAGTGCGCTCGATTGTGATCTGCTCCGGCACTTCTCCGACCTGGATAACCGTCTCGAACAGGTTGCGGTTGCCCTCCTGGATGAACTGACCCATCGAATGAAGGTCGGTAGAGAAGTCTACAGCCGCCGGGAAGATGCCTTTGTAATCCTTGCCTTCGCTCTCGCCGTACAGCTGCTTCCACCACTCGGAGACGAAGTGCAGCGAAGGCTCGTAGTTGACGAGGATTTCGGTGTCCTTGCCCTTGCGGTACAGCGCGTTGCGTACTGCAGCATATTGGTAGCTCTCGTTCTCAGCGAGATTCGGGTTGTTGTACTCGACAGACGCGTCAGCAGCACCCTGCATCATCGCTTCGATGTCGATGCCCGCTGCGGCGATCGGCAGCAGACCTACAGCCGTCAGCACCGAGTAGCGTCCGCCTACATCGTCAGGGATGACGAACGACTCGTAGCCCTCTTCGTTAGCCAGCTTCTTGAGCGCGCCCTTCTCGCGGTCGGTCGTGGCGTAGATGCGCTTGCGAGCTTCTTCCTTGCCGTACTTGCGCTCGAGCGCTTCGCGGAAGATGCGGAAGGCGATCGCCGGCTCGGTCGTCGTACCCGACTTGGAGATGACGTTGATCGACCAGTCGCGGCCCTCGAGCAGCTGCTGCAGATGCGTCACATAGGTGGAGCTGATGTTGTTGCCGGCGAAGAAAATTTGCGGCGTCTTGCGCTGCTCCTTGGTCTGTACGTTGTAGAACGAATGCGACAGCATCTCGATCGCTGCGCGCGCGCCAAGGTACGAACCGCCGATGCCGATGACGATCAGCACCTCGGAGTCGCCCTGGATCTTCTGAGCCGCCTGCTGGATGCGAGCGAACTCTTCCTTGTCATAGTTGACCGGCAGGTCTATCCAGCCGAGGTAGTCCGAGCCCGCCCCGGTTCCGTTATGTAGTTGCTCGTGAGCCAGACGGACAGCTCCTGTCAGATAGTCAACCTCGTGCTGCCCGACAAATGCGAGCGCCTTGCTGTAATCAAACTTTACCGCTTTGCTCATGAATAGTAACCTCCTGTATGGTGATTGGGCACAGACTGGTAATCAGCAGCCTGTCCCGGAATGGGTATCTGTAGCTGGAAAGGACTGCCCGGCAGCCGCCCAGCGGCTAACCGAAACAGTCCTTCCTGCCATCGTCTACTCGCTAATATACGAGCAGCAGTAATCGGTCACAGCTGCAATCTGCAGCTTGAACTTGGCATTGGCGGGGACGGTGAATTCCCCTTCGCCCCGGATATGCAGCCACTCGGTCTCGCCAGGCAGCAGCACCTTCAGATCTCCGGCCAGAATTTCCATAATCTCCTTCTGGTCGGTTCCGAACTCATAATCGCCGGGCAGCATGATGCCGAGCGTTTTTTTGGTGCCGTCTGCGAACAGGACCGTGCGGCTGGTGACTTTGCCGTCAAAATAAACATTCGCTTTTTTGACGACGGATACGTGATCGAATTGGGACATGATGCGCAAGCTCTCCTTTATAGTAGACTACAGCAGCGCTTTGACTTTGCTGACGACGTTCTCGACGGTGAAGCCGTACTCGCGGATGACGCGGTCGCCAGGAGCCGATGCGCCAAAAGTCGAGATGCCGAGGATGTCGCCCTGGTCGCCAACGTAACGCTCCCAGCCGAATGGCGACGCCATCTCGATCGCCAGACGCGCCTTGACGTCAGGCAGCAGCACCGAATCGCGGTACTCCTTCGACTGCGAGTCGAACAGATCCCAGCTCGGCAAGCTGATGACGCGCACGTCGATGCCTTCTTCGGCGAGCGCCTTCTGCGCTGCAACTGCCAGTTGCACCTCGGAGCCTGTTGCGATCAGCTGCGCTTGCGCCTTACCGCTCTCTGCAGAGACGACATAACCGCCGCGCTTGATGCCTTCGCGCGCCTGCTCAGCTGTGCTTGGGAGGATCGGCAGGTTCTGACGCGTCAGGACGAGCGCGATCGGCTTGCTCGTATTCTCTACGGCATAGGCCCAAGCTGCGGATGTCTCGTTCGCATCGGCCGGACGGATAACCGTCAGGTCAGGGATGACGCGGATCGACGCGAGTTGCTCGATCGGCTCATGCGTCGGACCGTCTTCGCCGACCGCGATGCTGTCATGCGTCAGCACGTAGACGACAGGCAGCTTCTGGATCGCCGACAGACGAACCGCCGGACGCAGATAGTCAGTGAAGACGAAGAACGTGCCGCCGTATACTTTGAGACCGCCGTGCAGCATGATGCCGTTCATCGCAGCAGCCATGCCGAACTCGCGCACGCCGAAGTAGATGTTGCGGCCAGCATAGTTGTCGGCCTTGAACACTGGCAATCCTTTGAGATGAGTCATCGTCGAGCTCTCCAGGTCAGCGGAGCCGCCTACGATGCTCGGCACTTTGGCAGCCAGCGCGTTGAGCGCGCTGCCGGATGCGACGCGAGTCGAGACTGCTTTGTCCTCGGTGGAGTAAGCCGGCAGCTCGCTGTCCCAACCCTCGGGCAGCGTGCCGTTGATTGCTTGCTCGAATTGGGCAGCAAGCTCAGGATGAGCCGACTTATACGATGCGAACAGCTCGTCCCACGCTTTGTTCACTTGCTCGCCGCGCGCTTTGACATCGGCGAAGTGGCTGCGCACTTCGTCCGGTACGTAGAAGTCCTCTTCCGCCGTCCAGCTGTACGCTTCCTTGGTCAGCTTGGTCTCGTCGGCTCCGAGCGGGGAACCGTGCGGGCCTGCATGACCGCCTTTGCCGCCTTTGTTCGGGCTGCCGTAACCGATGATCGTCTTGACCTCGATCAGGGTCGGCTTGCCGCTCTCGGCTTGCGCCTCGGCTACCGCCTTCTCGAGCGCCGGCAGATCGTTGCCGTCCTCGACGCGCAGCACTTGCCAGCCATACGCCTCGAAGCGCTGCTGGACATTCTCGGAGAAAGACAGGTTCAGCTCGCCGTCGAGCGAGATGTCATTCGAATCATAGAGGACGATCAGCTTGCCAAGCTTCAGATGGCCGGCCAGGGAAGCCGCCTCGGTGGAGATGCCCTCCATCAAGTCGCCATCGCCGCAGATGACGTATGTGAAGTGGTTGACGATGTCGAAGTTGTCTTTATTGTAGGTCGCCGCCAGTTGAGCTTCGGCGATCGCCATGCCGACCGACATGCCGAGACCTTGACCGAGCGGACCAGTCGTCGCATCGACGCCTGCCGTGTGGCCGAACTCCGGATGACCCGGTGTTTTCGAGTTCCATTGGCGGAAGTTTTTCAGCTCTTCGATCGGCAGATCGTAGCCGGACAAGTGAAGCAGGCTGTAGAGCAGCATGGAGCCGTGACCTGCGGACAGCACGAAGCGGTCCCGGTTGATCCAAGCCGGGTTGGACGGGTTGTGGTTCATCGCTTTGGCGAACAATTGATACCCCATCGGCGCTGCGCCCATAGGCATGCCCGGATGGCCAGACTTCGCTTTCTCGATCGCGTCGATAGCGAGGGTCCGGATCGTATCGATCGATAGCTGGTCGATCGATTTTTGAATAACTGTCATGTTTGAATTTCCTCCCATACCTAATCTGAATCATGCTTGTTGCTTGTCTCTATCTCTATAATCTGCGAGAGTGATCTCCGCAATGGCTTTGAAATATTGTACCATTTGCGCACTTGCTTTTCCATACCTGCGGTCATACAATTGCAGCCAACCGGGCGAAATCCGACTTGAACCGTCAGATTCGACGGCCAACATGAGCAAACTCGCCCATTGACCACAGATACCGGCGGCATGTTTCGCCAGAGGAACATAGGTAACGCTAATCTATGTTCCTTATCGCCAAAAGCCCCTTCGATCCGCAATTGCGGAATGAAGGGGCTTCGCTAGCACTAGTTGAAAACGACGGTCTTGTTGCCATGGACGAGGATGCGATCCTCGATATGCCACTTGACGGCGCGGGCCAGTACCGTCCGCTCGATCGTGCGGCCGATCCGCTTCAGATCGTCGACATTGTCGCGATGGCTGACACGCTGGATATCCTGCTCGATGATCGGTCCGCCGTCCAGCTCCTCGGTGACGAAGTGCGCGGTCGCGCCGATAATTTTCACCCCGCGCGTATACGCCTGGGCGTAAGGCTTGCCGCCGACGAAGGCGGGCAGGAACGAGTGGTGAATGTTGATGATGCGGTTCGGGTAGTGCTCGATGAACTTCGGCGTGATGATCTGCATGTAACGGGCAAGTACGATCACGTCGACCTTTTCGCCGACCAGCTCCAGCTGCTTGCGCTCCGCTTCATCCTTGGTAGCAGCCGTCACCGGCACATGGTGGAACGGGATGCCGAACGGCTCGACGATGGCGCGCATATCCGGATGATTGCTGATGACCATCGCGATCTCGGCGTCCAGGTCGCCTGCCTGCCACTGCCACAGCAGCTCCAGCAGACAGTGGTCCTCCTTGGAGACGAAGATGGCGAGCCGCTTTTTGCGGCTGGCGCGGAACGTTGACCATTTCATCTGGAATCGGTCGGCGATCCGGTTGAAGTCCTCTTGCAGCACCGGCAGCTGCTTGTCCAGATCGGCCAGATCGAACTCGAAGCGGATGAAGAACATACCGCCCTCCGGGTTCATCGTGTATTGGTCAGATTGGACGATATTGGCGCCCTGCTCATGCAGGAAATGGGACACCGCCGCCACGATGCCGGGGCGATCGGGGCAAGAGATCAGCATCCGGGCCCGATTGCGCTTGGCCGGATCTGCAGTGTACTTGGGAGATTGGTGCGTATTAGCTGGCATAGCTTGTATCTTCCTTCCATTCATATCAATAAGGTAATAAGTTCGGGTCTAGCGCAAGATTCGTCGACAGCTTATGCTCCGACAAGAACAGACTTGCCTGCGAACCAGGCGGTGATGCGTTGGTTGATCGCTTCCTCGCTCAGCTCCGGCAGCACGTGATTCTCCACGACCAGGTCATAGAGACGCTCCATCGGCTCGCGCGGGTCGGCCTTCTTCGCCTTGGCATCGTTCTTCAGCGTATCCCAGCTGTTGATCACATAGCTGCGCGGATCGATCGATTCCTTGGCGAAGAAATGATGTAGCCGCTCGACATGCTCGAGGAACTCATCGCCGAAGCGCTCCTGAACATTGCCCCGCAGCAAGGCGATCTCCGCTTCATACATCGGCCGCTGCGTCTTGGCATCCTTGCCGATCCATGGCGTCTCGAGGATGAACGGCCGACCGGCCAGCAGCTCGTGATGGACGATCGCATGCAGCGCTTCATGTCCAAGCCAGCCTGCGCCTACCGGGGCATGACGGTCCTTGCCGGCGCCGCGCGGATTTTTCGTATCGTTGACGTGTACGACCGCCACTCGGTTCAAGCCGACCGTCTCGTCGAACTGGCGCAGCACGCCGTCCAGATCATGGATCAGGTCGTAGCCGGCGTCATGCATATGGCACGTATCCATACAGACCGTAAGCCGATCGTTCTGCTCGACGCCGTCGATGATGCGAGCCAGCTCCTCGAAGCTGCGGCCGATCTCGGTGCCTTTGCCCGCCATCGTCTCCAGCGCGATGTTGACCTCGGTCTCGCGTGTGCCGTTCAACACCTCGTTCAGCCCTTGAGCGATCCGCTCGATGCCATAGTCGACATCCTTGTCCGTAAAAGCGCCGGGATGGAGGACGATGTTGCGGACGCCGATCTGATGCGTGCGGCGGATCTCCTCCTGCAGGAAGTCCACAGCCAGCTTGTACGTTGCATCTTTGTACGAGCCGAGGTTAATAATATACGGCGCATGGACGACGATCTCGTCGATGCCGATCGCTTGCATCTCGGCCTTGCCTTCATTAATATATAATTCATCCATCGGCTTGCGCCGCGTATTCTGTGGTGCGCCGGTATAGATCATAAACGAGCTGGAGCCGTAAGACGCCGCTTCTTGCGCAGCGGTGAGCAGCCCCTTGCCTGAGAATGATACGTGCGAGCCAATCTTCAGCATGGCGTTATTGCTCCCTTCGCATTTTCGTTCATCTTATTTTACAGGGAATATCGAAATAAATCTACGAATACGGTATAATTGCCAGTGAGGTAATTAAAACAATTATGACACGCTATATATTGAGGTGAATGAATGATGTCCAGCGCACCTGACGGGTTTATGTATTTTATCGTGTTTTGGGGCGTCGTTATGGTCGTGTTTATGTCGATAGGCGGCTTTTTTATGTTCCGCAAGTTTCTGAAGGTGCTGCCCAAGCAGGACGGCAAGTCCAAGCTGGACTGGCAGAACTATTGGGTCGAGCGCAGCCGCCCGATGTGGACGGAGGAGTCCAAGCAGTTTTTGGACCAGCTAGCCTCGCCGGTGCCGACGCCATTCCGCGATATCGCCAAGCATTCGATCGCTGCGCGCATCGGCCAGGTGGCCATCGAGAGCGGCGCTACCGAGGTGACGCGCGAGCACTGCATCGAGGGCTATATTCTCGCTACGCCGCCTCGCGACTATCGCAGCCTGATCTCTTTCCTTAAGAAGAACAACATCGACTATACGCCGTATCAGCATTTGCTGCAAAACCCAAAAACCTCGTCCTCCTCGTAGAAGGGCGGGGTTCTTTTGACGATTGATTCGGAACCTCCTCGGGTATACATACGTTATAGTACATAGGAGGTGCATGCAACATGCAAAAAAAGACAACTTATAGAAACCATCGCTCCAAAATGGCCATGCTGCTCGCGTTGATGCTCATCCTGATCGTGAGCGCGGCCTGCAGCAGCAACAAGGACAAAGAGAATAACGCAGCTAGCGATCCTGGCACCAATGTCGAGACGCCTGCTCCGGACAACGAAGCGGAGCCGGAACCAACTCCAGAACCAACGCCTGAGCCGACCCCGGAACCCGAAACGCCGACTAATAACGTAACGCCGCCAGCAGACGACGATGCCCCGGTTACATTGAAGCCGATGTCAGGCGAAGGCCGCTTCGTCGGCATCATGGATACTCACTCGGTCGAGATCGAGACGGCGGACGGTCCGACAGCCTTCCAATACGAAGATTCGATGACTGAGACGATCGACGCTATCGCAGAGGATGCTCAAGTGTCGTTCACCTATGTGGAGATGACCCAAGAGGCGGGCGGCGAGCAAGTAACGCAGCGTTGGCTGCAAACGATCGAAGAGAAGTAATAACAGCACATTAGATGCTCTGGAGTGAAGCCTAGCGGTGTAATGTCAAGTAGGCAAAATTGATGAATTGGAAAAAAAGCAGATCAAAGCGTCTTCGGAAGCGGAAAATGGCAACACGAAGCGAGACCCACCTAATATCAGAATTTTCAA
>Ga0160452_100916_pt1 | contig 11451 bp, 9 predicted proteins | sample HID1971I_E6MG_FD_108230 | JGI IMG/M metagenome (GOLD analysis project Ga0160452, IMG submission 108230) | Enriched millipede-associated microbial communities from UW Madison campus, WI, USA - HID1971I_E6 MG | ecosystem: Host-associated > Arthropoda: Insects > Digestive system > Unclassified ...
CGATCCAGCGGGCGGCCTGACGGATCGCTTCCTCAGGGATGCCTGTGACGTCAGCGACGCGATGAGGGGGGTAGTCGGCCAGGAAGGCCTCCATCTGTTCCCATCCTGATGTATGCGCGGCGATGAAGGTTTCGTCGATATCGCCTTGCTGCACGAGCAGATGGAGCAGACTGTTGAGCAACGCCAGGTCAGTGCCGGGCTTGATCTGCATGAACAGCGTCGCCTTGTCTGCGGTCGCTGTCCGCCGAGGATCGACGACGATCAGCTTGGCGCCGGCGCGCACCCGATCCATCATGCGCAGGAAGAGGATCGGGTGACAATCCGCCATGTTGGCCCCGATGACGAAGAACAGGTCGCTCGTATCCAGATCGTCGTAGGAGCCCGGAGGGCCGTCGGCGCCGAGCGAGAGCTTGTAGCCGCTGCCTGCGCTGGCCATGCAGAGTCGGGAGTTGGACTCGATATGTTGCGTCCGGATGTATCCCTTGGCCAGCTTGTTGGCTAGGTATTGCGACTCCAGAGACATTTGACCCGACACATAGAAGGAGATCGCGTCTGGTCCAAATTGCTCGAGCAGCTCTCGCAGCCTGGCTGCGGTCTGCTTGATCGCTTCCTGCATCGGCAGCGGCACAAGAGGATCGATCCGCGAGAGGCGGCTCTCAGCATGTGTCAGTCGGCCAGGGGCCGATATCGCCTCCGCGCTTGTCGCTCCCTTGGTGCAGAGACGTCCCTTGTTGGCGGGATGCGACTTGTCGCCTGTAACTTTTATGACACGGTCGCCCGAAGTCTCCAGGATCATGCCGCAACCAACGCCACAATAAGGACACACCGTAGTTGTTTTTTTGGTTTCCATCAAGAATCACCAGCTTACCTAACATGATTAAGCTCAATATATATCGTACTACGAGTAAAGTCAATAGTTAATGTTATTATATCTAACATGAATCAAAAATTTGTTCTTGGTGGCGATTTCCTTTACACTTAAAGGATAAGTCCGGCGTTCCGTACGCTGGCCGCATCTTGCTACATTGAAGGAGCACTTGCTATGACAGACCGATTGCCCAAAGAAGTGTATGAACAACTCGCGATGTTCCGCTACCGTATCCGCAAGTTTATCCGCTTCAGCGAGGAAGCTGCGCGCAGCAAGGGGCTGACGCCGCAGTATCATCAACTGATGCTGTCGATTATGGGCTTCCCCGATCGCGAATACGCGACTCCGACCGAGCTGGCGGAGCGCCTGCAGATTACCCCGCATGCCTGTGTAGAGCTGATCCAGCGCTGCGAGGAGCTCGGCATGGTGCTGCGCAAGCCGAACCCGTTCGACAAGCGCAGCATCTACATTTATTTGACGGTGGAAGGGAGAGCGATCCTCGAGGAGCTTTCGGAGATCCATATGGATGAGCTAAAGCGGGCTAATTTGCTTGAGTTTCACTAGTCGATGAAGCTTGCATACATTTGACACGTATAGATATTGCCCAATATGCGAAAAGTTGTCACTATGGACCAAAAGCATATATAATGTACTCATCCTGATCTAAAATCGGAGGTGTGCCCATTGGGAAGTTGCATCGGAGCGTAGCCACAGCAGCAACGTCGTATCGGTTGAGATGGAATCCAACTTAAGCGCAGACATTTTTAAATTTGCGGAGGTGAAACCCTCGCGTTGAGGGAACTAATTGGACATATACATTAATCTGGTGTTAGTAGCAATCTTGATTGGCTTAACCGCTTTTTTTGTCGGCTCCGAATTTGCAGTTGTCAAAGTGAGAATGAGTCGCATCGACCAACTTGTAGCGGAAGGAAACAAAAAGGCCATCGCTGCCAAACGGATTGTCACTAATCTGGACTACTATCTATCTGCCTGTCAGCTCGGGATTACGGTTACCGCTCTGGGATTGGGTCTGCTCGGCGAACCGACGGTAGAGCGCATGCTCCACCCGTTGTTCAACGAATGGGGCGTTCCGGACGCGGTGAGCACATTTATCTCTTACGCCCTGGCGTTGTCGATCATGACCTTCCTGCATGTGGTGATCGGGGAGCTCGCGCCCAAGACGCTGGCAATTCAGTTCGCCGAGCGGATGACGCTGATGATGTCGCGACCGCTGGTCGCCTTCGGCACGGTGTTGTTCCCGCTGATCTGGTTGCTTAACGGCTCGGCGCAGGTGCTGTTGCGGATGGTTGGCGTGAAGCCGGCCGGACACGAGCAGGCCCATTCGGAAGAGGAACTGAAGATCATTATGACGCAGAGCTATCAGAGCGGAGAGATCAATCAAACCGAGCTTGCCTATATGCAAAACATTTTTGCATTTGACGAGCGGGTAGCTAAAGATGTTATGGTGCCGCGGACGCAAATTATCGTCGTCGATGCCGAGATGTCTCCGGAGCAGTTTTTGCAGCTGACGGATGAACACCGGTACACGCGCTATCCGGTTACAGAAGACCTGGATAAAGACAATATCATCGGCTTCCTGAATGCCAAGGAGCTGGTGACACATATCGCCATGAATCGATTGCAAAGCCTGAAAGAACATATCCATGACATTTACGTGATCCATGAAACAACGCCTCTGCACGACGCTCTCGTGAAGATGCAGAAAAACGGCGTTCATATGGCTTTGGTTATCGATGAATACGGCGGTACGGCAGGCATTATTACGATGGAGGACATTCTGGAGGAGATCGTAGGAGAGATCCGGGATGAGTTCGATGAGGATGAAGTCGAGGATATCGCCGAACAAGCGCCTGACGAATACCTCATTAATGGCCGCGTTTTGCTCAGCGTGCTGGAAGAACGCTTCGGCCTCTCGTTCGATAACAGCGAGAATGTGGACACTATTGGAGGATGGCTGCAGATACGCGCCAATTTAATCGATGGCATGTCAGAGCCCGTTGATCATGGAGATCATCGTTGGTACATAAATGAATCTGACAATCATCAAATTTTGAGTGTAACGCTCAAGCTGGGCGTCAACAAACCGGCGAAGTCTTCCGAATCGGAAGCTTCCAGCCATTAAGAACCGTTTTAAGCCGTACGACTCTGTCGTACGGTTTTTTATTTTGGGGCATGCTAGTAAAAAAACTAGCTGGAGCTCGGGGTGAGTATCATGACAACAAGAGAAGAGCATCCGAACGATCGGATAAATCCAACGACTTTTATCGCGGATATGAAGGCGCTGCTCGGGGACAGTCCCGATATCGTCTATCGTTCTGCCCGTCTCGGAGGCATCGAGAGTTGGTTTATCTATGTAGAAGGAATGGCAGATCCGCGTCCGCTTCTCGAAGCCATCCACTTCGACTCTATGCTTGTCGAGGATAAGCTTGATCCGCAACAAGTCTACACGCATCTAAAGCAGCCTACCATCGCCAGCGGTTATCTGTCGGAGCAGCAGGAGCTTCGGCAGGTCGTTCACCTGCTTCTCACGGGATTCACGGTTATTTTCCTGGAAGGCATGACATCGACGCTCTGTGTCGATACGAATAATCTTAAGACGCGAGATGTGCAAGAGCCGGCATCAGAGGCTGTCGTGCGCGGACCTCGCGAGGGATTTACAGAGTCGTTGAGCGATAATCTGGCACTCGTTCGTCGTCGGATCAAAAGTCCTTCTGTACGTGTTAATGCTTTTACGCTTGGCACCGCAACCCGAACCGATACGGCGATTATGTATTTGGAAGACAAGGTTGATCATGAGGTGCTCAAGGAGCTTCGGCGCAGGCTACAGCAGATGAAGCTCGAGAAAGTGCTGGAGAGTAATTACATTGAAGAAATGATCCAGGATCAGCAGTACAGCCCGTTTCCGACCGTGTGCAACTCGGAGCGGCCCGATACGATTTCTGCCAACCTGCTCGAGGGACGGATTGCGATTTTTGTAGATGGAACGCCATTTGTGCTGATCGTGCCTGCCTTGTTCACGCAGTTTTTCCAATCCGCCGAGGATTACAATCAACGCGGAGATTTTGGCTCTCTGGTCCGCTTGCTGCGGTACTTTTGCTTTGCCATATCCTTGCTTACGCCCTCGTTTTTCATTGCGATCACGACCTTCCATCAAGAGATGATCCCGACCAATCTGTTGATGTCTTTGATCGGTCAGCGCGAAGGCATTCCTTTCCCGGCGTTTGTCGAAGCGTTGGTTATGGAGGTGACCTTCGAAATCCTCCGCGAGGCCGGGATTCGTCTGCCCAAGTCCGTCGGCCAGTCTGTCTCCATCGTCGGCACGATCGTTATCGGTCAAGCGGCGGTCGAAGCTGGGTTCGTCTCAGCGGCGATGGTCATTGTTGTGGCATTAACGGCCATCGCCAACTTTGCGCTCCCGGCCTTTAATCTGGCGATCTCGATCCGCCTGCTCCGGTTCGGTATGATGGCGATTGCGGCGAGCTTCGGCTTGTATGGATTGATCATTGCGCTCATCATGCTTGCATTGCACTTGTGTCAGCTGGAATCGCTCGGGGTTCCCTATATGACCTCGCTGGCGCCGTTTCGCCTGAAGTTCCAGAAGGATACGCTCGTGCGCCTCACCCAGCCGATGGTCAAGCGACTTCAGCATAAGGGAGGGGAGGATCAATGATCTTCAGAAGGAGCATCCTGCTGTTGCTCATCCTCAGTCTGCTTGTCCTGCCCGGATGCTGGAGCCGCAGTGAGCTCAATGAGCTGGCTGTCATCGTCGCGCTAGGCATAGACAAATATGAAAAGGGGTACATGGTCACCGCACAAGTAGTCAACCCTTCTGAAATCGGCCTGCAGCGCGGCTCGGTCGGCGCTTCGCCAGTTATCGTCTACAGCGCTCCCGGACATACGATTCCCGATGCCCTCCAGCGGATTTTGAGCCAGGCTCCCCGCAAGCTTTATCTCTCTCACTTGCGTGTACTGGTATTTGGGGAAGAAATAGCACGGGCAGGTCTGAGTGACGTGCTTGACTATATCTCTCGCAACAGCGAGCTTCGGACCGACTTTTATCTTGCCGTGGCTCAAGGAACGGAGGCGGCAGACGTTCTGCAGGTGTTGACGCCGTTCGAGCATATCCCTGCCAACTCGCTCTATTCATCGATTCTCATCTCCAACAAGCAGTGGGCGGCAACAGGCAAGGTGACGCTTCAACAATTCGTCACGGAGCTCGGGAGGGAAGGCGCAAATCCGATTATGTCAGGCGTTGAAATCATCGGCGACAAGCAGCAGGGGCAGACCGTAAACAATCTACATTCGGTCAGGCCCAAGGCGTTGCTTCGCCATGCAGGGCTCGCCTTGTTCAGAGGCGACAAACTGGTAGGATGGGCGGATGAGACGACCAGCAAGTCGATCAATTACCTCCTGAAGGATGTGCATACGACGGTTGGATATGTTAAATGTCCTAAGCATAAGGACGGTATCATTGGTGTCAGCATCAATCAATCATCGGCGCAAATTCATGTCAAAATAAATAAAGAGGGCGAACCGGAATTTTGGGTGGACTTTCAAATCGATGCCGATCTGGAGGCGGTGCAATGCGCGATTGATTTGACTCAGGAAGAGTCGTTTCGCCTCATCGAGATCGAGCTAAAGGATGTGATGCGCTCCATCACGATGCGGAGCATCAACACCATCCGAGAGAAATACAGCACCGATGTGTTCGGCTTTGGCGAAGTGCTGCATCGCAAGTATCCTAAGCAATGGAACAAATATCGAGACCACTGGCCGGACAAATTTAGACAGGTGAAAATTACGATTGACCCCCATGTCTCATTGCGTCGCATCGGTTCGATCGTCCAGCCGTTACGAAGAGAGGTGCATGAGTAGGTGAATTGGAGCATGCTGATTACGTTTATGGTGCTATTCATACCGCTGGCCGAATGGCCGTCAATTAAGAAGCTAAAGAACAAAAAGGAATGGATCGTCTTCGGCGGCTGCTGGGTACTGGCATTAGTCGCGATGTTCGGTGAATGGATGGGCTGGCCGATGCCGAAGCCGCTCAACTGGATTCGCGCAGTAATAGGGCCGATCTCCCGCATGATGTCCTAGTGTTTAATGAGAGGAGGCGTCAAGTTATGAGCCAGAGCCAGGCGGACAAGCAAAAGATAAGCGGCTACCAGTATTTTATTCTGACCTTTGGCATGACCGTAGGCACTTCCATCCTGGTGATCCCAGCAGGGCTCGTAGGCGAGGTGAGAGAGGATGCGTGGATCGCCGCTTTGCTTATGACGATAGTCAATGCGATGATGGCTTATTTCTATCTGAAGCTGGCCAAGCTTTATCCGGGCAAAAATTTGTTCCAGATCATCGAAGCTGCATTAGGCAAATGGATCGGCAGCCTCGTATCGCTTCTATATCTGTTTTATTTTTTGATCTTGAGCGGCACGCTTCTCGGCAACCTCGGGTATTTCTTTACCAGCGAGCTGATGCGCGAAACGCCGATTCAAGCGATCGAGCTGCTGTTTCTGATCGCTTCGGTCATGTGCGCCAGGCTGGGGATGGTCGTACTAAGTCGCGTTGTGGAATTGATGTTGCCCTGGATCATTTTATTTGCATTGGTGCTTATCCTGACCTTGCTGCCGCAAGTGGAGTGGCAATACATCATGCCAATATGGGAAGGCGGACCGATGCCAATCTTGAAATCGGGCCTGAGTACGGCCATGTTCCAGGAGTTGATTATCATGCTTGTGTTTATGCCGATGGCGGCCAATTCGTCGAAGGCCGGCAAGGGAGTCGTGCTCGGCACGGCGGCAGGCGGCATCCTGCTGTCGACCATCGTCTTGCTCAGTGTGCTCATTCTCGGCATCGAGCAATCGGCGAACAGCACCTTTCCGGCCTTCGTCCTGGCGAAGACGATCAATATTGGCGGCTTCCTCCAACGCATCGAGGTGGTCTTGATTACATTATGGGTGCTGACCTTCTTTATCAAGACTTCGCTGATGATGTTCGGACTGCTCACCGGCATGCAGACGGTGTTCGGCCTCAGCAGCTATCGTCCGCTCATCTACCCGCTGGCGGCGCTGGTCCTCATCGTCTCATGGAATACGTACATCAACAGCGTGTATGTCGCCGAGGTGATCAAGGAGGTGTGGGCGGGCTACTCGATGATTCATCTGATCGTGATCCCGCTGCTGCTATGGGTGTGCGGACGATGGAGGCGAGCGCCCAAGCCCGGCGTATCGAGCGCTGCTCCAAGTGGAGCAGGCGATCATTCATAGAAAATTGTTGATGGCATTAATTATTAAGGTTGCTAATCTTCGATGGATCGTGCTGACGAGGCGAGCGGTCTTCGGTCATACAGCACGGCCAGCAGGAAGAGAAGCGCCAGGGCGGCGGAGCAGCGATACATCATCCCGTAGTCTGTAGCGGAGGCCAGCGCGCCGAGCCCAAAGGAGCCGATGGCGATGCCCAGATCTGCGGAATTGTAGAACATGCTGTTGGCTGCGCCCTGCTGCTCGGGGCGCGAGACGCGCAGCATCCAGGCCTGGAGCGTCGGCTGAATCGAGCCGAAGCCTGCCCCGTAGAACAGCGCTGCTGCGATCAGCATAGGCATCGAAGTCGCGTACGAGAGGGTCAGCAAGCCGCACCCCAGACTGAGCGCAGCGGGGACCAGTACGAGGACAGGACCGCGACGATCGAACAGTCGTCCCGCCAAGGGCCGGACGATCAGGATGGCGACGACATTAAATAGAAAAAACAATCCCGCTTGCGGAAGCCCCGTCGATAAGCCGTAGAGTGCGATGAAGCTGAGCAGGCCGCTATACGTTACGCCGAGCAGCAGATTGAGAAACGCCGGAATCGCTGTCTGCCGGGGAAAGGGCGGTCGCGTCGCGCCCTCTGAGCGGATATGCGCAGCAGCCGGCTGCGGCGCAGGGAGCGCTCGCGTCACGAGCAGCGCTGGCAGGATGAGCAAGGCGACGCCGGTGCCGAGCCAGACGAGCGTCGGGAAGCCGTATGCGTCCAGTACATTAAGCCCGATCAATGGGCCGACGGACATCGCCAGACTGGTCGATAATCCGAAATAAGCAATGCCCTCGCCGATCCGGTTGCCAGGGATGACGGCGGAGACTAGGGTGGGGATGATCGTGCTGCCCATACCGAAGCCGATCCCGAAGCCTACGCGCCACAGCAGGAGCGAGCCGATCGACCAAGCTGCTGCATACAGAGCAGTAAAGATGACCGCGAGCGCAATCGAGACGATCAGCAGACGGCGTCGGTCGACGCGGCGCAGCAGCCAGGCGGTGAGGAAGCGCGAAGCGATAGCGCTGGCCGCAAAGACGCCCGTCATCAGGCTGACAGTCATATCATCGGCCTGGAAACGATCCTGTACATAAGCGGGGAAAGCGGCAAGAAGCATCTGTAAATTTAGAAATAGCAAAAAAAAGCTGGTCGTCAATCCGATAAAGGCTGCCGTCCAAAGGTTGCGAGGCTGTTCGTGATGTGATTCCAAGTGAGATTCGCCTACTCTCTGTCTGTTGTTAGATCTTGAGCTTGCTGGTATGCCTCTCGCAGCAGCGCGAGCAGATCCTCGTATGCCGTCTCGCCGAGGCTCGTCCTCATGTCGGTCATCAATTGGCGCTCGAGCGGATACGTGTCGCGGATGAGCGCAGCTCCGGCAGCCGTAATCCGTACGCTGACTGAACGTTTGTCAGCCAATCCGGGACTGCGATGGACCCAGCCCTTGCTCTCCAGTTGGCCGAGCAGTCGGGTAATCGTCGGCCTATCCTTGTAGAGCCGCTCGGCGATCGACTTCTGGATGATGCCGTCCTCCCGGTACACCTGGTACAACACCGACCATTGCTCGGTCGTGATGTCATATGCCCTCAGCTGCTGCTGGAAGGCATGGACCAGCTTGCGATAAGTGACGCCGAGTTGGAAGCCGAGCGAATCATTCAACAGATCGTCCTCATGCTGCATTTCTTTCACCTGCTCCTCATATAGTTGTCTTGACAATTATATGCCCGTAAAAAAGAGCTGTCAACGTTGCTACTTCAACGTGCAGCTCTCGGGTGGAACCTGGACAAAGGCTTGCAAGCTCGGGTGTCGCATCGTTCGACCTTCCTGCCATCGCCACTCCGTAAACCGAATCTTGGCAGTCAACAGCGGCTGTACCCAACTCGCCCCGCGCAGCTCGGGATGGTGATCGACAAATGGACAAGTATCCGATCCGATCGCCGCGAGCGTCGTCGTCAGATGACGCCAGTCCGCCCTCGTGAGCTTGCCGGTGCCGACCTTGCCGATAAACCGAAGCTGACCTTCATGATAAACTCCGGCAAGCAGCGCATTGACGGTATTGTCGCGCGTCGTGTAGCCGCCGATGACGGCGATAATATCGCCATAATTTTTGACCTTGACCCAGCGCTCATCCTTGCCGTCCTGCGGGTAAGTGCTGTCGAGTCGTTTGCTGACGATGCCCTCGAGCCCATGCTCGCGCACAACCTCGAACAGAGCAGCGCCGTCGGTCTGAGACTGTACGAGCTGCACCGTCGATGAAGGGAGCAATCGTTCGGCGAGCCTCTGCATGCGCTCGGAGAGCGGCAGTTGCGTCAGCGCGACGCCGTCCAGCTCCAGCAGATCGAACACCATATAGAAGACAGGCACCTCTCGCACGAGCTGTGGTACACGATCCAGCCGCCGGATGCCGTCGCGACGCATCACCTCGTGGAAGGAAGGCTTGCCGTCCGGGGCAAGTGCGACGACTTCCCCGTCAACGATGTAGCTCTCGGCATCGAGCAGCGGTGCGAGCAGCTCGGGGTATTGTCCGGTCCGCTCCCGCAGCTGCCGGTTGAACAGGCGAGTAGCCCCGCCCTCCCGATAGGCGAGGATGCGCACGCCATCCCATTTCAGTTGGTGGGTCCATTCGCTGCCGAGCGGGATCGTCTCGGCTCGGACCGGTTCGAAGGGTACGATTGGTTTCATAGCCCTAGCATGGGCAAGGCGAGAGGGGTTTATACCCATTACACCGAGGCCAGCGCGCCGAGCGCAAAGGACCCGATAGCGATGCCCAGATCTGCGGAGTTGCGCCATAACAGAAGCGAGTCGATCGACCAAGCCGAGGCATACAGGGCAGTGAAGATCACAGCATACTTGTCGCATCCCGGGGCACACTACCCGGCATGCTGCGAGGAAGTTATCTATAGTATTCTTACAAAAGAAGAGCTGATCAACATTATCGAGCCGGATCAACCGGACCCGGCCGTCGGCCGGCTTCCCGGTGCCGATGGTGCCGATGATGCCGGAAATGCCCAACTAGCATAGCCCCGGCCTCGTCAACATGCATCATTAGTCGGCGCTCCCTCTTCCAAAGGCTCCTGCCACGCAGGGGTCTGATTGCGTCGCTTTAATAACGCAACCGCGTCCCCGGTGGAACCTGAAAAAAAGACCATGCTATAATGGAGGGGTTCGCAAATACATAGAGACGTGTCAGGGCGTGTTTGCAAACCCGCTCAGGGTCATCTTAGGCTGCCTTTCCGCCCCCTGCGGCGTCACTTTTGCTTGACGTACCCCCGGTACGTCTTCACAAAAGTTCCTTGCATGGAACGAAAATTCAGCCCAATCTGCTACCTTCCGAGTATGCAAACACACCCTAGGAGGAGGAAGATGACGATGTTGGTCCAACCGACGGAAGACCGCCAATACTACCAATTGTACAGTCCGACAGCGATGCCCAAAGCCTCGGGATTTCTCTGGAACGAGACGATGATGATCCATATGAATTGCAGAGGGTACGCCGTGGCGCAGTTTATGCAGCCCGAGCCGGCCAAGTATTCCCATGCGCCCAATCTGGAAGCCAAAACGTTTATGCAGCCGGAGCAGCCGTATTATGCCCATCATCCGGGGCGCTTCGTCTATATCAAGGACGAGGAGACGGGAGAGGTGTTCTCCGCCCCGTATGAGCCGGTACGCAAGCCTGCCGATCACTACGTATTCGCTGCGGGCAAGCATGATCTCTACTGGACCGTCCGCGCGCTTGGCGTCGAGATCGAGCTGCGCCTCACATTGCCGGTGAGCGAGCCGGTCGAGATGTGGGAGGTGAAGGTGCGTAATCTTAGCGGACGCGAGCGCAAGCTGAGTCTTTATCCATACTTTACGGTAGGCTACATGTCGTGGATGAATCAATCCGGCGAGTACAATGAGCAGCTGCAAGGCATCGTCTGCTCCTCGGTGACGCCGTATCAGAAGGTGCATGACTATCCGAAGATCAAGACGCTGAAGGACAAAACGTTCCTGCTGCCGGATCGCAAGCCGGACGCCTGGGAGGTCAATCAGGAGCAGTTCGAGGGCGAAGGCGGTCTCATGTCCCCGTCGGCGATCGCCGAGGAGCGCCTGGCCTGCGGCGAAGCGCGCTACGAGACGCCAGTGGCGGCCCTCCAGTATCGCATCTCCCTGCAGCCGGAGGCGGAGGAGCGCTATCGCTTCCTGTTCGGCCCGGCCCGGACCGAGCAGGAGATCGCCGACATCCGCACCCGCTACTACGGGCAGGATGAGCAAGGCCGGGACGGCTTCGACGCGGC
>Ga0160452_100923_pt1 | contig 11305 bp, 14 predicted proteins | sample HID1971I_E6MG_FD_108230 | JGI IMG/M metagenome (GOLD analysis project Ga0160452, IMG submission 108230) | Enriched millipede-associated microbial communities from UW Madison campus, WI, USA - HID1971I_E6 MG | ecosystem: Host-associated > Arthropoda: Insects > Digestive system > Unclassified ...
ATGGATGGCGCGTGGCGGCGGCCCCCCAAATCCATGGCGGATTACGGGCACACCGAGCCTGGGCGAGGTGCCGAGTGGTGGGGCAAGAGCGTTTTGGTTACTTTTGCGCTTTTCAAAAGTGACCCGCTGTAAAAGCGGAACCAATAGCCGCCGTTACCGCAGCAATGGATATGTACACGGTCTGATCCAACATCCTGGTCGGCTGTCAGGCCGCCATCGGGGGCAAGTCGAATCGTCGCACCGCCCCTCCCACATTTTGATCGCGGTGCATCAGTTAGATCGGGAGCAAGCCCCCCTCCCACAATGTTTAGGGCAACACGGTCCAGATGGCAAAACCGGCATACCACAGCACCGCCGCACGCAGCAACAGCTCCCACAGGCGATCCAGGCTGTTGATGCCATCGGCACCCACCACCGGCGGCGGGATTTCGGCAGCGGCCAGCCCGACTTTTTCCATCAGCTGTGCAGCGCTGATGTCCCAGCTCAGCAGTTCGTGGAGCATCACACGGCTGACCCCGACGAAATTGCCCACCAAGGCAAAACTCGCCGCCAGCAGGCGTACCGGCAACCAGTCAAACGCGTGGCGCAGCTGCGTGGCGCGCTCGGCCACCAAGGGGTTCTGGCTATGTTCGCTGGCTAGGGCTAACAGGCGATAGGCCAAGGCGGCTACCGGACCTAGCAGGAAATACCAGAAGATCACCGCGAAAAAGCTTTGATACGCCTGCCACAGCAAGTAGCCCTGAACGCGCTCCAGCAATTGCTCGCCACTGTCCGCGCCAAGATTCAGATCGCGCTCGGCCACGTGCTCGGCAGCTTGCAGGTCACCGCGTCGCCAGGCGTCACGAAACGGTCCCAGCCCTGCCAACAGATCACCACGGCCCAGGCTATAGATCACCACCAGCAAGTGCACCGGCAATGCCAGCAGGCCATAGGCCACCGGCTCCAGCACCAGCAGCAACAGCGCCAGCAACGCCACGGGCAGCAGCACCATGATCAGCAGGATCAGCCAGGGGCGCTTGCCCATGCGCGGGCTCGCCTCCAGCCTGGCCAGCTCACGCAGCCATCCGCCGTCGCGCTGCAGCCGCAGGCGCAAGGCCGAGAACTTCTCGATCCAGACCGCCAGCACCAACACCAGGAAACTCATTCTTCGTGTCCTCCATCCTGCAGGGCGCTACGAAAGCGCGTCCAATCAAAAGCGGGGCCCGGGTCGGTCTTGCGCCCCGGGGCGATGTCGCTGTGACCACAAATACGTTGTTGGGTAATTTTCGGGTAGGCCGCCAGCAGCTGGCGTGTCAGGTCGATCAGCGACCTGTACTGGGCCTCGGTATACGGCAGTTCGTCCGTACCTTCCAGCTCGATCCCAAGGGCAAAATCGTTGCACACTTCGCGGCCCTCGAAGCTGGAAACACCTGCATGCCAGGCTCGGTCCCGACAGGAAACAAATTGCGTCACAATGCCGTCACGCTCAATCAGAAAATGCGCAGACACACGTAGGTGCGCGATACCCTCAAAGTAGGGATGTTCCGAGACGTCCAGATGATTCTGGAAAAACTCCTGCACCTTGCCAGTCGCGAACTGCGCTGGGGGCAAGCTGATGTTGTGCACCACCAACAGCGAGATTTCGCCTTCAGGGCGCTCGTTGAAGTTGGGCGAAGGGCAGTGACGGATGCCCTGGCACCAGCCGCTGGCGGGGTCCAACTGCATACAGGCTCCTTGAATGAGACTAAGTGTTACCAGTATGCCGCGTTCCGCCCCGCGGTTGCGATCACTTGCCGCGATTGAGTTGACGCAGGTTACCCACCACCGCAGCCAGCGCACGTTCGAACAGCAAGCCATTATCCAACGTGCGCAGCGCGCCACGTTTGAAGGCCAGGGCTAATTGCCCGGCGGTTTGCTCCAGAACCTTGAGCCCTGTGCGACTAACAAATACATAGGTATTGGCAGGCGGCATGATCGCCGTCAACTTGCAGCGCAGGATGGGGGCGTCGTTTTGCTGCAGCTCAATCCAGGTGTCTATACGCAACTGCTGGACCTTGAGCAAATCGGAATCATCATCGGGCAGAGGCTCTTGGGGTGGCGGCAAACTCGAGCTGAAGACGAAAGGTTCGCGGACTTCGACCAGCACATCGACGCCCTCGCCCTCTGACGACTGTACATGCATGGCCTGCAACTGCTGGAAAAATTCACGGGTGCTGAACGAATCGAACGCCGCACTGGCCAGGCCGTCACGCAGCGCCTTGAGCAACCCAGGTAATTGCTCGAGCAAACGCCGACCTGCTTCGGTGTCTCCCTGCAGGCCAACGCTCCAGATCAGCTCATCCATGGTGCGCAGCGCCGTTTGCCATGGCAGGGATTGTTCGCCGTGCTTGAGCGTGGTCAACAACAGCACCTGGCTCCAGGCCTGCTGCAGGAACCGCAGCAAAAACTGCGGCAAGGTTTTACCCATAATCCGTCGATTGATCGCTTGCGCCACACGCCGGCGAGCAGCCTCGGTACGCAGGCGCTCTTGCTCGGCTTCATGGGTGTGCCGCTCCAGCAACTCACTACGCCTGCGCTCATCGGCGGTAAACGCGCTGAACTGCGCCAGCAGCTGGGAAAAAATTGCCGTGTCTTCGACAAATTCATTCAGTAACCGCTGTACGACCTGCTCGATACGCAGGTAGAGGTAATCGTGCGGGTTGTTCCCCGGCGGGCTCCATCCTATGACGGCGCTCGCGATTTCATTGAGCAAGCGGCGCACCGGATGGTTCGCACAGCTGAACAGGCTTTTGTCCAGCACCGCGACTTTCAGCATCGGAATCTGCAAGCGGGCAATCAAACCCTTGAAAGCATCCGGCACGCTGCGGTCATCGAGAATGAACTCAAACAGCAAGGCAACCAGGTTGATTACATCTTCGTCAGCCTCTTCCAGCACCCGCGACCTGCCACTTTTGACGCTGACCCGAGTCAGTAGCTGCTCAAGCTGATTGCGCAGGTCAAAATCGTCCTCGGCGTCGGGCTCCGGGACGTACTGTTGCAAATGCGACAGCAGGCGCAGCAGGTCGCGGGTGGCGATGGGTTGCGGCTCGGTACTGGCCTCGAGGGTCGGCGCTACGCTGCCACGCACGGCCACCAGCCACTTTTGCAAGGCACTGAAGGCCTCTTGTCCGCTTGGCTCGAACGGCGGCTCGGCGATCGACTGGCTGGGGTGGTGCTGTTCACGGGTCGCAGGCCCACCGGGACGACGGGACGGAACGGCCTTGAGTTCGGGCAGTACCCCAGTGGCGACCAGTAGCTGATTGGCTTCGGCGTACAGCAGGTCAGCGTCGCTGAGCACGTATTTTTCAAACAGCTTGAGTATGATCAGCTTAACCCGGATCTCCACCCCCAGGCTGCGTCCGGCCTGCAGGAAGAACTCGCAAAGCAAGGCCGGCCCCAGTGGGTTCTCATGGTCCTCCAGGCGCCTGCCAAGCAATTCACTGAATCGCGCACTCAACTGCCCCAGTGCCACCCCATCGCGATGCCGTACTCGACTGAGCATCGCTTCAAGGGCCACGGCTTTTTCCGCCTCATCAGCGCTTGTACCGGACACGCCTTCGTAAGACACCACCGGCACCAGGTGCATGTCGCCGCGCCCGGCCAAGCCCAGGTCGCCAAAGGCGGCAAACAGCTGCTCCATGAATACGCGCTCGAAGTTCTTGCGCTTGAGGCGCAGGTCACGCATGGCCTCGAAGAAAATATGATGGTCGACGGTGCTGCGGGCCTTGTCAGCCATTTCGAACAGGGTGTCGTCGGCGTTATCGAACAACTCCTGCAAACCCTGTTGCAACTGTTGCGCCGCCTTGTCACGCACCTGCAACACCACCACCGGCAGGCGCGCGAGCGGCGATGTCGTGGCCTGCGCCCTGTTGAAAGGCACCACCTTTCCGTCATTGTGCATCCTGGCCTCCTGAAACGGCGGTGTTGAGAGGTGGGAAGAACGGGGGCAGGCCCGGGAGGCACTGCAAACACCCGGCTACCACCAGGACGTCAAAGCTATGACGCCAATCGCAAGGCGCGAGATTATCTTGCAAATGAGGGTAGTTGCGCCAGCAAACTATGCCTTTGCGCTGTAATTGAGTGGCGAGCCTGGGTTCAAACGCATGCAGCCCCTATAATCGAGGCACTTTGTTTGTGGAGCCTGTTATGCCGAATCTCCGTCTCGCCGACCTCACCGCCGAAATTGAAGCCAACGTGCGCCGCGCACTCCTGGAAGACATCGGCAGTGGTGACATCACCGCGCAGTTGATCCCGGTCGAACGGCTGGCCAAGGCGACGATCATTACCCGCGAGGCGGCCGTTATCGCTGGTACGGCGTGGGTGGATGCAGTGTTCCGCCAACTGGACCCACGGGTAGCCGTGCATTGGCAGGTGGCCGACGGTGAACGGGTCAACCTCAACCAGGTGCTGTTCCACCTTGAAGGCCCGGCACGCTCGCTGCTCAGCGGTGAACGCTGTGCGCTGAACTTCCTGCAGATGCTGTCAGGCGTCGCCACCCGTGCGCAGTTCCTGGCGGACTTTGTTGCCAGTACCCAAGTCAAGCTGCTGGACACCCGCAAGACATTGCCGGGCCTGCGCCTGGCGCAGAAGTACGCAGTCACCTGCGGCGGTTGCCATAATCACCGCATCGGGCTGTATGACGCGTTCCTGATCAAGGAAAACCACATTGCCGCCTGTGGAGGTATTGCCCAGGCCATCGCGGCTGCCCACAAGATCGCCCCGGGTAAGCCGGTAGAAATCGAAGTGGAAAGCCTGGAAGAATTGCGCGAAGCCCTGGCGGCGGGTGCCGACATCATCATGCTGGATGAACTGAGCCTGGACGACATGCGCGAAGCCGTGCGCCTGAACGCCGGCAAGGCCAAGCTGGAAGCCAGCGGCGGGATCAACGAAACCACGCTGCTGCCTGTCGCTGAAACCGGAGTGGACTACATTTCCATCGGCGCGATGACCAAGGATCTGAAGGCGGTGGATCTGTCGATGCGTCTGAGTATCTAAAGTGCCTTGACTGTAGGAGCGAGCTTGCTCGCGAAAACCTCAAGGGCACCGCGTGCAATCAAAGTTCACGCGTTATCGTTAACGTTTTTCGCGATCAAGCTCGCGCCTACAGGCTGCTTTAAACTACAAGGTTATTCATCTCGCAGTACTCGTCCCACTCGACACCCAGCACTTCGGCCGCCTCTTTGTGCAAGGCCAGCCGTGCAGTTTCAAACTCTTCAGGCGTCGAGGTGTACTTGAGGGTCAGTTCCCAAGGCTGGTAGCCCTGGCTCTCGGCCTCGTCCTCAAATGCCCACTGGATCTGGTCACGCTGGTCGTCAGCGCTCAGTTCCTTGATCTCTTCTTTAAGCTGCGGCGACTCCTCGAGATATTTTTCGAGAGCTGCTTGGTGCCGAACTTCCTGGGTCATCTCAGTCGTGGTCATGTCGTTCTCTTAGATCGAGGAATGGGGATGCATCTGGGTCATCAAGGTTGCGCAGATACAAAAGAGCGGGCACGAATGCCAGCTCGTCTGGCCTTCAGAACCATTCTGGGATCATCTGAAAACATTGCCTTTGAAGCGGTGGTGCCTTGGTGCCCGAGACAGGAATCGAACCTGCGACCTTCGCGTTACGAGTGCGCTGCTCTACCGGCTGAGCTACACGGGCAGTGGGCTAAAGCTAGCACTGCATCGGGCATGCAGCAACTGACTCGCTCACCGCCCGGCGGCGTCACGCGCCGTTGGTGCCACAGCCTTTGGCAGCGTACTGCGCCTCAACCGTGGTGGCGCAGGTCCAGCCAGTGGTGGCGCTGCGGGTCAGGGTAATGGTCTTGCCCAGCACGGGCGCCGGCGCATCGAGAATTTCACAACGGATGGAACCTGCACCCGAGGCCACATCGCCTGTCACCTCGATCTTGCAGTTGGCCGTCGGGCTGGTGCCACCGATCAACTCCAGAGTGGGCACAGTGCCCTGGTTGATCGTATCTTCGTAGCCAGCCTTCAACGCGCTGATTTCCGCCAGCCCCGCCGTAAACTTGGCCTTGGCCTGGTGCTTGGTGTACATGGGCAAACCGATGGTGGCCAAAATGCCGATGATTGCCACGACGATCAACAACTCGATCAAAGTAAAGCCTTTTTGACGCATCTCTTTCACTCTCCAGAATAGAACCATGACAAGGCGCGTCCTGCGCCCCGTAGTGTGCAACGGCGCCAGTGTACTCATGCCCAAGCGGCCAATCGCGTACAGGACGCACATTCTGACATTTTATTCCTGAACGCCAGCCTGCCCGAACACGCTCCCTGACTAAGCTGTAAATTCTTCACTACCTGCGTGCACGAACCCGACATGAATGACACATCAACGATCTACGCCTGGGAAGGCATCAACCGCAAGGGACGCAGGGTGTCCGGGCAAATTGCAGGCAATGACCTTGCGCTGATCAAGGCACAATTGCGCCAGCAAGGGATCTGTCCCGAGCGTGTGCGTAAAAAGCCTGCGCCTCGGCCGACGTTCGCCCCACGTATATTGCCTGCGGATATCGCCCTGTTCACCCGCCAGTTGGCCACATTGCTCAAGGCCGGTATCCCGCTGCTACAAGCCTTCGACATCATCAGAGAGGGCGTCGAGAACCGGCAGGTGCGTGACCTGGTCGAAGCCTTGAAACAGCAGATCGCCAGTGGCAACAGCTTGGCCGATGCGCTGCGCCTACATCCCCGTTATTTCGATGACCTGTACTGCAACTTGGTGTCCACCGGGGAACAGGCCGGCGCCCTGGAATTGCTGCTGGAGCGAATAGCGACTCACCTGGAGAAAAGCCAACGGCTCAAAGCCAGGATCAAAAAGGCCATGACCTACCCTGTTGCGGTACTGGTGGTTGCCACGCTGGTCAGCGCGGTGCTGTTGATACACGTAGTGCCGCAATTCCAGAACCTGTTCGCCGGGGTCAACGGCCAATTGCCCGGGTTTACCTTGGCGGTCATTGCCCTGTCCGAATTCCTGCAACAGGCGTGGTGGGTGCTGGCGCTGGGCTTGGGTGCGTCGCTGGCAGGGCTTCGTCAGGCTTACCGTGCTTACCCAGGCTTTCGCCATCGGCTGGAAGCGGGTTTGTTGAAAATGCCCCTGGCAGGCAAACTGCTGCACAACTCTGCCGTCGCTCGTTACGCCCGCACGCTTTCAACCACGTTCGCAGCGGGCGTGCCCCTCGTGCAGGCATTGGGCTCGGTGGCCGGCGCCGTCGGCAATGGACCATTCAAACAGGCAATTGAACGTATGCGCCACGATGTATCCACAGGCATGCAATTGAACCAGTCCATGGCCAGCAGTGGCCTGTTTCCAGGCATGGCGATCCAGATGACGGCCATCGGTGAAGAATCCGGCACGCTGGACCGAATGTTGGAAAAAGTCGCGAACCACTACGAGGCGGACGTGGACACCTTGGTCGATAACCTCACCAGCCTGATGGAACCGCTGATCATGGTGGTACTGGGGGGCATTGTCGGGGCGTTGGTGATCGCCCTGTACCTGCCGGTCTTTCAACTGGGTACGGCATTTTGATCCTGCTGCTGACCGAACGGCCCTGGTTTTTTGTTGCCATGGCACTGGTGCTAGGCCTGATCGTCGGCAGTTTCCTCAATGTGCTGGTGTGGCGACTGCCAAAAATGCTCGAGCGCGAATGGCGTGCCCAAGCCCGTGAGATCCTCGGCTTGCCTGCCGCACCCGGCGGGCCGCCCTATAACCTGATGTGCCCGAATTCCTGCTGCACCCGTTGCGAACAGCCGATTCGGCCCTGGGAAAATATCCCACTGCTCAGCTACCTGTTGCTCAGGGGGCGTTGTGCCCATTGCCGTGAGCGCATCAGCCTTCGTTATCCCTTAACCGAGCTGGCCTGCGCGTTGGTCTCGGCCACCGTTGCCTGGCACTTCGGCCTTGGCTGGCAGGCCGGCGCGGTGCTGCTGCTGAGCTGGGGCTTACTGGGCCTGAGCCTGATTGACCTCGACCATCAATTGTTGCCAGATGCGCTGGTGCTGCCGCTGCTATGGCTGGGACTCATCCTCAACAGCGCCGACCTGCTGGCGACCTTGCCCGATGCGCTGTGGGGCGCGGTCATTGGCTACATGAGCCTGTGGAGCGTGTTCTGGCTGTTCAAGCTGGTCACCGGTAAAGATGGCATGGGCCATGGCGACTTCAAGTTATTGGCATTGCTGGGAGCCTGGGGTGGGTGGCAGATACTGCCGATGACATTACTGATGGCCTCATTGCTGGGCCTGATCGCCGGGTTGATCCTGCTGCGTTTGCGCAAGACCCAAGCGTCAGCTCCGCTGCCCTTTGGTCCCTGCCTGGCAATTGCCGGCTGGATTGCATTGCTCTGGGGTGGTCAAATAACCGACTTCTATTTGCAGTCTGTCGGTTTCAGATGACCACTTCTGTCGCAACACCCTGGATTCTTGGCCTCACGGGCGGCATTGGCAGCGGCAAAAGCGCTGCGGCCGAACACTTTATCCACCTGGGCATCGACCTGGTGGATGCCGATCATGCTGCTCGCTGGGTCGTGGAGCCTGGCCGACCGGCACTGGCACGCATCGCCGAGCATTTCGGCAGCGGCGTGCTGCACCCCGACGGCCAGCTGGACCGCGCCGCGCTGCGTAAACTGATCTTTGAGGTCCCTGAAGAACGCCTGTGGCTGGAAGCACTGCTGCACCCGTTGATTGCCGAGGAAATTCGCAGTCACCTGGCACGCGCCCGTTCGCCTTACGCGATCCTGGTGTCACCGCTGCTGATCGAGTCAGGCCAATACAGCATGACCCAGCGCATCCTGGTGATCGACGTGCCGCAATCGCTGCAGATTCAGCGTACCCTGCAGCGCGATGGCATCAGCGAACAACAGGTGCAGGCGATTCTCAAGGCCCAGTCCAGCCGCGAAGACCGCCTGAACCATGCCGATGATGTACTGGTCAATGACCAGGACCTTGCCTGGCTGCATGGCGAGGTCGAGCGACTGCACCACTTTTACCTTACTTTGCGTGGAGGCCGACCATGAGCCAACCCTTGACCGTCGATTGCCCAACCTGCGGTGCCCCCGTGGAATGGAAAACGGAAAACCTCAACCGGCCGTTCTGCTCGGACCGTTGCAAACTCATCGACCTGGGCGCCTGGGCCGCCGAGGAACACAAGATCCCCGTGGCCCCGGATGCCGAAGACGAGCTGTTTTCCGAAGACCTGCCACCGCGCCACTAAGGCCGCATAAAGGCATATTCCTGCTGGTCGTCGAGGTTTTCTGCGAGGTATTGCAGCTCGTCGGCCAGGTCTTCAAAACTGCGTACGCCCTTGCTTTGCTGCACTACCGCACTGAGCATGGCGCGCAAGGTCAAGCCTGGGTCAAAACCGATCTCCTGCGCCGCATCCTGGCTTCTGCGCAACTCCTGCCGTGCCCACTCATACACACTCATGATCCGTGCTCCTGAAAATTTTGCAGAGCATGGACCTGCGCCGTTGCCCGGCATTTGACCTGGATCAACGCCGTGAATCGTCGTCCTTCCAAGGCGCCGAGAGGTAGCGGGTACGGTTGAAGGTCTCCAGCCATTCCGGGCAGAACACCACCAATGCGCTGATGACCATGCCGTTGATAAAGGCTTCGGGAAAGATGATCAGCCACAGGTAGCCCACAAAGTCTTCCAGCCATTGCGGCATCGCAAAGCGGCCGTCAAACCACAATAAACCCAGCCCGGCCAACAGGCATAGCAAGGCCGACAGCGCTGCGGCAAAAAAACCGGAACAGAAGATATACACAAAGGGGTTTCGCGGTTGCGCCCGCTCGACCAGCAGCGCACAGCCTTCGGTGACCAGCACCGGCAACCCGATCAGGAGCAGGCCATTGACGCCGAGCGCGGCCAGGTCCTGGCGCCCCAGCAGCATGAGGCCGATCTGAGCGGCAAACCCACCGACGATTGCCAGCGGCCAATCCAGCAGCAAGGTGACGGCGGTCATGCCGATAAAGTGGTAAGAGACCCCGGTATCGAAATCCCGTCGCACCAGCCACAGCGTGAACAGCGCGAACACCGTGCCGAACAGCAAATGCTGGCGCCGTCGGTCGGCGAACAATTCGACCCACGGCGAGCGCAACATCGCCCACATCAGCACAGGCGCATACAACAGCCAGCCGATGCCGAGGGTCGATGGCGCCAGAACAGCTGCACTGATCACGGATGCGCTACCTTTATAATAAGCCTCACCACACACCTCATCCTTGGGCCTGCTGCCAGGTGACCAGTCTACACCTGCGTTTTAAAGCAAGACTTCCTGTGGTCATCATTTGAACGCTAAGCTGCGAATATGGATGACTCAGATTATTTGCGCCTGCTCACCGTGGCAGCCGAACAAGCCAATGCGTTCCTGTCCAATGCCCGCAAGTGGGAGCGTGAGCGTTGGGTCTGCCAGCGTCTGCTGCAAGGCCTGAATGTGCCCTACCGCGTCGAAGAATTTCACGCTGCCGGCCAGGAGCCACCGGATGTATTGTTTCGCGACGCCAGCTTCGAGGTGTTTTTCGTGCTGGACGAAGGCCGGCGCCTGAACGACGAATGGCGCGACGAGTTGCTGCGCAGGCGCAGCGCTTTCTCCTTGAGCCAGCTGGTGCGGCGCGAAGCCAAGCCACGGCGCATCCCGGCCCATGAGTTCCTGCTGCGCCTGGCGCCGACACTGCGTAAAAAAGCCCACAACTACAAAGAGCGCGGCATGGACCTGGGAGAGTTGGATCTCATCGCCTTTGCCAGCCTCAAACGCGAAGTGCTGGACCTCAACAGCCACTTCCCGCCCCCCACCGAGTATTTGCGCCAAGGCTGGCGCTCGCTGTCGTTGGTGGGCCCAACCTTCGCCCGGGTGCTGTTCGCCCACCCGGATGCACCGGATTTCTTGCGCAACAACCTGGGGCGCAGCATAGTATTCGACGTTGGCATCAGCCTGTGACACAGGCACCGGCTACGCTTATGGCGATAGCGCCAACCCCTGGCTGTAACGTGGCGCCCTTTTGCAACGTCTACCTGACGAGGCCTTTATGACCAGCCGCCTGAACCCCGATGACCAACAGCATGTCGAAGAGTACCTGCAACTCTCCCAGAATAGAGTCGAGCGCAAGCCTTTCCGGCCGTGGCTGCTCCTCTGCGCGGTGCTGGTAGTGGTGATCGGGCTCGGTGTGCTGAGCCGCCTATTGAGTTACCTGACGCTATGAGCTGCCTGGCGCTCGCTCGGGTAACCGCACCGATTTTTTTTAGCCTTGCGAGATACCCCCATGACCCATCGTATTATCATCGTCGGCGGCG
>Ga0160452_100924_pt1 | contig 11302 bp, 7 predicted proteins | sample HID1971I_E6MG_FD_108230 | JGI IMG/M metagenome (GOLD analysis project Ga0160452, IMG submission 108230) | Enriched millipede-associated microbial communities from UW Madison campus, WI, USA - HID1971I_E6 MG | ecosystem: Host-associated > Arthropoda: Insects > Digestive system > Unclassified ...
CGTATACGGTTCTGCATACGTGAACTCGCCACTGAGCGTGAAGGCCTCCCCCGCCACATAGCTCCTATTCGCAATGAGCGGGTATGAATTGTCGCTAGGCGTTTGCAGATACGCTTCTGCGCCAGCTGGGACCGTTACCCCCTCATCCACGTAGCCTGTGACCGTAACGTTGTACGTTTGTCCCTTTTGCAGATCCATCTTCTCAAAATCGAAGTCGGCCGCATCCCACGTGTTCTGGCGGTTGCTGACATACAATGCAGCGCCATCGCTATTGCCTTCGAAGCTCTTACCCGTTACGGCTGTGAGCGTAGCCCCTCCAGACTGCTGCACAAGATCGCCTTTGCCCTCCAGGAACGTTTCATGGTAGACGGTGACCTCATTTTCGCTTGCCGATGCGGCGGATGGTCCCAACTGCAGCGGCAACAACGTCACCAGCATGGCAAAGATCAAAAAGCTAATGGAAATTTTTCTCATGATTGACTCCTCTCGTTTTTAGTTCGTAATCGCTTTCATCTCCTAATTATAGGCATGTCCTGGATATTGCTGCACCCGTAAAAGTAAAGTTCCTACTGCAAAATCTATAGGGATACGCAAGAGTTAAGGACGCGAAGCGCGCTGTCGGACGATGCCAGGCTGACGTGAAGTCAGCCGCTTATACCTGCCAGACAATGCAAAAAAACTTCGACCCGCCAGGCAGCGTAGTCGAAGTTAAATGTGTGTGAAGGGTCAGGTCAGCCGCTCCACCAACTGGCGGCTCTCTTCGTTCAGTCCGGCAAGGCGAACCCGGATCCCCGCCTGCTCGTATCGCCCGAGCACCTTGGTAATCGCGGTCACCGCCGAATGATCCCAAATATGCGAGGCGCCGAAGTCGATGATGATCTGCTCCGGGTCGCTCGCCGGATCGAAAAGCTCGCCAAAGTGACTCATCGTCCCGAAGAACAGCTGGCCCCGGATCGCATAATGCTTGGTCCCGTCCGCCTCGATACGGCTAACCGCTGAGATGCGGGCGATCCGCCAGCCGAAGATGACGGCGCTGAGCAGGATGCCGACGAGCACGCCAAGCGCCAAATTATGCGTGTAGAGGACGACCGCGACGGTCGAGAGCATGACGAAGGTGTCGGTCAGCGGCGCTTTGTGCAGCGTCTTCAACGACTTCACATCGAAGGTGGCGATCGAGATCGTGATCATCACGCCGACCAGCGCCCCCATCGGAATCTGTGCGACGATATCGCCCATGACGAGGATGAGGAACAGCAGGAATACGCCCGATACGAGCGTCGACAGCCGACCGCGTCCGCCCGACTTCACATTGACGAGCGACTGGCCGATCATCGCACAGCCCGCCATGCCGCCGAACAGGCCGGTGACGGTATTGGCGATGCCCTGTCCGCGTACTTCCTTGTTCTTGTCGCTCTTGGTATCGGTCATCTCGTCGAGGATCGTCGCCGTGAGCAACGACTCCAGGATGCCGACGACGGCCAGACTGAGCGAGTATGGCAGGATGATCCACAGCGTCTCGAGCGTCCACTCGATCATCGGCAGATGGAAGATCGGCAGCGTCGTCGCGATCGCGCCGACATCCTCGACGGTCCGCAGCTCCAGCCCGCCTACGATGGCGATGACCGACATGACGACGATCGCCACGAGCGCAGACGGTACGGCTTTGGTATACCTTGGCAGCAAATAGATGATGGCGATCGTCGCAGCCACCATCGCATACATGATCCAGCTCGCCCCCTGGAAGTGGGTCAGCTGGGTCGTGAAGATGAGGATGCCGAGCGCATTGAGGAAGCCGACGATGACCGGATGCGGGATGAAGCTCAGGAAGCGTCCGAACCGCAGCGCGCCAAGGATGAACTGGATGATGCCGGTGAGGATCGTCGCGGCCAGCAGATACTCGAGGCCATGCTCGGCGACGAGCGACACCATGATGAGCGCCATCGCGCCGGTCGCCGCCGAGATCATGCCGGGCCGTCCGCCGAAGATCGCGATGACGACCGCGATGCAGAACGATGCGTGCAGTCCGACCGTCGGGTCGACACCCGCCATCAGCGAAAAGGCGATCGCCTCCGGGATGAGCGCGAGCGCGACGGTGATCCCCGCCAGCACGTCCATCCGCACGTTGCCAAGCCATAAGGAGCGTTGTAATTTATGGAGCACGTAGATACCTTTCCTTTCCGGGTATATCCGGTCAAGCTTAACAGGATACCCCGCCGGCATCCTTCGTGACTCGGTCGCCGCTATCGCTTTGCATCTCCCGCGCGGCTGCGGGCCTGAATTGACCCTCCACTCTCAGGAAGGTCGGGGCCGATGTTCAACAGGGGATATTATACACCAGGGCGGGGGATTAGGCTACGTTGATTTTCCGAGTCTGTCGTTGATTTTTCGAGTTGATTTTTCGAATCGAAGGAACATAGTGTTCGTTAATGAGCCACTCTGTTCGCGTCAGATGGATGTGCCCATGTACGACAGGCGACAAATACCAAAAAACTCCCTGCACCTAAGGGTTACAGGGAGCCCAATTTGCATTGGGTATGGGGTAGCCAGCCCGCTCTCTACTCCGCAGCGGACGGCTCTTGCTCGCGCGCAACTCCATCCCGACGACTGTCGCTCGTCCGTTACTCGGACGCCGTCGGCTCTTGCTCGCGCGCCGCCAGGCGCAGGCCGTGCCAGTGCAGCTCCTCCGCCATCTGGGCGGCCGAGGCGTCGAGACGCAGCAGCAGCTCCGGTGACAGCCCGTGCTCGCCGCCCTCCAGCCGCTCCACCCATTGGTCGATCGCGTAGACGCCGCCGAGGATGTTGCGGGCGCCGAGCGCGTTGAGCACCGGCTTGAGCGAGTAGTCGATGGCTAGCAGATGCGCGATCGTCCCGCCGATGAAGAGCGGCAGCGCAATCTTGTCCCGCAGCCCGGTCTGCGGCAGCAGATCGAGGAAGGCCTTCAGGACGCCGGTATAGGAAGCTTTGTAGACAGGACTTGCGATCACGACACCGTCCGCTTCGGCGACCAGCCCGACCGCCTTGACGATCGCCTCGTCGTTGAACTTGGCGTGCAGCAGCGCTTCGGCGGGCAGCTCCGCTACGCGGATATGGCTGATCTTGATGTCTGCTGCTGCCCACTTGCTCTCGACGTATTGGATCAACCCGTTCAATCGCGAACCGGGTGTTGGACTCCCCGAGATGATTACAATATGACTCATCCTATCTCCTCCATTTCTGTACCCCAAGTATAGACGATTTCTACCGATAAGTCAGCAACCTTATGTTATCATATCGGAATAGTTAATATATCCCGTCATATTGCCAAGATGCGCGCATCCAGTTCTTTCCCGGCCTCTGTATACGCTAGCGCAATAAGAGACAGGTAGCTATAATGGACTGACAGAACGCAGAGGGGGATGCTGCCGGTGCTTCAGATCCTGGTCGTCGACGATGAACTTCGTCAAAGAAAAATACTCTCCAATCTGATCCGCGACTATAACCATGACTATGACGTGCTCGAAGCCAGCAACGGCGAGGAGGCGCTGACGCTGTGCGCGGAGCGCGCGCTCGATCTCGTCTTTAGCGACATCCGCATGCCCAAGCTCGACGGCCTCGGCATGATCGAAGCGATCTGCGAGCACAACCCGGATGCGAAGATCGTCATCGTCAGCGGCTACAGCGACTTTGAATACGCGCGCCGAGCGTTGCATCTGCGCGTGCACAAATATATCCTCAAGCCAATCCAGCGCGAGGGCATCGAGGACACGCTCCGAGAGCTGGAGGCCGAAATCTCGCGAGAGCGCCAAGCCCGTCTGGAAACCGAATCGATGGCAGAGCAAGTGTCCAAGCTACGCCCGCTTTACTCCGATTATCTCATCAACAAATGGCTAAGCGGAGAATGCACGTCTCCCGAGCTGGCAGAGGTCCGGGCATTGCTGCATGCCCCCGGACGAGGCTGCGCGATCATCATTCGCCTCAGTCGTCCAGACGCTTCGCCCACCGAGACAAACGCCGAGGCCTGGAACGCCATCAAGTGGGATGCGCGCAACAGCCTGACGTCCTTGCTATCTTACTTTGGCCACAACGTCGCTTATTTCTCGCACCAGGATACGAATGCGGTTGCAAGCCTGCTCCAATTCGCGCCGGATGGCGCGATCGACGAGGCACGTCTGCGTCAGCAACTGGGCGGACTGGCGACCGAGCTGACCCGTAATTGCGGCATCATGGTCACGGTCGGCATCGGCCGGATACAACCAGACCTCTACAGCGACGTCCAGGACGCCATCCTTTCTGCGGAGGCCGCCCTTCGCAGTCGATTTTATGACGAGGTCCCGGACGTCTTCAGCTATGACGAGACGATACCGCTCGCTGCCGAGGAGCTCCGAGCCCCGCTGCAGGTGCATGAGGCATGGATGCCGCTCGTCTACGGCCAGCAGCCGCTGAACTCCGCTGCGGTGGGGCATACCTTGGATCTCTTGCTCGAGGAGCATCGGCCAGATCCCCGAGCGCTCCTCGATCTCACGCGCGCGCAGCTGATCCAGCTGATCCAGGGGGCGAAGAATGTTATCCCCGGCGACGCGGCCGACCAGCTGGCGAGATCGGTCGAGCTGCAGCTCGATCCGTCCCGCATCCAGGTCTTGTCTGCTCTCCGAGCTCGCTTGCTGGCGACGCTCGAGGAGCTCGCCGCGCTCATCCGGACGCAGCGGGACAATAAAAATCATATCGTGATGGAAAGATGCCTCCAGTATATCCACAGCCATCTCGGAGAGGAAATCTCGTTTGAGGAGCTGTCGAAACGGTTTTATTTCCATCCATCGTACTTCAGCACGCTGTTCAAGAAACATACCGGGACGCCCTTTACCGAATACCTGACCCGGCTCCGCATCGAGACCGCCTACACGATCCTGCGCCAGACGGACAAAAAGGTGTACGAGGTCGCTCAGGAGGTCGGGTATCGGGATGTCAAATATTTCACGAAGGTGTTCAAAAAGCATTACGGCTTGACGCCGGAGGAAGGCAGAAAATTCGCAGATCGGGGAGAGCCGACGCATGGCAACTAAACTGTCGGGGGTAAAGGAGCAGTTGCTCAAATTCAATGCAGGGATCAAGCTGCGGACGAAGCTGTTTCTGCTGTTTTTTGTGCTGCTGATGGTGACCCTGCTGCTGTCTAGCTACGGCTATTATACGTCCAGTCTGGACAACGCCGTCGAGCAGCACAGCAAAGAGGCCTATCAAACGATACGCCAGAGCAGCATCATCCTCGATCAGCAGCTGTCCAGCATCGTCGAGAACAGCGAACTCATGATGAAGGACAAGGAAATCTACCGTATCTTCGCAGCGATCGACCCCCGCGATCCCAACGATCTGCTGAAATATGACCGTGAATTAAAACGAATTATTGCCAAATACTACACGTACGACGAGCAGATCTATTCCTCGACGATTATGACCAGCTATTACAGCTTCGGCAATGGGTATGTCCCTTACGACGGGTTTAAGGATTCGACGCTTGACCGGCATATTCGACAAGGCGGCGGCGAGCTCGTCTGGGAGCCGACCTTCGACTTCCTGAAGATGTTCCGACAGGAGTCGTTGGCCGGGGCCGACGTCTCCGAGTTCCAGTTTCTTTTTTCCAGCGGCCGTCTGCTGAATCTCTTCGACAACTCAACCGGCGATATCGTCAACCTCCCGGGCGAGAAGGAAGCGCCTGTGCTGCTGCTCAATTTCAAGCTGGACTTTATACGCGATTACTACGAAGGTCTCGGCTTTGACGAGAAGCGGATGTTCCTGGTGGTCGCTCCTAATGGACAAGTCGTGTTCGACAATACGGCCTCGCCGCTAACCGCCGATGCGGACGCTGGCTGGATCGCCGACCTGCCGCTCGGGCAATCGGGCACCATGCATGCGAAGGACGGCGCAGATGACCTCATCGTCAGCTATGATACCTCGGAGGTGACCGGCTGGACGCTCGTGTCCGCCATTCGCCATCGCGACCTGATCCCCGAAGCGTCCCGCAACATCATCAACACCGTGGCCAGACTCGGAAGTGTCGTTCTGATGATCTCGCTCGTCATCGCTTACGTGATGTCGATGCTGATTACCAAGCCGCTCAGCCAGTTGATTACGGCGATCCGCAAGACCGGTCGCGGCGACTTTACGAGCAAGCTGCCGGTGCGCGGCCATGGCGAGCTCGACAATGTGATCCGGCACTTCAACGATATGAATGACAAGATTCAACTGCTAATCCGCGAAAACTATGAAGCTCACCTGCTGGAGAAGCAAGCGCAGATCAACCAACTGAATACGCAGGTCAACCCGCATTTCCTGTACAATACGCTCAACCTCGTCAGCTGCATCGCCATCGAGCAGCGCTCCGACGAGATTAGCCAGATCGTCGCCTCCCTGTCGCGCATGCTCCAATATACCGTCCAGAACGACAAGACGACAGGAACGCTTCAGGAAGAGCTGACGTGGCTGGAGGATTATATGTTTATTATGCGCTGCCGTTTCGAGGAGCGTCTCGACTATGCCTGCTATGTGGATGGCGAGCTGGTCGACCGCGAGGTGCCGCGCCTGTTTTTGCAGCCGTTCATCGAGAATGCCTTTGTGCACGCCTTTGAGGAGATGGACAAAGGGTGCGTGCTGCGCATTACCGGGTGGCAGGAGGAAGACCATCTCTATTTTACCGTGCGTGACAATGGACAAGGCATAAGCGCCGAACGTGTGTCCCAGATCATCTCGGGCGACGAGAGCGGCTCGGTAGGGATGAGCAATGTCCACCGGCGACTGAAGCTGATGTACGGCGATCGCTACGGGATCGAAGTCCAGTCGACTCCCGGCACAGGGACGACGATCCTGATCCGTCTCCCCGCCTGATCCGCACGAAAAAAACAATGAGCGTCCCCCTGTTCCAATCAACATCGAATATCGGCCGCGCTCTCCGGATGTCATACTTAAGTTGCACCAATGAAAACGCATCCTTACTAGGAGGGGAAGTCATGGCTAACAAACGAATGGCTGTCGCAGGGGCATTATTGGCAGGCGTAATCGCGGTGGCAGGCTGCAGCAACGGAGGCGCCGGAGAGACGACAAATGGCGCCGAGCAGCCGCAATCGCCCAGCAAGCCGAAGGAGGAGATCAAGCTCCGCTTCACGTATTGGGGGTCGACGTACGAGAAGGAAGTGATCAGCAAGGCGATCGACAAATTTACCGCGGATACCGGGATTAGCGTCGAGGGGATCATCATTCCTTCCGAATACGAGACGAAGCTGACGACGATGATCGCGTCCAACGATGCGCCGGATGTCGGCTATCTGGGACCGCCTACAGCTTACAAATGGTACGACGACGGCAAGCTCGCCAACATCCAGACGTTGATGCAGGGGGACTCCGGCACCCAGGAAGAGGATTATATCGATGGCGTCATGGTCAAAAAAGGAGACGAAATCGTCGGCTTGATGAACAACCTCGAATCCTTTGCCCTCTTCTATAACAAGGACGCCTTCGAGGAAGCTGGCATCGAGGCGCCGCCTGTGAAGCCGCAGGATGCCTGGACATGGGAGGAATTTATTGAGGTCGCCAAAAAGCTCACCTTGGACAACAAAGGGAGAAACGCGCTCGACCCGGACTTCGACGCCAAAAATATTCGGCAATACGGATTTAATATGAATCTGTGGTCCGGCACAATGGAAGCGCTCTTAATCCGCAATGGCACGCAATATTACCCCGATAAAGGCAGCGAGACAGGGATTAACACCCCAGCCTTCAATCAAGTGTTCCAGCAGGTCGCGGATCTGATCAACGTGCATCAGGTCATGCCAAGCCCGACGACAGCCAAAAGCATGCCTGCGCCAGCGGTCGCTCTCCAATCGAAGCGATATGCCATGGTGCTCGACGGGCAATGGGTCACCAATGACTTTGCCAACTCGAAGGGGTTGAACTACGGGATCGCCGTCCTGCCGAAGCTGACCTCGACGAAGGCCGTCTACAGCGGCGCGCTCGGCGTCGTGTTCGCCGACTCGAAGCATCCGCAGGAAGCGTGGCAATTGCTGCAATATATTACGAATCCCGAGAGCGCGGTCGAGCTGTTCCGAGATGGTCTCTGGATGCCTAACCGCAAGGCGTACTACACCGAGGACAGCAAGATCGATATCTGGGCTCCTGTCAATGCAGCTCGCGTGGAGGGCTACAGAGACGTCCTGGTCGATCCGATCGTCGAGGACAGCCAGGTCACCTCGGAGGTCTATGTCAAAAACTTCGGCGAGATCAACAATATCCTGTTCCCGGCGCTCGATCAGGCGTGGACGGGCAAAAAATCGGTCGATGACGTGATGAAGGAAGTCATGCCCAAAATCACTCCGTTGCTGGAAGGCACCATTCAGTAAGCGGTCAAAATCAAGAGGAAAGCGTGATCAGGATGATTCCAAAACAGCAATCGGGCACCGTGCCCGGCGTCAAACGCCGCATCAGGAAAGAAACGTTGTACGGCTACGGAATGGCCTCCCCGGCCATTCTGGGCTTTCTCATCTTTACGATGGGGCCGCTCATCGCCAGCTTGTACCTAAGCTTCACCGATTACTCCATTACCAATGACTATTCCTTTGTCGGCCTGGATAATTTCAGACGGCTGTTTACCGGCGAAGACAGCTTTTTTTACAAGTCCTTGTTCGTGACGTTTTACTACGTCATCCTGGCGGTCCCGTTCAGCCTGCTGGCGGCGTTCGCCATGGCGATGCTGCTCAAAAACAAAGTGCGGGGAAGATCGGTGTTTCGCGCCGTTTTTTATCTGCCCTCGATCGTTCCGGTCGTCGCCACCTCGACCATCTTCATCTGGCTGCTGAATCCCGACATCGGACTCTTCAACCAGATTCTGAGCTTCCTCCATCTGCCGACCAGCTTATGGATTTATGATGAAGCGACGGTCGTGCCGACGATGGCCTTTATGAATATTTGGTCGGTAGGCGGGACGATGCTCATCTTCCTGGCCGGGCTGGAGTCGATCCCCGACCATTATTACGAGGCGGTGGATATCGATGGCGGCGGCATGTGGCACAAGCTGACTGCGGTCACGCTCCCGATGCTGACGCCGACCATCTTCTTTAATCTGGTCATGGGCGTGATCAACGGGTTCCAATCGTTCTCCGAGGCGTACATTATGACGGAGGGCGGCCCGAACAACGCATCGCTGTTCTATGTCGTTTACTTGTACCGCGAAGCCTTTACCAATCAACGAATGGGCTCAGCAAGCGCCATCGCCTGGGTGCTGTTCGCCATCATACTGGTGTTGTCGCTCATCATCTTCCGGTCATCTAAATCTTGGGTTTATTACGAGGGTGAGAAATAATGACAAAAAAACGTTTGCGACGGATGTCGCTTTATGCCATGCTGATTTTGGGTTCTGTCATCTTCATCCTGCCCTTCGTCTGGATGGTGCGCAGCGCGGTGATGGACGCATCGCAAATCTTCATCGTCCCGCCCGTATGGATCCCCGACCCGTTTAAGCTGGATAACTTTCGAACCGCTCTGGAAACCGTGCCCTTTGGACGTTATTTCCTGAATACGCTCTTTATCGTCGCGTGCAGCGTCACCGGAGCTGTCGTGACGAGCGCGATTTGCGGGTACAGCTTCTCCAGACTTCGGTGGCCGGGAAGAGATTTTTTCTTTGCGCTGCTCATGACCGGCCTCATGCTGCCTTACGCCGTCACGCTCATCCCGACGTTTCTGGGCTGGCGTACAGTGGTCGGGCCCAATAGCTACCTCCCCTTGATTTTGCCGGCCTGGTTCGGCGGCGGGGCGTTTAACATTTTTCTGATTCGCCAGTTTATGCGGACCATCCCCAAGGCGTTGGACGAGGCGGCTTTGATGGATGGCGCCGGCTACTTCCGGATTTTCACCCATGTCATTTTCCCGTTGTCCCGATCGGCGGTCATCGTCGTGGCGCTGTTTCAATTTCTCGCCGTGTGGAACGACTTCCTCGGGCCGCTGGTCTATGTCAACAAGGAATCGATGTTTACGCTGGCGCTCGGCTTGCAGCAATTCATCGGCTACTATACGGCCCAGTGGGAATTGCTGATGGCTGCGGCGACGATGGTCGTGCTACCGCCGATCCTCGTATTCCTGGTCGGCCAAAAATATTTTATCCACGGCATCGCCGTCTCGGGTATCAAAGGATAAGGCAAGTAAGTTAAGTCATGCAAGCAACGTAAGGAGGAAACCGAACATGCAACCCCTGAAAGGCGCCGACGTGCTCGTGCGCGACGGCGATATCAAGCGCAGAGAAGCGGCAAACCGCGCCTATCTGATGAAGCTGAGCAGCGACAATCTCCTGCTGAACTACCGTGTCGAGGCCGGCCGCTTCCACGAGCGGGTCGTCCCACCAGACGCGCATGGCGGCTGGGAGTCGCCGGTCTGCCAGCTCCGAGGACACTTCCTCGGCCACTGGCTCTCGGCAGCGGCGCTGCACTACGAGGAGACGGGCGACCGAGAGCTCAAGGCCAAGCTGGACGGGATCATCGACGAGCTGGCCGCCTGCCAGCAGGACAATGGCGGACGCTGGATCGGCCCGATCCCCGAGAAGTATCTGCACTGGATCGCCATCGGCCGCAGCGTATGGGCGCCCCAATACAATCTCCACAAGCTGCTGATGGGGCTCGTCGACGCCCATCGCTACGCAGGCAGCGAGCAAGCGCTGACGATCGCCGACCGGTTCGCCGATTGGTTCGTCGAGTGGAGCGGCCAATATACTCGCGAGCAGTTCGACGACATCCTCGACGTCGAGACCGGCGGCATGCTGGAGGCGTGGGCAGATCTGCTGCAGCTGACCGGCCATGACAAGTACAACACGCTGCTCGAGCGGTACAATCGCAACCGGCTCTTCGAGCCGCTGCTCGTCGGACGCGACCCGTTGACGAATATGCATGCCAATACGACCATCCCTGAGGTGCTCGGCTGCGCCCGCGCTTACGAGGTGACCGGCGAGCCGCGCTGGATGGCAATCGTGGAGGCCTACTGGCGATGCGCAGTTACCGACCGAGGCGCTCTGGCCACCGGCGGGCAGACGGCAGGCGAGGTCTGGATGCCCAAGCAGAAGATGAAGGCGCGGCTCGGGGACAAAAACCAAGAGCATTGCACCGTTTACAATATGATCCGGCTGGCCGAATTTCTGTTCCGCCATACCGGCGAACCGGCCTACATGCAATACATCGAATACAATCTGTATAACGGCATCATGGCGCAGGCGTACTACCGGGAGTACGGGTTGACTGGCAACACGCATAACCATCCGTCCACCGGACTGCTCACCTACTTCCTGCCGATGAAGGCC
>Ga0160452_100926_pt1 | contig 11274 bp, 13 predicted proteins | sample HID1971I_E6MG_FD_108230 | JGI IMG/M metagenome (GOLD analysis project Ga0160452, IMG submission 108230) | Enriched millipede-associated microbial communities from UW Madison campus, WI, USA - HID1971I_E6 MG | ecosystem: Host-associated > Arthropoda: Insects > Digestive system > Unclassified ...
CCCGAGCCCCCCGAGCCCCCCGAGCCCCCCGAGCCCCCCGGACCCACCGGGCCCACTGCCCCTCCCGAACCCCCATCCCCGAGGACCTCATGAGCGACCCCCTGACCATCCGTGTGAGCGCCGGCACCGGCACCGGGCGGACGACCCTCGCCGCGTTCGACGCCGCCCTCGTCGCCGCGGGCGTGGGCGACTTCAACCTCGTCCGGCTCAGCTCGGTCGTCCCACCCGGCAGCCAGATCCTCGAGGTGGACGGCACCCACCAGCTCGCCGGCGACCACGGCGACGCGATGTACTGCGTGTACGCGGAGGCGCACGCCTCGCTCCCGGGGCACGAGGCGTGGGCCGGGGTCGCGTGGTCGCGCCGCGACGACGGCAGCGGCGCGGGCCTCTTCGTCGAGCACGAGGGTCCTTCGCACGAGCAGGTCGCCATCGACCTCATGCACAGCCTCGAGGACCTCTCTGCCACGCGCGGAGGCATCTACCACCCGGAGGGCCGGCGGATGGCCGGGCTCACCTGCGAGATGCTGCCCGTGTGCGCCGTCGTCGTCGCGACGTTCCAGCGCGCGGGCTGGGAGGAGCTCGCCGATGCCCGCTGACGTGACCTTCGAGCCGACGGTGGCCGGGGAGGTCGCCGAACGCTTCTGGAACCTGTACCTCGAGGCCTTCGAGCCGCTGCGCACACGCGCCGCCGCCCGCCATGTGCTGCACCGCGAGGAGTTCGACGAGGAGATGGCCGACCCGCGCGTGACCAAGCTCCTCGCCCACGACGCGCACGGCGCCGCGGTGGGGCTGACCACGCTCGCGACGGACCTCGCGGCGGTGCCGTGGGTCAGCCCCGAGTTCTTCGCCGAGCGCTACCCCGAGCACGCGGCGCGCGGGCGGGTCTGGTACATCGGGTTCACGCTCGCCCACCCCGGCCGGCGCTCCACGCGGACGTTCATGGACATGATCGACGCCCTCGTCGCCCATCTCGCCGCGCACCAGGTCGTGTGCGCCTACGACGTCTCCCGGTTCAACGACGACTCGCTGCGCTTCGCCGACAACCTGCGCCGCCGGCTCGAGCGCACCCAGGACGTCACCGTGGAGACCGTCGACCGGCAGACGTACTACGCGACGACGTTCCACTGACGGCCCTGCCGGGCGGCGGCCGTGCTCAGGCCCGGTCGGTGTCGCGGTGCGCGACGTCGACGGCACGGGCCCAGGCGGCCACGTCGTCGGGGAGGTCGGGGCTGTGCGGCGGCGCGTCCTCGCCCATGAGAGCGACCACGTCCGGGGCGGGGATGCGGGCGTTGCCGGGGCCCAGGAAGCGCCCCGCGACCAGGCCGCGCGCGTAGAGCCGGCCCCTGCCGGTGAAGACCTGCTCGATGTAGACGACCCGCTCGTCCCATCCCAGCAGCCGGGTGGTGATCTCGAACCGGTCCCCGAGCTGGAGCGACCGCTTGTAGGTCACCGTCGAGGCGGCGACGACCGGGTACCACTTGCGGTCGCCGATCTTGCCGAACCCGTCGAGGTCGGCGATGAAGTTCGACCGGGCGACGTCCATCATCTGCAGGTACGAGCCGTTGTTGACGTGCAGGTACAGGTCGAGGTCGCCGGGGTGCACGCGCATCCGCGTCACGGACGGGTCGAGCAGGCCCTGACCCGGGATCGGCTTGCGCGGTCGCAGGGACGCCCAGGTGAGCTGGATCATTCGGGTCACCCGAGCAGGTTATATCGGCGACTTCCGGGTATCAGGTACTTTCCGGGCGACGACGGTCAGACCGGGGGTGCGGGGTCGTACTGGATCGCGCGGCGCACGGCCCGGGCGACCTCGGGCGACTCCAGGCGCGCCACCAGGTGCAGGGCCATGTCGATCCCGGCCGAGACCCCCGCCGCCGTCACGACGTCCCCGTCGTCGACGAAACGGGCCTCCGTGTCCAGCACGACGCTCGGGTCGATCTCCGCGAGCTCGTCGTAGTGGTCGTGGTGCGTGGTGGCCGGGCGCCCGGCCAGCAGGCCCGCCGCGGCGAGCACCAGCGCCCCCGTGCACACGCTCGCGAGGACGGGCGTCTGCACGCGCACCTGGCGCAGCCACTCGAGGTGGTCCGGGTCCGCGATCATCGTGCGCGTGCCCCAGCCGCCGGGGTAGACGAGGACGTGCAGGGGGCCGACGTCGTCGGCGGAGTGCGCCGGCACGACCCGCAGGCCCTTCGCCAGGCGCACGCCGTCGCCGTCGCGCGAGAACGTGCTCACGTGCGGCTTGAGGGCCGAGTGCTGCTCCCAGGCAGCCAGTACCTCGAACGGCCCGACGACGTCGAGCTCCTCCGCGTCGTCGAAGACGAGGATCCCGATGTGGAGCCCGCTGTCCGTGCTCATGCCTTCTCCCGCGTCCTGGGCCCTGCGGCCCCCGGTCAGATCCCCGGCAGCGCCAGCATCTGGTCGAGCGCCACGCGGGCCCAGTGGGCGTCGTCGGCGTCGACCACGATCCGGTTGACCACGCGTCCGTCGACCAGCGACTCCATCGCCCACACCAGGTGCGGCAGGTCGATGCGGTTCATGGTCGAGCAGAAGCACACGGTCGAGTCGAGGTAGTGCACCTGCTTGTCGGGGTGCGCCTTGGCGAGGCGCCGCACCAGGTTGAGCTCGGTGCCGATCGCCCAGGAGCTGCCGGGTTCGGCGGACTCCAGGGCCTTGATGATGTACTCCGTCGAGCCGACTCGGTCGGCGGCGGTGACCACCTCGTGCTTGCACTCGGGGTGCACCATCACCTCGACGCCGGGCACCTTCGCCCGGACGTCCTCGACGTTGCGTGCGCTGAACCGGCCGTGCACGGAGCAGTGCCCGCGCCACAGGATCATGCGCGCGTCGCGCAGCTGCTGCTCGGTGAGGCCGCCCAGCGGCTTGCGCGGGTCGTAGACCACGCAGTCGTCCAGGCTCATGGCGAGCTGGAGGACGGCGGTGTTGCGGCCCAGGTGCTGGTCGGGAAGGAAGAGCACCTTGCCGGTGCCGTCGACGCCGCCCACGCGGTCGAACGCCCAGCGCAGGGCGACCTGAGCGTTGGACGACGTGCACACGGTCCCGCCGTGGCGGCCGGTGAAGGCCTTGATCGCCGCGGAGGAGTTCATGTAGGTCACCGGGACGGTGTCGTCGGCGATCCCGACGTCCTGCAGCACGGCCCAGGCCTCCTCGACCTGGCCGATCTCGGCCATGTCCGCCATGGAGCAGCCGGCGGCCAGGTCGGGCAGCACGACCTGCTGGGCGTCGGACGTCAGGATGTCCGCGCTCTCGGCCATGAAGTGCACGCCGCAGAAGAGGACGAACTCTGCCTCCGGGCGGGCCGCGGCCTCGCGTGCGAGCTTGAAGGAGTCGCCGGTGACGTCGGCGAAGTCGATGACCTCGTCGCGCTGGTAGTGGTGCCCGAGCACGAAGGCGCGCTCGCCCAGCGCGGCCCGGGCGGCGCGGGCGCGCTCCACCAGGTCGGGGTCCGACGGGGAGGGCAGGGCGCCCGTGCACTCGACGCCGCGCTCGGACGCGAGGTCGCGGCCCTGGCCGAGCAGCAGCAGCGCGGAGGGGGCGGGCTCGGCGAAGCCGGTCGTGGTGCCCGCGGTTTCGTTCAGCAGGGTGGTCACCCGCTCATGTTTCCACAGCGCACGCGTGCGCGAGGCCGTCCGTCCGCCCGCGGGGACGGCGTCGGCGACCACCGGCGCTCGCGGCCGGCGTCCCGGCCGCGCGGCCGGCCCGGGCTGATGTGCCACGATCGCGGGATGGATCGCGGGATGGATCGCGGGATGCACGTGCTGCTCTGCGTCGGCGAGGACGGCGACACCCTCGGCCGCGCGCTCGCGACGGCGTGGCGTGACGCCGCGCCCCGGTGCGTCGTCGAGATCGTCGCGCTCGCCGACCCCGTGCCGCCCGCGGACGGCCCGCCTGGCAGGGGCGGCCAGGCGGGCGCCGGCGTGTTCGTGCCCCTCGAGTCGCTCGGCCTGGCGAACGCCGCGGTCCGCGAGGAGTCGCCGCTGGACCGCCGGGCCGCGGCGGCCGACCTGGTCGTGGTGCACGTGGCCGTGCTGGACACCACGACCCTGCACGAGGGCCGTGTGCCGGCCGCCGTGCGGGCGGCGGCGCCGCTCGCCGTGCCGGTCGTGGTCCTGGCGGGACGGAGCGAGGTCTCGCGCCGCGAGTGGTCCGGGGCAGGGGTCAGCGGCCTGCACGAGACGGGGCCGGACGCGGTGGCGGCGACGGCGCGCGTGGCGCGGACCTGGGCGCCGTCCTGGGCGTGACGCCGCACCTGTGACCCGCGTCATCGCGCACGCGAGATTCGCGCGTAGGATCGGGAACAGCCGCACCGGTCCGCCTGTTGGAGGAAGAATGACCGACACCACCGAGATCGCCACGCACGGCGTGGACCTGTCCGACGTCGCCGCCGACAAGGTCCGCAGCCTCCTCGAGCAGGAGGGCCGCGACGACCTGCGTCTGCGTGTGGCCGTCCAGCCCGGCGGCTGTTCCGGCCTGATCTACCAGCTCTACTTCGACGAGCGTCTGCTCGACGGTGACGCCCTGCGCGACTTCGACGGCGTCGGGGTCGTCGTGGACCGCATGAGCGTGCCCTACCTCGAGGGCGCCAAGATCGACTTCGCGGACACCATCGAGAAGCAGGGCTTCACGATCGACAACCCGAACGCCGGCAGCGCATGCGCGTGCGGTGGCTCCTTCAGCTGAGCCGCTGACCCGACTCCGACGGCCCGGCCGCCCTCGTGGCGGCCGGGCCGTCGTGCGTCCGGAGACGCCCGAGGGGGTGGTGGAGGCTCAGGCGCCGCCGCCCAGCCGGACCGTCAGCGGCCACGTCGGGGGAGCGTCGGGGCGACCGGCCTCGTCCGCGGTCTCCTCCGCGGCGTCGGGCGTCGAACCGGGCGCATGGTCGGTCGTGGCGGCCATCGTGTGGCCGCGCATGCGTGCCCAGGCCGGCACGTCCAGGCGCGCCGCCGGGTCGGTGGCCAGCACCGTCACCAGCGTGCCGGGGGCCAGGTCGCGCGCCGCGGCGGCGAGCCGGATCACCGGCAGCGGGCAGCGCAGGCCCCGGGCATCGACCACGAGCGTGCCCGGGTCGTGGGCGTCGGCCCCGCCGGGCGCGCTCACAGCCCGCTCACCCCGAGCACGTCCCGCACGCGCTGCACGGCGCCCGGCAGCACCGCCAGGAAGCGGGCCACGTCGTCCTCGCTCGTGGACCGGTCGAGGGCGATCCGCACGTTGCCGTGCGTGAGCACGCCCATCGCCGCGAGCACGTGCGAGGGCTCCAGGGTGCTGGCGGTGCACGCGGAGCCGGAGCCGACGGCGAAGCCGGCCCGGTCGAGCTCGGTCACCAGCGCCTCGCCGTCGACGTAGAGGCAGGAGAAGGTCACGACGTGGGGGAGCCGGTCGTCGGGGTCTCCCACCACCTCGACGTCGGGGATCGCGGCCGCGGCGGTGCGCACGCGGTCGGCGAGCGCGCGCCGGCGGGCGTCCTGCTCCGCGCGGTCCGCGACGGCGGCCTGCAGCGCGACGGCGGCGGCGAACGCCGCGGGCACGCTCACCCCGCCGGGCGCCCACGGGTCGGCGTCCTCGGGATCGGGCGGCACCGTCCGCACGCGCTGGCGCACGGCGAGCACGCCCACGCCCGCGGGCCCGCCCCAGTCCGTGGGCTGGGCGGCGAGGAGGTCCCACGCGTCAGGCACGACGTCGTGCCCGAGGCTCGCGCCGGCGTCCACGAGCAGCGGCACCCCCACGGCGCGGGCGGTGTCGTGGGCGGCGGGCAGCGGCTGCCGCGTGCCGACCTCGCCGTTCGCGTGCTGGAGCGCGGCGAGGGCGACGCCCGGTCGCGCGACGGCGGTGCGGAAGCCGTCGAGGTCCACGCGGCCGCTGCGGTCGACGCCCACGGTGACCCGTTCGCCCTCGTGCGCCGACGCGGCGGCCGCCGCCGCGTGCAGCACCGCCGCCCGCTCGACGGCGCCGACGACGACGTGGCCCCCCGCGCGGCGCCGGGCCCGCGTCGTCCCGAGCACCGCGGCGCGCAGGCCCGCCGCGTGGCTGGCGGTGAACCGCACCTCCTCGGTGCGGGCGCCGAGGACGCCGGCGACGGCCTCGCGCGCGCCGTCGAGCAGGCGTGCCGCCCGGCGGCCCTCGGTGTGCAGGCGGTGCGGGTCGGCCCAGCCGTCGTCGAGCGCCTGGACCAGCGCCTGACGGGCGAGCGGGTGCAGGGGAGCGCCGCCCCCGTTGTCGAGGTGCACGCGCGAGCGGGGTCCCGTCGCGGGCTCGGTGGTGTCCGTCACAGGTGTGCTCCGAGGGGCCGACGTGCGTCTCGACGGCCCGGGCGCGGGTGGTCGAGCGGGCGCGAGTCCCGCGCCCGAGCCACGATCGTGCCATCTTCGTCCCCGCCGAGGGACCGGGCGGGCGGGTTCCGGCGGCCTCGAGGATCTGACACGGCCGCACAACGATCTGACACCGGCCGAGGGTGTGTGGGCAACTGGCAGATGTGGACGTCCCGTGCGGAAAGAGTCACGTCCCGAGGGGGCTTTTGCGGCGTCGAACCTGCTCCGGGCGCGCTAGGCTGCATCACATCGAGGACGAAGGTCCTGTCCGCGTGCCTGTTGCCCAGAGGGGCCGTGGCGTTCGGACGGGACGTGACGTGAAAGGCCTCCCTTGCACTCGAAGAGCCCCACCCGCACCCGGCGGACCATTCTGCGCGCGACGGCGATCGCCGGCGCCGTCGTGGTCTTGGCGTCCGGCTGCGCCAGTGACGCCGTCAAGCGCGGCTACCTGCCCGGCTACAGCGACGGGGAGGTGACCAACCAGACCGAGCGACTGACGAACCTCTGGGTCGGCTCCTGGATCGCGGCGCTGATCGTCGGTGTCATCACCTGGGGCCTGATGCTGTGGTGCGTCGCCGCCTATCGCAAGCGCCGCGACGACCACCAGCTCCCGGTCCAGACGCGCTACCACATGCCGCTCGAGATCATGTACACGGCCGTGCCGACCATCATGATCCTGGTCCTGTTCTTCTACACCGACCGCGACATGTCGGCGGTGCAGGACACCAGCGCCGAGCCGGACGTGAAGATCCAGGTCATCGGCAAGCAGTGGAGCTGGGACTTCAACTACCTGGACGACGGCGTCTACGACAGCGGGCAGCACCTGCTGGACGTCGGCGGCCAGACGGTCGAGGACGAGGTCGACGGCGCGCCGGGCACCTCGCAGGACGTGCCGACGCTGTACCTCCCGGTGAACGAGACGGTCCAGTTCACGCTGGACTCCCGTGACGTCATCCACTCGTTCTGGATCCCGGCCTTCCTGTACAAGCAGGACATGATCCCCGGCCGTACCAACACCTTCCAGGTCACCCCGACCCGTGAGGGTACCTATGCCGGGAAGTGCGCCGAGCTCTGCGGCGAGTTCCACTCCGGCATGCTCTTCAACGTCAAGGTCGTCTCGCAGGGCGAGTACGACGCTCACATGGACGACCTGCGCGACGCGGGCCAGACGGGCGAGCTCGGGCTCGACCTGAACCGCCAGCAGCACGACGCGAACTTCTCGCAGGACGAGACGCTCCCGGAGGTCGAGAACTGATGGCGGCCACGACAGCCACCCCGCACGACGTGGAGGTCATCCCCGGCCTCTCGCCGAAGCGCCAGACGCTCGGTCGCACCGTGGTCAAGTGGATCACCTCCACCGACCACAAGACGATCGGCTACCTGTACCTCATCACCTCGTTCATCTGGTTCGCGGTGGGCGGCGTCCTCGCCCTGCTGATCCGTGCCGAGCTGTTCATGCCCGGCATCCAGATCGTGCAGAGCAAGGAGCAGTACAACCAGCTCTTCACCATGCACGGCACGATCATGCTGCTGCTGTTCGCGACGCCGCTGTTCGCCGGCTTCGCCAACGTGATCATGCCGCTGCAGATCGGCGCGCCGGACGTGGCGTTCCCGCGGCTCAACATGTTCGCCTACTGGCTGTTCCTCTTCGGCGGCCTCATCGCGGGGGCGGGGTTCTTCACCCCGCAGGGCGCGGCGTCCTTCGGATGGTTCGCCTACGCACCGTTGTCGAACACGACGTTCAGTCCAGGGCTAGGCGGAGACCTCTGGGTGTTCGGCCTCGCGCTGGCGGGTTTCGGCACCATCCTCGGTGCCGTCAACTTCATCACCACGATCATCACGATGCGCGCGCCGGGCATGACCATGTTCCGGATGCCGATCTTCACGTGGAACACGCTCGTCACGAGCCTGCTCGTGCTGATGGCCTTCCCGCCGCTGGCCTCCGCGCTCTTCGCGCTGGGCGCCGACCGCCGGCTGGGCGCCCAGGTCTTCAACCCCGACAACGGCGGGGCGATCCTCTGGCAGCACCTGTTCTGGTTCTTCGGCCACCCCGAGGTGTACATCATCGCGCTGCCGTTCTTCGGCATCGTGTCGGAGATCTTCCCGGTCTTCAGCCGCAAGCCGATCTTCGGCTACAAGACGCTGATCTACGCGACGATCGCGATCGCCGCCCTGTCCGTGACCGTGTGGGCGCACCACATGTACGTCACCGGCGCCGTGCTCCTGCCGTTCTTCTCCTTCATGACGATGCTGATCGCCATCCCGACGGGCGTGAAGTTCTTCAACTGGATCGGCACGATGTGGCGCGGGAAGCTCACGTTCGAGACACCGATGCTGTGGTCGATCGGCTTCCTCGTGACGTTCCTCTTCGGCGGCCTGACCGGCATCATCCTGTCGAGCCCGGCCCTGGACTTCCACCTGTCCGACTCGTACTTCGTCGTGGCGCACTTCCACTACGTCGTCTTCGGCACCGTCGTGTTCGCGATGTTCGCCGGCTTCTACTTCTGGTGGCCCAAGTTCACGGGGCGCATGCTCAACGAGCGGCTCGGGAAGATCCACTTCTGGCTGCTGTTCGTCGGCTTCCACATGACCTTCCTCATCCAGCACTGGCTGGGCGTCGAGGGCATGGCCCGCCGGTACGCGGACTACATGCCCGAGGAGGGCTTCACCTGGGAGAACCAGGTGTCGACCGTCGGAGCGTTCATCCTGGCCGCCTCGACCCTGCCGTTCCTCTGGAACGTCTACACCACCTGGCGCAACGCGCCGAAGGTGACGGTCGACGACCCGTGGGGCTTCGGCCGCTCGCTCGAGTGGGCCACGAGCTGCCCGCCGCCGCGGCACAACTTCACGTCGCTGCCCCGCATCCGCTCCGAGTCGCCCGCCTTCGACCTGCACCACCCCGAGGTCGCGGCGATGGAGCAGGCGCCCGGGCACGGTGGGCTGGACGCCGTCTACGGTGACCCGGACCGCCAGGGGCACCAGCAGCTCGTCGAGGAGCGTCGCGACAGCGCGCAGTCGGCGGCCGCGCAGTCGACCACGACCGTGATCGACGACGAGCGTCCTGACGAGGAGGAGAACCGCAAGTGAAGATCGAGATCAAGCTCTTCCTGTTCCTCGCCCCCTTCTTCGTCGTGGTGGGCGTCATCTACGGCCTCGTCACGCACTTCCAGGAGCCGGTCGGCTTCCTCGGGATCCCGCTCGTGGGTGCGCTGGTCGCGATGGTCGGCGCCTACCTCGCCCTGACGGCGCGGCGCATCGACCCGCGACCGGAGGACGACGAGGAGGGCGAGATCGAGCAGGGCGCCGGCGACCAGGGCGTGTACTCGCCGTGGAGCTGGTGGCCGCTGGTCATCGCCGGTTCCGCAGCGATCGCCTTCCTCGGCCTCGCCGTCGGCTGGTGGGTGCTGTACGTCGGCTTCATCCTGGGCGTCATCGGCCTCGTCGGCTGGGTGTTCGAGTTCAGCCGCGGGCAGCACGCGCACTGACCGCAGTCGGAGACGAGGGCCCCTCACGCAGCTTCGCGTGAGGGGCCCTTCGTCGTTCTCCCGGGCAGCCCCGAGGCCCGGACACGGATCGACAACGATCGTGTGCGGGTCGCCAGGGTTCCGTTCTCCCGGCGCACGTGCCGTGGTGGAATGAAACCTCACCATTCCCTGAGAAGGAGCAGCACGTGCGCGTCCCCCAGAAGACCGTGGCCCTGGCATCGGCGGGCCTGGTCGCCCTCGCCCTGAGCGCCTGCGGGAGCGAGGAGCCTGCGGCGTCCTCCTCCGGCGGTGGCGGCGGCCAGGAGCAGGCCGCCGAGGTCACGACGGCGTCGAACCTCCCGGATCTCGCGGCCCAGATGCAGGCTGCCCAGGAGAAGGCCTCCACCTCCCACCTGGAGATGACCTACAGCGGCGAGCTCGCCGACGCGGCGGGGATGAGCGAGACCACCACCAGCGCGGACCTCTCCTACGGCGCCACCCTCGAGGAGTCGTCGATGCAGATGTCCATGGCGGTCATGGGCATGGACATGGACATCATCCTGGTCGACGGCACGATCTACATGTCCATGGGCGAGATGACGCAGGGCAAGTACCTGTCGCTGACCATGGAGGAGATGGCCGAGGACCCGACCATGGCGGGCACCTTCGACTCGATGGAGTCGATGGACGCAGCCGCCCAGGCCGAGGCGATGGCCGACGCGGTCACGTCCTTCGAGCACACGGGCACGGAGACGGTCGGCGACGTCGATGCGGACGTCTACACGATGACCGTCGACCCGACGAAGCTCGAGGCCGGCACGGCGGGCATCGACGAGGCGACGGCCGACCAGGTGGGGGACATGACCGTGGTCTACAAGGTCGCCTCGGACGGTGTGCCGGTGGAGGCCGACATCACCATGGAGGTCGGTGGCCAGGAGATGGTCGTCGAGTCGGCCTTCAGCAAGTGGGGTGAGCCCGTCGACATCAAGGCGCCCGCGGACGACGAGGTCGTCCCGTACTCGGAGTTCGGCCAGGGCTGAGCCCCGACGACCCGCATCCTCGCTGTTGCAGGGCCCTGCTCTTCGGAGCGGGGCCCTGTCGACGATCGCCGGGGACCGCGCCACCGAGGATGGACGGCGGGGGACCACGGGACTCCAGCATCAGATTCGCGTTGATCGGCCACGCCACCACGCTGGACCTGACGGGGGTGGGACGAGCAGCTCGTCCTTGAGCTCCCGGCCCCAGAGATGGCCACGAGACCGGAGGGTCCTGCGTCTGCGCGGTGGGCCCGCCGGAACGCGTCAGGGCCCGGTCGGAGGACTCCGACCGGGCCCTGACGCGTGTCGCGAGGCGGGCGACCGTCCTCAGGCGGGGACGATGAGCCCGGCGGTCTGGGTGCGGGCGCGCTGCAGGCGGGCGGCGACGTCCTGCCAGTTCGCGATGTTCCACACGGCCTTGACGTAGTCGGCCTTGACGTTGAGGTAGTC
>Ga0160452_100931_pt1 | contig 11229 bp, 10 predicted proteins | sample HID1971I_E6MG_FD_108230 | JGI IMG/M metagenome (GOLD analysis project Ga0160452, IMG submission 108230) | Enriched millipede-associated microbial communities from UW Madison campus, WI, USA - HID1971I_E6 MG | ecosystem: Host-associated > Arthropoda: Insects > Digestive system > Unclassified ...
GCGCCCTTGAGCAGCTTCGGCGAGTTTTTGTAGCCAATCTCCATATATTCCACGCCAGCTTCGTTCAGACTATTGTACAGATGCTGGACGAATTCAATACTGAAGTCCCAGTTGTTGACGAGTCCGCCGTCGCGGATCGTGCAGTCGACAATTTTGTAATTGGTTGCTGCTTTTGCATTCATCGCTTCGTTGCCCCTTTAACATAAATTCAATGATTCCATCATTCTTTCCATCATACTGTAAAGCAGGCTTGAACGCAAAGCTAAAGTGAGACGAATCAATACAAGATGAGTTAGCGATCTGCAATCGATTTGAATCCATAGGTTTTGTATTGCCCGTTGTCAGATGACAATCGAAGAATGTTGCCTATTCTACGACAAAAAGGGCCATCCGTGAAGGAAGGCCCTTAAACTTGCCGTTACTGGTTGGCCAGCGCTTCGCGGACGCGCGGCGCGACTTCGGTGCCGAGCAGCTCGATCGCCCGCATCACCTGGTCATGCGGCATCGTGCCGAGCGGCATATGGATCAGGAAGCGGGTAATGCCAACGTTGCGATGCAGATCGATGATCTTGGTCGCCACCGTCTCGGGATCGCCGACATAGAGCGCGCCCTGGCGGCTGCGCGCAGCATCGTACGAATCGCGCGTGTATGGAGGCCAGCCGCGTTCCTGACCGATCTTGTTCATGACGCTCTGCGTCGACGGGAAAAACTGCTCGACCGCCTGCTCGTTCGTATCGGCCACGAAGCCGTGCGAATGGGAAGCTACCGTCAGCTTGCTCGGGTCGTGACCGGCACGCTCGGCAGCTCGCTTGTAGAGCTGGACGAGTGGCGCGAACTGCGCCGGTTGACCGCCGATGATCGCCAGCGCCAGCGGCAAGCCGAGCTGACCGGCACGGACGACGGACTCGGGCGTGCCGCCCGAAGCGATCCATACTGGCAACGGGCTCTGCACCGGACGAGGATACACGCCGAGACCCGGGATCGCCGACGTATGCTTGCCGCCCGGCCACTGGACCTTCTCGCTCTCGCGAAGGCGGAGCAGCAGCGCCAGCTTCTCCTCGAACAGCTCGTGATAGTCGTTCAGATCGTAGCCGAACAGCGGGAACGACTCGATAAACGAGCCGCGGCCCGCCATAATCTCCGCCCGCCCCTCCGACAGCCCGTCCACCGTCGCAAACGCCTGGAATACCCGGATCGGATCGTCGGACGAGAGGACCGTCACCGCGCTGCTGAGGCGGATACGCTTGGTCTGTGTAGCAGCCGCAGCGAGGACAAGCGCCGGGTTGGAGGCCGCATAGTCTTCCCGATGATGCTCGCCAACCGCATACACATCCAGTCCTACCTTGTCCGCCAGGACGATCTCCTCGACGACCTCGCGCAGCCGCTGGGCATGGCTCATCACCTCGCCGGTCTGCGGGTCGGGCGAGGTTTCTACGAATGTACTGATTCCAATTTCCATATTATATAGCTCCCCTTTACTAACTTTTATTAAGTAGCTATACTATGACTCATTTGCGCCAAAATGTCAAGTCCCGCCTGTCGCAGCAGCTCCACTTGCGTTATTGCGAGCTGCTCCCGAACAGGCGGGACTGAAGGTTTGTCCTCTTATGACAGGCTGGCTCGGCGCTCCTCCAGCAAGCGATCAAACGCCCCGTCCAGACGGTCTTGAAAGTCTTTGATCTCCGGGATGTCCTGGCGATCCTCGGGGGTCCCCTTGTAGACGCTCCCCCCAGTCTCCTCCAGTACATCGAGGAAGCGCTGGGCGAGCTGACCGACTACCGTATCCGGATGCTCCTCCGCTATGCGTTGATAGCTAGCCCGAGCCTCCTCCTTCACCTGCAATGTCTCGTAGTCAAAGTTGGGCGTATTGTTCATCCCGTAGAAATACTTGTCCATGTAGTCCTTGACGAGCAGCGTCCTCACTTCCTTAGCCTCGGGCGTGTCTGGATACAGCTTGAGATAATCCTCCGCTGCCAGCAGCCGGAGCGCTACATCGTCCCAGCTGATGATCAGACCGCCGTCGCTTGCAGACATATAGTCCGATTCCAGTGCCTTCAGCTCGATGTAGGCCGCCAGATCGTAGCTTAGGATGTCAGCATAGGAGCGGAAAGCGCCATAATCGACAATCGGAAAATACGAGCCCTCCGTCGTAATCAATTTGTAGTTGCCCGCCAGCTTGGTACGAATCAGATTGCGCACCTCTTCGTCCGGTATCGCATCCACATCGGCTTCGTTTACAGGCAGCTGAAGACCGGCCAGCACCGGCTGCAGATCTTGACTGAAAAACTGCTCCTGCGTCCGCTCCAGGTCCTCCTCGTAAAAGGCGAACACGTCGCGGATCATTGCATCCGCCAGCTCGCTCGAAGCCTCGGACAGCCGTGTATCGACAAAGGCGATCAGCTCGGCCGCTTCCTTGGCTTCATCCTTCACAGTGTCCCATTGCTCGCGGAGCTCGGCCTCGGCGTTCTTTTCCTCCTGCGGCGGCGGTTGTTGCTCTGCAGGCTCGGTCGGCTCGGTCGGGTCGACGGGACCGGGACTTTGTTCGCTTTTGGTGCACCCGGCCACCGTTACGGCTACGGCCAGCATCGCCACCAGCATCAGCCTGCTCCAGGCTATTCGCTTCATCGCGCTTCTCAGCTCCTTTTTTCGCAGACGACTCTCTGCACCTTCTTACCCTATTGACGATGCAGGCGAATCCGAAGTTGCGGATGTGGACAGCCCCGTCAACCGTTGGTCCGAGCAGTCGCTACGCCTCGGCTATAGTCTTCGCGATGAAGCGCTTGATATACAGAGCAGCAACCGGGCCCCCCTCCGCGCGCTTAAGCTGACTCGCTGCGACCGATACGAGCATCTATCGCCGCCATCCGACTCCCTGCGACGAGCAGGTACAGGGACATCAGACCAAGCGCCAAATGAAGCTCATTGCCCGAGAAGCCGCCGCCCCATGAGACGGTGAAGGTTGCGACCAGCAGGATGATCAGGAAAGCGAAACTGATGATGCGCGTGCCCAGCCCGATCATCATGCAGATACCGCCGACCAGCTCGACCAATGCGACGACATAGGCCATAAAGCCCGGGATGCCCAAGCTTTCAAAAAAACCGACGGTGCCGTCGATTCCGCCCTGAAACTTCTGCCAGCCATGCACCAAAAAAATAAGTCCCAACCCGATCCGAATGATCAGGCTTCCCAGCTCATCATACGTTGTCTTCATCAAATATTCTCCTCTCGATTTCACACTACGTCTCGTAGTGTTATTGTGTATTACAGCGCCATAACAGGACTAGTAGAGCGAACCCTAAATAAACGAACGATGAAGCGTGGAGAGGAGAGGGAGGCTGCTAAGCAGTTGGAAATAAAGAAATCTGGGGACAACAGCGATCGGAAGCCCCTCTCCTCGCAACGTAGATCGGAACGTTATTTCACAGCGAAATACTAGACGATCGCCCACAGCAGGAGCGACATCAGCGCCGCGACAGATATCGCCGAATATGCCACGGTTGACCAAGGCGCCCGAAGCTTGACGTCGTGTCGCGGATCGAGGATCATGCGGATGCGATAGTTGACCGCATGCTCGGCGAACGACACATGCGCGTAAGGCTGCGGACGAGCCTGGCCAGCACGGATCAGCTTCAGCAGGGCGCTGCCGACATGCGCCTCGCTCCCCTGTTGGCCGGAGGCATAGGCATCTGCAAGAATCTCTCTCGCCAGGTGATAGCTGTCAGCCAGCCAGCGCAACAGCGGAATATACCAGAATACGGAGGCGTGCAGACGCATCAGAAATGTCTTCAGCGGATCATGATGCCGCAGATGATGGAGTTCGTGCAGGATGACTGCGCGCTCCTCTTCCTCATCCAGCATCGCCAGCATCCCGGTGGATAGCACCACGCGGCGCTTGACGAAGCCCATCGCAAACGCCAGCGGCGCCGGTGAATGGATGACCAGCAATCGGCCTTCTGTCGCCTCGCCATACTTCATCATCAGCCGTTTCGTTGCCCGGATGTCTACGCTGCCGGCCAGTTTCTGTCCGGCCCGATGCAGCATCCACATCTGCCGGAGCACCGCGAATGCCAGAGCTGCCAGCGTCATCAGGACGAGCGCATCCAGCAGATGAGCAATCGAGAAAATTCCCATTGACCGCATCCACATATTGCACCATTGAAACAAATTGCTCTCCAGATTCCATCCCCAAATCAGATGGCACGCATAGAGCAGCATCTGAGTCGATACGATACCCGAGATGAGCATCGAGAGAGCAAAAGCTTTGCGCGATCGATTATGCCACATCAGGATCGTTCCTTTTTTAGTTGTTGAATCCGCTTTTCCAATTGGTCCAGCAGATCAGGATTAACTTCGTCAAGCGCATCTACCATATGATTGACGATCAAGGGGCCGAACTCGTCCAGCAGCTCGCCGCTCAGCTCCTTCGATTGGGCCTCCAGGAACGCCTCACGCGAGCGGGTCGGTCGATACAACGAGGCCTTGCGCCCTCGCAGCTTCTCCAGGAAGCCTTTGTCGACCAGGCGATTCATCACCGTCATCACCGTGTTAAAGCTCAGCGGCTTGTCCTGACGCAGCTCGAGCTGATGCTGCACATCCTTGATCGTCAGCTCCGGATGATCCCACAGGATCGTCATTACGCGGGCCTCCAAGGGACCAAAGAAACGATTCATCCCCCTCTCGTGATATTTGAAATTCTCTATCTTCATCTATCCCACCCCTCACACTACGTATTGTAGTGCAGGCGCTTTGCGCTTGTCAAATGCCCCTGTGGCTAGATGCGAACTATGCGTGCAAGTGCACGGCCAGCGAAAACAACGCAAAAGAGCGCGCGTCCAAAGGAACATAGTATTGCTGCGCCTACGACCTATAGAACACATCAAAAAAACGCATGCCCGCTATGGGACATGCGCCAGACTTCAGACTGCGCTCGTCAACTAGGTCCGCAGCATGCGCCTACAACGCCGCGATCTGCACGCGTACGTCGAGCTCGCGCAGCCGCGCCTGAAAGGCGTCATCGATCTTGTCGTCGGTAATGATCGTGTCCACCTTGGTCAGGTCGGCTACATGCGCGAACGTCTTCAGGCCGAACTTGCTGTAGTCGGCCAACAGATACACCTGCTCGGCCATCCCGATCATCCGGCTCTTGATGATCGCCTGCTGCTCGTTGGTCTCGCTGATGCCCCGCTCCAGATGGATGCCCTTGCACGAGATAAACGCCTTGTCGACATGATAGGACTCCAGGGAGCGCTCGGCGAGCGGGCCGACATAGGACATCGAGCGCGGCGCCAGCGTGCCGCCCGTCGAGATGACCTCGACCCGCTCCTTGGCGCTTAGTGCGATGGCTACCTGGATCGAGTTGGTCAGCACCGTGAGCGGGATGTCCGGCAGGATCGAGGCCATGTACCAGGCTGTCGTGCTGGCGTCGAGAATGATGCGATCGCGCGGCTCGATGAGCAGCACCGCCTCGGCGGCGATCCGCTTCTTCTCGTCCATATGCGCAATCTCCCGTTCTGTATGCGGCGTCTCGTGCTGCTGCTCCTTGATGCTGACGGCTCCGCCGTGACTGCGCTTGAGGCGTCCGGCTTGCTCCAGCCGATCCAGGTCGCGACGGATCGTCTCCTCCGTCACACCGCACAGCTCGCTCAGCTCCGACACCCGGATGCTGCCGCGCTCATTGACCCATTGCACGATTCGTTCATACCGCTCCATGACGAGCATCCCTCTCACCTCCCGCTATTCGTTAGCGCAGCCCTGTCAGCTGCACAAATTCCGCGTACGCCTCGTCCCATACCGCTGTATCTTGCGGCTCATAGATCTCCATGGGGAAGGAGTCGCGGACGATCTGTCTCGCTTCGCCGATCGTAGCAATCTTGCCCAATGTCATGTATTGTACCAGAATATTGCCGATCGCGCTCCCCTCGATCGGTCCGGCCCAGACCGGCTTGCCGATCGCGTCCGCCGTCAGCTGACAGAGCAGACGATTCTGGATGCCGCCGCCGACCATATGCAGTCCCCCGAACGACACGCCTGCCAGTTCGGACGTCAGGCCCAGGATATAGCGGTACTTGAGCGCCAGCGAGTCCGTCACGCAGCGGATGATCGCACCCGGCGTCTCGGGCACCGGCTGCCCGGTGCGGCGACAATACGCCTGGACGGCCGAAGGCATATGCGCAGGGTTAAAGAACGCATCATCGTCTGGATCGATCAGACTGACGCAGGCTTGCTCGGCGCGGGCCAGCTCGACCAGCTCGGCGAAGCCGATATCCTGCCCCTCTTGCACCCAAATGCGTCGGCATTCCTGGATGATCCACAGGCCCATAATGTTCTTGAGCAGACGGAAGGTGCCGCCGACTCCGCCTTCGTTGGTGAAGTTCAGCTCTCGGGCGCGCTCGGTCAGCACCGGCGCGGCGACCTCGGTCCCCATCAGCGACCAGGTGCCGCAGCTCAAGTACGCGAACGGCGCATCGCCCGCCGGCACAGCGGCGACAGCGGCGCCGGTATCGTGCTCGGCGACCGCGATGACCGGACATACCGGGACGTCCAGCTCCTCCGCCAGCTCGGCGCGGAGCTGGCCGACTACTGTCCCCGGCATGACCACAGGGGCGAACAGCTCGGGACGCAGACCCAGACGGGCGATCAGCTCGCGGTCCCAGTCCATCTGCTGCGGATCATACAACTGGGTCGTCGTCGCATTGGAAAATTCGCTCGTCTGCTCTCCAGTCAAATAATAACGCAGCAGATCCGGGATCATCAGCAGCCGCTCCGCCTGCTCCAGCGCCACCGAACCGCGCTGCCGCATCGCGTGGAGCTGGAAGATCGTGTTGAACTGCAGGAACTGGATGCCGGTCCGACCGAACAGCTCCTGCTCCGGGACCTGCGCGAACACCTCCGCCATCGCTCCGTCCGTCTGATGGTCGCGATAGTGGTACGGATTGCCGAGCAGCTCGCCATGTCGATCCAGCAGGCCGAAGTCGACAGCCCACGAATCGATGGCGATGCTGGAGAAGGCCAGACCTTGCTGTCTGGCCTTGATGATGCCCTGCTTGATCTCGTGGTACAGCCGCAGGATATCCCAGTGCAGATGCTTGCCGGTTCGCACTGGATCATTGGCGAAGCGGTGCACCTCCTGAACCGTCAGCTTGCCGTCCGCCAAAGTGCCGATCAGCGCTCTGCCGCTGCTCGCGCCAAGGTCGAAGGCGAGGACGCTGCTCACCAGCTGGCACCGCCCTTGCCGCGAGGCGCGATGCTCTCCTCGTAGCCGCTCTCCAGATACGCCTTCATCGGATCGGCCGGCAAGCCCTGCTCCTCGCGCACCGCTTGCAACAGCGGCGTCACGTCGAACTCTGACGCCTTGCGCACCGCGTCCTCGGCCGCCAGCACATCGCCCGCTTCCTGCGCCGCGCGCACCTCGTCATGATTAATCAGCAGCGCTTTGGCATACTGGGTCTGCACGTTGAGCACCGAGCGGATCATCGCCGGGATCTTGCGCTCGATATTATGCGACTGGTCGATCATATAGGCGATATTGCTCACCGTGTCGCGGATCGCGCCTTGGTCGTCCTGCGCAGCCTCCAGGATCTGATAGAAGATCAGGAACAGCTCATACGGGTTGATCGTGCCGACGATCAGATCGTCGTCCGCATACTTGCGGCTGTTGAAGTGGAAGCCGCCGAGCTTTTGCTCGTCGATCAGATAGGCGACGATGTGCTCGACGTTGATGCCTTGGGCGTGGTGGCCGGTGTCGACCAGCACCTGCGCTTGCGGGCCGAGCTTGTTCGCCATGGTGAACGACATGCCCCAGTCGGCCAGGTCGGTATGGTAGAACGCGGGCTCGAACGTCTTGTACTCGATCAGCATCCGCATCTGCGGCGTCAATGCCGCGTACATCTCGGCGAGCGCTTCATGCATCCACGCTTTACGCTTGCGGATATTGCCTTGACCCGGATAGTTGGTGCCGTCGGCGAACCACAGGCTGATGTCGCGCGAGCCGGTCGCCTTGGCGATATCGACGCACTCCAGCAGATGCTCGGTCGCTTTGCGGCGGATCGCTGCATCGGTATGGCAGACGCTGCCCAGCATGTATTCCTCGTCCTGGAACAGGTTCGGATTGACCGCGCCGATCGACAGATTCAGACTTTCGGCATGGCTGCGCAGCTTGTCGTAGTCGTCGACTTTGTCCCACGGGATATGGATGGCGACCGACTTGCAGGCGCCGGTATATTTGTGTACCTGAGCAGCATCGTCGAATTTCTCGAACGGATTGCGAGGCACGCCGGTTTTTTGGAACACCTTGAAGCGTGTGCCGGAGTCGCCGTAGCCCCAGGATGGCGTCTCGATCTGAAGCGATTTCAACTTTTGCTTGACAGCTCCGAGGTCGATGCCGCGTGCCTGCTGCTGCTCCTCGAAAAGCTGATATGCGCGATCTGTCATCGTATATTCTCCTCTACCAATTTAATATGGATGCCCTATGCCGTACATGCTCCTACAGCAGCGGATGAGCCATTGTCGTCATCAAGGCGTTTTCGGACTGGGTCGAGTCCAGACGACTGTACTGGATGATAACCGGCACATCGCTGGTCACCTCCACCGCGTAAGGCACGGCGACCGGAATCGCTTCGCCGTCCTTCTTCAGCGAGCTGGTGCGGATATGCTTGGTGCGTCGGCCCGCCACATATACTTTGATGTCCTCGAGCGGATCACGGTCTTCATAGAAGACCGTGATGCTCAGCAGGGCATCCTCCGGGCACAAGTTGAGCACACAGATCGATTCGTGGCTCACCAGCGCGCCGGAGCTGTCTGCAGGGATATAACAGTCCGGTATGATCCACTGCAGCGCCCCCTTCGTGCGCATAGCGCTCGCCTCCTAACTTAACTTGCTTATCTTGTAAAAGCTGCCGGCACGCCGCCGTCGATTGTCAGCATGCAGCCTGTCGTTTTGGCTGAGCGGGACGATGCGAAGAAGGCGATGCCTTCAGCGATGTCGCTCGGGTAAATGTTGACCAGCAGCGTCGTTCTTTTGCGGTAGTACTCCTCCAATTGGTCCGGCTCAATGCCGTAAGCGGCTGCCCGCTCATTGCGCCAGTTGGAGTTCCAGATCGCCGAGCCTTGCAGGATGGCGTCAGGCAGTACGGTGTTGACCCGGATGCCGAACTCGCCGCCCTCGCTGGCGATACAACGCGCCAGATGCGCCTCGAGCGCCTTCGCCGCGCTGTAGGCCGAGGCGTTTTTGCCGGCGTAGATCGAGTTTTTGGAGCCGATGAATACCATGTTGCCGCCGATCTGCTGCGCCTTCATCTGCTTGAACGCTTCGCGAGCGACCAGGAAGTAGCCGGTGCCGAGCACGTTGATGTTCAGATTCCACTCCTTGAGCGACGTCTCGTCGAACGGGCTGGAGGTCGCAAGTCCGGCATTGTTGACCAGGATATCTACGCCGCCGTAAGCGATCGCCGTGTCTGCGAAGGCAGCTTGCACTTCCTCCTCCTTGGTCACGTCCATCTTCAGCGCGATTGCCCGGCCTTCGCCGTAGGCGCCGTTGATCTCGTCCGCCACCTTCTGCGCGCCCTCGAGGTTGAGGTCGGCCAGCACGACATGCGCGCCTTCAGAGACAAGGCGACGAGCCGTCTCGCTGCCGATGCCGCCCGCGCCGCCGGTGATAAAGGCGATCTTGCGGGAGAACTCCGCCTCGGCCGGAGCCAGCGACAGCTTGTAGAGCTCGAGCGGCCAATATTCGACGTTGTACGACTCATTCTCGCTCAGCGAGACGAACTCGCCGAGGCTGGTCGCGCCGCGCATAACCGCGATGGCCCGATGGTAGAGCGCGCCGCTCACCTGCGACATCGCCCAGCTCTTGCCCGTATTGACCATGCCGATGCCAGGGATCAGGATGACGCGCGGCGCCGCTTCGAACATGTTGTCGCCGATATGCTTGTTGGCCTCGAAGTACGCCACATACTTGATCTCGAATGCGCGGATGCCGGCCTGCACAGCTTCCTTCAGGCTTGCGATGTCGCCGGACGCCGGGTCCCACTCGACATAGAGCGGCACCATCTTCGTATGGACGAGATGATCCGGGCAAGCTGCGCCGACCTGGGACAGCGTGCCTGCATTATGGCTGTTGACGAATTGCAGCACGTCGTCGCCATCGTCGTAGCTGAGGATCATCTTCTGGCCCTGGCTTACCGCACCCCGGATGACCGGCATGAGCTCGCCGAGCAGCTCGCGGCGCTTCGCCTCAGGCAGCGTCTCGTACTTCGCGCCGCCGAACAGCTTCGCTTCCTCGACGCGAGCTTCGATGAATGCCTCTGCCTCGCTGATAATCTTGATCGTCTGCGCGTAGCACTCCTCCGACGTCTCGCCCCAGGTGACCAGACCATGCTTCTCCATCAACACGAGCTCGGCGTTCGGATTGTTGCGGACGCCTTCGGCGATCATCTTGGACAGCGTGAAGCCTGGTCTTACGTAAGGCACCCACACATAGCGGTCGCCGAAGATTTCCTTGGCCAGCTCCTGGCCGTTGTCGGCGCAGCACAGGCTGATGATCGCATCGGGATGCGTATGGTCCACATGCTTGAATGGGAGGAAGGCATGCAGCAGCGTCTCGATCGAGGCGCGCGGGTGCTTGCTGTCGATCATGCAGTTGACCAGGTAAGCGACCATCTCCTCGTCCGGCATCTCGTCCTTCTCGATCAGCGGCCGGATATCCTCCATCCGCAGACCGGTGAAGTTAGCCGCCTTCATCGTCGCGAGATCGGAGCCGCTGCCCTTCACATACATCACTTCGACATCGCGGCCGCGGAAGTCCTTTACGATCGTCTTCGTCGACGTATTGCCGCCGCCCCAGTTGCACACGCGGCGATCCGTGCCGATTAGATTGGAGCGATAGACGAGCTGGTCCAGCCCTGTTTCCTGCTGCGAAGCCTTTTGGTCATCCCACAAGCTTTGTACCATAATAATTATGCCTCCATTTTTGTTTTGTGTTTGTTTATTTCTGTTTGTGCCCATTATAGCATGAGGATTTTGCTTTGAATACCCTTATTTTTGTCCGATAATTTAGTGTAAGCGTTACCGAAGACGCGCGCTGACATCCCTCCCGGCCCTCTCGGTTTTAAACATTCCTGTAGACGCTAAGATATGGCGTTGGACGCAAAAAGGAATACCTCGTAAGATGGGGGTGTCACGGGTCAAGGCCCTAAAAACCCATCCAGGAGGTATTCAAGATGAATTGTACA
>Ga0160452_100933_pt1 | contig 11222 bp, 10 predicted proteins | sample HID1971I_E6MG_FD_108230 | JGI IMG/M metagenome (GOLD analysis project Ga0160452, IMG submission 108230) | Enriched millipede-associated microbial communities from UW Madison campus, WI, USA - HID1971I_E6 MG | ecosystem: Host-associated > Arthropoda: Insects > Digestive system > Unclassified ...
CCGACATCCAGTTCGACCGGGGAGTCGGACACCAGTTGGATCAGCAACTGCATCACAGCGCTGCCCAATACGAACAGCGCCGGCCACACGATCGAATGCCACTGCCGCTCTGCTCGTTCCTGAAGATCGCCCATACGGTACAAAAATAAAAAGGATGATAAAACGCCGATGGATAATGCCAATGCCAGCAAAAACAGCTCGCTGGTCTCAAAATACGCGCCCATGATGTCCCTCATTCGCTTGCTAATTCACTATCGTTGTTAAAATTCGACATTTTACCATAAAATCCTTTTTCAAGTAACGTTTTTTACGGCAAAAATCGACAACTCTCATTCCTTTAGCCTCCTGATATTTTTGTAGAAATCAGGTATACTTAGTGTGAATCGCCCTAGGAAGGAGACGAGAATTTGAAAAAGATTTTTCAGGAGTTCAAGGAATTTGCAGTGAAAGGCAATGTTATCGATCTCGCAGTGGGCATCATTATCGGCGCCGCCTTTGGCAAAATCGTCACTTCCGCCGTGAACGATCTCATCATGCCGCCAATCGGCAAGGTGCTCGGAGGCATGAACTTCTCCGATCTGTACCTGAATCTCGATGACGAGAAGCTGCTGAACGGCCAGCCCGTCACCTCGCTTGCGGAAGCTCAGCAGGCCGGCCATGCGGTCATCGCTTACGGCCAGTTCATCAGCACGGTCATCGACTTCCTGATCGTCGCGCTGTGCGTATTCCTGATCGTCAAGGTCGCGAATGCGCTGCGCCGCAAGCAAGAGGCCCCAGAAGAGCCGCCAGCGGCGCCAACGGACAAGAAATGCGATTATTGCCTGTCGACGATCCCGCTGGAAGCGACGCGTTGCGCGCATTGCACCTCTCATCTGGAGGCCAAGAGCAGCCCGGCAACCTAGCAACTGTTACTTTGCGCGAAGCAACTGACTACTGGCGCGCTCCGTGGCGACGCCGGGCCGGTCCAGGCCTGCCCTTCACCTGCGTCGCCTTGGGCCCTCGGGAGCCCCGAGGCGCTGAGGAGAGGCTGAGGGGGCGCTTCCCCGGCGGCCGACTACGTTTTGCACTTGCGCTGCGCAAGCCTGCCCGGGAATTGCGCGCGCTCCCTTTGCTGCCCGACCGGCGAACGGTGCGCTGGGCCGGCGTTGTCGACATGCCGGTCGCCGCCTCCCATTCGCTGTACCATCGGTCGATCATGCCATGGATTTGATAGAACACCGTGCTGCCCGGCGCGATATCGAGGTTGTTCAGCGCAGGCTCGTTGTAATAGAGCGCCGATTGTTGATGGATGCAGTTATGCAAGCCCGAGGATTCGATAAACCATCCCAGTTCGTCCGCGCTGGCAAAGGACCTCGGATTCATCGTAATCCGCTGCTCAGCCGCCAGGTTGTAGCACGGCGATTGACGGATCGGCTCGGGCGGCAGCGTCCAGGGCTGGATGTAGGATGGATCATAGCCTTGCTGCAGATACCATTGTCTGACCTTGGCAATATATTGCCGATGGAATTGCAGGAAGTCCCGGCCATAGCCGGGCGGCGGGTTATTCGTATCCACTTGGTGCCTGGCGCGATGCCAATTGCGATGCTCCGCCATCAGCTCCGACGGGAAATTCGGAATTGCGGGCATTAATGATCGCTCCCTTCTTGTGCGAATAGCATACACCCTAGTCTATGAGACTACAGGCTAGGCTGTGAGCATCTACTGCACCTTCCTGTCCCTTGAAGCTAATGCACATTTTTTATAAAAGTTGTTGACAGTTTCCGCAAGTCCATGCTATTATCTTTCTTAGGGTTTGCAAGATACTTCGCCGTTGTAGCTCAACTGGTAGAGCAACTGACTTGTAATCAGTAGGTTGGGGGTTCAAGTCCTCTCGACGGCACCACTACATTGCTTTCAGTCCAACTGATGATGCAATTGCAAGCAAACCATACATACAGGACCATCCATCGCGGATGGTCTTTTTTGTGTTTGGAAAAGCTAGACCTCATCTATCCCACAGATTCGTAATGCGGGGCAACGGGTAATAAGGATAATGAGAAGAATCCAACACTAATGGGGGTTGATGAGGATGGCCTATACAAATCTTCTGGTTGCCTATGACGGCTCGGAGCAATCGATTCGCGCCCTGAAAACAGGTATTGAGATGGCGAGGAGTTGGAACGCCACGCTGGAGGTTGTGCATGTCTTTGATATCCCGATGCTGATCGTCGGCGAGGCCATGATTCCCCCTCCGGTGGAAAATTCGGTCGCCATCGCTCAGGAGGCGGATAATCTGGCCGCCGAAGCGCAGTCCATCCTGAGCGCTGCCGATATGCAAGCAGAGGTCACTGTACTGCAGGGCGATCCCGGAAGACGGATCATCGAAACCGCCAAGGAGAAGCAGACTGACCTGATCATCATCGGCAGCCGAGGTCTCAGCGGGCTCCGCGAGATGTTCCTTGGCAGTGTTAGCAGCTATATCGTCAAGCATTCCGAAGTTGCGGTTCATATCCTTAAATAAAGGCGCCCGAAAACGAGAGGCATCCATTTGTACTGGCTCCACTTGAATTTGTATACTCCGCAGCATACCCCAAAAGGGCGGTACCAGGGTAATCCTGGCACCGCCCTTTCTTTATAAATGTTTATGTAAGCAGTGTAATAATCAAATGTGCCGATACTGGGCTTACTCCACCTGCATTAGCTGTGATGGTAAGTGAAGCAGCATTTCCAGCAGGATTTCGCACCGTGAGGGATTGATCGGCAGTTGTCGTTTGGACGAGGGACATACCGATAATTTGTGAGTCAAGTGCATTACGCCCTGCTACGGTATAAAGCAGTTCAGTATCATTAAGAGTTAAGACCAGTTGTCCCGATTCTGTGACGCCCACTTGAAAATATACCTGGTACGTGCCGGGGACAGACAAATTAAACGTACTATCGTCGGTGCGAGTAATTACGGTCCCGCCTGTAGGCCCATTTTGCGGGAAGGCGACATCGGCACCAACTGCAATCGGGTTGGGATTATCAGTTGGCATCAGGGCATAAAAATCTGCGAAGAAGGTTGTAGCTGTCGGTCCAGTCGGTCCGGTCACTCCGGTCGGACCAGTCACTCCAGTCACTCCAGTCGCCCCGGTCGCTCCCGTTATGCCACCGCCCGTCGGTCCGGTCGCTCCGGTCGCTCCGGTCACTCCAGTCGCTCCGGTCGCCCCCGTCGCTCCCGTGATGCCACCGCCCGTAGGTCCGGTCACTCCAGTCGGACCGGTCACTCCAGTCGCTCCGGTCGCCCCGGTCACTCCCGTTATGCCACCGCCCGTAGGTCCGGTCACTCCGGTCGCCCCGGCCACGCCTGTCGCTCCGGTCGGCCCGGTCACTCCCGTTATGCCCCCGCCCGTAGGTCCGGTCGCTCCGGTAACGCCTGCTGCGCCCGTCGCTCCGGTTGGCCCAGGATCTCCTGTTATGCCGTTATTAGGTCCAGTCGGCCCGGTGGCGCCTGGGACACCAGTCGCGCCAGTCACTCCCGCTGTGCCGGCACCCGTAGGTCCGGTCGCCCCCCGTTCGCCGACAGGACCTCTTGGCCCTGGATCCCCGGTATTTCCTTTGGCGCCTGCTGGCCCCTGAGGGCCTCGCGGGCCTGCAGGGCCTTGAGGGCCTTGTGGACCTGGCGGTCCTGGAGTAAAGTCATTTCTTCCCATAAGAACATCTCCCGTTTTTGCAGTCTAGAATCTGGCTGTCGAATTCTTCTTCAAAAAACGACATTTCTTGCGATGGGACTCTTCATTATCCTATTAGAAGTTAAAGCAGATATTCCCTCTACATAGCTTGCCCGTCAAAAAAAATAGGCTATATTTGTCCAATCTTTCATCACCTCACGCGCATTCATTAATAGAAAACGATAAGCAAGGGTGAACTCAGAATGGACAACTACCCATTTATCGGTATTCTAGTACAAAAACGAGGATACAGGCGAAGGAACGTAAAACTCTATCAGCGCTATGTTAATTTAAAGCTGAACTTATATGCTTTTTCATCGGAAGATATCCTATGGGATAAAAAGCGAATTATTGGCCTCCAGCTCAAAAAGGGACGTTGGAAACAACAGGAGCTTCCATTCCCTCGCGCCGTCTACAATCGCTGTTACAGTAAGGAGTCCCTCACAATTCAACGACTGGAACAACTGATCGGCAAGGGCAGATGCTTTAACTCCATCAATCATTTCAATAAATGGGAGCTGACAGAGCATTTGGCTCAGTCCCCTCTTAAAGCTCATCTCCCATATACCGGTTTATATGAGGAGGCTAATATTACTGCACTATTGGAACAACATAAATTGCTCTATATTAAACCTCTATTTGGTTCTAAAGGCAATCACGTATATCAGGTGGAAATGAAGAACACGGGGGAGGTTTATGTTTCAGAACACAGCTTGTCCCCCCTGATGATCTGCAGGACATACGAAGATATCCGCCAGAAGCTGGGTCGTTTACTTACAGGATCTACCTATTTGATTCAGCAAGGCATTACGGTCAAGCAATCTAATCATCATTATTTTGATATCCGCGCCTTGGTTCAGAAAGGCTTAGGTGGAACCTGGTCGGTTACAGCCATCATTTGCCGAATGGCATTCAAGCAATATTTTAATACGAGTATGTGCAAGCAGGTTTTTGAAGCATCCACATTTCTCCAAAACGTCATAACCGCAGCCCGGACGGAGCAGACCTTGCAAGAACTTCATGGGCTTAGCTTGGCATTTGCCGAGGAGGCTGAACAGCTATACAGTGGATTGGGAGAAATAAGCGTGGATTTTGTCCTGGATGAAGAAGAAAAGCTATGGATGATTGAAATAAACGGAAAGCCGCAAAAATCGATTTACACCGATTTGAAGCAGCAGCTAAAGGGCTATCATCATATTTACAGCAGCCCGATGGAGTACGCCTATTACCTAACGCAACGAGAATCTGGAACTGCGACATAGGCGGGCAAAAAAAGAAACCCCATCCCGGTCAGGGATAGAGTTCCTTTGGTTTTCATTTAGAGGAGCAGCATCCAGTCTTAAGTTCTAGGCTGCAGCTCGACATTTTCTTTGAGGACGACGAGCTGGCCATCCTTTTCGTCGATCGTCAGGGAGTCGCCTTTGGAGATGTTGCCCATCAGCAATTCCTCGGACAGACGATCCTCGATATGCTTCTGGATCGCTCTGCGCAGCGGACGCGCGCCGTATTGCGGATCGAAGCCTTCCTTGGCCAGGAACGCCTTGGCTGTATCGGTGAGCGTGAAGGCCACCTCTTGCTCCAGCAGCCGCTTGCGCAGCTCCTCGGACATGAGCGAGACGATCTCGTTGATATGCTCCTGCTCCAGCGAGTGGAAGACGATCGTATCGTCGATCCGGTTCAGGAACTCTGGGCGGAAGCTTTTCTTCAGCTCGTTCAGCACTTTGTCCTTCATCTGATTGAACTCATGGCCAGCATCATGCACAGCTGTGAAGCCGAGCGTCGAGTTGCGTTTGATCTGATCCGCACCGACGTTGGAGGTCATGATGATCAACGTATTGCGGAAGTCGACGACCCGTCCTTTGGAGTCCGTCAGACGGCCATCCTCGAGCACCTGCAACAGGATGTTGAACACCTCGGGATGCGCCTTCTCGATCTCGTCGAGCAGGACGACAGAGTACGGCTTGCGACGAACCTTCTCGGTCAGCTGGCCGCCCTCCTCGTAGCCCACATATCCCGGAGGCGCGCCGACCAGACGAGAGGTCGAATGCTTCTCCATATACTCCGACATATCGATGCGGATGACCGCGTTTTCCTCACCGAACATCGCTTCCGCAAGCGCCCGCGCCAGCTCGGTTTTGCCGACCCCTGTAGGGCCCAGGAAGATAAAGGAGCCCATCGGACGCTTCGGATCCTTCAGACCCGCCCGCGAGCGGCGTACAGCCCGCGAGACAGCCTTGACGGCCTCATGCTGGCCGATCACCCGGCTGTGCAGGATCTCTTCCATCTTCAGCAGCCGCTCCGACTCTTCCTCGGCCAGCTTGCTGACCGGAATGCCGGTCCAGCTCGCGACGACCTGAGCGATATCCTCCGGCGTCACCTCGGAATCGGTGCGGCCCTGCTTTTCCTTCCACTGGTTCTTGGTGATATCGAGCTCCTCGCGAATCTTTTGCTCGGTATCACGCAGCGCAGCAGCTTTTTCGAACTCCTGGCTTTGCACAGCGGAGTCCTTTTCCTTGCGGATATCCTCGAGCCGGTTTTCCAACTGCTTGAGGTTCGGCGGTACGGTGTAGGAGTGCAGCCTTACCTTCGAGCTCGCCTCGTCGATCAAGTCGATCGCTTTGTCCGGCAGGAAGCGATCCGTGATGTAGCGATCCGACAGTTTGACCGCTTGCTCGATGGCTTCGTCGGTAATTTTGACCCGATGATGCGCCTCATAGCGGTCGCGCAATCCATGCAGGATCTGGATCGCCTCCTCCGGCGACGGCTGGTCGACCGTAATCGGTTGGAACCGGCGCTCGAGCGCGGCATCCTTCTCGATATATTTGCGGTACTCATCCAGCGTCGTCGCGCCGATGCACTGCAGCTCGCCGCGTGCGAGCGACGGCTTCAGGATGTTGGAGGCATCGATCGCGCCTTCTGCGCCGCCAGCGCCGATCAGTGTATGGAGCTCATCGATGAAGAGGATGATGTTATTGGCTTGACGGATTTCGTCCATAATTTTTTTGAGTCGATCCTCGAACTCGCCGCGATATTTGGTGCCTGCGACAACCGAGCCCATATCCAGCGTCATGACGCGCTTGTCACGCAGCGTTTCGGGAATCTCGTTGGCGATGATCTTCTGAGCCAAGCCTTCGGCGATCGCCGTCTTGCCGACCCCCGGCTCCCCGATCAGAACCGGGTTGTTTTTGGTACGGCGGCTCAGCACCTGGATGACCCGCTCGATCTCCTTGCTGCGGCCGATGACCGGATCGAGGTTGCCGTCCCGTGCGATGGCCGTCAGATCGCGTGCCAGACCGTCGAGCGTAGGCGTGCTGACATTGGCCGGCGTGCCGTGGCTGCTGGAGACGGCCTCGCTGCTTCCGAGCAGCTGCAGCACTTGCTGACGCGCTTTGTTCAGGCTGATCCCGAGATTGTTCAGGACACGAGCCGCTACGCCCTCGCCCTCGCGGATCAATCCGAGCAGGATATGCTCTGTGCCAACGTAAGTATGACCAAGCTTCCGCGCCTCATCCATCGACAGCTCGATGACTTTTTTCGCTCTTGGCGTGTAAGCGATATTGGTCGGCTGCTCCTGTCCGCGACCGATGAGCGACTCGACCTCGTCCTGGATCTTCTCCAGTCCCAAGCCCAGACCGATCAACGCCTTGGCAGCGATCCCTTCTCCCTCGCGGATCAGTCCGAGCAAGATATGCTCTGTGCCGATATTGTTATGTCCGAGTCGGACGGCTTCTTCCTGAGCCAGTGCCAGTACCTTTTGTGCGCGTTCCGTGAATCTTCCGAACATCATGTTCATACACCTCCGTGCTTAAGTTTTGGGGGACAAGTAACGACGGATCAATTCGGCTCGCCGGACATCCCGTTCCTCCGTATTTAGCTTCTCGCCGAATACTTGCTGCAGGAAGCCGGGCTGCGTGAGTACCATTAATTCATTCATTACCTGCGGGGACAAGCTTTGAATCAGGTTCAGATCAATTCCCAGTCTGACATCGGACAGCCGCTGCGCAGCCTCTTTGGAATCCATGATCATCGCATGCAGCAGGATGCCGTAGGAACGCTGTACGCGATCCTCGATACGAATCTTTGATTCTGCCAATAGCCGCTCTCGGGCCGCCTTCTCATGCTCGATGATCTGACGGGCCACGCTGTAGAGATTGTCGATAATCTCCTCTTCGGACTGTCCCAGCGTAATCTGGTTCGAGATCTGGAACAGGTTGCCTATAGCTTCGCTACCCTCGCCATATAATCCTCTAACGGCAAGCCCAACCTGTGTAATTGCAGAGAGGATGCGATTAATCTGTTGCGTCAGGACAAGCGCTGGCAGATGCATCATGATCGATGCGCGGATGCCGGTGCCGACGTTGGTCGGACAACTCGTCAGATAACCTCGCCGCTCGCTGAACGCATAATCGACCTGTTCCTCATATCTATCGTCAATCTCGCTGGCCAGCTGCCAAGCCTCCCGAATCTGGAATCCGGGATACAGACACTGGATGCGAAGATGATCTTCTTCATTAATCATAATGCTAACCGACTCGCTGCCGCTTAGCACCAGGGCGCCGCCGCGGGACTCATTGGCCAGATTGGGACTGATCAGATGCTTCTCGACCAGCACACGCTTCTCCAGCTCACTAAGCTCGCTCAGGTCAAACGTCTCGAAGGTGCCCAGATCATCCAGTTGTCCAGAACGCGATACTTCAGTCAACTGCTCCATCACTTCGCGGGACTGTTGATTGGTCGCTAGCATCGGGAACGGATGATGACGCAGATTGCGGGCTATGCGAATCCGGCTGCTGATGACAATCTCGGAATCGGGGCCATCCTCTTTCATCCATTCGCTCAGCGCATCCTGAGCGAACCGTCGCTTTTCCATCTCTAACCCTCCTCCAAGCAGTCGCCTGGCCGATGAACATGGCCTAAGCTTCGTATACTATGCGTAAGGCTATACATCCGTGATTTTGCTCTCAAGCTCGCGGATCTGATCGCGAATGCTGGCGGCCTGCTCGAATTCTTCCTGCTCGATATGATGATGCAGCTCTTTTTTGAGCGAATCAAGCTTGCGTCTGCACTCGATCTGTCCACCCGTACGCTTCGGGATCTTGCCGACATGGCTCGTGCTGCCGTGCACCCGCTTGAAGAGCGGGTCCAACCGGTCCGAAAAATGCTTGTAGCAGGAGTTGCATCCAAAGCGCCCGATCTTGCGAAATTGGGAATAGGTTAACCCGCATTCATCGCAGCGAATCGTTTGCGGCTTCGGCCCCAATCCGGCCGACGGCTCGAATTCCAGGAGACCGGACAAGAGACTGTGAATCGAAAAGCCATTTGCTGTTCCGGGGATCCCTTCCCCCTTTTCGCGAGCGCATGACTCGCAAATATGGAACTCCGTCTTTTCACCGTTCACGATCTTGGTAAAATGAAGCGTCGCTTGTTTGGCTCCGCATTCCTGGCATAACATGGATCGCATTTCCTCCTCTCGCGCCTGCAGCTATTTCACAAGCAAGGATATAAGCATCGACTTGAGTATTTTGGCCCGTATCTCGTCACGCAGCGGCAATACGAGCGTAATCGCATCCCGTGAGACAGCCGCCTTCAACAAATTGGCCTCGCGCGAAGAGATCATATCGGCTTCACGAAGCTGATAAATCAGACCTTCTGCCGCGCTCTGTTCGACTCGGTCGCCGATCGTGCTGTTAATATAGCCCTGGATCGCCTTAAGCAAAGGCAGCTCCACTCGCTGAATACGAATATAACCGCCGCCGCCGCGCTTGCTCTCGACCAAGTACCCCTTCTCCAACGTAAAGCGTGTGCTGATCACATAATTAATCTGCGACGGAACACAGGAAAACCGGTCGGCAAGGTCATTGCGCTGGATCTCGACGGCGCCTTCTGCGCTTTCCTGCAGCAGCTGCTTCAGATAATGCTCCAGCGTATCGGAAATGTTACGCATATCACCAACCTCCCCGAGTTGTTGCCATTGTATTTCAGTTCTCAACTGACTTTGACTTTCTTTGACTTTAATTTTATTATACGCAATTTTCTAAAAACGTCAAGTCTCGAGCCCAAAATTTTGAGCATGCCGCCGGAAAGCTTGGGTAATAAAACTGCCAACTCCAGCGGCATGCCATACGTTTAGAAATAGTCCAACAGATAGGTTGTTTGCTTCGGCACACAGGCTTCCAATTGCTGAACGCCAGCATGGTCGCCTTGCAGCTGATGCAGCTGCCATAGCTCTGACGGTCGTTTGAAACCGAGCAGTAGCGCCGTCAACGTCTGAATGGAGCAAGACAACGCCGGATTACCCGTTTTAGGCTCCTTATATTTTGTCACAAGCGCATCTTTTTCATTTACCTTCAGCTCATATATCGCTTCGTTCCAAGGCGCGTATTCGTCGGTTACAGCGATGGTCAACGCGATCTGCTCTGTCGACGTCTCGAATGGATAAGCAGCCAGGAAACTCTCCACATCGACGATACGTCCCATAAAATAAGGAATAATCTTCTGTTCAAAACGAGGGTTAGGGGTCATGTAAGCCAACGCATCGTCAGCTGGCGCCTTCACATGGGCACGATCGATCATCGAGTCATGATTGGAGATATAATTCCACAACCCTTGACGCGCCTCCTCATCGAGATAGACAAGCTCATGGACGGTCATCTCGCGTTGGCTCACTTGGTAAAATACATATCCCGTCATGTCGCCATTCGCTGTCGTATAGATGGCTACTTGCCCTTGACGGCGACGGAAGAGCTCATCGAACCACCAATCCTTCGAGCGTGACAGAGTACCGCTGTAGCGGCGGGCATACGCATCATAAAGGGGCGCGATCTGCTGGACCAGCATCTCATCCAGCCTACTTATCCGCTTCACAGTCCCCTCGACAGCCCGCCTTGGCGGAAGCAACGCTTTTTCGATCGTATAGGCCTTATATTCCACATACATCTCCCAACCGTATCGACGGTAGAATGGAAAATCAAAAGGGGCCAAAAAGGAGAGCGTTTGTCCGTTGTCTTTCATCCGTTTCAATACATGCGTAAACAGCTGCGTCACCGCTCCTTTACGGCGTCGCTCCGGCCAGGATGAGACGTTGGCGATGCCGCCCATCGCAAATGGCTTGCCGCCGACATATGTCGCAAGCGGCAGCAACGATAGCTGCGCCACCAACTCGCCATCGTCAAATGCACCGATGACCCGATCCGGCTTGAATCGGGTTACTGCTTTTTGATACTCCTGCTCGCTTAGTTGAATCTGAAACGCGTAAAATGACAAATCCAAACTTGCCTCGGCCTCGCTTGACGTTAAAGATCGCAGCTCCAGATGAACCACCTACTTTCATTAGGCACTATCCAAAACAGCGGTTTCGATTTTGTGATCGCGCCTTAGATAATCGTATTATGTCATAAGCGAAGAGGTCCACACAACAAAAAACCCACGATCTCGAGAATCGTGGGTTCGTTGTGCTTGGCGACGTCCTACTCTCCCAGGACCCTGCGGTCCAAGTACCATCGGCGCTGAAGGGCTTAACGGTCGTGTTCGGGA
>Ga0160452_100934_pt1 | contig 11219 bp, 10 predicted proteins | sample HID1971I_E6MG_FD_108230 | JGI IMG/M metagenome (GOLD analysis project Ga0160452, IMG submission 108230) | Enriched millipede-associated microbial communities from UW Madison campus, WI, USA - HID1971I_E6 MG | ecosystem: Host-associated > Arthropoda: Insects > Digestive system > Unclassified ...
CGCTTGTTTTTCAGCATCCGGTATTCGCTCCACCAATCGAGCCGCTGCAACCGGCATCATCCAATCCTCGATTTCGGTATGGCTCAGGTCTGAATGGTTAACATAAGCCTCTCTGTACTTATTTGCGATTTGTATCCTTAGTCGAGATGCAATACCAGATAAGAATCGAAGCGGCTTGTCATTTAATCTACCATATTTGAGGATCAAAAACGTCCTTGCCACGTCTCCTGCCGGATTGCCTTCGGTTCCGGTCATCCAATCAATGATCCACTCCTGTTGCCCATGTACGATTACATTGCCGGGATGATAATCGCCATGACATAGCTTATTGTCATCCTTCAGTTGAAGCAAATGGGCTTTGACTGTCAGCTTCTCTTGCGCACTTAACAAGGGGGCCTGTTCGATGTCTGTCATTAATCTTTGCTTCTGCTTGGGCATATTGGAGACGGTCTGCTGATGGATAGGAAGATGGATCCGGGCCAGCTCAGCGGCTTCGATATTCAGCCTCCAAAGGCGCTTCAGCATGCGGTTAAGCAAGGTGTCCCCGCTCACTCTCGTATAGATAATGCCTTGCCGCCCCCCGTGCTCCGTGATTCGGACCGGCGATGGACAAGCAATACCCAATTGGACTACACGCTCGCCGATGGCAAACTCGTCTTGTATGGATTGTTCCGATACTGTAGCATGGAATAGCTTCAGCACATGGTGCTCATCCAGCGCCAACACATCCGCCGTCCTTCCAGATGCCATTACGATAGGCTCGTCCATCCCCCAGCCTCCAATTCTGATTTTATTTCTAGCTACATGAGAGCTTATCGTGTTCTATGTCTATTCTCGACAGTATCGCCTTTTCCCTGTAAAATCCAGCAAAATCACCAATACCCCCTAGCCCTTATGGTATTCTAGTGGAAAGCGTTTCAAAAATTTTTTTGCGATTCTTATAGATTTGAGAGCCCTATGGCATCTACATAGATAAGAGGTGAAATGGACAACATGCTGCAACAGCCTATCGAACCAACGCACGAGCAAGCAAGCGAGGCACAATTAGCCGCCATACGAGACGATGCGCTCGTGGAGCTGGCGAAGACCGGCGATCACTCGGCGTTTGGCGAGCTGGTCCGCCGTCATCGGGCGCGAGCTTGTCATTGGGCGCAACGGCTGACTCATGATCCATACGCTGCTGAGGATATCGTGCAGGATGCGCTTGTTCGCGCGTTCCTCCACATGGGGGATCTGATGGACAATCAACGCTTCATGCCTTGGCTCAGGCGGATTGTCAGCAATCAGGCCTATATGAAGCTGAGGCGCGGCGGACCGTACGGCAAAGAATTGCCGTTTACGAGCTACGCTCCTGCCATGGATCGCAGCCGCGATATGCATCGCCCTCTGACAGGCGAGACTTGGGCCTCCATCGACAGCGTATTGGACCAGCTTTGCCATTCGATTGCCGATGCGCACAAGCCTGGCTGCGATCCCGTCTCCGTCGTCCTGCGCAAAGAAACGATGGCAGGCATCCGGGAGCTGCTCCATTGTTTGACAAAGCGGGAGCGGGCGATCTTCGAGTCCTATTTTTTTGGTCAGCTGAGCCCGGCCGAGATTGCAGCCCTCTTCCAAACCTCGACCAGCAATGTCTATAACCACATCTCGACAGCAAAACGCAAGGTTCAGCAAGAGCGCATTAAGGTACAGGTTTCGATGTATCTCAAGACGAGGCGGGCGTCAGGACTTCCTCTTGCCAAAGTACTGCCTCGTCCACCTTACTAGAAGGAGTGAAGCCCTTGGCTCCAAGTCAATGCCTGAACGACACGTACACATATACGCACACGAGCGCCGGCCAAGCCATGTTCCGAATGATTGCTTACACGGACAATAGAAGCCTGTCTCTCGTCGATGTGATGGGCTACTCGAGCTTGGCCTTTCGAATCAATATTCATGCTGAGACGGTAGATATTGCCGGTCCCTACGCTTCCTTCAACTGGGGGGACGTGTTCAAGCGAGGTATGATGAATCTTGGCTTCAACTGTAGGGCCATCGGTGCGCCGAACTTTACGCCTCCCTCGCCCGAGGAGCTGCAGGAAGCCTTGCGATTTACCCAGAACTGCATCGATCACGGCGTGCCCGTCATGGCCTGGGATCTGTTCGTGCCGGAGTTCGGGGTGATCTACGGCTACGATGATCAACAGCAGCAGCTGACCTGTCTGGATACCGCGCAGGATGGCAACCTGCCATATGTCAAGCTGGGCCGTGGACGGATTGGCGAGCTTTTTTTGATGGGGATCGTGGACTGCTTCGAGGTCGATGAGACGTGTGCCTGGCGCGACGCGCTCGAGATGATCCTCGAGCATGCCTTCGAGCACCAGCCGCGTCATGATCAAGAGCCTTACCGCAATGGTCTTGCTGGCTATGAGGCCTGGATGCAAGCCTTGCGCTCCCAATCTGTCGAAGTCGTCGGCAACGCGTATAACGCCCTCGTTGTCGGCGATGCCCGAATGTATGCGGCCGAATTCCTGACCCGGTTGGCTGATCGATGGCGCAACGGCTCTCCGCTCCAACGGGAGGTCGCGCCGAACGCCCAGGCAGCCGCAACGCATTATCGCGAGGTGGCTCGTCACCTGAGCGGCCTCCGAGCCAGCTTCCCGTTCCCTCAAGGCGGGACGCCCAATGATCCCGCGACTGCCCGGACGGCTATTGAGCTCCTGAGACAAGCCGGGGTGGCTGAAGCAAGCGGCATCGAACAGTTGCAGGCGATGCACCAACGATTATCCAGGGAGGACTCACATGTTACGTAATGGATTAGTAGCGGAGTATTTATTTGACGGCAATGCCGAGGATTCCAGCGGTCACGAGCATCATGGGCGGGTGGAAGGGGCTACCCCGACGACGAACCGCTTTGATGAGCCGAATCGGGCGTTGGCTTTTTCAGGAAAGGGAGACTTTGTTGTCCTGGAATATCCGACCTTATTGAACCCTGAGGCGTTCTCGATCTCGATATGGGCCCGATATGATGAGTCGGCAGTGATGAACTGGTGGAACAATGCCATCATCTCGCAGGATGACAACGGCCGCCGCCCTGACCATGAAGGCCGGGTATTTCAACTAAGCACGATGGGATATAACGTGAGGATCCATCTGATGAAGCAAGCGCCTGATGTCACCGCCAATCATCCTGTGCAGCGGGGCGTGTGGTATCATCTGGGGGTTGTTTACGACGGGGCGTATTATACCTTCTATCTGAACGGGGAAGCGCAGGCAAGACAGGAGCATACGTTCCGGCCGCACGCAGAGGAGCCGATTTTTGTCGGGAAGAAAAACTCGGCGGAGCCCCGATTCTACTTCCATGGCGCGCTCGATGATCTGCGGATCTATAACCGGGCCTTAGCCGAAGAGGAGCTCACAGCGCTCTACACCGAGCACGGCTATATCGGCAGTCCGTTCGCCGCTTCCCCCGCTCCAGCAAAGAAGCGCAGCTCTACCCATAGCAAGGTGCTTAAGAAGCCGATCTAACCATCTCTATTGGAGGCAGATGTGCAGAAGCTGCGACTATAGGGGGGCGGGCTGTGTAATTGCCCGGCTCCCTCCACCCTCCTGGGGCGCTTCAAAAAACCTTGTAAATATCGATAATGGACAGCAAATTCGCAAGCGTCTCCTCCAGATGCCTTTTCAGCTCGCGCTTGGCGCCCTCCTTGTCCCCTTCATCCAGCGCTTGCTGGAAGCTTAGGTGCTCCTGATGCGCCTGCTTGATCCGCTGCATATCCTGTAGATAGTATGCTCGCACCATCTGGACATGTCCGTTCACCTTATCATACGAGTCGATAACGATCGTGTTGCCGGTTGAAGCCACAATCTTCTTATGCAGCTCAATATCCGCATCCATCGCCCGCACGCCATCATAGCTTGTCGAGGTAATCGCCGTTTCGAATTGTTGGATGAACGTCACGATCTCTTCCTTCTGCTCGCGCAGCGTCTGAAAACCGCTCTCCAGCGCGTACAGCTCGACCATCTCTCTGAACTGAAACAGTTCAATTAAATCTTGACGATAGATCCCCTTCACATATATGCCTTGACGCGGGACCGTCTTGATAAAGCCTTCGGCATCGAGCATATTCAGCGCATCTCGAACAGGCGTGCGACTGACGCCGAGTTTCTCGGCGATCGCTACGGCATCGATTCGTTCATTGGGCGTAAAGTCACGCCTCATGATCATCTCTTTCAGCATATCATAGATCGCTTCCTTCAGATCCTGCCGACCCGTCAACGCTTGTTTGTCCAAGGCGTCTAACCTATTATCCATATCGTCTCCCCATCCTTTACGCTAATATATCACATGATATTATGGAGGACAAGCTTCCCGGCGACTTCTATTGACATTGATATATGATCTGATATATTAGAGTCAAGAAAGGGATGATACTATGAGACTCGCGAATAAAATTGCGATCATTACCGGCGCGGGATCGGGCATCGGCAAGAGCACTGCGCTGCGTTTTGCTGCGGAAGGAGCCGTCGTCATTATCAATGATCTGCATGCTGACCACGGCTCGGAAACGGCCGCAGAGATCCTTGCCCAAAACGGCCAAGCCTTGTTTGTCCAAGGGGATGTTACGGATAGCGGGGACATGCAGCGGTTGGCCGACACGGTCATCGAACGTTATGGCCGCATCGACATCCTGTTCAATAATGCCGGGATTAGCGGGATCGGCTTGCTGCATGAGATCGAGCCCGAGCAGTGGGATCGGGTCATGTCGGTTAATGTACGGGGCGTCTACATGCCGAGCAAATACGTGCTCCCGCATATGATCAAGCAACGTTTCGGCAGCGTCATCAATATGTCCTCCTGCATCGCGGAGATCGGACTCGCCCGCAGAGCGCCCTACGCTGCAGCCAAGGGAGCCGTCCTGGCGCTGACCAAGTCGATGCAAGTGGACTATGCGAGCTACGGCATTCGCATTAACGCGCTATTGCCGGGGACGATTTTCACGCCCTTTGTGGAGAACTATCTTCAGTCCTCCTACGACGACCCGCAAGCGGCGATCGCTTCGCTCAAAAAGCGTCAACTCAGCGGCGAATTGGGCAAGCCTGAGGATATTGCGAATGGGGCTTTATTTTTGGCGTCGGATGAGTCAAAATTTATGATGGGCGCCCCATTCTATATCGATGGCGGAGCCACATTTGGAAAAGATGCCTGACGCATCGCAAAGCGGAGAGGAGCGCAATCATGAAGTTGTTGAATTTTTACGATCATACGGACATCAAGCTTGGCATTCAAACCGACCACGGGGTGCTCGATATCGCCGAGGCTGCTCGCCATCTGGGGTATGACGCTGTACCGTCGCACATGCACGCCGTTATTGAAGACCACGCAACGGCTCTGCCCGCGCTGCAACAGTTGATAGACGAAGCCTTGGCTAGTGAGGAGAGCTCGACGTTCCTGCTGGATGAGCAAGCTTTGAAGCTGGCGCCTTGCGTGCCGTCGCCCGGCAAGATCATCTGCGTCGGACTTAATTATCAAAAGCATGCCGAGGAAACAAAAGCGTCTATTCCCGAGTTCCCTATTTTGTTCAACAAGTTCAACAATACGATCGCTGCGCCTGGACAAGATATCGCGCTGCCAAAAGCATCGTCCAAGGTGGATTATGAAGCGGAGCTCGTCATCGTGATGGGCAGCAAAACGAAGTATGTGTCGAAGGAAGAAGCGCTGGACCATGTATTCGGTTATTGCAACGTCAACGATCTATCCGCACGCGACTTGCAGCTGCGCACCTCGCAGTGGATGCTCGGTAAAATTTGCGATCACTTCTCGCCCATCGGACCCTACCTGGTAACCGCAGACGAGGTCGGAGACCCGAACCAGCTTGAGATCAAATGTACCGTTAACGGCGGAGTTCGTCAGCATTCCAACACCTCGGACATGATCTTCAAGTGCGACGAGATTGTCAGCTATATCTCCCAGCATCTGACGCTGGAGCCTGGAGATATAATCCTAACCGGCACGCCTGAAGGGGTCGTCCTCGGTTATCCGAAGGAGAAGCGGGTCTATCTTCAGCCTGGCGATGTCGTCACGATCGAGATCGAAAAGCTGGGCGTCTTGACGAATCGTATGGTCGAAGAGGTCTAGACGGTAATCCGGACTAATCGCCCGGAGACTGGCGACCCGCAATAGCGCTGCCTGGGAATCGCATCGCCCGTCGTCGGTAGACGCTGGGCGGTGCGAAGGCGCTTGTATCGAATCAGCCGGAGCGGGCGATCATGCCCGCCTCGTTTTTTCAAGACTCTAATCTCATGTTGGTATAATAAGCTTTAAAGCCCGCCTTGTCCCAAAACCTCTTCCCTTCAGGGTTCGTTTCCAGGACATCGATCGTCATTCTTTTCATATCCTTAAAGCGGCTCTTCTTCAACAACTCGATTCCTGCCATGCCGTATCCTCTATTCCGATGCTCCCGCGCAATAAAATATTGCCTCAGATAGACTTCCTTTTCTTCTCCGTGAAATGGATCGTCACGGTATTGATATAATGCATATCCGATTCTAACCTCTGCTTTCATGATGAAGTCGATGTGCCAATCCCCTTCGAGAAAGTCGCGCATCCGTTCCTCAAGTTCGTTGATCTCCATTGGATTAGCGCTTTTCTCATCTTCAATGAGCTGCTTGTTCATGATGGCCAAGACCTGAAGATCCGAGGTCGTTGCGCGTTGCAATCGAAGTGTCATGTCGTTTTACCTCCTGGCTCCGAGAGAGCTCCCTCAGACTTGCCCATATACTCATCCTTCAAGATCGCATACAACTTCTGATCCGTGTATGTACCCTGAATGTTCAGTTGTTTGCGTAAAACCCCTTCAAAGGTTAAGCCCAGCTTTTCCAGGACGCGATACGAACCCTTGTTGGTAGCGTTGCATCTGGCCTCGATCCGATGGAATCCAATGTCTTGAAACGCATACTCCAGCACGCGAGACGTCGCCTCGGTCGCCACCCCCAGGTTCCAATACTGATCCGAAATCACGTAGCCTAGTTCGGCTTTTTCATGCACAGGATCGATCAGGATCAGCCCCGTTCGACCAATCAAGGTGTTAGTTTCCTTCCAGACGATGCCCCAATGGATGGCTTCCCTGTTCTCGTATTGGTTCGACACCCTTTGAAGATAGCCGATGGTATCGTCGATCGTTTCATGTCTTCTCCATATCGTCTCGGCAGCTACGATGGGATTGGAGGCAATCGCGAAATAGTCAGCTGCATCCTCGAGCGTTAATCGTCTCATTTGCAATCTTGACGTTTCAAACCCTTGGGGACAATCAAACAGCTGATCCATATTCATCCGACATCCTCCTTTTCAAAGTAGTGACCAACCGCATGACATAGCTCAATATACTCCGCTAGCGTAGGCACTCGGCTATGTACTGTATATTCAGTTTTCATCGAATTCTATTTAATTCCTCTCTCAACTTCAATTTGACTTGTCCCAAATCGTTAAGCGACTTGTGGCTGGGCTCGATCCATCCGAATCCGTCCTCTTTATATCGCGGAAACACATGCATATGATAATGATCCAGATCGTTGAATATTCCCCCGTTTTGAATGACGGTTATGCCATCTGGTCGATAGATTGCTTTCATTGCCTTGGAAAGAATGACCGAAGCCTTCATAATGGAGGTCAATGTTGCTTCGTCGATCTCTTCTAGATCCTTGTAGTGCAACTTAGGCAGGATCAGCGTATGTCCTTCATTAAGCGGCTCGATGTCCAGGATACAGGTAATGTAATCATCTTCATATACGACATTAGTTTCTTCTAGCTGGTGAGCTAACTGACACCCAAAACAATCCATAGCTAACGCTTCCTTTCGTGCTTACGGTATGAGATTCAGATCATTCGCCTCGATGAACATTCACTTGCTTTTTGTCGTTTACGATCAATTGGAAAACATCCGGTCGGCTGTAATGACCGACAACATCAAAGTCAAAACGGCTCTGGATCACTTCCGAAAGATCTAATGTGGCCAGCAGTATGCCCTCTTCGTTATAAAGCGGCGGTACCACGTAATTGCCAAGCGGTCCAACGATTGCGCTGCCGCCATTACTTAGGACGACTTCATCGTTTTCGATATCCGAGTGATAGGCCAGATCGACAGGATAGCTCGACTTGGTCGCATATTGATTGCTGGATAGCACGAAGCAGCGTCCCTCACAAGCTATGTGCCGAATTGTCGCTTGCCACGTCTCGCGCGCATCCGCCGTGGGAGCAATGTAGATATCGACGCCTTGCGCATACATGGCGGTTCGGGCGAGCGGCATATAATTTTCCCAGCAGATCAGACCGCCGATTCGGCCGAACGGGGTATCGATGACCGTGAGCGTACTGCCATCCCCTTGTCCCCACAAAAGGCGTTCGGAGCCGGTAGGCACCAGCTTGCGATGCTTGCCCAGCAGCTTGCCATTGGGCCCCAGATAGATCATCGAGTTATACAAGGTGCCTCTGCTGAACTCCTGATCGCGCTCGACTAGGCCGATGACCAGATAGACACCCAACTCCTTGGCCAGCTCGCCCAGCATCTCGGTTTCCGTCCCCGGAACGTCAATGGCGCTCTCCCAATATCGTTGCCAATCCCGTCTGCCCTCGGTCGTTCGGCTGCCGACACGCGCGCCAAAGCTCAGTCCGCGCGGATAGCCTGGCAAGAACACTTCCGGGAACACCACCAAGCTCGCCCCCTTGCCAGCAGCTTCTCTGGTCATGCACACAATCTTGTCGAGAGCCGACTGCTTATCGAACAAAATAGGCGAGGCTTGGACAATCGCCACTTGAACCTGATTGTTTTTCATTCTATCATCCCTCTCGTACGGTACTCTATTGTCCGCCTTGGCTACAAACTCTGCGGTTCAACTATACGTCTACAATAGTCGAAAACGTTTCTTTTGGCCTATAGTTAAAAGCTATATCCAGCTATAGTTTATATGTGTTTCCCAATAACAACTCCCTCACTCTATACTTATCACAGCAAGCATGAACCTAAAGGGGCTGTTACCATTGAAAACATCCATTATCGGTTATCCGCGCGTCGGCGCACTTCGCGAGCTTAAATTTGCTTCCGAGAAATATTTTAAAGGAACCCTTCCTGTCGAAGAGCTGCAACAGACGGCGGCTCAACTCAGGGCGGCACACTGGAAGCTGCAGCAGGACAATGGCATTGACTTCATTCCGTCCAACGACTTTTCCTTCTACGACGGTCTGCTGGACACAGCTTGCCTGCTCGGAATTATCCCGCAAAGATACCAAGCGCTTGGCTTGAGCCCGCTGGAGACATACTTTGCGATGGCGAGAGGCTATCAAGGCGACAAAGGCGACGTTAAAGCGCTAGCCATGAAGAAATGGTTCAACACAAACTACCACTACATGGTTCCTGAGATCGATGACGAGACAACGATCCAGCTCGCCGGATCGAAGCTGTTCGACGAATACAATGAAGCCAAACAGCAAGGCATCGAGACGAAGCCTGTACTGATCGGAGCGTTCACGCTGCTGAAGCTCGCGAGATTCACCGGCGAGAAAAAAGCGAAGGATGTCGTGCCTGCGATTATCGAAGCGTATACAGCTGTCCTGAACCAACTGAACACGCTTGGCGCGGCATGGCTGCAGCTCGATGAGCCTGCATTGGTTACAGACCTGACTGCGGAGGATCAAGCGCTGTTCACCGCGCTGTACGAGGGCATCCTCGCCGCCAAAGGCAACCTGAAGGTCGTTGCGCAGACGTACTTCGGCGACATCCGCGACTGCTACGAAACGGTTCAAGCGCTCGCATTTGACGGCATCGGCATCGACTTCGTCGAAGGCAAGCAATCACTGGACCTCGTACGCAAGCATGGCTTCGCGAGCGGCAAGGTGCTGTTCGCCGGCGTCATCAACGGCAAAAACATTTGGAAAAATGAATACAAACAAACGATCGGCCTGCTCCGCGAACTCGGTCAGCATGCAAGCCAGGTCGTACTCGGCACCTCCTGCTCGCTGCTCCATGTGCCTTACTCGCTGAAGCACGAGACGAAGCTGACCGCCACGAACAAGCAATACTTCGCCTTTGCAGAAGAAAAGCTGCGCGAGCTGTCCGAGCTGAAGTCGATCCTGGAGGCGTCCAGCCCGGAAGCTTCCGCCCTCTACACCGAAAACGAGCAACTGTTCGCTGCCTCCCGTCTGACCAATGACAACTCGGTGCAGCAGCGAGTCGCCGGATTGACGGACGCCGACTTCACCAGACTGCCTGCATTCGAGGAGCGCGAAGCGATCCAGAAAGAGAAGTTCAAGCTGCCGCTGCTGCCGACAACGACGATTGGTTCATTCCCGCAGACGGCCGAAGTCCGCGCCAACCGTGCCGCCTTCAAAAAAGGCAACCTGACGGAGGAGCAATACAAGCAATTCAACTTCGACCGTATCAAGGAGTGCATCGCGCATCAGGAAGAGATCGGCATCGATGTTATCGTGCACGGCGAATACGAGCGCAATGACATGGTCGAGTACTTCGGCGAATGTCTGGACGGCTTCATCTTCACTGAAAACGCCTGGGTGCAGTCGTACGGAACGCGCTGCGTCAAACCGCCGATCGTATGGGGCGACATTAGCCGCAGCAAGCCGATGACGGTGGAATATTCCGCGTATGCGAAGAGCCTCACCGACAAGCTGGTAAAAGGCATGCTGACCGGTCCGGTGACGATCCTGAACTGGTCGTTCCCTCGCGAGGATATCAGCCTCAAGGAGAGCGCCCTGCAGATCGGTCTGGCGATCCGCGACGAAGTGCTCGACCTCGAAGCCAATGGCATCGAGATTATCCAGATCGACGAAGCCGCGCTGAGAGAAAAGCTGCCGCTGCGCAAATCCGACTGGCAGAGCGAATATCTGAGCTGGGCGATTCCGGCCTTCCGGCTCGTACACAGCGGGGTCAAAGCCGAAACGCAAATTCATACTCATATGTGCTACAGCCAGTTCAGCGACATCATCCGCGATATCGATGCGATGGACGCCGATGTCATCACGTTCGAAGCATCACGCTCGGATCTGGCGCTCATCGACACGCTGAACGAATGCGGCTTCCGCACAGAGGTCGGCCCGGGTGTATACGATATCCACTCGCCGCGTATCCCTAGCGTCGACGAGCTGAAGCAAGGGCTCAGCCGCATGCTCGACAAGATCGAGGTATCCAAGCTTTGGGTGAACCCGGACTGCGGACTGAAAACGCGCGGCGTCA